>ENA-ORXB01000157-ORXB01000157.1-sediment-metagenome-genome-assembly--contig:-NODE-157-length-167748-cov-8.199367_pt1:0-160000 | contig 167748 bp, 152 predicted proteins | sample MGYA00237863_ERZ511475 | MGnify/ENA primary metagenome ERZ511475 (study PRJEB26305, sample SAMN06343858) | sediment metagenome | isolation source: hot spring sediment | place: Canada...
TAGTGCTCCGCACCGCTAACGCGACAGTGCTCCGCACCGCTAACGCGACAGTGCTCCGCACCGCTAACGCGACAGTGCTCCGCACCGCTGCCGCGAATGACGTGACTGGCCTGCCGGTGGCGGTGGAGGGGGTGGTAGGGGGATCCCTGACAGTCACCGGATCCTTGGATCGGCCACAGATCCGGGGACAGTTGCGGGGGCTTTCGCCGGGGCGGGTGGATCGCCTGCCGGTGTCGGAGTACGCCTTTGGCTTCCACTTTGCGGATCAAACCTTGACTTTTGAGGCAATCGACCTAAAGGCGGCAGGGGGGCGCATTCAGGGATCCGGGCACGTGGAATGGGCTGCTGGCTTGGCGGGCCAGTTCCAACTGCAGGTAACGGGGATGGATGCGGAGCAGGTGCTGGCTTTCTACGGGGGAGACTTGCCGCGCCGGGGCGCTCTTCCTTGGGTGGGACCGGTTTCCGCTCAAGTGCAGGTGACGCTGACGGGATCCCAACCTCAGGTGGAGGCCATCTGGGAAACCCAAGAGGGAGAGATCGCCGGAAGAGGGCAGCTCCGGCTCTTGCCAGAGGCTGACGGTTGGGTGGTGGAGGTGCCTCAGGCGGTCTTATCCGTGGGGGAAGGACGGGTAGAGGTGGCGGGGCGATGGGCCAGAGGGCAAGTGCAAGCCCAAGTGAGCCCCCAGAATGTGCCGCTGACTTTTTTTAACCCCCATTCGCGTCAGCGGTGCGGAGCACCATGGACGGGATCCCTTTCGGGAACCCTCACGGCGCAGGTGAAAACGGCTGAGGTGTCGGAGCTGGGCTTTTTGGGGGCGCTGCGGGCGCAGGGCTCGGTGACCCTGTCGCAGCCTCTGGGAGAAGCAAGGGGCCAGGTGGCCTGGGATGGGGCGGGCCTGGTGATCCAAGAAGGAGAGATCTTGGCCGACACGACTCGGCTGGCCGGCATACGGGGGCGGATCCCGGTGGATCCTCAAACCCTGCAGGTGGGATCCCTGGATTTGGCCTTGGCTGTGGATCGGGTTTCCTTGGCAGAAGTGCCCGGCCTGCCACCCTTGGTGGAGGGCGTGCTGCAAGGTTCGGGGCAGATCCGGGGATCCCTGGACAACCTAGAGGTGGAGGGAGAGGCTCGGCTGCGGGGCCTCAGCGTAGCAGGAGTTGAATTTGAAGACTTGGCCGGATCCTTCCAGGGGTCTGCTCGAGGGGTAGAGGTGGATCTCCAGGGGCAGCAGGACAGGCTGGCGCTGCAGTTGGATCCCCAGTTTCAGCCTTTGCAATTTCACCTCCGGCGAGGGGAGGCGGAGGCAGTGGGCCAACGACAGCAGGAACAGCTCCAGGTGACGGTGAATCGGCTGCCGCTGGCTTTGCTGGGGGGCTTGGCTGCCGGGCCGTGGGCCAGCCTCCAGGGGAGCCTCGATGGGGAGGTGGCAGTTGACCTAGCAAGTGGCGCTGCCCAAGGACGAGCTGCGGTGGTGGATCTGCGGTTGGGAGGGATCGAAGTGCGGGGCTTCTCGGTGGATTTTGACTACCAGACTGCAGGCGACTCCGGCTCTCCCCGCCTGACCCTTGCTCAAGCTCAACTGGATCTGTTCGAGAGCACCTACACCGCCAAGGGTACCTTAGAGCTGCCTGCACCCCCTCTGGGAACTCCGTCCCCCCTGCCTGAGGATCCCATTCCCCAGATTGAGCTGGAGATCAGCACCCGTCAAGGCCGGCTAGAGGATATCATCTCTGCTTTCAAGTGGCGGCAGTGGCGCGACCTCACCACCCGAGGTTTCCAATTGCCCCCCTTGGGCCCTGCCTCGGTGTTGGAGACCGATCCGGTTGGTTTGCCCAACCACCCTCTCCTGGAGCAGCTGGAGTACTATGCCCAGATCCTGGCCGCCCACCTGGAGACTCTGGCCAGCCGCATGGATCCACTGATCCCACCGCCCACGAGTTTGCGAGGGGAGTTTCAGGGCAGCTTGAGTATTGCCGGCAACCTCGCCCAGCCCCGTGTCAGCTTTCAACTGGAGGGCCGGAATTGGCAAGCCGAGGAGTTTGCTATTGAAAGTCTCACTGCTGCCGGCAGCCTTGAAGATGGAGCGGTGGTGCTGGAGCCGCTGCTGTTGCGCAGTGGAGAGCGGCAGGCTCTGTTCTCCGGCAGGCTGGGGCTGGAGGAACAGTCGGGATCCCTGCAAATTCAGCGATTTCCTCTGGCTTTACTGGATCGCTTCTTGCCGCAGGAGCTGGAGCTGCAGGGGGATCTCAACCTGGATGTGGAGCTGGCCGGCAACCTGCGGGATCCGCGTGCTACTGGATCCCTGACGGTGGTCAACGCCCAGATTAACCAGGTGCCCCTGCGGGAGGTGGCGGGACAATTCGACTACCAGCAAGGACAACTGCGCCTCAATAGCACCCTTCTCGCCAACGGCGACGAGCCGATCCGCATTGCTGGCCTAGTGCCCTACACCTTGCCCTTCGCCGATCGCGACAGCGGTGCGGAGCACTTACGCGACAGCGGTGCGGAGCACTTACGCGACAGCGGGACGGAGTCCTTAGTTCAAGCCAAAGAGGATCAGATTGACCTGAGCTTACAAGCTGAGAAGGGTGGCCTGCGCTTGATTAACCTCTTCACCGACCAAGTGCGCTGGGAAGGCGGCCAAAGCCAACTGGAGCTGACCGTCCGCGGCACCTTACGAGAGCCCAGCCTGCAGGGGAACTTGAGCGTCAACTCCGGGATCCTCAAGCTGGCAGCCCTGCCGGAACCCATCACCGACCTGACAGGCCAGATTGCTTTTAACCTCAATCAACTGCAAGTCCAGGAGCTGCGCGGACAGTTGGGGGGGGGATCCCTGGTGGCGGAAGGTATTTTGCCCATCAACTCTCGCGGAGCTTTGCAAGAAGGAGAAGCTTTGCAGCCGCTGAGCCTGCAGCTCCAAGGGATCCGCCTAAACTTGCCCAACCTCTACACGGGCCGCCTGGAAGGAGAAGTGGTGGTGGAGGGACTGCTCCTGCGACCGTTGATTGCAGGTCGCTTAGAGGTTTCCGAGGGGATCGTGGATGTGAGCCCTCGCCCTGAGCCACCCCCCACAACTCCAGCGGCTGAGGACTCTGCACCTTTGCAGACGGAACCCCTTTGGCAGCCGCGGTTGAATGGGTTGGAGCTAGCCTTGGGATCCCGAATCCGGGTGCAGCGGCCTAACCTGTTTGAGTTCAATGCTTCCGGCACCTTGCGCCTTTTCGGCACCCCCCAAGATCCGCGCCCGGCAGGTACCATCACTCTGGAGCGAGGCCGGGTCAGCCTGCCCATCGCCAACTTTCGCCTGGATCGCTCCCGCCCCAACACCGCCACCTTCGACTTGGACAACCCCCTCGATCCTTTCTTAAACCTGCGCTTGCTGACCCAAGCCTTCGAGGTGTACCGCTTCCCCCAAGATCTTTCCCCCTTCGACACCAACCGCAACCTGCCGGGATCCCAGCAGAGCATTGATATTTTTGCAACGGTCAACGGGCGGGCCAGCCAACTTGCCGAAGCGGATCCCCGTAATGGGGTTCTGGCCCTTTCCAGCAGCCCCAGCCGCTCTCCAGAAGAGATCGTCGCCCTGTTGGGGGGAACGGCTTTGGCGCAACTCAATCCAGAAGCGGGGGTGGCCGGGCTGGCGGGAACTGCCCTGCTCAGCGAACTGCAGGAAGCTTTGCGGGATACCCTTGGTCTGGATGAAATTCGCCTCAGCCCCATTCCCCAGATTGATACCCGCGCTCCCAACCGTTCTTCAGTGGGGCTGGCCTTGGAGGTGGCCCGAGATCTGGGGCCGGCCACTTCCCTCTCGCTGCAGCGGAACTTGACGGATCCCTTTCAGCCCACCCGCTACAGCGCCCGCTACCGCTTCAACGAGCAAACCCTCACCCGTGCCAGCACCGATTTTGAGGGCAACAATGTCATTTCCATCGAGTTTGAGACCCGCTTCTGACGGGATTCGCTCTGGCCAGGTTGAAAATGGTTTTACCCAAAAACTGGGTCTAAAACCCCCTCGTTCCCGTCAGCGGGACGGAGTTCATTTTTGACTGTGCCAGAGCTTGGGACAAGCTGGTGTAAGATTTTTCTTCCCCGCCCTTCCAGGGAGACAACATGAAAGCACATGAGTTTTGGGCTCGTACCGATAGCCAAGGTCAACTGATTTTGCCCATGCAGGCCCAGGAGCAATTGCCCAAAAATCGAGTTGTGCGGGTGCTGGTGTTGGTAGATGAGCGGGAGCTGGCTCCGGCAGAGGGGGCGGATCCTTCACAGGAGCAGTTGCCTACGGCCTCGCCAGATGAGGAGCATCTCTGGTATGGAGCTCCCACCGTTCCCTACGATGGCATTTAGCACAGGGGATCTTGGCCGGACAGCCGCCAGTGATTTAGGCGTGAGAGGGTTTCTGCATCCAAGTAGGCATCAATGCCCCGCTTGCTCGATAGCCGTTTCGGCTGGATGCGCCGGATCTGCTGCTGGGCCTGCTGCACTTCATCCCACAGTTGTTCTGCCGAGATCCATTCGGCGTTGTAGCCGCCGATCACCAACTGCTGGACACGATCGGAGGTAGCCACCCGTACCCGACACCCATCCCTCTGCAACTGAGCACAGAGCCGTTCAATGCAACTGTCGGCAGTCTCGCCATAGGATGTATACAGAATCTCGATACCCGAAGGGGAGCGCTCTTGCCGGGCTGGAGTGGGTTGGGTGTAGGCATCGTACACCACGGTCGCCCGGTAGCCTCGGAAGGCCACATAGTTGGCCAAAGATTCCACCAAGCGCAAACGGGCCAATTCCATCAGGGAGCGGCACGCCAACTGGTTCAGGGTGGGCCAAGCTCCGATGATGTTGTAGCCATCAACCAAGAGGAAGGTGGGAGAGGAAGCTTGCATGGAGAGGGGTGGATCCCCTGTCCGGGATCACACTTTTTTAGTCTTTATCTTTTATTAATCTTAGTACCCAGCCTTAAAAGTTATCCCACTACTCCGAATGCTCCGCTACTTTGCCGGTTGTGAGCAGATCACGGTCTGCGCTGAATCCAATAGGTGGTGAACAGCTCGCCACTGGCCTGTTTCTGAATTTTGCCTCCCAAGGCTGTGATGCGCCGCTCCCACTCCGTTAGGGGGGTGAAAATTGGTTCAGTGCCTTTGAATAGCTCGATGAGGCCCCATTGTTCTGCCCATACCGAGTCGGGATTGACCACTTCAATAATCACAGGTGCAGCCGGTCGCAACACCCGCATCAACTCTGCCCAAACCGCGTCGAAGTACTCAATCGGGTAGTAGTACAAAAATCCGGTGGCAATGGCCAGATCAAACTGCTCGGACTCGTAGGTTTCCAGATGGTGGGCGGATCCCTGTTGCATCGATTTGAACAGCTTGGAGTTGAGCTGGGGGGCCCGCGAGCGAATAAAGCGCACAATCTCACCACTCAACTCATGGCCGTAAAAGTAGGCTTGCCAATCGCTCCAGGGATAGGTCAGGAAGCTTACCCCACAGCCCAAATCCAAACAGGCTTCCCGTTTTTTGGGGGCACGCAGTTGCCAAAAAGGGATCCCGAGGCGCTCTTGCAGGTGGTCCCGCTGCTGGGCTTGCCAAAAAGGCAGTTGCTCCAGGTCTGGGGGAAGTTGCCAACCTGGCCGACCCAGTTGAATTTCCAGCTCCCGATTGAAGCGAGCAGCCACAGAGGCAAGGTAGGGATCCCAGCGTTCCCCGGTTTGTGGTAACTCCATCTGTTGATGGCTTTGTCGTGGATGGTTGTGGACTTAACTTGCGCATGAACTACCCCACCGCGTAGGCGGGTGGGGTTTCCCCACTCGCTGCATGACGGTGAGATTTCTGTCTCTTCCTCTGCCCCAGTTGCTTCAGAGACCCGCAGGTCTTTGAAGTAGTGCTGAGGCATCCAAGACTCACGAGGCTAGTTCCTGTCGCGTCAGCGGGACGGAGTCCTAACCCCGGTTGCTGATTGACCGCAACATTGTACATTACCATCACTGAGCCACGGTCTCTGGAGACCTCAAACCCACAAGCAGGGCAGATATGATAGCGGTTGTTCAACTCTGCCCAGTGCTTATGTACCGCCCCACACTTGGGACAGCGCTGGCTCGGTTTGACGGTTTGCGTGGGAAGCATGAGGACTAGACCGCCTTTCTGCTCGATTTTGTAAGTCAGCATTGAGTTGAGCATGCCAAACCCCACCGACAGAATGGACTTGTCTAGCCCTGCCTTGCGCTTCCCACCTTTGCGGGTCATCCCTTTGACGTTCAACTTCTCAGTCACCCCGTTCGCCTACGGCGGCGCGGAGCGCTTTGTCATAACGACGAGCCATCTCTGAGGTAATCTTATGTTGCCAGTCCCTGCGCTGACGGGCAACCTTCGCCTTCAGTCGGGATTCCCGCTGGTTGATCTTCTTCCATCGTCTGGAAGCCTTTACACCCCTTTTCGGGGCACGCTTGCGCCGTTTTAACTTGGCAATCTTGCGTACCCTCTCCTCACTTTTTTGGGTAAAACGAGGATTGGCAATCTCCTGAAACTCCACCCCATCAAACAACGTCAAGGCGGTCTCCGTACCCAAGTCATAGGCAACAATGGACTCATACTGCAAATCCGACTGAGAACCCAACTTCGGTTCAGGGACTTCTACTTCCACAGTAAACGACGCATACCACCGGCGCTGGGACGGCTTAGGTTAGCGTCGTAGGCACACCCCAGTGCTTAGCTTTACCCCGCATCTTGAGGGTAATACCCAAATCGGTAAGCGTCACCGTACCGTGCTTCCCTGTACTATTGACTTTCCACCCCGACTGGGCAGGATAAGTCCAGCCTGAATACCTGCGAATAGACTTGAACTTGGGCTTACCACTTAGACCTTGAAAGAACCTTTGATAGGCAAAATCCACCCGTTTCACGGTAGCTTGTAGGGACTGGGAATGCAGTGCTGAGTACTCCACCCATACTTTCTTGAAATCAGGTAGTAGGTTTTGCTGTTCTAAATAACTAACCGTTTTTCGGTTGCGCTTGTATTCATACTCCCGATGGCTAACACAGGCATTGTAAAGATAACAGTGCAGACGACGCGCATACAACAAAGCCTTTTCCTGTGCTTTATTTGGGTATAGTCGAAAGGTCTGCCTTTTAGTCGCCACCGTGCTTTTACCTATCTTTTGCACTTCAGTCGCTAAAATCAATATAGCATAGTCTGCAGTTAGGAAGAATTACTGTGACTCAGCTGAGGAGTGGCGCTCATTACGTCAAAGATAACCTCTGCTTTTCAGGCTTTGCATCACCAGGTCAATACATTCGGAGATGCTTTGCTCAGCAGTTTTGCACACCACCTCCGGCTGTTCCGGCGGTTCGTAGGGATCGTCAATGCCGGTAAAGTGCTGGATTAAGCCTGCCCGCGCCTTTCGATAGAGGCCCTTCACATCCCGACGTTCACACACCTCCAAGGGGGCATCCACAAAGACCTCGATAAAGTTGCCGATGTATTGCCGCACCTCTTGTCGCACCGCCCGATAAGGGGAAATGGCCGACACCAGCACAATCACCCCATGCCGGGTCAGCATCTCCGCCACAAAGCCAATGCGGCGAATGTTCTCATCCCGATCCGCTTTGCTGAAGCCAAGCCCTTTGGTGAGATGTTGCCGCACCAGGTCTCCATCAAGCACCTCCACCGGCAGCCCCCAAGCGCGCAACTGCTGGGCCACGCCGCAGCTTAGGGTGGTTTTGCCCGCTCCGCTCAATCCGGTAAACCAGACCGTTACCCCCCGCCGCGACATCTGTCTGTTTGCTGTGGATCCCTGAATCTTTGGCCCCGCCAGAATATCATCTCCAAAAGCAGGGTGATACACTCAAAACACGGCTTGCGTCAGCCCCAAAGCGCTCCGCGCCGCCGACACGACAACAACCCTTCACTGGCCATGTCCCCTTTGACTTCGCCGCTTGCCACTGCTGCCTCCGGATCCCTGGAAACTGCCGAGCTGTTTGCCGAGCATGTGATGTCCACCTATGGGCGCTATCCTTTAACCTTGGTGCGCGGGCAGGGGTGTCGGGTTTGGGATGAGCAGGGACGGGAGTACCTGGATTTTGTGGCCGGCATCGCCACCTGTACCCTGGGACATGCCCACCCGGTGTGGATTCAGGCGCTCACCGAGCAGGCACAACAGTTGCATCATGTTTCCAACCTTTACTACAACCAGCCGCAGGCGCAACTGGCCCAATGGCTGACCCAGCACTCCTGTGCCGACAAGGTGTTTTTCTGCAACTCAGGGGCAGAAGCCAACGAGGGAGCCATCAAGCTGGCCCGCAAGTATGCCCACGCGGTGCGCGGGATCCAAGATCCGGTGATCCTCACCGCCCATGCCAGCTTCCATGGCCGCACCCTGGCCACCGTTACCGCCACTGGCCAGCCGAAATACCAGAAAGACTTTGCCCCTCTGGTGCCCGGCTTTGATTACGTTCCCTACAACGACATTGAGGGCACGGCAGCGGTGTTGGATCGCTGGGGCGAGCGGGTGTGTGCCGTGCTGTTGGAGCCGTTGCAGGGGGAAGGGGGGGTTGTACCGGGGGATCCCGCCTATTTTCAGTGGTTGCGCCGGATCTGCAGCGAGCGGGGCATTCTGCTGATGTTGGACGAGGTGCAGGTGGGCATGGGCCGTACCGGCATGCTGTGGGGCTACTGTAACCTGGGGGTGGAGCCGGATGTGTTCACCTTGGCCAAGGGCCTGGCCGGTGGGATCCCCATCGGGGCTTTGTTGGCGAAAGACTTTTGCGCTGTGTTTCAGCCTGGGGATCACGCCAGCACCTTTGGGGGTAACCCCTTGGCTTGCGCGGTGGGCCTGGCGGTTTGCCGCACGCTGATGTCAGAGAGTTTGGTTTGGAATGCTCAGCAAACGGGGATGTATCTACGTCAGGGGCTGTCCCGCTTGGCGGAGCAGTTTCCGCAGCTTGTTGAGCAAGTGCGGGGCTGGGGCCTGATTCAGGGCTTGGCAGTGCGCATCCCGGCGGCTGAAGTGGTCAAGGCAGCTATGGACTACGGGCTGTTGTTGGTGTCGGCAGGATCCCAGGTGGTGCGCTTGGTGCCCCCCTTGATCGTCACCCCGGCGGAAATCGACGAGGCTCTGGTAATGTTGGGATCGGCTTTGCAGAGGTTGGCCGCCTCCCTTGGCCATTCCGGGGAAGCCTAGCCTCGCCAAACTTGTCGTAGAAACGCCTGCAACTGCTGTCGGGCAGAGAGCTCGTGGGGAGCGGGATCCCTTGCCTGCTCCAGAAGGGGCAATACCTCCTCCGCATAGGCCGGAACAAAGCCGGCAGCAGGCCAGAGCAAATCCGAGGTGGCCCGCAGGTTCAAGACTTGGGATCCCTGCCTGAGCAAGAGAGGCCGCACCCAGAGCAGCGGTGGGGATCCCGCCGCAAGATTGTGGAGAGAAGCCTGAATCAGCTCCACATAGAGGGTGGCTTGCGGCCCTGGCAGGGCGAGGATGGGACGGGGTGAGGGGGGAGCACTGCCCACTTCTGCTGAGGCAGGCAAAGGGCGCCCCAGCAGATGTATGGCCTCAGCGCACTGGGCAGGCAGACGAGGCAACAGGGTCATGCAATCCTTGACCGGAGACTACATAGACTGTACTTATCCTAATCGATGGCCTCCTTAGTTTTCGTTGACAGGCCGGTTGGCTGGGGATCCCGTCTCTGCGGACATTGCGTGAACCCGATCTTGTGGCATGGTGCTAGGTAGCTTTCTGATCAAACTTGGATGGATCCCGCCATGATGCACACTTTTATCCCGCCCCACCGCTTTTTCCCCTACCTCACCTGGACGGAAATTCAGGCCATGCCCGACAAAGAGAACGTGGTGATCATCCAGCCAGTTGCCTCAATCGAGCAACACGGGCCCCACCTGCCCCTGGTGGTGGATGCCTGCATCGGCACGGCAGTCATCGGGCGCGCCATGGAGAAGCTGGAGCCTGAGATCCCAGCCTATGTTTTGCCCACCCAATGCTACGGCAAAGCCAACGAGCACTGGCATTTCCCCGGCACCATTACCCTCTCCGCCCAAACCCTGATGGCAGTGCTGACGGAAGTGGCAGAGAGCATCTACCGAGCTGGGTTTCGCAAGCTGGTCTTCCTCAATTCCCACGGCGGCCAACCACAGGTGCTGGAGATTGTTGCCCGCGATCTTCACCAGAAGTACGAAGATCTCATGCTGTTCCCGGTGTCCGTCTGGCGGGTTCCCCACGAAGGGCGAGAGCTGTTTACTGAGAAAGAGCGGGAATTGGGCATTCACGCCGGCGATGGGGAGACCAGTATGCTGATGCACCTTTTGCCCGACACGGTGCGAATCGACCGATTGGTCTGCGAATATCCCCACGATCTGCCGGAAAACAGCTTGCTCAGCATGGAAGGGCGGATTCCCTTCGCTTGGGCAACTCGCGACCTCACCCAGAGCGGAGTTTTGGGCGATGCTACCGCCGCTACGCCGGAGAAGGGTAAAGTTTTGGTGGAGTCTATGTCCGACGGCTGGGTGCGGCTGATCCGAGATCTGCACAGGTTCCAGCAGCCCAAGGCTTGGCGCAAAGCCCCGCTGCCGGTCTAGGGATCCAGGCAAAAGTCTGCGGTTAATTGCCCCAAAGACCTACGGCCTGCTTTGTGAAAAGCTTCCGCCAAAACTGGCTGGCCATTAGAACCATTAGGATTGAAGAGATGAACTCCCCTATCTCATTTTTGCTGAGGGGTGATAGAGCTACGCTTCACCAGCGTGACCGATGATCCTTTCCTTAAAACCGGCCACCCAACCCATCCTCGAGCGCCACAACGCCACCTGGCAAGACTACGTGGCCATCCGCGACCATCCCGCTGGGGATTGGCAGAAACTTTCCTTTTACCGGGGCTGGTTGTGGGTCAACATGGGCAAAGAAGGGCCAGAGCATGCCTCTGTTAGCGACTTAATCACCATCATTTTTGGGTTTTGGGCATTTCTCCACCCCGATGTCCCCTTACAGTCCTATGGTCGCTGCCTAATCGAACACCCTGAGACCCATGCCTGCGCCCCAGATCTGGTGCTCTACAAAGGCGACAACATTCCCAAGTACCAGTCCGGTGAACCGCGGCGGATTGATCTGCGCTACCAACGGGCGCCCGACTTGGTAGGGGAAATTGCCGACACCACCCTTAGCATTGATCTGGACGAGCAAAAGCAACTTTACGCCAGCTTGGGCATTCCTGAGTATTGGGTGATAGATGTTAAAGGGCAGCGTGTCTTTGCTTTTGGGCTGACTGAAGCGGGGCGTTATGGGGCAATCTCCCAGTCGCAGGTGCTGGCGGGCTTAGAAATAGCTCTTCTTGAACAAGCCCTAGAACGACTTGCCACCCAAACCAATACTGCTGCTGCTAGTTGGTTCATCCAACAGCTACAGGGCCATGTTTAAGGCTGCCACTGATGAAGATTCCAGAATGAGCAGTAGCGTTGCGGAGCAATAATGCACTAATCCAGAAGGCTTTTCAAGGACTCCGTCCCGCTGGCGCGTTCGCGGAAGCGTCGCGTAGCGATAAAGGACTCCGTCCCGCTGGCGCGATCGATAGCCCAGGCATCTCACTCTAACCTGAAACGACTACAACTCCGAATCAAAAACTGCCAGCTTTCAGCCATGCCCTAGAAGCAAATCTTATTCAACTTCTGCTGGCTTCACGGAGCGTGAGTAAGTTTGATAACAAGGTGACGGTTTTTGTCCACCGCAATCCAGCCCTGTTGGCGAAAGCGGTTCAGGAGACGGGTAACGGTGACCCGGGTAGTGCCGATGGCGTTGGCCAAGTCCTGGTGGGTAAGACGCACCTGGATGCGAACTCCCGTTGCAACTGGGGATCCCAGCTCCCCAGCCAAAAGGGAGAGCAACTGGCGCAGCCGATCCTCCACCCGCCGCCGTCCGGCCAAGGCGAGCAATGCTTCGGTTTGGCGCAGCCGACGCACCACCTGCTTGAGCAGCCCTTGACTCAGGATCTCTGAGGCTTCCACTTCTGCTGCCGGCAGCCGCAGCACATCAACTGCCGTCAAAGCCGTGGCTTGGTAGGGATCCAACATCGTCAGCGGGGATCCCAGGGGCATGGAGGGGCCGGCAAACCCCAACAGCGCCTCACCACCGTTGGGATAGAGGGTGGTCAACTGCACCACCCCCCGACAGACAATCACCCATTCATCAGGAAACAAAGGGATAACCTGGCCGGGAGTGTAGGGGGATAAACTGCGGCTGCGGTAGAGGTCTTCCAGCAGTTGGCACTCCCGTGTGGACAGGCCGGCAGCAAAATGGCTGGGCATTGCTTCAGGCATAGGCTGGCTCCGCTAGGGCAAACTGGGCGCACCGGTCGTTGGGCTTCCTTCTACAAACCAACAGCAATAGGCTGGCTGTCAATGCTGAGGTTGGGGGCAGAGATAAGTGTTCCCGACAACACCTTAACGCTTGCCTTCCGGCCTGAAGTAAAGGTAAGGTTATGCCTAGGTTAAGTGTGGCTGCCCCGAGAGAATAAAGACAAAAGGAGAACCAGGCAAAGCTGCAGGGATCCTAATCCGCTAGGATCGAAACCAGGGTGCTCCGCACCGTCGACGCGAAAGTGCTCAAGCTTTCAGGAGATCTGTTGTGACGCTGATGGTTCGTGTGATTACCCCCGACCGCACGGTTTGGGATGCCCCCAGCGAGGAAGTGATCCTCCCTGCCACTTCAGGTCAGTTGGGCATTCTCACCGGGCACGCCCCCCTCTTGACGGCCATTGGCAATGGCGTTATGCGGGTCAAGGCCGATGGAAAGTGGTCGGCCATTGCGGTCATGGGCGGATTTGCAGAAGTCGAAAATAACGAGGTAACCGTCCTGGTCAACCGAGCCGAGCGAGGCGAAACAGTGGACAAGGCGGCGGCCCAGGCCCTCTTGGAGGAAGCGAGCAAAGTTTTGAATACCAGTAACGACAAGCAAGAGCGCTTGCAGGCCAAGCTGGATCAACAGCGGGCCAGGGCTTTGATCCAAGCTGCTGAGATGGGCAGCAAGAGCTGAGGGATCTCTTGAAGCTGACTCTGTCCCAGCGCGGGCTCTCCAGATACAGCTCAAGCTGCAGGAGAGATGCGGAGCTCAGGCGCGGCCAGAGGGCGATTTTCCATCTTCTGGGATTGGCTTTGCTAGGCTGGAAGAATCCACAAGGGATCCAGTTGGGATCATGTCGAATCCTGCTGCTGTCCAAGACTCATCTGCCAGCTTGAAGATTGGCCAGGTGGCGTTGGCAGCCAGCTTGCCTGTGCGCACGGTGCGTTACTACGAATCGATTGGCCTGCTGAAGCCAACGGTGGGACGGGCAGAGTCCAGCTATCGATTGTTCGACCCTTCGGTTTTGGTTCGTCTGGCGTTTATCCGCCGCTGCCAGAGCCTGGGCCTGAGCTTAGAGGAAATTCGCCACATCCTAGACATCCACGACCGAGGGGAGCAGCCTTGCCCAGCAATTCGCCAGCATCTGCAAGACAAGCTGCAAGAGATCGAACGGCGAATTGCCGATCTGCAGGCGCTGAAAAGCCAGATTCAAGGTCTCCTCTCCGATTGGCAGATTCCCCCGGCGGCTGTTGATGAAAAGGAGGTGATCTGCCCAATTCTGCAAAAACCAGAGGCCAACGGTGGCAAGGGCGACCGCCGTTACTCCACCGTTACCGACTTGGCCAAGTTGCGCGGCTGATCCACATCGGCTCCGCGGCGCAAAGCCATGGCGTAGGCAAATAACTGCAGAGGGATCACGTTCAGAACCGCCGACAACAGGGGTGTCGTGCGGGGTACCTCGATGATGTGGTCGGCTTTCTCTCGCACCTGGGTGTCTTCGGGGTTGACGAGGGCAATCACCCGCCCGCCCCGCGCCCGCACCTGTTCGATGTTGGAGAGCATTTTTTCGTAGACGGGATCCCGGGTGGCAATGCACACCACCGGCACCCGCTCGTCGATGAGGGCAATGGGGCCATGCTTCATCTCGCCTGCCGGGTAGCCTTCGGCGTGGATGTAGCTCACCTCTTTCATCTTCAAGGCTCCTTCTAAGGCAATCGGGGCGTTAACCCAGCGGCCCAGGTAGAGCATGTTGGCGACATGATGGTACTGCTCCGCCAGTTGGTCGTAGAGGGCGGCGTCCTTCAGCAGCAGGCTGATCTTGCCCGGCAGCTCGATCAAGGCTTGCAGGTGGGTTTGGATCTGGACCGGGCTGAGGATCCCTTTGGCTTGGGCCAGTTGCAAGGCCAGCAAGTACCCTGCCACCAACATGCCGGTAAACACTTTGGTGGAAGCCACGGCAATCTCCGGCCCGGCATGGATGTAGAGAACCCCAGCATCCGCCAGGCGACTGGCCTGGGATCCGATGGCGTTGACAATGGCTAAGGTCGGGATCCCTTGGGTGCGGGCCTCGCTCATGGCTGCCAGCGTATCGACGGTTTCTCCCGACTGGGTTAAGGCCAGCAACAGGTGGTTGGGGCGCAACACCGGCTGGCGGTAGCGAAACTCAGAGGCATAATCCACCTCCACAGGGGTACGGGCCAAGCTCTCGATGAAGTACTTGAGCACCCAGCAGGCGTGCCAGGCAGTACCACAGGCTACGGCGTGAATATGCTCAATGTGGGCCAGTTGGGTTTCAGAAAGCGTTAGCCCCTCCAGGGTCACTCGGCCCTGTTCCAAATCCACTCGACCCCGCAGCGTATCGGTGGTGGTGCGGGGCTGCTCAAAGATCTCCTTTTGCATGAAGTGCTTGTAGCCTCCCTTGGCGGCTGAGACGGGATCCCAGGCCACGGTGATGCTGGATTTGCGCAGCTCCTCGCCGGTAATGCGCAGGTAGCGCACTTGAGACTCCGTGAGAACCGCCATTTCCCCATCTTCCAAAAACACCACCTTGCGGGTATGGCGGACAATGGCAGGCAGATCGGAGGCGACCAAGTTTTCCCCTTCTCCCTCTCCCACCACCACGGCTCCGGCATTGCCCAAACGGGCTGCCATCAGCCGATCCGGTGCATCCCGATCCAAAGCCACCACGGCGTTTCCCCCCCGCAATTGTCCCATGACCTGGCCAAAGGCCGCCTCAAAGGAGCCCAGCTCTTCTGTGTAGAGGCCGAGCAGTTGGGCAATCACTTCCGTATCGGTTTGGGAGCGAAATGGGATCCCCCGCTCCAAGAGACGCTCCTTCAGCTCCAGGTAGTTTTCCACAATGCCGTTTTGGATCACCACAATGCGCCCGCGCTCGTCGCAGTGGGGGTGAGCATTTTCTTCCGTTACGCTGCCGTGGGTGGCCCAGCGGGTATGTCCAATCCCTACCTTGGCGGTGGGCATGTTGGCCGTCAGCTTCACCAGCAGGTTGTGCAGCTTGCCGGTAGCGCGGACTATCCTCAATCCCTCTTCGCGATCCACCGTGGCAATGCCGGCAGAATCATAGCCCCGATACTCCAAGGTGCGCAGGCCCTCCAACAGGATGGGGGCAGCCCACTGAAAACCCACGTAGCCGACAATGCCACACATTCCTCACACCTCAACCTCAGTCGCGCCAGCGTTGCGTAGCCATAGGGGGTGCCGTAGGCACAGCACCTTACCCGCAAAGCCTACCCCAGCTTCGGGATCCCTTCAACGGCTTTGGCCGCCGTTGTTCAGGTTCATCTCAGGGATCCCGCTTGAGGGAGAGGGAAGGACAGCCAACTTACGGGGAAGTCTACGGCTGCCATCCCTGGGATCCAGAGGCAATCCCCTGGGCAAAAGAGACGGGTGCAAAATGAAAGTGATATCCTTCGGCCACCGCGGGCTGGATCCCATCTTCCCCAGAGACGCTGGAGACCAAGTTGCTCAGCCCCAATACCAACTCTCGAATGCCGCGGCGAAACTGGGGATCTCCGGTCAGCTCGTCGATGTCGGCGGTAATTTTTTGCATATTCTGAAAGGTGATGCGGGCGGAATCAAGGGTTTGGCGCAGCGTGGCCAAGGTGCCCGGATCGTTGAGGCTGGCGGCAATCTGCTGCAGATCTTCGGTAGCTTGGGCCACGTTCTCCGCAGCCGCTCGCACCTCGGCCAGGATCTGGCGGACATCGGCCTGGAGTTGTGGATCGGTAACCAGTGGGCGCACTGCGCTCGACATGGCCTGCAGATCGGCGCTCACCTGCTGAATGTTCTCCAGGGCGGCGTTGAGGGAAGTGCGGTTTTGATCCACCAGGGCGGTGAATTGATCGGCAGCCGCTTGAAAACTGCGGGCAGTTCCCCTCACAGCCCCAGCCGCGTCTTGGATGGCCGTGGCAGCCGTGGTGAATTGCGACAAGTCCAGATCTTCCGTGCGCAGAGGGGCTACTCGCTCTTCTACAGTTTCTGAGAGACTGGCCACACTATTGGCAACGCGGGTGAGCCCTTCTAGGGTGGCGTTAAGGGTGTCGAAGAACTCATCGTCGTTGATCCGGGTGAGCAACTGATCCAGCCGAATCAATAACTGGCCAAAATCTGTCCCAGGTCTGCCCTCCACCACATCCCCATCGCAGACCATTTGGCTGCTGTCGCAATCGGCTGCCAGAGGGGATCCCACCGTCCCCTGAATATTCCCCCGGGGCAGAATATCCATCACCGTTTCCCCCACCAACCCGGTCTGTTTGGTCAGAAACAGGGAATCGCGGGGGATGACTAGGGGTTGGTCGATGGTCACCTGTACTTCTACTTGGCTGGGTTGAGGCACAATCCGCTCCACCCGACCTACGGTTACCCCCCGCAGCCGCACGCTGGATCCCTCGGCCAGCCCGGCCACGTTGGTATAGGTGACGGTAAATTGAAAGCCGCGACTGCCGAAGCGCAGGTTGTAGATCCACAAAAACAGGCCGGCAAAGCCCAGCGCCCCCGCCAGGATCAACAGGCCCACTGCCCCTTCTCGCACTGCTCGCGAACGCATCACACCTGCCCTGCCACTTGAATCGGCCCTTCTACGCTACCGCTGAAAAACTGCCGCACAAAGGGGTTATCGCACGTTTCGATCTGCTGCACGGATCCCTCCCACTGCACCTGCCCCTGAGCCAACAAAACAATGCGGTCAGTGGCGCGGTAAATGGTGCTGTGCTGGTGGGTGACCACAATGTAGCTCTCACAGGCTTTTTTCACCTGCTGCAGCTCCCGGATGAGATCTTCAATCACCGTCGAGGCAATGGGATCCAAACCCGCAGTGGGCTCATCGTACAGCAGCAATTGGGGTTCATCCTGGGGCAGTGAGGGATCCTCCATAATGGCGCGGGCGAAGCTAGCCCGTTTGCGCATCCCCCCTGAGAGTTCTTCTGGCAGGTTGTGCTCTTTGCCCGCCAGCCCCACCGCCTCCAGCTTGGCGGCCACCAATTCCCGAATGCGGGAGCGGGGCAACTGCGAGTGCTCGTAGAGCAAAAACCCTACGTTTTCTTCCACCGTCAGGGAGTCGAACAGGGCGGCCTGCTGAAACACCATCCCTACCCGCAAAGGGGGAGTTGCGTGTTGGGCTTGAATCTCCGGGAGTGGGATCCCGCACCAGAGCACTTCTCCGGCATCTGGCTCCGTTAGGCCGGCAATGATGCGCAGCAGCGTCGATTTCCCGGTGCCCGAAGGCCCCACCAGGCCCAGGGCCTCACCCCGATACACCTTCAGATCCACGTGGTCAAGCACCACTGTCGAGCCAAAGCGCTTGGAAACTTGGCGCAACTCCACCAAGGGAGTAGCACTCTGCACTGCTGGCGTGCTCAGAACCCCCGCCCTAGCCAAAGGTTGGAGCCTATCTTCGGACACCTGCTGCTCCTTTGGGCTATCCATGCTGCTTCTGAAGCACTTGACCAACGATTTCAAGCAGAACTGCGGGGTCAAGATGCTTCCCTCCTCAGGTCAGCTTCACTGCTAGTTTAGGAGTCAGTGGGGGCCAAGGCAATGAAGCAGCCAACAGCCCTATCAAGGCAAATCAGGGATCCCTGGCGATAAGCCCAAGCCGTACCTCTCTTCCCCATCCTCCCTGCTCTGCAGCTCAGGGGCCAGGTCTTCCTCGAGGGCAGCCGCCCACCCAGAGGGGATGACCTCTACTTTATCTGTTTTATCTGTAGGCGCTGCCCTTCTCTCTTCTCTCTGCCCTCCGTCGGCCAGCTCCGGCTGCTTATCCTGTTCTGAATGGAGTTTCACGCGCCGCGAGAAGCCCCAGACAAATAAGGGGATCACGGCCACCACCATCCCCCACTCTGGGATCTGAATTTGGGGGAAAAACACTTCCAACAACATGGTGCTCCCCACCAGGGCGATGATGGCGAAAGCGGCATCTTCCAGGTGAGAGAACTCATCCAACCAACGCAAAAACAGAGAAGCCATGTAGCGCATCAGGGTAATGCCGAGAATGCCACCGAGGATGATTACCCAAGCCTTGCGGGAGACGCCCACCGAAGCAGCGATACTGTCGAAAGAAAAGACCAGATCCGTCAGTTCCACCATCACTAGGGTCTGCCAAAAGTTGGCGTGGCGGGTGATGTCCTGTTCTGAGCCTTCTTCTTCGCCCCGAAAATGCTGCCAGGCCAGCCAGAGCAGATAGCAAGCCCCGAAAAACCGAGCGGGTGGATATTCCACCAACCAAACTGCCGCGAAAACAATGGCGATGCGAAAGCCGTAAGCGCCGATGATGCCCCAGCGCAGGGCCCGATTCTGTTGCTGGGGGGTGGGCAGATGCTTCACCAGAGCCGCCAGGGCAACGGCGTTGTCCGCAGAGAGGGCGGCCTCCAAAAACACCAAAGCCACCACTAAGAAAATATCTGTCCAAGTGAAGGACTGAGTCATCCCCTGCGCCAGGATCAAGGTTGCCCCCATCGCCTCTATGGCATTTTTGACAAGTGTTGCATCAACAAGTGTTGCATCAATTAGCATATTCGCGCGTTTTATCCGCCCCAGTTAGTTAACCAGCGTAGGAACCCGCCCCATCTTCGGATATGAGGTACCCCTGAAAAAGGCACTAACCCAATTGGGTGGCCACGGGCAAAACCCTCAAACCCCCGGAGGATGGGAAAGAGAAAGTCCAAGCCTGAACTCTGGCCTGAGTATAGCCTGTTTGGCTCAGGATCTATTTACAATTCTTAACCTTCTGAAATCTGGCGATTCTCTGTTGGATCTCCAGTGGGGCCGGATGAACTCAATCGAGCCGCCAGCCGTTGTCCGCAACGCAGGATCTGGCCTGCCAGAATTGCCGCCCCGAAACCGTTGTCGATGTTCAGCACTCCCACCCCTGCTGCGCAGGAGTTGAGCATGGTGAGTAGGGCAGCCAAGCCCTGGAAGCTGGCCCCGTAGCCAATGCTGGTGGGCACAGCGATCACCGGACAATCCGCCAGACCCGCCACCACACTGGCCAAGGCCCCCTCCATGCCCGCCACCACGATCAGCACGTCTGCTTGCAGGGCCGCCCGGTTGTGCAGCAGCCGATGGATCCCGGCCACCCCCACATCCCAGAGGCGCTTCACCTGAAACCCGCAAAGCTCGAGCGTGAGGGCGGCTTCTTCTGCCACCGGCAAATCGGCAGTGCCGGCGGAGATCACGCTAACCTGTCCAGGATGGCTGACCACCTGCTGGGACGGGATCCAACACAAGCGGGCCACCTCAGAATACTGCGCCTGAGGCAGGCGGCTGCGGATCTCGGCATACACCTGGGCTTCGATGCGGGTGGCCAAGGCCAGGGATCCCCGCTGGTGGAGATGCTCCAGGAGTTGGGCGATCTGATCTGGGGTTTTGCCAGGCCCCCACACGGCTTCAGGAAAGCCCGTGCGCAAGGGACGGTGGTGATCCACGTGGGCGAAGTCTCCCACCGGCTCAAAGGGCAGAAAGCGGTAGGCTTGCAGGGCTTGCTCTGGGGTGAGCTCCCCTTGGGCCACCGCCTGAAACAAATCCCGCAGCGCTGTCGTAGAAGGGGGGGTCATGGAGGGTGAGTTAATCTGCAACACTCAGCTTGGATCTTGCTTGGATCTATGGCGCTAAGGATCCACGCGGGAAAAACAACACCGGATGCCAACTTTGCCGCAAGATTTCGCCGGTTAGGCTGCGAACCGACCACTCCCAAAAGCTACCCACATGGGGGGAGGCAGTGGCAATGGCCGTCATATCTTCATCGGCAGCAGTAGCCAGGATCTCTTTGAGAGGGGATCCCACCCGCACCAAGGTGCGCAACTGCACGGGCTTCACCTGCTCGCTCAGCGGTTCAAGCACCTGTGCCAGGTCGGCCTCAGCTTTGCGTTGGAGCACCTCCACCGGAGTTCCCTGGTTGCGGCGGGCGCTGGGATCCACCACATAGAGCAGGGTAACCGTCTGGCACTGGGGAGTGCCGGGCAGCAGATGGACGAGATGGTTGAGCAACTGCTGACGCGGCTGTTCAAAGTCAAAGGGCACCAAGAGGCAGCGAAACAGGTGGCGGCTGCGCAGGCGCAATTCCTCCAGGGTAAAAGTAGCCAGCAGTTGGGGACGCATCACCAGCAGGGGGATTTTCAGCTTCGGCAACAGCGCCATGGTGGTGCTGCCAAACAATTTTTCGGTGAGCAGGTTGTGGGTATCCATGCCTGTGATCAACAGATCAGAGCCATAGGTTTGGATCCCTCTCAAGATCAAATCCGCCGGCTTGCCCACCTGCACCCAAATCTTGACTTCTAACCCCGCCGGAATTGGGCTCAGCAGCCTCTGCAGCTGGGTCTGCTCCGCTTGGACTTCCGGGGTAATGTCCTCGGGAATGCCGATGTCGTCATCCTGCCAAGCCATGCTGTGGACGAAAGAGATACGTTCGATTCCGTTGAGGTGCAAATCTTCTAGGCACTTACTAAAACGCTGCAGACCATCTTGGCGGTCGGTAGCAATTAACACGTTTTTAAACATACTGTCTTGAGCAGTAGAGAGGAGGGCGGCCAGCTAAAGATCGCTGCTTCGGCCCGCAGCGATCCTAAGCTAACACTTTGTAGAGTTGTTCCTGAGGCAGCAGCTCCGGATCCCTCTTGGGCATCGATTGCTCACCGGTTGGGATCCGCCAGGTTGCGAAACTGGGTGTACTGACTTTCGAACAGCAGGCGCACGGTGCCGGTGGGGCCATTGCGATGTTTGGCGATGATGACCTCGGCAATGCCGCGATCGCTGGTGTTGGGATCGTAGTATTCCGGGCGATAGATCATCATCACCAGATCGGCATCCTGCTCGATGCTGTTGTGAACCAGCAGGCCATTGGCCACGAAGTTGTGATGGCGGGGCATTTCGATGTCGTAAACCGGCTGAGGCTCCCCCGGCTCGCTGATGAACACCACCGGATCCCAGATCAGTCCCTCCTGCACCACCACCGCCACCTCTTCCTCCAATTGCAGTTCGTCGAGGGTTTTCCAACCCTGTTGGGTGAAAAAGGGGTGATTGCCGGTGGCTTGAATGGAGAAATTGAGACGGGTTCTCAGAACACAGGTGGGCTGCCGACCACTGCAAAACACTTTCACAGGCTGTTGGGGCACCAAGCGCCCGCGCCCATTCAAGCTGAGCAGGCGGGGCAGTTCCGCCGAAGCCGGCAGGGCCGCCAGTTGATCCAGCCGCCAGATCTTGCCGCGATCCACATCCATCACCTGCGTATCCCCGGCCAGACAGCCCGATTCCCGCAGATCCGCCAGTTGTGGACGTTTATCGGAGCGCGACTCGACAGCCCGACTGAGCTGAGAAAGCACCAGCACCGGCACCATCAGCTCTTTGGCCATGGCCTTGAGGCCACGGGTAATGCGCGACAGCTCCTGCACCCGGTTGTCGGCGGCGGATCCCTGCATCAGTTGGAGGTAGTCGATCAACACCATCCCCAACGTTCCCCCCTGTTCCGCCTGCAAACGCCGCGCTTTGGAGCGAATTTCTGTAACGGTACAGTCGGGGGTATCGTCGATGAACAGGGGCAGTTGCGACAAAAAACCAATGGCTTGGCCCAGGCGCTGCCACTCGTGCTCGCTGATGCGCCCAGAACGCAGGCGGCTGCTGTCGATGCGGGCTTCGCTGGCCAAAAGCCGCTGCACCAGTTGCTCCCTGGACATTTCCAGGCTAAAGATGGCGACCGGCTGCTTGGCATAGGCAGCCACATTCTGGGCAATGTTGAGGGCAAGGCTGGTTTTCCCCATCGAGGGCCGACCGGCCAAGATCAACAAATCGGATCGCTGCAAGCCCTGGGTCAGGTTATCCAAGTCGATGAATTTGGTCGGGATCCCCGGAAGCTGTGCCCCACTCTGGAACTTCTCTTCCAAGTCGGAGAAGATATTGACCAAAACCTCGGAGGCCGGGATGAGACTGCGCCGTACCCGCTCTTGGGTGAGGCCAAACACCTGCTGCTCAGCTTGATCCATCACCTGAGACAGGGGCTGGCTGGTATCATAGGCCAAACGAGCCAAGGTATTGCTCACCTGGATCAACTGGCGGCGCATGTATTTATCCATCACCAGGCGGGCATACTGGTCGATGTTGACGCTGCTGACGGTTTGCTCCAGCAGACGACGGATTGTCCCCGTTCCCCCCACCCGCTCCAGAAGGTGATGATCTGCCAACCAGGCAGACACAGTCATCAGGTCGGTGGGTTGGCCTTGGCTGTGCAGTTGGAGAGCAGCCCGGTAAATCTCTTGGTGGGCAGAGATGTAAAACATCTCCGGTCGCAGAAACTCCGCGACCCGCACCAACGCATCCGGATCGAGGAGAATCCCCCCCAGGATCTCCTCCTCGGCTTCTATGTTTTGAGGAGGAAGCCGATCCCCACCCGTTAAGTCGTAATCGTTGATCACCACAAGCAGCTAGGAGTAGGAAAATCAACCCAGCCCCAGGGTAACCGGCCTCTCAGCTAAGCAGGCCCAATCGGCAGGCAAGCCAAGCTCTAGGCTAAGCATACCCGCTTGCCGCTCAAGGGCTTCAGCTTAGCCTGGGCTGTGCCGGTTGAGAACTGCTGCGCAGCAAAGTTCAGTAAGTCTGAGACCTAGTACGTACCCTGCTCCATCTGGGATCCCTTACAGGAACTCAGGGATCCTCAAAGGTGGGTTCTCATTCGGGAGTAACCTGAATGCGCAGCGTAGCAGTAACTTCGGGGTGTAACTTGACCTGCACGGGATAAACCCCGGTTTTTTTGATTTCCTCGTTGAGGAGAATGTTGCGGCGGTCGATATCCAGGCCGCTGGTAGCCAGCACCACCTCGGCAATATCGCTGGTGGTAACCTGCCCGAATAGGAGGTCGTGTTCTCCCACTTTCTTACGGATGACAAAGCGGCCAATGGTCTCCAGAGCGGTCTTGTAGTTTTCCGCCCGTTGTCTTTCTGCCAGTTTACGAGCCGCCTCCTGCTCCAGACGCATCTGTTGCTCTTTCAATATGCCAGGGGTAACCCGCACTGCCATCTGCCGCGGAAAGAGGTAGTTGCGAGCATAGCCAGGCTTGACGTTGACGATCTCTCCCGGCTTGCCCAGCCCTGGGATCGCCTGGCGGAGCACAACCTGCATGTTACGTTTTGACATCGGGGAAGGCACTTCTTTTCTCGACAGCCTTCCATTCTAGAGGCTCAGCAGGTTCATCGTCAGCTTGCCCTCACATAGGGGATCCCTCACTCCCGATTCGGTAGCTCCCTGAAGCCCTCTTGCCGATCACAACCTTGGTGGAAGACAAGAAGCCACCTTTTTCCAAACCCAAAACGCAGAAGTTATTGGTTTCAGGAAATACTCAGCCGAGAGTATAGAGTGGCCGACACCGAAAGGGATCCCTTGAGAGGTCTACGACATTTGGCGGATATCCCTAGAGATAACCTGAGCTTAACCTCGTTTTAACCAAAAACAACTGGCCTTTACGTTATAGTGTCTGGGCGAATTGGTGAAGTCTTCGATAGAGCGTTCCGCGGGGAGTCTCGTGTGATTCGAGGTGTCCTGGGGGCGTTCTAGCTTGCTGAAGACTGGCTGAGGATCGCAGGGTTAGCTTGAAGGCTGCCTCTGAGCTTCTGGACGGCAGCAGTTTGCCTGGTCTAATGAGTTCTGATTGGGTTGGGCAAGGTTCTGGAGCGAAGTAGCCTTTTTTAGAGCTGGGCTAAGATTCTGTTCATCTGGGGGAGGAGATTCTGTATGGTGACGTTGCACTCCTTGGATCGTCGTTCTTTTCTGAAGCTTTTGTCTGCCAGTGCTGCTGGCTTTGCGGCTAGCCAGGCGAATTGGCAGCGAGTGTTTGCTCAACAGACCATCACCATAAACGGTGCCGGAGCATCTTTCCCTGCCCCGATTTACCAGAAGTGGGCTCAAGAGTTCACCAGCAAGAACCCAAACATTCAGATTAACTACCAGTCGGTGGGAAGTGGTGCAGGTCGTCGGCAGTTTGTGGCTCGCACCATTGATTTCGGTGCTACCGACAGCGTGCCTCGCGCTGAGGAGATCAACCAAATTGAGAATGAAGCCAACCCGCCCAAAGGGATGGTCTCCATTCCCATGGTGGGAGGAGCGGTGGTTGCAGCCTACAACATTCCTGGAGTAGGCCCCGAAATTCGCCTTTCCCGCTTGGCGCTGGTGAATATCTTCCTAGGCAAGATCAAGAACTGGAACGATCCTCTGCTTGCCGGCCTTAACCCACGGGTGACTTTCCCAGACTTGCCGATTACTGTGGTGCACCGCTCTGATGGAAGTGGTACTACCGACATCTTCACCACCCACCTCAATGCCATTAGCCCAGAGTGGAAGCAAAAGGTAGGCCGTGGCGCTTCGGTAAACTGGCCGACCGGTGTGGGGGCTCGCGGGAATGAAGGGGTTTCCGAGCAGATCAAGCAGATTTCTGGCTCGATTGGCTATGTAGAAGTCGGATTTGCCAAGCTCAACAACTTGAACATTGCCCGCCTGGAAAACCGGGCAGGTAAGTTCGTAACCCCTAACGTTGAGACCGAGAAAGCGGCACTGGCCAGAATTCAGCTCAACGAGCGTTTGCTGGGGGTTGATCCGGATCCCATTGGGGAGGACTCTTATCCCATCGTGGGCTACACCTGGATCCTTGCCTACAAGGTTTACCCCAAAGCGGAGACTTCCAAGGCCGTTAAAGAGTTTCTCCGCTACGGCCTCACCGATGGGCAGGCTTTCGCTGAGCAGTTGGGATATGTCCCTCTGCCGGAGGAAACGCGGCAAAAAGCTCTGGCTGCCCTGGACAGCATCACCCCATAAAAACTCTTAGCCAACCACTCCTAGCTTCGGGCAGATGAACACCCTTTCTTCTGGCGGCAGCCTTCTGTTTCGGCCTCGACCGGTTTTCCAGCGCCGGCGCGACCAGGTCTTTATCTGGGCTACGCGGATTGCTGTGTTTTTCTCGGCCTTCCTGCTGCTCTGGATTGCTCTAGAGATCGGCATTCAGTCTTTGCCTGCTATAGGCAGGTTTGGGCTGAGCTTTTTCTGGAACACCACCTGGGATCCGGTCGAGGGCATCTATGGGGCCTGGCCACAGATCTACGGCACGCTGGTGACTTCTCTCATCGCTCTGATTGTGGGGGTTCCTTTTAGCTTTGGCATCTCTATCTTTCTGAGCGAGGATTTTCTTCCGAAGTCTCTGCGTTTGGCTTTGATCATTGTGGTTGAGCTGCTGGCAGCTATTCCCAGTGTGGTGTTCGGTATTTGGGGATTGTTTGTCTTCATCCCCTTCTTCCGCCCCGTTCAGATGTTCCTGTACGAGAACTTCAACTGGCTTCCCATTTTCAGCACACCACCGGTTGGGCCGGGGATGCTGACAGCAGGAGTTGTCTTAGGGATTATGATCATCCCGATTATCACGGCCATTGCCAGAGAAGTCTTGGTGGCCGTTCCTCCTGAGCTGCGTGCGGCTGCCTATGCAATGGGGGCTACGCGGTGGGAAGCCATTTTTGGAGTGGTACTGCCGGCTGCGATTGGGGGTATGTTGGGGGCTGTGGTTCTCGGTTTGGGGCGTGCTCTGGGCGAGACAATGGCAGTGGCAATGCTGATCGGCAACGCGCGGGGTATCAGAGTCTCGCTTTTGGCCCCTGCCAGCAACATCCCTGCACTGCTGGCCAACGAATTTGCAGAAGCCTCTGACGAGCAGATCTCGGCCCTAATGTATGTGGCTTTGATCTTGTTGGCGATTACACTGCTGGCCAACATCATCGCCGAGCTGATGGTTCGTCGGGTCAAGTTTGCTTTGACGGCTTCTCGGGAGTAGAGGAACATGGCGACACAAGTGGCAGCACAGGCCAATTTGTTCAGACGCAAAGCCAGATCCAAGCGCGTTGTGCTGGATTGGGTGATGACGGGTCTGACTTTTGCTTCCAGCATTTTTGCGATTGTTGTGCTTGCTTCCATCCTTTACTACGTTTTTGTCAATGGCATTGAGCGCTTTAATTGGCAGACTTTAACCCAGCTTCCTCCTCCTCCTGGGGATCAGGTGGGCGGCTTTGGCAACGCGGTGCTGGGGACGGTCATTGTGGTGTCGATCGCCATCTCGATCTCCTTTCCGATTGGTCTGTTTGCTGCGATTTACCTCTCGGAGTTTGGGCAAAACAGTTCAACGGCTTCGGCTTTGCGCTTTGTCATCAAGGTTTTAACAGGGGTTCCTTCTATCATTGCCGGGGTGTTTGCCTACGGGGTGCTGGTGCTCTCCACCAAGACCTTTTCTGCCCTGGCAGGTGGGGTGGCTCTATCGGTACTGACTTTGCCCATCATCATTCTTTCCTGCGAAGAGGCTCTGCGCTTGGTGCCGGCGGATACTCGAGCTGCTGCCTATGCTCTGGGTGCTTCGCGAGTGCAGACCGTGTTTCGGGTTGTTCTGCCGGCTGCCTTGCCAGTGATCCTGACGGGGGTGACGTTAGCTATTGCCCGAGCGGCGGGTGAAACGGCGCCTTTGATTTTCACTGCCCTGTTCAGTTTCCTGTGGCCGGATGGTTTGCTGAAGCCAATAGCCTCGTTGGCGGTGCTGATCTACAACTTTGCTATTGTGCCTTTCGAGAACCAGCAGAAAATTGCTTGGGGAGGAGCTCTAGCTTTGGTGATTTTGGCTTTGATTACTACAGTTAGTTTCCGGCTGCTGCTGAGCCGTCGTCAGGAAACCATTACTATCTGATCTGGTTCTTCTGAGATTTTTGCCTCACTATTCGATTTAGAGTTTGGGTTCTGAAGCGACGTTTACCTCTGGTATTCCTATGCGCCCTCCATTTCCCGGCACTCCCGATTCTTCTGAGAAGTCTGCCAACTTAACTGTTGAGCTGGAAACGCAGGGGGTTAGCGTTTACTATGGCTCTCATTTAGCGGTGAAGCAGGTTTCTCTGAAGATTCCCAAGAATCACATCACCGCTTTTATTGGCCCTTCGGGCTGTGGTAAGAGCACTTTGCTGCGCTGCTTTAACCGCATGAACGATCTAATTCCGGGGGCGAGAGTAGAGGGATCCGTGATTTTTCACGGGAAAAATATCTACGATCCCGACGTAGATCCTGCCGAAGTGCGGCGGCGAGTGGGCCTGGTATTCCAAAAGCCTAACCCTTTCCCCAAGTCGATCTACGACAACATTGCCTTTGGGCCACGGGTCAACGGCTATCAAGGGGACTTGGATGAGCTGGTGGAGCGCACATTGCGCCAGGCCGTCCTCTGGGATGAGGTGAAAGACAAGCTGAAGATGAGTGGCCTCTCCCTCTCTGGGGGACAGCAGCAGCGTCTCTGCATTGCCCGCACTTTGGCCATCCAACCAGAGGTCATCCTGATGGACGAGCCCTGTGCCTCATTGGATCCGATCTCCACGTTGCGCATTGAGGAGCTGCTTAAGGAATTGGGCCGTCGCTACACGATCATCATTGTCACCCACAACATGCAACAGGCGGCGCGGGTCTCTGACTTTACCGCTTTCTTCAACACGGAAATCGACGACGAGGGTCTCCGCTACGGACGGATGGTAGAGTTTAACCGCACTGAGAAGATCTTCAACTCTCCTGCCCACCGGGAAACGGAAGAGTACGTGAGCGGAAGGTTCGGCTAATCCGCTGTTGGCGATCCCTATTGGTGTTGCCTACATTCTGGCCAGTTGGGACCCCGGTTGCCTATCCTGATGGGTTGGAAGACCTGTGGAAGGTGAGGCAGCGGCAGGATGGTCAAGCGAGTACGTCTGGATAGCTGGTTGGTGGAGCACGGATATTTTCCTTCACGCCAGCAAGCCCAGCGCTCCATTCTGGCGGGAGAAGTCTTCCTCAACGGGGTGCGGGTAGAAAAACCTGGAACTTGGGTGAGCAGGGATCCGACGGTGCAAATCCAGGCTAGGCCTGCTTTTGTCTCGCGGGGGGGAGAAAAACTGCAGGGGGCGCTGCAGACTTTTCCCGTTCAGGTGCAGGGCCGGATCTGTTTGGATGCAGGCATTTCCACAGGAGGTTTTACAGACTGCTTGCTGAAACGAGGAGCCCAGCGGGTCTACGGAGTGGATGTGGGCTATGGGCAACTGGCCTGGTCTTTGCGAACGGATGCACGGGTGATCCTAAAGGAGCGGGCCAATTTGCGCCATCTGCAGCCGGAGGATCTGTACGGAACCGAGGTGCCCCCCCAGAGCTGGCCGGATTTGGCAGTGGTGGATCTGTCCTTCATTTCCCTGACCAAGGTACTGGCTCCGCTGTGGAACCTGTTGCGTTTCCCGCGGGAGGCCCTGTTGCTGGTGAAGCCCCAGTTTGAGGCGGGCCGAGACCAGGTGGGCAAAAAGGGGGTGGTACGGGATCCGGCTGTCCATGCCCGCGTGCTGGAGACGGTGATGCGCTCGGCTGTGGCCCAGGGCTGGCAGGTGCAAGGCTACACGTGGTCGCCCATTACCGGCCCTGCCGGCAATATCGAGTATTGGCTCTGGCTGGCTGAAGGAGAAGGGATCCCTCTCCCCAGCGGCAGTGCGCTACAACAGATGAGCGAGCAAGCAAGAGCGATTCTAAATGCATAGCTTTTTGGTTTTGTCAATAGGTTAATGTGCTGGGTTGGGGGAGATGAGCCAAAAAATTGAAGAATTGTTTCAGGAAGGGATTCGCCGCTATGAATCCGGGGAAGCGGCCAAGACGTTGATTCCCTCTTTTGAGTCAATCTGTAAGGGATCCCCAAAGGCAGCGGCGGCTTGGACGTGCTTGTCCTGGCTTTATCTTCTGGAAGGTCAGGCGGAAAAAGCTCTGAAGGCCGCTCAGACGGCTGTGAAGCTGGATCCGGTGGATGCTCAGCCCCGCGTAAATTTGACCCTAGCCATGCTGGAGCTGAAAAAAACAGGGGTACGTCAGCAGGTGGAGACCATTAAGCAAATCTTGGCACGGGATCCTGAGCAGATTGAGGGTGTCCAATCCAACCTGAAAGAGGGAGGGAACCGCCGTCCCGCTTGGCCCCACCTGAGCAAGCTCTACCACTGGCTTTTTGAAGAAGATTAAGTGACCCTATTCCTGGTTTTGCAACAAGATTTTAGGAAAATCTAGGGCTTGTTATTTTAATCTACAACTCTTAGCGATTTCCTCATGGAGTCGGTGCTAAACTTCTTGTACCCAATGGCAAGATGGAATCCATTTATCGATTAGGGATTGGCTCTTGTCACCTCTCTTCTCCGGCCTCAGTTGATTGATGAGATTGGGCTGTGGGTTGGTGCGAGATGCTTAACCTGGCGGTGGCTGCACTTTTTACACTGCACTTCATTGTATGGCAGTGAGGGTTGCGTTTCTGCCGCTTCCATGGCCGCTGAGATCGAGTTGCACTTTGAACCTCACTTTTTTGACCCTTTTGACTGCAATTGGAGGAACTTTAAGATGAACCGTCAGACCGTTTGGGTTAAGAGCGATACCCGAAACCACCAAGGCCATTTCATCCCCCAGTCTGAGTATACTTTGGTCGAGGCCGACCAAAACGGCTGGGCGTTGATCTGTGCGGACAATGCCCGCTGCTATTATGTGGATCCCGAACAACTCCGGTTTGAGGCGGGATAAAGACTGTTGCTGCCTATTCAGGGCTTTTTGACGGCGGGGGAGTTCTGTAGAAGTGCAGGATCCCCGTCGCGCATTCTCCCCACGCCTTTGGGCGGGGTTTTTTTTATGGGATAGGACAGAGCCCAGCAGCGAACTTGGTAGCGTTGGATGCACTGGTAACCCCGCCGGTATGCTTGAATGAGGCCACTTCAGAGGGGTGGGCTTGGCCAGAAATCCTCACCTCATCCACATACCCAAAAGGGGGGGTATCCATGTTGAACATTGGGCAGCAGTGGCCGCGTTGGCTAAAGATATTGGTTATCACGGTTATATTTGGCGTCGGTGTTGTAGCTATAACCATCGCCAGTTCACCGGGATCCCCCAGGGCCTCTCATCCGCTGGATCCCCTGACTGCCGAGGAAATTAAGATAACGGCCAGCGTCATCCGCAAGGCTGAGAATTTGGCCGAAGATGCCACCTTTGTGCTGATTGATCTGCGGGAGCCGGATAAAGCCGAGGTGCTCAGCTTTCAGCCGGGGGATCCCTTTCGCCGAGAAGCTTTTGCCGTTGTTTACGAACCGAAGGCCAACCGCACCTACGAAGCCATTGTCGACCTGATGGAAAACAAGCTGGTTAGCTGGACGGAAGTGCCCGGTGTGCAACCGGCGATGGTGAGCAGCGAGTTTGGGTTGGCCGCAGAAGTGGTGAAGGCGGATCCTGGCTGGCAAGCGGCAATGCGCAAGCGGGGGATCACCGATTTCGACCGCGTGGCTGTGGATTGTTGGGCGCCGGGCAACCTAAGCGAAGAGGAAAAAGCCTCTGGAAATCGCTTCTGCCGCGGCATTTCCTACTACAAAGGCGATAACTGGAACTACTACGGTGCCCCTATTGAAGGGGTTTTGGCCACTGTGAACTTGAACACGGGGAAAGTCTCGAAGCTAATCGACGACGACACCCTTGTAGCCTTCTCCAAAGAGAGCTTTGACTACGACCTCGCTTCTCTGGGTAGCGTTCGCCCTGCTCCCAAACCTCTAAAAATTACCCACCCCGAGGGTGCCAGCTACGACATCAAGGGTAACGAGATTACCTGGCAAGGCTGGAAGTTCCGCTACCTGATGCACCCGCGCGAGGGATTGGTGCTCTACACCGCTCGCTACCAAGAGGGAGAAGAAGAACGGCCTGTGTTCTACCGAGTGAGCCTCTCAGAGATGGTGGTGCCCTACGGGGATCCCGATGAAACCTGGTATTTCCGCAATGCCTTTGATGTGGGGGAATACAACTTTGGCTTGCTCGCCAACACCATGGAGCTGGGCAAAGAAGTGCCAGAAAATGGACTGTTGCTGGATGCCGTTTTTGCTGACAACGATGGGGAGCCCTACGTGATGCCGGGGGTGATTGGCCTCTACGAGCGGGATAACGGCATGCTCTGGAAGCACTACGAGTACAACACAAAGCGCAACGATGTGCGCCGCAGCCGTGAGTTGGTCATGACCATGACCGCCGCCATCGGCAATTACGACTACGGCATTAGCTGGGTGTTCCACCAGGATGGCACCTTTGAAGTGCAGGCAGATCTGACCGGGATCGTCTTGGCCAAGGGTACAGACGCCGTGGCGGCTGCTGACGCGGATCCCTTTGCCCCCCTGATGGCGCCCAACGTGGGCGGTACCAACCACCAGCACTACTTCAGCTTCCGGCTGGATATGGATGTGGACGGCACCAACAATGCCGTTATGGAGATGAACCTCAGGCCCCTGCCCCAAAGCCCCGAGAACCCGGCAGGCAACGCCTTCATCATGGAGGAGAAGCGTTTGCTCAGCGAAAAAGAGGCCGTACGGGACTTGAACATGGCCAGCAGCCGTAAGTGGGTCATTGTCTCCACCAGCAAGACCAACGCCCTCGGCGCTCCCACCGGCTATGCCCTCATGCCCGGCCCCAATGCCATGTTCCTGCCGGTCGAGGGATCCAACGTGCGGGAGCGGGCTGGATTTGCCACCCACCACTTCTGGGCTACCCACTACCAGCCCGGCGAACTGTATGCTGCTGGCCCTTACCCCAACCAGAGCGGGCCAGGGGAAGGATTGCCCAAGTGGATCAGCGACGACCAACCTCTAGAAGGGGAGGATCTGGTGGTTTGGTATTCCTTGGGGGTCTCTCATGTGCCGCGCCCAGAGGATTGGCCGGTCATGCCTGTACACAGAACGGGCTTTAAGCTGATACCCTGGGGCTTCTTCGACCGCAACCCAACGATCAACTTGGCAGAACCGGCCTGATACTCGATAACTTTCAACACAGAGGGTCTGGTCTGTGCCAGGCCCTTTTTGACTGCCACTCAGGGGGATCCCCGTTCTCGCATGGCCTCGGCCAGCAGCCGGGCCACTTCCGGTCGAGAAAACTCCGGCGGGGGCACTTCACCACGTTGCAGCATTTCCCGCACCTTGGTACCCGAGAGGTGAATGCGCTGGTGGGGTTGGCTGGGGCTGGTCTTGGCCGTGGCCATGGTGCCGGTGACGGTGCAATAGAACGCATGTTCAAACTTCAAGGGAATGATGCCCAGTTCCCCCGGCTGGAACTCATCGAAAATGTGTTGGGCATCGTAGGTGCCGTAGTAATTCCCCACCCCGGCATGATCCCGTCCCACAATGAAATGGGTACAGCCGTAGTTTTTGCGAATGAGGGCATGGAAAATGGCCTCGCGGGGGCCGGCGTAGCGCATGGACGCAGGATTGATGGCCAAGATTACCCGCTCTTTGGGGTAGTACTTTTCGATCAACACCTCGTAGCAGCGCATGCGCACATCGGCGGGAATGTCATCGCTTTTGGTAGCCCCCACCAGTGGGTGCAGAAACAGCCCGTCCACAATTTCCAAGGCACATTTTTGGATGTACTCGTGGGCGCGGTGGATGGGGTTGCGGGTTTGAAAGCCCACAATGGTTTTCCAGCCTCTTTCCCGAAACAGTTGCCGCGATTGGGCTGGATCGATCTGGTAGGCCGGAAAAAGAGGGTGGGGATCCCGCTGCAGGAGGGTGACGGGGCCGGCCAAATAGACGGATCCCTGCTCGTAGAGCACCTTTACCCCTGGATGCTGCTCATCGGTGGTGCGATAAACTTGCCGGGCTTCGTAGGTTTTGTCGTAGGTGAACTTCTCGGTCAGCTCCAGTAAGCCCAGGATCTTGCCTGCGGAGCTGGCCAAGGCGATCATTTGCCCCTCTTTCAGACCTGCTGCCACTTCGGAGGAGACCGGCAGGGTGACCGGCAGCGACCAAGCCAAGCCATTGGCCAGGTGCATCGTTTCCAAAACAGCCTGGTAATCTTCCCGTCCCATAAACCCTGTCAGCGGGCTGAAGCCCCCGATGGCGAGCATCTCCAGATCCGATTGGGCCCGCTCGTCGAGATAAAGAATGGGGCAATGTTCAGCTTTGGAACGCAGCTCCTGTGCCTGCTCAGGCGGCGCAATGCGGTTGACCAGGGTGCCCCCGTGGGGCGGAATGGCATCACCAGCAGGGAGAGTCGATTGAGATGGGCTCATGAGAAGGGCAGTGAGAATGATGGTTGTCCAAATCCAATATTTGGCTATCGGATCCCCAGGAAGCAGGGAAGGAAGCCCAGGTTGGGCTGAAAACAGGAGGGAGATGGAGACCCTACCCAAATCACGCCCTTAGGGATCCCTTCCATCCCAGTCAATCCAGCAGATAGGGAGGCATGCTTTCATCGGTGGCTGACACGTTGTCGAAGATGGGCCGATTCATGATCTTCTTTTGCGCGTGCAGAGGTGGGGATTGAGGTTTGGGCTGGATGGAGGCTTGTCCTCGGGAGTTCTGTAACTCCTGGATGGTTTTGGCCCGCTCGTCTGCAAGCGCTTGCAACTGCGCCAGCGCCTTCTGCAATTCGTCCCGATGGGCAGTGACTTGCTGCAATTGAGCTTGCAGGGCAGAGACTTTGTTTTGGTAGTCCTGCAAGAGTTGTTGAGCTTCGGCCAGTTGGCTTTTGAGAGTTTCAATTTCCGGCGACTCTGGGGCTGGTTCTGGGGGAGACTGAGAAGACATCGTTGTCGGCTCCTCGCCTGTGGGAGTAGACTCTGCAGAGGTGGGCTCTGAACTGGTTTTAGCACTGGCCTTGCGCCGAATTCTGCTGGAGGGGCGGGAAGTTTCCCCCGACGAAGGAAAGAGGCTGCGGTCAGATCCAGTCACAAGAGCACCTCGTGTTCCGCAAACTGCAGTAGCCGCTGACACACCGCCGATCCGGGCCGATAGTCCATCACCGTCAAGCCGTAGTCAAAGGCGATGCGCAAATCGCTGCTATCTGGAATAGTAACGGGTGAAAGCACATCCGCAAAAATCTGTTGCGCTTGCACATACAGTTGGCCGGTATGGGATCCCGACCAAATGCCTCCCGGCAGATAGCGGTCATCCAGCATCGTCAAAATGGCGCGGGCGTGGCTGAGCTGGCCTTTCAGGGCCTCAATGTAGCGCAAAGTTACTTCTGTGCAGGAGAAATCGGCGCGGTTGAGCCGTGTCGGGATCAGCACCCGCTGGGCTACCCGCAGAGCATTGGCGGTGAGGGCATTCAGTTCTCCCGGCGTATCGAGAAAGATGAAGTCGTAGTCCTGCAGCAAGGGATCCAGTTGGCGCTGCAACAGATCTTGTCCCACCTCTCCGGCAGCAGCCAGTTGGGCCGCCACTTCCGCCATGGTGCTGTGGGAGGGTGCCACATCCACTCCCTTGTCCGTGCAGTAGATCACCTCTTCCAGAGGACGTTGGTGCTGCGGGTGTAAGCTGGCCCAGGCCGTTTCTGGTGCTGGCAGGGATCCGGCCTCTCCCAGGTAAAGGTTGCTGGCGGTGGCCTGGGAGGTGAGATCGATGAGCAGAACCCGGTATCCCCGCTGGGCCGTCAACTGAGCCGCGTGGACACAGAGGGTGGACTTGCCAGTGCCCCCTTTGTTGTTGGTAAAGGCCAGGATGCGCGCCATCAGCTCCTCCCGTTTTGCCAACTGGTTCCCCTTTTCGAGCAGCCCGGCCAGATCCGACAGGACAGCCGTTTAGGTGGCCCCGCAGCAGTCTATGCTATTGGGTGTAGCCTGGTGGAGGACAACCATGCGCGATGTACTGGCGATCATCCTCGGAGGTGGGCGTGGCACCCGACTTTATCCCCTGACCAAGCGCCGCGCCAAACCCGCTGTGCCTCTGGCCGGCAAATACCGCCTCATCGACATCCCGGTCAGCAACTGCATCAACTCCGACATCGAAAAAATCTACGTCCTCACCCAGTTCAACTCTGCCTCTCTAAACCGCCACATCGTCAACACCTACCGCTTGTCCCCCTTTACAGGCGGCTTTGTGGACGTTTTGGCGGCCCAACAAACCCCTGACAATCCCGATTGGTTCCAAGGCACCGCCGATGCTGTCCGCCAATACCTCTGGCTGATGGACTCCTGGAAGCCGCGGGACTTCCTCATCCTGTCTGGGGATCACCTCTACCGCATGGACTACCGCCCCTTCATCCACCATCACCGGCAGGTCGGAGCTGATGTGACGCTGGCGGTGCTCCCCTGTGAAGAAAAAGTGGCTTCGGGTTTTGGCTTGCTCAAGCTCGGCGAGAACGGTCGCATTGTGGATTTCAAAGAAAAGCCAACAGGAGATCTGCTGAAAACCTGCCAGGTGGACACCCAAACCTTGGGCCTCAGCCCGGAAGAGGCCAAAGCCAAGCCCTACATTGCCTCTATGGGCATCTACGTATTCAGGCGGGAAGCCCTCATTGAGATGCTCAAGGTCAAGGAGCACACTGACTTCGGCAAAGAGGTGCTGCCAGCAGCCATCGGCAAATACCATCTGCAGGCCTATCTCTTCAGGGGTTACTGGGAAGACATCGGTACCATCGAGGCCTTTTACCGGGCCAACCTGGCACTGGTGCAGCAGCCCAACCCGCCCTTCAGCTTCTTCGACAGCGAAATGCCCATCTACACCCGCCCACGCTTTTTGCCCCCCAACAAAATCCTCGACTCCCAGATCGTCAACTCCATGATTGCCGATGGTTGCATCATCAAAAACGCCCAAATCCGCAACTCCATCATCGGCATTCGCAGCCGCTTGGAGGCCAACACCATTGTGGAAAACACCCTGGTGATGGGAGCGGATTACTACGAGTCGGCAGAAGAGCGGCAGGCCAAGCTGGAGGAAGGGATCCCACCGGTGGGCATCGGGGCCAACTCTCACATTGTCAACGCCATCGTGGATAAGAATGCCCGCATTGGGCGCAATGTCCGCATTCTTAACAAGGATCACGTCACCGAAGCGCAGCGGGAAGAGGAGGGGATCTGGATCAGCAACGGCATCGTCACCATCATCAAAGACTCGGTGATCCCGGACAACACCATCATTTGAGGGGGGGAGACAGGCTGGCTCTGGCTGAGAGCGGAGCTGGAGGGGGCAAAGGGGCCCTTGCGCAGGAACAGCAAGGCTCTTTCTGTTAAGATGGATACCGAGAGCTTTAAAACAAAAGACTGTGAGATCGTTGGAGTGTGTTTAGTAGGATTTCATCCATTGCCGCTTTGGAAGTTTACGATCCCCAATTCATCTGCCGTTATTACCGCTGGCGCCTGCCCCAAGTGATCGGTCGGGCGCTGGCCATTCTCTGGCCTTTCTTGTGGTTTGTCCTCTGTCTGCGCTGGGATCAACTGTGGGGACACGCCGATCGCAATGTGGGACGGCGCTCGGTGCAGTTGCGAAAGCTGCTCACCGACCTGGGGCCAACGTTCATCAAGGTGGGGCAGGCCCTCTCCACCCGCCCCGATCTGGTGCGCAAAGACTACCTAGAAGAACTCACCCAACTGCAAGATCAACTGCCGCCCTTTCCTTCTGAGCAAGCATTTGCCCGCATCGAATCCGAGTTGGGCCGCCCGATTGCCGAGATCTTTGCCCAGATCTCTCCGGAGCCGGTGGCTGCTGCCAGTTTGGGCCAGGTTTACAAAGCGCAGTTGCACAGCGGCGAATGGGTGGCGGTGAAGGTGCAGCGACCCCATCTGCGAGAGCAGTTGAGCCTGGATCTGTACCTGATTCGCTGGATCTCGACATGGCTGGGCCCCTGGCTGCCCTTGAACCTGGGCAGTACTTTGACGGCGGTGGTCGACGAGTTTGGCCGCAAGCTTTTTGAAGAGATCGACTACCTGCACGAAGGGCGAAACTGCGAGCGCTTCGCCGAATACTTCCGCGACGATCCGGATGTGTACGTGCCGCGCATCTTCTGGGCCTACAGCACCCGCCGGGTTCTGACGCTGGAGTGGATCGACGGCATCAAGCTGACGGATGTGGAGCGCATTCGAGCAGCCAACCTGGAAGTGAAACAACTGGTGCGCATCGGGGTGGTCGCTGCCCTCAAGCAATTGCTGGAATACGGCTTTTTCCACGCGGATCCCCACCCAGGTAACCTGTTTGCCCTCACCGATGGCCGCCTGGCCTACATCGATTTCGGCATGATGGATCAGCTCACCGAGGAAATGAAGGAGTACTTGGTGGATGCTTTGGTTCACCTGGTGGATCGTGACTACAACGCCCTGATCGATGACTTTATTCACCTGGGTTTTCTGCAGCCGGATGTCAGCCGCCAAGAACTGATCCCCGCCTTGGAAAAGGTACTAGCAGACGTGTTGACCCAAGAGGTGATTAACTTTAACTTCAAAACGGCCACGGATCAGTTCTCTGACTTGATGTATCGCTATCCTTTTCGAGTGCCTTCCCACTTTGCTCTGGTGATTCGCTCTTTGGTTACCCAGGAGGGAGTAGCCCTTAGCCTCTATCCCCAGTTCCGCATCGTTGGCGTGGCCTATCCCTATGTGGCCAAGCGCTTGCTGACGGACGAATCACCTCGCATTCGCCAACGGCTGCTGCAAGTGCTGATCAAGGATGGCAAGTTCCGCTGGAACCGCCTGGAGAACCTGATTCAAATTGCCCGCAGTGATGGGGGACTGGATTGGTTACCCACCGCCCAAATGGGTTTGCGCTACCTGATGTCGGCAGAGGCCCGCGATCTGCGCCGCCAGTTGGTGCTTTCCCTCACAGAAGATGATCGCCTTCACTTTGAGGAGCTGCAGCGCCTATGGCAGTTGATCAGCCCTGAACTTTCCCCGGCTTACCTCTGGCAAGCGACGCTGAGATCCCTACCCTCGACCGGCGATCTGCAACACACGTTTGCCGAGCTCAGGGAGCAGGTGCAAGCCCATCTGGAACATCTCGGCCGCTGGCGACTACCCCAACCCTGGCCGGATTTGCTGGCAGGAGTGGGGCAGCAAAGGTAGAACGGAAGAAGATGGCTTAAGTTTGTTGAGCTGGACAAGAGCGTGGCAGATCAAAAAGGTGATTTTATTGCGGGTGTGGTGACTGGCGCCGTGTTGGGAGGGATCATCGGCGGGGTGATTGGGTTTGTGCTTGCCCCTCGACTCAGCAAGGGATCCGCTGAAGGCCAACGCCGGGATCCGGATCGCCTCAATGGTACCTCTGCGACCCCTGAACGACCGCGCCTCAGTGCTTCAGGCGAGTCCAGCTCTGGCGACTGGAAGAAGTGGGAAAATGAGGCAGAACGAATTGCCCAAGCCCGCCGCACCCTAGAGGCCAAGATTGCCGAGTTAAATGAGGCGATTCAGGCCACCCGGGCTCAGTTGCTTGTTAAGGAAGTGCCCACCCCTGCTGCTGAGGAGAAGTCTTGAGCTTGAGCGTGAAGAAGGAACCTCAGGGGGTTCTCGTCCGTGTCAAACTAGAGGCGGCAATGGCTTTCTGCTTTGCATCTTTGGATGGGTTGCAATCGGATGTAAGGTTTGCCTCTGCTGACGGCGTTTGGTCTATCTAATCTGTGTTGTGTTTGTTCATTCCCTTCTCTGAACCGCTATGATGCTTAGCCACTTGTTATCTCCTCTCACTTGGATGGACGGTCTCTCTCTGGGGTTGGTCTACAGCACTGCCGGGTCGTTGCTGTTCCGCTCCCTTTACCAGTTCATCGTCATTTACAATGCTTTGCTGATCGTGCGGATTTTGCTGAGCTGGTTCCCGCAACTGAACTGGTCTAACCCCATCCTGTCGGTGCTCAGCCAACTCACCGATCCCTATCTCAACCTGTTCCGCGGCATCATTCCCCCCATTGGCGGCTTGGACTTTTCCCCTTGGTTGGCCTTCATTTTGCTTAGCTTCGCCATGCAGGTGGTGGGCCAGTTTGCCTAGCTGCTGTAGCACTGGATTCATCTGGATAGGCCGGGATCCCTTTACGATGGAGAGCTGCTTTTTTCCTTGCCCACCATGCAGATCCCCGGCGTTGCCCACTATTGGCTGCTGAATGCTCAGGTTCCCCTGTCGCTACTGAAGGAGGCGGTGCCAGGGGCTGTTCCCAACCGCGATAACCTGGTGTTGCTGGATCTGGAAATCAAAGGGGGGCAGATCTGCCAAATCCGGGCGGCAACAGGGATCCCGCCCCAAGGGATCCCCAGCGTGGATCTAAGGCGAGGTCAGGTGTGGCCCTGCTTTGTGGATATCCATACCCACCTGGATAAGGGGCATGTGTGGCCGCGCACCCCCAATCCCGATGGCACCTTTGCCGGGGCGAGGCAGGCCGGCCAGGAAGATTGGGCGAAGATGGAGCAAGCCTATGGCAGGGATCCGGAGCGGTTTCGGGAGGATCTCTACCGCCGCTTCAGCTTTGGTTTGCGCTGCAGCTATGCCCATGGATCCCAGGCGGTGCGCACCCATCTGGCCTGTGAGAACCCTCAAGTTATGGAGGCCAACTGGGAGGTGTTTGTCCAGTTGCGCCGAGAGTGGGCGGGCAAGCTGGAACTCCAGGCAGTCACGCTTCTGAGCTTGGATGCCTTTCTCACCTCTGCAGGGGAAAAGCTGGCAGACAAGGTGGCGGAAGTGGGTGGGATCCTGGGTGGGGTGGCGGCGATGGGGCCGGAGCTGGATCGGCAGTTGGATCGGGTATTTGCCCTGGCCAAGGAGCGGGGCCTGGATCTGGACTTTCATACGGATGAGACCGATGATCCGGGATCCCTCACGTTGAGACATGTGGCAGCGGCAGCCTTGCGCAACGATTTTCCTCATCGGGTGGTGTGTGGCCATTGCTGTAGCCTGGCTGTGCAACCCCCGGAGGTGGCCCACAAGACTATGGCTCTGGTCAGAGAGGCGGGAATTGCCGTGGTCAGCCTGCCCATGTGTAACCTCTACTTGCAAGCCCGTAACCCCGGCCATACCCCCCGCTGGCGGGGAGTGACGCTGTTGCATGAGCTGAAGGCTTTGGGCGTGCCGGTGATGATAGCCAGCGATAATTGCCGGGATCCCTTTTATGGCTTTGGGGATCACGACGGCCTGGAGGTGTTCCGGGAGGCCACCCGCCTTTTGCACCTGGATACCCCCTATGGAGATTGGCCACAGGCGATTACCACCACCCCTGCCCGCATCATGGGCTTGACCGAGCGAGGGCAAATTGGGGTGGGGCTGCCGGCAGATCTGGTGTTGTTCAAAGGACGTGGCTTTGACGAGCTGCTTTCCCGTCCCCAGCATGACCGGGTGGTGTTGCGTCAGGGTCAGGCCATCGACACCACTTTGCCGGACTACAGCGAGCTGGACGACCTGATGGAGAAGGTGGGGGCAGCGCTCAGCCCCAAGAAGTAGAGCAGGGTTATTTTGAGCAGTGAAACAGCGGGGGGATCCCTGGCATTTCTCCCCAACCTGGTAAAGAGGTGGGTCGATTATCCCCAGATTAAGGTGAGATCCACCACAAAGCCAGGGAGAACGGGATCCCCAGACAAGCTGGTAGGCCGCTCCAGAACTTGCACCGGCTGACCTGGGCGATAGACATAGACCTTCCCGCTTTCCGGGTCGATTAACCAGCCCAGTTGGGATCCGTTGTCCAGGTACTCCTGCAGCTTGGCCTGAAGGGTGGCCAGCTCGTCAGCAGGAGACTTCAGTTCCAGCACAAAGTCAGGGCACAGAGGAGCAAACCGACGGCGCTGCTCTGGGGTGAGCTGCTGCCAGCGCTCTTTGGCCATCCAAGCGGCATCGGGAGAGCGAATGGCCCCATTGGGCAAGGCAAAACCGGCGGAAGAGTCAAAGACAAAACCTAAGTTCTTGCGTCGATTCCACTGCCAAAGTTGGCCCAGTAGGTCGGCATTGCGGAATCCACTTTCGCTGCCTGCAGGGGCCATGGCGATCAGTTCTCCTCGGGCAGTGCGTTCCAGGCGCAGCTCAGGATTCTGCCGACAAAGCTGCTCGAAAACTTCATCGGTTAAATTCACAGCCGGCTGCAGGTTGAGGGCGATCATCATCCTTCCTGGGCAAGACTCTCAGGGTATGCGGCCTGTGGCTCGCATTGATCCCCTAAGATGGAGCGTATTTTTTGGCGAAGGGCGCGAAGGGCTGGACTTCTACCCAACTCTCGACTTTGGTCCAAGACTTCTGGTACCCACTGTGACATACTCCCGCACTCATGCTGACGCAAAGCGCTATGCCTACGGCACCCTGACGGGAACCGCGCCGCTAAAGCGGTCGCGCCGCGTTGCGTAGCAATAAAGAGTGCAGACTTCAAGGACTCCGTCCCGCTGGCGCGAATGGGAGGGCAACCCGACAGAGGCAGTGCCGTAGCAGAACCAGGAACCGGAATCCTCGCCCTTTATGACGGGGAGTATGTCAAAGGGGTCAAGTGCCATCAGGTGAAAGTCCTCCTATTGGGGATCCCTGTGGGCAGCCAGAATGGCCTGAGCAGCCAGGTGGCCGGAGAGGGTGGCCCCTTCCATGCTGTCGATGTAGTCTTGGGCGGTGTAGCTGCCGGCAAAAAAGAAGTTGGGTATTGGGGTCTTTTGCTGTGGGCGATAGGGATCCATTCCCGGCGCTTCTCGATAGAGGGAGTGGGCCAGTTTCACCACGCTGTACCAGGTCATGTTCAGTTGCCGGGATGAGGGAAACAGCTCGTGGACTTGGTGCAACACGTGCTGGGCAATTTGCTCGTTGGGCATGGAAATGAAGGGATCCCCCGGTGTGAGCACGCATTGTAAAAGGGACCCCTGGCCGGGTTTGTAGTAGTCGGCGGGGCTGGTGAGGGCCAGATCGGCAAAACAGGAAAAATCGGCATCGGCGGTGTAGAGGAGATTATCGATGCCAAGAGCTTGCGGGTGTTCGCTGGCTCGTTTGGCCTGGCCTGAGGGGTTCAGCTCCGTCACCCAGCCATCGAAGCGCAATTGCACCGTGGCCACCGGTACGGATTCCAGCTTGTAGAGGTTGGCGAACTGTGGCCACTGCCGCCACACTTCCGGGATCAGCCGCTTGGCCCCTTCCACCGCCGCTGCGCACACGTACACATCTGCCTCTACCCGCTCTCCATTGGCCAAAAGCAGGCCGGTCACCGGGTAGGGAGGAGAGTCGCTCACTTCAATGCGGCTGACCCCTCTGCGGGTGTGGATCTGGCCCCCGCGGGCTTGGATGTAGCGGACGATGGGCTGAGTGAGGTAGGTGTCCGGGGATCCCTTGAGGAGATTGAGCTTGGAAGCCTCTGTTTTGCTGGCAAACATCTGAAAGATCGTCAGCATACAGCGGGCAGAAATCTGCTCCGTATCGATAAAGCCCAAGGCATAGGCAATCGGGTTCCACATCCGCTTCAGGCTGCCCTCGGATCCCCCATGCCGCCGAAACCAATCGGCAAAGCTCATCCGATCCAAGGCGCGAATTTGCCGCATTGCCCCTTCATAGTCCAGCAAGCCGCGAATCAAAGGACTGGTGCCCAGCGCCAGAGCATTGCGCAGCTTGTCTGCCCAAGAGAGCTGCTCGGTGGTGAAAAAAGCTTTGAGGCCGTTGAAAGGCGCCCCCAGGGGAAAGCGAAAATCCAGACTGGCCGTCTGCCCGCCTCGGTTGACAAAGGTGTGGGTGTGCTGCTTAGGCAGCAGGTTCTCGTAGGCTCCCACTTTCTTCATCACAGCAAACAAGTTGCTGTAGTTACAGAAAAAAACGTGCAGCCCCATCTCGATGTGGTTGCCATCGGCATCCTGCCAGGATCCCACCTTGCCGCCGACAAAAGGTCGCGCCTCGTAGAGCTGCACCTCATGCCCTGCCTCGACCAAATCGACCGCCGTCGCCAACCCGGCCAACCCTGCCCCAATAATGGCTACCCGCATAGCGATACCCTCAAACAAGCGCTGCCCGGGATCCCACCCAGACTTTGCGCAACTGCAAAGAAAGATGAACTTCTCTCATTCTGGAACAAAATGGGCCAGGGATCCCTGACTTGACAAACCACCGCAAAACTTGCCATCATAGTTTTCCCGATGCGGATGTAGCTCAGTGGTAGAGCTTCTCGTTGCCAACGAGACGGTCGCGCGTTCGAATCGCGTCATCCGCTTGCTCAGCCTTTTGATCCCATTCAAGGGGGAACGAGATCCTTAGCAAGGAAGAGGGCAGTGCAGTAGTCCTAAAGACCTACCCCTTTCCCCGAAAGAGTTAGCCCTCGCTCTCAGCTCTTCTCCCTCTAGAAGACGGGAGAGGAAGGGTCTCGGTTTGATTGTGCTGATTTGGGAATGGTTTGATTTGGGGAGCGTAGAAGGTTTCCAGGCTGTCACGGTCGCCCACAAAACGCCAGTGCCAGGGTTCGTAGCTTACCCCCTGAGGGTTGTTTCTGGGGAAAGACAGCTCAAAGCCAAAGCGGGCTGCATGGCTCTGCAGCCAACGGAAGGCGGGAGTGGTCTCAAAGGCTTCTTGGGTATCCCACTGGGGAAACTCGGCATCCCCAATGTCGATGGCATAACCGGTGTGGTGCTCGCTGTAGCCAGGGGGAGCGCTGACAGCAGCTCGTTCCTCGGGTCGCAAGGCTCGCGATTGGGCCAATTGAAAAAACAAAAACTCCTGATCTGCAATGGAGCGAAACCCCGAAATGGGGACAAGGCGGATCCCAGCGGCCCGAGCTGCTTCGCTCATGCGAAGGTAACTTGCGGCAGCCGCCTGGCGTAGGCGCACCTCGCGACCGTGGTAGTGGCCTACCACCCGCAAGCTGTCTACAGGAGCTTCGGAATAGGCATAGTGCCCCAGCAAGGAAGCTCGCCCATTCTGCACAGTTGGCTGCGGCAGAGGGGGCTGACCGACTTCTTCCAGAACTTGGGGATCCGCCGCCTGCTGGGATCCCGGTAACTTCTCCATCCCCCAACCCGCCAAGAGCACCAGCCCAACCAATACCAGGCCCAAGCCCAGGCGCAACCCCAAGGCAGCCACCGAACCTTGCGCTTTTTTCACTGGAGTGGACTGGCGACGCGCGACCGGAATGTCGTCGTTCATGCGCAAAGGTCGGGAACCCACCTAAGAGTGCTGAAAAGAGGCAGAGTCTTTACAACCCCAAATCCGCCAAAATATCGCGGGCATGGGTTTCGGTATTGATGTTCTGGTAGACCTTGGCAATTTTGCCCTCACCATCAATGACGTAGGTCACCCGCTTGGCGTAGCCGCCCCCATCCACATCGTAGGCGCGGGTAATCACCCCACTGCTATCCACCAGTAGGGGGAAAGGCAAGTTGTATTTTTCGGTGAACCTTTGGTGAGAGGCTTGGTCGTCCATGCTCACCCCCAGCACCACCACGTCCTTGCTCTGGTAATCGGCGTAGGCGTCGCGGAATCCACAGGCTTCTTTGGTACAGCCGGGGGTGTCGTCTTTGGGATAAAAGTAGAGAACAACAGTTTTCCCGGCAAAATCAGCCAGAGAGACTTGGTTGCCCTGGGTGTCAGTGGTGTTGAAACCAGGAGCGGGGGTGCCAACAGCAAGAACCATAGGTGCGTGACCCAATAAAGTGCGATGAATAGGGCTGCCCTCAGCATTTTCTTCAGCCCTGGTTGTCTCTGTCAAGGCATTGCTGCTCCAGCTTGGCATTGCAATTCAGCCACCAGCTCTTGAAGCTCTGCTGATAGCCTGCCAGGCAGCCGTCGCCCCAGAATCTCTGCCAACGATCGGTAGTACCACAGGGATCCCTCTTTTCCGGCAGAAAACCGCTGCCAGAGTTCATCCCCCACTTGGCGAAAATCCCGCAAGATGCAGCGGGCGTTGTGCAGCTTGTCGGCGGCGGCCACCAACAAAACCGAGGGATCTGCGGTTTCCAAATGCTCCAGGTAGGCAGTTTTGCGCTCTGCCCAATCTTCTTTGTCTGTTCCCAGAGAGCCATCGCTGCGGGTATCGGTACAGCCGAGAATGATCTGCAGCACTCGTTCTCCAAAGTGCTCCCGGATCTGCTGCTCGATCTGGGCGCGGGGCTCGCCCGTGTTGTGGGGGCCGTCCTCTAAGCTGTCGTGGAGCAGAGCGGCAATCGCTTCATCTTCATCCGCCCCATGCTCCAGGGCGATGGCTGCTACGGCCAACAGATGGCTGAGGTAGGGGATCCCGGTTCCCTTGCGGGTTTGAGAAGCGTGCCAGCGGTGAGCATAGTGCATTGCCTCCGCAAACCGCTGTGTGAGTTGCGTTGACATCTGGATTCTCCGATTGGGGTTAAGTTAACTTCTTGGACAAGGTTGATCCAAGTGAAGCTCAGGCGTTGAGATGGCAAGGTTTAGCCGGTGGCTGGAGTCTGTTTTGCAGGTAGCGGCACCAGCGTTCCTGTCCCCTGCCAAGCGCACAAATCGACAAACCGATCGGCTATCCGAATTAGCTCCGGGTTTGTATTCGGCCTGTAGGCGGCTACCTCCAACCGGCAGCCTTGGCGGCGGATATGCTTGAGAGCGGGCACAAAATCTCCCTCCCCGCTCAGCAGCAGCACTGTCTCGTAGCGGGAGCACATCGTCATCATATCCACAATCAGCTCTCCATCCAGGTTGGCTTTGCGGCTGCCGTCGGCGCGAACCATCACCGGCCTGCGGACTACCCGATAGCCCTGCCTTCTCAACTCCCGTAAGAAACGACGTTGAGCTAAGTTGTGGGGATCCACCCCAGTGTAAATATGCACTTCCATTTCGGATCTGCTCTGGGCCAGCCAGTTCAGCAGACTGGGGTAGTCGAGATGGGATCCCCACTGTTGGGCGCTGGCGTGGAGATTGGCCGTGTCGATGAACACCCCCAGGGCCTTGCGGGGGAAAGCGGGGGTCGGCTGGGATGCCACAAGCTGTTGCAGGTGTTGGAGTTGCGCCCGTACAGACTCCAGTTGCTCCAGAGTCACTTGGATCTGGGATGACGGCAGAGCATTTAACCGCAGCTCCACGGCTTTTAACCGCTGCTGGATTTGCTGGATGGCCTGGGTGGTGGGGGCTAGCTGTTGCCGCACGGACAGATGAGACACAGGCCGAGCTTCGAGAGCGTCGATCCGCCCTTGCAATGTTTCCAGTTGGGCCGCCGTCTGCTGCTGCTGTACCCAGGTGGACTCTAAAACCTTTGCTTTCCGCTCAAGCTGTTGAATGGCTGCAGCCAGGGAAGCCAAGGTCTGCTGCATGGGGGACAGTTCAGCCGTGGGCCGAGCTTCCAACGCCTCGAACCGCGCCTGCAGGGTCTCCAGTCGGGTTGCTGTCTGCTGCTGCTGGATCCAAGTTTGCTCCAGAGCTTGGCCAAGCTGTTCTTCGTGGCGGCGGATGGCAGGATAGGCCACGGCCAAAGGTAAAAGCCCCCAGATTGCTTGGCGGGTCACCAGGGCCGTCACTCCCAGGGCCAGGGATCCCGTCCACAGCCAGGTTAAGGGGAAGCTAGAAGCCCTATTCATGCTCATAGTTAGCTCTCCTGGGTTTGGGTTAATCGGTCTGATCGGTTGCCGGGATTTGACCTCACTCAAATGGGCCACCTCAGGGATCCCTCTTGAAGATCGAGATGTGCAGAACTTACGGAGGTATCGAAGAGGAGCCATTCAGCAACTGCAGTATGCCTACTATTGGAAGAGGTATCTTCCAATTGTTGGACAAACCCATTCCCCTTGTTATCAGATGACTCAGTTATCGAAAGCGGGCTCAAACTTTTAGCTAACAGAACAGATCCTGTGGCCTGCTCAGCCTGGATCCCAGCATTTGCTACAGAGGGCGCGAACCTTAGGCGGATCAGGGTCAGTTGGGGATTTCGATTGTCACATTGGCCAACTGCACATCGTCATGATCTACCCAGGCTCCGCCGTGCTGGATGACCGTATCACCTCCCACCGGCACCGAGATGTGCAGGGATCCCCCGAAAAGGGGAATGCTAATCGGCACTTGGGGGCCGCGGGTAACCCTGCTGGGCTGAATCAGGGTTTTGCCGGTGGGCAGGGTAACAGTGTTCAGGCCCAGGCGCAGATGTTGCAGCGGCAGGGGAATTTGTAAGTTATCTCCCCCTAGGTGAATCTGTTCGACCTCCACCCCGTTCAGGATGACTTGCATGGGAGACATGTTGGCACTGGGGATCCGGGATTGGCCGGCCCGATAGGCGGCGGCAGTATCCAACCCAATCAGGGATCCAATCCGCAAAACCGGTGGGCGGGAAGGCAGGCGTTGCAGCGTGAAGGAGCGGGTCATCTCCACCCCTTGGGCAGGGCCCAGAAATTGCCCGGCGGCAGCCGATTCCGGGGAGTACTGGTTATCGCCCAGGCGGATGACATTTGCCTCCAGCACCAAAGTTGTGTTGGGATCCCAGCGCTCCAACTGCAGTTGCCAAGGCCGATCCCCACCGGCTTGACCGCTGCCTGTACTTTGGGAATAAGGCAAATAATTCTCCAGCCGCGCCACCAAAATTTCCTCTGCCGGTAGCGGCCCTGGCAGGCGAAACCGACCCTGGGCATCGGTGCGCACCGAAATACCTGCCCCCGGAATGGCCACCTCCACCCCGGCCAAGGGCTGCCCCGTCAGCCGATCCACCACCTGTCCCGAATAGGCGGAATCCAACTGCACCTGTCCTGTGGACACATCCGTTGCTGCCTGAATGCGCTGCTGCAACAGCCGCCAATCGGCTTCTGTGATCCGTCCATCCTGGTCGACATCGGCAGCTCGGATCTGGTTGTCGGTCAATCCCCGTTCTCCACGCAAATAGGCCCCCAACAGGTTGAGATCCTGCACCGTCAAGCGGCCATCCCCATCCAGATCGCCCGCTTGAAAGGGCTGCGCTTGGGCAAAGGACACACCTATCCAACCCAGGCCAAGGGATCCCAGTAGCAAGAGAGAGTGAACCCAACGGGAGACCCTAGACATTGCAACTCTCCTGGGGAAAGAGCCGGAAGGCGTTGTTCATGTTCTAACGTAATTCACCTCTTCGCAGCAGGGTTGGCCGAGCCGGTGCAGAGTACTCTTGAGCGCAATTCTGCCGGTTCGCCTTTGGCTGTAGGAGCGGAAAACTTGATGGTAGGATAGCCGTGGTGACTTGCTTGTCCTATGGCTCGATACTCTTGCGTTACCCAGCTTGTGGGCTCAGCCGAGCAGCTAAGCGAGTCGATCCGCGCCGTCTTGGAGCGCTGTCAACTCAATGTTCTCCACAACAGCCCTGATTACTGGGTGGCCGGTGAGCCTCCCGGAAAAAATCCCTACACCAAACTGGTCACGGTGGAAGTGTTCGTGGATCGCACCCGTCAGGCTGGCGATGGCTCTGTACAAGTAACCTGCATTGCCAAAAACGAAGAGCTGCCCTTAAGAAGTGTTAACCACTGCCAACAAACCTTTGACCGACTGAAGGCAGAGCTGGCCCAGTTGCAGAGTCAGCTTCAGCTTGCTGCCCAACAAAAAGATGCCTTACGATAGCTAGGCTGAGTTTACTTTGATCCCATGGCACGTCGCTGCCAACTGACCAACAAGAAACGCAACAACGCTTTTGCCATCTCCCACTCCCACCGGCGCACCAAGCGCCTGCAGGAAGTCAATTTGCAGTGGAAGCGCATCTGGTGGGAAGAGGGTAAACGGTTTGTTCGTTTGCGCCTTTCCACCAAAGCCCTGAAGACCCTCAAGACCAAAGGGATAGGAGCCATGGCCCGGGAAGCCGGGATCGACCTCAACCAGTTTTGAGCTTTCTCCTCAGCCTGGTTGTCCTTGCTGGCTCCAGCCTCACAGCAGGCCAAAAAGCTTACGGGACTTGGGCTGCAACCCTGCCAGCAGAGTGTTGAGGGTATCCCGCTGGGTAAGCTCGTTGGTGCCGCTAGCCCGCTCAATCAAGAGCTTGCGCATCTCATCGGAGAGCTTGGCATCGGTAAAATCGGCTCCACTAAAGAGCATGTTTTCAATCTGAGCATCCTGCAGGTTGGCCCCTACCAAAATGGCCTGTTCTAGGTTGGCAAACTGAAGCTGGCAACTCACCAAGGCAGCCTGGGAGAGGTTGCAGCGAGATAGGTTGGCCTGGCGGAAGTCGGCGGCAAAGAAGTTCCCCTCCGTCAGGTTGGCAGCCACCAAGCTGGCTTCACGAAAGATGGAATGGCTGAAACGGCCCCCCTGAAAGCTGCTTTTGTCCAGCTTGGCAGCGGTAAAGTTGCTGTAGTCTCCCAGCGCCTGACTGAAGCTGGATCCCCGTAGATCTGAGGCGGCAAAATTGGCCCGCTCTAGCTCGGCACGGCGAAAGTTGCACAGACGCAGATCCGCTTGCTGCAGGCTGATCGAGCGCAAGTGAGCCCGCGTCAAGTTGGCTTTGGGCATCTGAATGCGGTCGAACAGGCCCCGCGAGAGATAGGCATTCTCCAGGTTGGCACCCAACAGGGAGCGTCCCTCACGCAAGGCTTCCAGCAAATCCCGCGTGGTTTCAATGCGAACCGGCTCTGAGGGTTGAGAAGGGGGAGCACTCACGGATGGAGCATTCCTCACAGTTAGGCCAGAAACCCGGCCAACCCAGCCGTAAACTGGGGGCCAACAGGGAGCCCACCTATCAAGCTAACGTTTGCGCCGCTTGCCGAGGTTAAGAGGATGTTAATAAAGACAACCCTGCATCGAGCTTTCCAGAGGGGGCCTTCTCTTGTAGAAAGGGCCTACCGGGGGAGAGCCATCGGCTCCGATTTGTTGCATACTCGGGGCAGTCTTTCGTTCGTAAACCACACCTTCCATGCAGGTAGCTTTCATTGTCGATCCGTTGCCCCAGTTGCAGGTGGGCCACGATACCAGCGTTGCCCTAATGGAAGCCCTGCAGAAACGGGGGCACCGCATTTTCTGCCTGGGCCTGGCGGATCTCTATTGGGATCAAGGGGAAACTTGGGGAGCCCTTGAGGAAATCCGCTTGGATCTGAAGGCGGATCCCTGGTATGAGGTCAAAGACCGGCAACTGCTGCCCCTGAGCCAAATGCAGGCGGTGTGGATGCGCAAGGATCCGCCGGTGGATACGGCCTATCTATATGCCACATATCTTTTGGATCGTCTCTCCCCCAGCCGCACGCTGGTGCTCAATCATCCTGCCGGGATCCGCTCGGCCAACGAAAAGCTCTATGCCCTGCAATTCCAAGAGTGGATCCCGCGTACCTGTGTCAGCAGCAACAAACGCCTGCTGCGCCAGTTCGTCGAACAGGAAGGACAGGCGGTGCTCAAGCCTTTGGGTGGCAAAGGTGGGGAAGGGATCCTAAGGGTCAATGCTGGGGATCCAAACCTCAACTCGTTGATTGAAATGAGTACCCAATTTGGTCGGCTGCCTGTGATGGTGCAGGAGTATTTGCCACAGGCGGCGGCAGGAGACAAACGCATTTTGCTGCTGGAAGGAGAACCTTTGGGTGCCGTCAATCGGATCCCTGGAGAGGGAGATTTTCGGGGCAATGTTGCTGCCGGCGGTCGAGTGGAAAAAACCAAGATTACCGAAAAAGAACGGGCTCTCTGCGGGGCTTTGGCACCGGTGCTCAGGCAGGAGAAGCTGTACTTTGTCGGGATCGATGTTATTGGGGAGCGATTAACGGAAGTGAACGTGACCAGCCCAACAATGCTGCGAGAACTCTGTCAGTTGGAAGGAGTTGATCTGGCGGATCAAGTGGCTCAGTGGCTGGAAAAGAAGGTGCCCGTCAAGGACTGAATGACTACCCACTGGGATGGTTTTGAGATCTGGCGCATCTTTTGCTTGACAGGGATCCCGCCTATCTAGGGAATCCATAGAGATCCCGTGAAGTCAAATAAGTCTGATTATAGCTTGGAATGCCTACAGCGGGTTGAGTTCAGCTTTTTTTCTGGTCGGCAAGAAAATAAAAAAGCCCCTCAAGGGGGCTCTGTCGCGACCAGTCAGCGACTTATGAAACCCTAGAGCAATGTAAAGAGAAGCTCCATAAATAGGCTGTATTGAACACCGTATTGAGCACAGTTTTTAGAATCTCAGAAAAAAGGCCAAATCCTCGGAGCTGTTATCTTTTTTTTAGATTTTCCGGCCCGAGGCTAATCCCAAGCCCCTTCTGTTTTGCTGGGGTGAGCTTTGAATGGCTGCTCTTGTCCAAGGGGTTAGGAGTCCGCCGGTGGCCTTTCCCGTCCCACCCAGCGCCAGATGGTGGGCAACAGCACTGCCGCCAGTCCGCACTTCACCAAGTCTCCTGGGATAAAAGGGAAGACCCCTTTGTTGAGGACGGCCAAGATCGAGGTGGGCTCAACATTCTGGTTCAGCCACACCCCCAGCCAAGTGGCTCCCAGCAGAAAAATCAGAGCCGAGCAGGATAACATCGCCAGCGCCATCTTCCAGGGGTTGCGATCCACGCCCCAGCGCTCCACCAACCAACCCATCAGCCCTGCAGCCAGGGGAAAAGCCAATAGGTAGCCCCCCGTCGCCCCCGCCAAATGGCTAAGCCCGGATCTGCCACCGCTGAAGAAGGGCAATCCCAGGATCCCTTCCAGCAGGTAGACCAGCAGGGTGAGAAAGCCCAGCCGTGCCCCAAAGCCTGCCCCCACCAGCATTACTCCAAAGGTTTGCCCGGTAATCGGTACCGGCGTGAAGGGCAGAGGGATCCGCACCTGAGCCAGGGCAGCTACGAACAAACTTCCCCCCAGAATCAGCAGGAGATCCCGAACTTGGGAAGGGCGAGGCAGAACGGTTTGTGCCAAGGGTGTGTGAACAAAAGTAGTAGTCATGAGAGGTTTGCACTCCTGTTTACCCAAAGACTGAGCCCAAGACCCCGTCCCATCGCTGCGCGGAAGCAAGCCAGTAGGGCGGGGAGTATGTCAGGGTTTCAGAATATCAGAATAAAAGAATTCGGTTACCGAAAAACTGGGTCTAAAGCCCCGCCCTTCAAAGCGGCTTTGTGCTATGCTACCTGAGGTAGGGTAGTCAGCCGCTCTCGCCTACGGCGACGCGGAATGCCCTATTCGCGTAAACGGGTCGTAGGCCCTAAACCCAACAGCTTGGCGACTGAATCCGACCTTAATGGGTTTTGCAGTTGTTGTTTGTAACGGTACTTAAGAGCATTGGGGAAGCGCCCTGCGTGGTGACGAGTGTGTAGGGCTGGGGAGCTGTGTGGCAGCAACGTTGAGGTCGAGGATGATCCCACACTGCTCATCTTGCACTCCGTGCATCGGAAAGAGCCATAAAGCCAAGCAGAGGCTAGATGGATTCTTGCGGTACTTCTGGGCCTTTGTCAGGTTGAGGAGCACTGGGCCGGCTCTGGCGAGTTGCTTGTACAATCGCCACCGTAAGCAGATGGGAGAGTAGACCCACAGGCCCGGCAAACAAGCACAAAATCAGAGAATGGGTTGTCCATACTCGCTTATCCCACCCTTCCAAGAAGATCCAGCGGCCCACAAACAAATCCATGACGATGTAGTGTACCCACCCCGTTGCCATAACGGCGGGTTGACTGAATAGGCCAGTTAAGCTGGTTAGAGACAGTTGAGGGTTGGAAAACTCCTTGAGAACATCGGCATTAAACCCGGTGACCAAAAGATACAAATAAACCGCCGCTAAAATAGCAATGGGCAAAAGTGATTCCATCACTTTGCGGGTTACCTGCCAACCTGGCAGCAGAATCATCAAGGCCCAAAAGGGCAAAGCAAACCCGTTGGCCCCGTTAAAGATCATTTCCAGCATGCTTGCAACCCCCAACGCTACCTGTCCATTATCGGCCCAATGCCCCCTGGGGATCCCTGCAGTGGCGGGTGGGAATGGATAGGAGCTATTCCTGACTTGCCCTGAAGTTTTTTCTGAAGCTAAAGGGATCCCGGCCTCTATTCCGGTTGGCGGAGCCTGGCGGCTGCAATGGAGCTGACCGCACGGCCACTGTCGGTGGTGGCGGCAATGCGGGAAATCCGGGATCCGGTGTCGGTCATGGCCCAGAAGCTGCTGATACTTTTGGCCGTAGAGGTGGGTTGAGCCGGGCCGATGGGGGATTCTACTGCCTCAGAGTCTGGGGATTTCTCCTGAGAAGGGATCCACGCCACAGGTTCCTCACTCGGTTGGGCTGCTGCAACTTTTGGGGCGGGATGGTCTGGCGTGGGCTCAGGGGCTTCTTCTTTGGGGGTAGCCTTCGGGACAGGGGCCTTCTGAGGAGAAGGCTGCTGAACCGGTCTCTGGCCAAGGGGGGCTTGTGGGGCCTTGCGTGGCGCGGCAGCGAGGGGTGCAGGGGGGGCTTGGCCGGCGATCTTTCCCCATAAGGCTTTGAGCAGTTGCCACATGGCTGGGTTGACTTCTGAGCGAGAGAGCAGCAAGGAATGGTGTTATCCTGCCATGCCCCGGCCTGAGAATCCATCCCCTCTGCCAGCCTTGATAGAACGAAGTCATAACGAGTATGATTAAGAAGCTTGCCTAGGGAGAAAGTTCAACATGGCGCAGATTCGCGAGATTCCCCTTGCCCAAATTCGTCGCCCTTTGCCACGGCAAACGGATCCGGATAAGGTGCGGGCGCTGATGGCTTCTATCGAAGCCATCGGCCTACAGGAGCCCATTGAGGTTTTGGAAGTGGAAGGGGAGTACTACGGGTTCTCCGGCTGCCACCGCTACGAGGCATTTGTCCGCTTGGGCAAGGAGCGGATCCCCTGTCGGGTGCGAAAAGCACCGCGTGCTGTTTTGAAGCTACACCTGGCCTGAGAGGGATCCCTTCTGGCCCGGCTCCTCTTGGGCGGTGTAGCCCCGTTCGTAGGCAAAACGCACCAGTTGTGAGCGATTTTCCAGAGAGAGCTTGCTGAGAATGTTGGTCAGGTGAGTTTGCACAGTGCGCGGGCTGATGAACAGCTTCTCGCCGATTTGCTTGTTGGTGAAGCCACGAATGACTTCCCGAAAGACCCGCTCTTCGGCAGGGGTCAGGGGCAATTCGGGTGGGGTGGGTCGGGGGGCCGCTTCTGGTTTTGGCTGAGACTGCTGTTGGATCAGCCGCAAAATTTCCGATTGGGTGCGGCGGGAGCGTTCAATCTGGGCCTCGATTTTGGCCACCAATTCCAGAGGTTCAAAGGGCTTGATGATGTAGTCATCCGCCCCCCGCTCGTAGCCCTGAACTCGGTCGTCAATCTCTCCCCGCGAAGAGAGAAAAATAAAGGGGACGAGCTCACCGCCGCGCTGCTGGCGCAGTTGTCGGCAAAACTCAAAGCCGTCCATTTCCGGCATCACCACATCTGAAACCACCACATCCGGTTGCTCTTGGGCAAACAGGCGCAATCCTTCCACGCCCGAAGCGCCTGTACAAACCCGATAGCCATGCCGAGTCAGGTGGCGGCTCAGCACTTTCAGGGAGAGGGGATCGTCATCCACGACCAGTACACGCTTCATGAGGACTCGAGAAGAAGGGTGTCAGGGGAAAGAGTAAAGCGCTATTCACCCGTTATTTTTCGCTACTCATTTTAGAGAGACGGGCAGGATTCGTCATTTGGCTACGGAGGCTGAACCCATGATAGTGGTTTCAGAGGTGGTCTGGTTGAAAGCTGAAGACTACGGTAGCTGTGAAGATGGGGGACTGAACCTGGCCCTCTAAGCTCCCATTCCTGAGTACTGTTGCAAGCCTTTGCGCCACAGCCAGCGATTGACCAGCCAAAACAGGCCCGTCCAGGCCAGGCCCATGCCAAAGCCGCGCAGAGCATCCACTGGGATCCCCACCCAGAGGTTGGCGGGAAAGTACACCAGGTAGGGGAAGGGTGTCCAGGCCAAGAAGTGGCGCACGGGGGGTGGGAACACCTCAAGAGGGGCAATTACCCCTGAGAAAAACAAGTACACCAGAAAATGGAACTGCTCCAAGGCCGTTACTCGCTCCACCCAAAAGGCCAGCAGTGCCAGGGTGTACTGCATGAGAAAGCGCAGGGCAAAGGCCAGGAGAATGGCCAGGGATCCCAGCCCCACCTGTGCCCAAGAGGGGATCCAAAGGGCACGGGGGTAGAGGACGAAGAAAAGAGCGATTAAAACCAGGGTAAAGGGGAGACGGGCCAAGCGCTCCATCAGGTGGCTGGCCACATGGTGCCAAGCGGGATCCAGAGGCTGCAACAGGAGGGGAGATAATCTGCCTTCGACTACCTCTCGCTCAAAGTCCCAGATGACCCAGATGATGGTGAACTGGCGCACCAGGAACACTGCCAGAAAGTAGCGGATGAACTCCAGAGCAGACAGCGAGAAGTCCCCTGAACGGGCTGCCTCGCTCCACACCCCCATCATGATCAGGGGCAGGGATCCGGCCAACACCCACAGGATCAGCTCCGCCCGGTACTCCAGCATGTAGGCGTAGTAGGCAGAAAAGAGAGCACCCAACTTGCGAAAAAAGGCGTTCATGGAGATTCCGGTTGCGTAAGCGTTGCAGAGCAATACGAGACTGGCGGACGCAAGGTGGGCAACAAGCCGGCCAGGCTGACCACTGCTCCCACCACGACAATCGAGGGCGGTGCTACGGGTGAGGGCTGTCCAACCAGAGTCTCCAGACGGAGCAGATGAATCTCTTGCTCAGGGGTGGTGCCCCAGCGGATCAGGGCGACCGGGGTATCGGGAGCTTTTCCTCCGGCCAACAATTCGGCGGCAATGTGGCTGAGGTTGTGCATGCCCATGTAGATCACCAGCGTTTCTACCGCCCCGGCCAGGGCCCGCCAATTGACCTGAGGGCGGTATTTCCCTGCCGCCTCATGTCCGGTTACAAAAGCAACCGACGAGCTGAGGTCGCGATGGGTGAGAGGGATCCCTGCATAGGCGCTGGCGGCAATCCCTGCCGTAATGCCCGGCACCACCTCCACCGGGATCCCGGCCTGCACCAGAGCCAACATCTCCTCTCCCCCCCGTCCAAAGATGAAGGGATCCCCCCCTTTGAGCCGCACCACCACGGCTGCCGACTGGGCTTTCTCTATCAGCAGGGCTGTGATCTGCTCCTGAGGCAAGGTATGGGCACCGCAGTGTTTGCCGGCGTAGATCCGTTCTGCCGTCGGCGGGATCAAATCCAAGATGGGGGATCCCACCAGGGCATCGTAGATGACCACATCTGCGTGGGCGAGCAGCACCTTCCCCTTCACCGTCAGCAGCCCTGGATCCCCAGGCCCTGCCCCCACCAAATACACTTTGCCCATTTCAAGTCCCGGTCGCATTATTGCCTGCTGGAAATATCCATTTTGATGGAACGGGAAAGATTCCGCCACAAAACCGCTATTCCAGTGCCGGGCTAAAAGCCTGGAGTGTCTCGACAATGGCCTGCATCACCTGGGGATCCCGCCAAAGGGGCGGCTCCACCTGGATTTGGAGCAGAGGCCATTCCCGCTGTAGTTGCTGAGCCTGTTCTTGCAAAGCGTGCAGCAGACCGCCTGGAAAGAGAAAAAACGGCAGCACCCGTAGGCGGCATTGGCTGAGGCGCAAGCAATGGATCACAACCGCTTCCAAGGTGGGGGACTGGGCAGCAAAAGCCACATGCAAGGGGATCTCGGGCAAGCGCCGTTGCACAGCTTGGATCCCGGCTTGGAGTTGGGCGGCAAACCTTGGCCGACGGCTGCCATGGCCAAGCACAATCCAGGCATCGGCCCGTTCGCTGGGTCGCCTGAGCGTTGTGGAGCAAGAGGGCTGTGGAGCCAGAATGCGAGCCACTAACAGATCCATGAGGGCTGGGTGCTGGCCAATGGGGGGCGTTAGCCGGATGGGTAGGTGCGGCCAGCGAGCTTGAACCTGCTTCACCGCAGCCGGCAAATCCTCTTCCACGTGGGATCCCCCCCCCATAAACAGCGACAGCAGCACCACCTGATTGGGAGATCGGCCTGCGCCCAGCCAAGCTGCCAGCCGTCCCTGAATCTGCTCGGCCAAGGTGAGAGGCTGACCTTCCAACTGGGCCAGCTCCACCGGTTGAGGGGCCAGCCGCTGCCGCACCTGTGCCAACAAATCTGCCAAAGCCTGCTGATAATCGGGATCCCGGCTGCCGTGACAAACCAAAAAAACCAGTGGATCGGGGGACATGGCAGAGGTCAGGGATCCCAGCGGAACGGCTCCATTTTGCTACTTTAGGGGATCCCGCCAATTTCTCGTGTAGGATCTGCGCGTATGATTTGATAAAGTACACACTCTCTTTCCCAGCTTCGTCAGCCCCTTCCCAGGTTTTCATGTCATTTGAGAATCGTTCCACCGCCCCCGAACTCTTAATCCATGTCTTGCGGGAGGGGTTGACCGAATCTATCCATCATTGCCAAGCGGTTGTGGCCGATAGCCGTGGGCGTTCTCTGGCCATGGCTGGCAACAGCACCACCCCCGTTTTTGCCCGTTCTGCGCTTAAACCTTTCCAAGCGCTGGCCATGCTCTCCACCGGCATCCGCGAGCGCTACCGCCTCAGCGAGAAAGATATTGCCATCATGTGCGGATCCCATCAGGGCACCACAGCCCATGCGCGGCAGGTGTTCAGTATGCTGTGGCGGGCCGATCTGTCTCCCGATTTGCTGGTCTGCCCCACCCCACCCGGCAAGCCCAGCCCCCTTTGCCACAACTGCTCCGGCAAACATGCCGGCATGCTGATGGCCAGCCGCGCCCAAAACTGGACTTTGTCGGACTATGCCCAGCGGCAACATCCAGTGCAAGCGCTGGTGCGGGCCAAGTTGGCGGATTTGCTGCAAATACCCTCAGAGGAGTTTTTGTTTGCGCGGGATGACTGTGGGGTGCCCACCTACCAATTGCAACTGAACCACCTGGCCTCTCTATTCGCCCAACTGACTGCCGGCGAGCGGCCCGACTTGGAATCGGTAGCACGGGCTATGACCCATCACCCAGAGATGGTGGCTGGACAGGGGTGTTTCGATACGGAGTTGATGCGGGCCACTCAAGGAGATCTGGTGAGCAAATCGGGTGCTGAAGGGATCCAATGCATTGGCCGGGTGGGGGAAGGCATGGGCCTGGCCATCAAGGTTCAGGATGGTGCTGCACGGGCCAAATATGCCTTGGCTTTGCACCTGCTGCAGCGCATGGGCTGGATCCAACCTGCCGCCGCCGAGATGTTGGGAGAGCGCTTCCTCAACGTCGGCCCCTACACCCGCCTAGAGGTAGAAGGAGAGCTGCGCATGCCTTGAAGACTCAGCGCTGGAAGGGGTTTTGGTAAGGATTGGGGTTGGGGCTCTGGCCTTTGTTGCGGTACTTGGGGTTGATGGTTAGAGTGCCGGATCCCAGGCCCCGCTGCGCCAAAAACTCCAGGTTGCGGCGGCGCATGGTGGTGTCGTAGTCATTTTTAACGCGATCTTCCAGCATGGCCACCTGTTGCAGCGCGCTCAGCAGGATGGCAGCGGCCTGCTCAGAGCTGTAGCCGTTTTGCGAGGCGTAGCGCACGGCAAATTCATCGGCTGCAACTTGTGCTTTTTGCCCCTTTTCCGCTTTGCGCAACAGAAACACCGCGGAAGCGGCCAAGCCGGCTGCTAGGCCAACGCCGAGGTTGTCTCCCATCTGCAGCTCCACCAAGATGCCCATGCTGCCAGCCCCGATCAAGGCGGGATACAGCAACAAGGCCGACCAGTTATCCCCCAAAGCCAGCTCTGTGGCCATCACCGCTTCTCGCAAGAAGTAGATCTTCTGCTGGTCAGGGCTCAGCTTCTGCCAACGGCTGAGGTCAATGGCAAAGCGAGAGTACTTTTGCCAGGGGAAGCGCCACAACGGCTGCACAATCCGAGACTGGTCAGGGGTGCCGATCTCGATCTGCACTTCAGGGCGGATCTCCACCGGGAGAAACTGGATCAGGCGGTCAAAGTCAGAAATGGTATACATGCTGGCACAGTGCGGTTGTAAGGAGCGGCTGGAGATCATTACCCCCATAGTATAAGGATCCTAGCCTTCCTTGCAGGCTAGCTCCAAGAAAGCCTTCTGCGATAGGGCTAGCAGCAGAGGGACAAGCCTGCCCCTGGGCCATCGTGGTTCGAACTGGAAAGGGGGTATGCTGCCATTAGGGTAGAGCCTGAGGCGGGCAATCCGTTTGCCGGATTGTCCAGGAGACTGATTTATCCCGGTCAAGCCCTTGAAAACCCAGACAGCCATCCTCTTAGTTTGAAGAGGGATCCCTGCTGGGGTATTTGAGATCCGTCAACTCGTTGAGGCGGCGCAGGATCCCCCATCCCTGTAGGGCTTCCAGCAGGGCTTCCCGCACAACGGCTACCGTTTCTTGGTCGAGGGCCAGCCGCAGATAATCCACTGCCAGTCGGGTTTGCTCAGGATCCAGATGGGACATCAAACTCTGCAAGCGGCGAACACCCGCCAGCCGTCTGAAGGGATCGGGAGAGGCAATGTCGCTGAGATCGCGCTCCAATTGAGAACGCTGCCGCTCCTGTCGGCGGCTGAGCCACTCCCCAAACAGCAGCGACAACAAGGCTAGAGTGGCTAATCCCTGTAGAATGGCACCGGTGGCCAGCCAGCGTTGGGTGGATTCTGCCCAGATGGAGACGAGGGTGTAGGTGCTGAAGGTGGCGGCTGCTCCTGAACCAATTGCCAGCAAAAGCGAGCGATCCGCCTGCCGAAACCAAGCTCGCCACTCCTGCCAGCGGCGGTTGAACTCAGGGCTGCGCATCCCCTGTAGCCCCAACATCACTGAGGTACCCACCCCCAAAGAGAGAGCCAGCCGCCCATTCCAGAAGGCCAGCCCCACCAACGCCAAGCCCGACAGGGCCAAAACCCGCCATTGCGGCCCCGATAGGATCCACAGAGCAACTTGGGATCCCGTCTCCACTGCCCCACGTCCCACCCGCTGCAGATACTCTGACCAGGAGCCCTGGCCGGAAGAAGGGTGACCCGATTGATGCTTCACCGATGGCAACTCCCAAAACTCTGTCGCACCTGACCCTTTGCAGGGCGGCTAGATAGGTCAACGCTCTCTAAATTATGCTCCTATGCTTTGCCAATAGAGTCGAGATAGGCTTTCCACCCTTGGGCTTGCAATTGGTCGTTTTTCTCCTGCACTGCCTGTTTTAGGCTTTCCCGATAGGCAATCACCCGCCGGAGCAGGTTGGGATCCCCACTGGCCAGGATCTGCACCGCCAACAGACCTGCGTTGTAGCCATTGCCAATGGCCACTGTGGCCACCGGGATCCCTTTGGGCATTTGCACAATTGAGTACAGGGAATCGATCCCCTGCAGGGATGGGCTAAGCACCGGCACCCCAATCACCGGCAGGGGGGTAAGGGAGGCCACCATCCCCGGTAAGTGGGCTGCTCCCCCTGCCCCGGCAATGATGACGCGGATCCCTTGGGTATGGGCGCAGCGGGCAAACTCCACCATCGCCTCGGGAGTGCGGTGGGCGCTGAGAATCTGCATTTGGTAAGGGATCCCAAAAGCCTCGCACACCTGGGCGGCGGGTGCAAGGGTGGGCAGGTCGGAATCGCTGCCCATTACGATGGCAACGAGAGGGGAAGGTTCCATAGGCTGCTGGCCCGGCGTAGCCGATCCATCATCGCATAGCCCAACCCTGTCGAGAGGGGTGGGGGTTCCGCCAACAGGAGCGTGGCATCCCCTTCATCCAGACGGCGCAAGCTGGCAAAGAGGGTGCGGGCGGCTACTTTGGGCTCTGAACCCAAACACTCCAAACTAAAAGTAATCCCCGGCCAATGGCGGGAGAGGGTGTTCAGCAGAGCCTGGGGATCCGTGGCAAAACTGAGGATGCCCAGATGGGAATGACCGGTTGTCAGGTGCTGCACCTGTTGCCAATCGCCGGGCTGAAGCTGGTCAAAGCCGGTGGGCAAAAGCCAGAGGGGCTTACTGGGGGCATAGTGGCTGCTCAGCCGTCCCGGCGCTTCTAGCGGGCCCATTTCGCCATCCTTAGGGGCCTGTTCTGGAAACAACCGGATGGGTAGTCCTAGGTGGGCTTCTAGGGCTTCCAGCGGGATCCCTCCTGGGCGCAGCAGCGTTGGGATCCCTTCGGGGCTGAGCTTCAAGACGGTGGATTCTAGGCCCACGGCACACTCTCCCCCATCCAAGATGTAAGGGATCCGCCCTCCCAACTCTGCATAAACGGCCTGGGCCGAGGTGGGGCTGATGCGACCAAAGCGATTGGCGCTGGGGGCAGCCAGGGGGGTTTGCACCGCCTGCAACAAAGCTTGAGCCACCGGGTGAGCAGGCACCCGCAGGGCGACAGTGGGCAACCCGCTGCTCACCCGATCCGGCACGGTGGGACACTTGGGCAGCACCAAGGTCAGGGGCCCAGGCCAGAAGGTGTCGATCAGGGATCCCAGCAGAGCGCAGGCGGTGGGAGTAAAAGCTGACACATCCACCAGCCACCCTTGCAATTGCTCCAGGGTCACCCCAGTCGGCAGATGCAGGATCAGGGGATCGCAGCGGGGGCGCTCCTTGGCGGCAAAAATGCTCTCCACTGCCTGCTCATCCAAGCCATGGCCCGCCAGGCCGTAAACCGTCTCCGTGGGAATGGCCACCAACTGGCCCCGCAGCAAGGCTGCAGCCGCTACGGCAATGTGCTCAGGAGTGGGTGAGAGAATTTCCGTCTGCATCCATAACTCGGATTTGGAGTGAGGGCTAGGGATCCCCTTCTTCAATCCATTTTCGCGCCTGGTAGAGGGCGATGTCGATCTGATCCCCAAACAGCAGTGCCAAGGAAGTGAGCCAAACCCAGAGCAACAGAACAATAACCGCCCCCACCGCTCCATAGACTTGGTTGAACTGCCCAAAGTGCTCCACATAAATCCGCAGCCCCCACGACACCCCAACCCACAGTAGGCTGGCCACGATGGCTCCCGGCCAAATCGGCATTTGGGGTCGGCGCAAGCTGGGGCCAAATCGATACAGCACCCAGCAGGAGAAGATGACCAACCCCAACGAAATCGGCCAGGTGAGGATCCCCCACAAGTTCAACCCCAGCTCTCGCCAGGGATCCAACTGAGTCGGCCCGCCAACCTCTTGCGCTCAGGCGACTGCTTTCATGGCCAAGAAGCGCAAAAAGCTGGCACTGAACAAAAAGATCAAGCTGGCCAGTCCGGTCAACCCCAAGGTGGCGAGCATCCAAACCAGTGAGATCAGCTTGCGTCTCCAGAAGGGACGGCGCCTATCTTGAGGGATCTCATGGCTGAGATCCAAAGCGGTCATTACCGCCCCCATGGCTCCAGAAGCAGCCCACAGGGTGCCCAAGAAGCCAAGGGACAACAGCCCCCGATTTTGCCCAAAGCGGAGCTCGCGCACATACCGATCCAAAAGCGCCAGAGCCTCTTGGGGAGCAATTTGGCTCAATTGCTCCATCAAGCGCTCGAAGGCTTGCTCAGAGGAGCCGATAAACAGTCCAATCCCGGTCAGGAGCGTATGAAGGGGAACAGCGCCAACATCGAGCTATAGGCCATTTCAGAGGCTAGGCCAAACAGCCGGTAGCGCATCGCGTTTTCCCAGGCCAACCGCAGGGTCAGCCAGACCAACTCTTGTCGGGAACTCCGTCCTGACGACGCGAACGGGATCCCCAGCGCCCGCAGCGGCTCAACCAGTCGCTCCAACAGCCTCATGGTTCAGCACTTCAGCCCACTGCGGCAGGTACTGGGAAAAATCCTGTTTTTTGACAAACCGAAAAGGCCCGGATAGGGATCCCCAGATTACTTGATCGGTCTGCGGATCCCGACCTTGATCCAAGCTGTGAAAATAGTCAGCTCCGATCTCAAATTCGCTGTACAAATAGGTGGTTCTACCTTTGCGTTCAACAATACAGCCTTTGCCGGGCAGGCTGCGGCCCCGATAGCAAGATCCCGTCCATTCCACCTGGGTGATACAGCCGGGCAAAAGTTCCAACTCCGCTGCTGTCAGACCGGCCAATTTCCCCTTCGCGTAAGCGTTGCTTAGCAACAACTCTCGACCGGCGCACCTGTAGGAGTCAGGAGCTGTCAAAGCATAGTTTTGAATCCGGATCCCATCTGGAGTATCGAAGAGGTGGATCACCCGCTGCCGGTAGGGCTGTTCAGGATAAATGTCGTACAGTTGCTCCACGTAAAACCCCACCCCCTGGAACACCGACCAAGGCAAGGGGCATTGGTACACATGAATGTTGGCAAACCAGACGGGCTCTGCAATCGCCTGTTGTAGGTTGTTGAAGTGCCCTGCCATCCAGATGGCCAGTCGAGCCAGTTGCGGGGAAACAGACATAGGTTCAGATAGGTTCAATAGATTGAGAAGATGCTGATCGAGCACTCCTGATCCTGCAGACTTTGCCCCATGAGTGGGGACTCCGTCCTGATGGCGCGCTTCATGACCCACTTTACACAATTACACTGACAAGGAGATGGGGTCGCGGAGACAGGCTAGAGTAAAGGAGCCAGACTCCTCTGCCTTTTGAGATCTTGTTTGAGATGGATTTATGTCGGCTCTACCCATCCCTCTGCTGGGGCAATCCTTGTCTGCTCTAAAAGACTGGGCAGTTGCCCAAGGACAGCCGGCTTATCGCGGGCAACAATTGCACACTTGGATCTATCAAAAAGGGATCCGCTCCCTGGAACAGGTGACGGTGTTTCCCAAGGCTTGGCGAGAGGCGGTGCAAGGCTACCCGGTGGGGCGCTCGCGCGTTGTGCAACGGACAGAAGCCCGCGATGGCACCGTGAAGTTTCTGCTGGAGCTGGCGGATGGGCAGTTGATCGAAACGGTGGGGATCCCAGCGGCTGAGCGTCTGACGGTCTGTGTCTCTTCTCAGGTGGGCTGCCCTATGGCCTGCGATTTCTGTGCTACCGGCAAGATGGGCTACCGACGCAACCTAGAGCTGCACGAGATTTTGGATCAGGTGTTGACGGTGCAGGAAGATTTTGGCCGTCGCGTCAGCCACGTGGTCTTTATGGGCATGGGGGAACCCCTGCTCAACCGCGATACGGTGGTGCAAGCCATCCGTAGCCTGAATCAAGATATCGGCATCGGCCAACGGCACATCACCCTCTCGACGGTGGGCGTACCCCGGCAAATTGCCTGGCTGGCGCAGCAGGATCTGCAAATTACCCTGGCCGTTAGCCTGCATGCTCCCAATCAAGATCTGCGGCAGCAGTTGATCCCTTCGGCAGCCCACTACCCTCTGGATGCTCTGATCCAGGATTGCCGTGACTACATGCTGCGCACCGGGCGGCGAGTCAGTTTTGAATATACCCTGCTGTCGGGGGTCAACGATCTGCCCATTCATGCCCGCCAACTGGCGCAATTGCTGCAGCAGGCCAGCCGGTCAGGGGTGCAACTGCACGTGAACCTGATCCCTTACAACCCCATCTCTGGAGCCGACTATCAACGCCCCCACCCGGCACGAGTCCAAGCGTTCGTCCGACAGCTTGAACAGTACCAGGTGCGGGCCACTGTGCGCCAAACCCGCGGCTTGGATGGCAATGCCGCCTGTGGTCAACTGCAGGGATCCTTCCTGCGCTCTTTGCCAGGGCGCAACGCTTTTGCGAGTACATCAGCTTAGGCCGCAGGCGTGTTTTAGCCAAGCAGCATCCTGTTCTGGCAAGGTGGCTTCGTGCATGGCGTAAACCTGCCGGTGATACTCGTCTAGCCAAGCCCGCTGCGCCTCGTTTAACAGTTCCCAATCGATTAAGCGCCCATCAAAAGGGATCCAAGTCAAGGAGCGAAAGCCCATCCAGCCTTCAGGCTCGGGAATGGCCATCACCTCGTAGAGATTCTCCAGGCGGATCCCACCCCATCCCGGCTGGTAGTAGCCCGGCTCAATGCTGTTGATCATGCCCACCTTGAGAGGGGTGTTGGCGCGGCGGTGGATCCCGTTGGGTCCCTCGTGGACATTCAAAAAGGCGCCGACACCGTGGCCGGTGCCATGGCCGTAATCCAGCCCGGCCTGCCAAAGGGTGGAGCGGGCGATCCCATCCAACGAGACCCCATAGGTGTCAGGGGGGAAGATCTGGCGGGCGCATTGAATGTGGGCCTTGAGCACCTCGGTATAGCGCCGCTTGCACAAGGGATCCGCCGGCTCCTGGCCAATCCAAACGGTGCGGGTATCGTCGGTGGTGCCCCCTTCGTAGTGGGATCCCGAATCCAAAAGGAACAGTTCTCCCGGTTGCAGGCGCTTCTGGGGATCCGGAGTGCCGTAGTGGATGATGGAGCTGTTGGCCCCCGCCCCGGCAATGGTGTTGAAGCTCAGACCCACCCACTCCCCTTCCTCCCGGTAGTGGGCCTCCATGATCGCGGCTACGTCGGCTTCGCTGACGGGGATCCCCTGTTGAATTTGCCGGTCAATCCAGGCCAGGGTGCGGATCTTAGCCCGGCTGGCTTTGCAGTTGGCGAGGCGCATTTGCTCCAGCTCGGTGGGGTTTTTCACAGCCTTGAGGGCTTCCACCGGGTGCTCCAGCTCGCGGCAGCTCGCATCCTGCAGCAGCTCCTGGGTACCCTGGGTGGTCTGCTTGGGATCCAAGCCCACCGGTGCATAGCTCTTGGCCCATTGGGGCAGTTGTTCGTTGTAGGTCTCATAAGGCCAGAGTTCCACCCCAGCCTCTGCCAGGAGTTGCCGAGAGGGGGGACTGAGCCGCTCCAGATCCGTGAATAGAGCCGCTCTATCTAGGCTGACCAAAGCATAGGCCCAAAACACCGGGTTGTAGGGGATGTCGGATCCCCGCAGGTTAAACAGCCAGGCCACCTGATCCAATTTGGTCAGAGGCAACAGCCCCACCCGTTTGCGGCGCATCTCTTGCCGCACTTGGGCTAGCTTTTCTTCAGGGGTAGCTCCGCTCAGGTGGGTGGGTACCGAGTAAATGGGCTGGTCAAAGGGAGCAGTAGATCCCTGGGCCAGCTTATCCACCAAGTTTTCCATGACCGGGATCAAGAGCACCCCTCCCGCTTGGGCATGGGCCTGCAACTGGCGGTAGGTGGCCACTGCCACCGTAAAGGGATCCACCCCCAGGCGAAAGCCGGATCCCAGCTCCTCCACAATCTCCAGCAGGCTGGGCTGATTCGGCAGACCTCCCTTGATCACTGTAAACAGGTTGGGATCCACCTCCCGCTCTGCCTGTTCGTGGTAGCGGGGATCCACCCAAAGCCAAGCCCTGTCCCGACTGATCAGGGCATCCCCCACCGAGCCGGTAAAGCCTGTGACCCACTGGCGCCGCTTGCGATGTTCTGGCAAGTACTCATTGAGATGCTCATCGGCAGAGGGAACCCAAAAGCCATCTAGGTCTTGTTCTTGCAGAAGCTGGCGCAACTGCTGCAAACGGGCGGCAATATCCAGGCGGGGTAAGGTTTGAAGCATGGCAGGAGTAGGGCAAAGCTGTAGTCATTCTAGACAAGGTTGGAAGTTCTCCCTTGTCCCAAGGGGAGAGGGAAGCTTCTAATGCTGCAATCAGAACGAGAGTGCTCCTGAGTTTAGCGCTCCTCAGGAAAGCCCGCTTCTCGCCAAGCCCGCATGCCCCCATCCATCGAGATCACCCGGCGATAGCCCATTTTCTGGAGGTTATCGGCTGCCAACGCAGAACGAAACCCGCCGCCGCAGTACAGGACGATCTCCGCTTCCTTGTCAGGAATCACCTTCTCAATGTCCCGCTCAATGATCCCTTTGCTCAAGTGGATAGCTCCAGCAGCATGGCCGGCTTGCCACTCCGACTCTTCCCGCACATCCACAAAATAAAAGCGATCCCCTTGCAGTTGCTTTTGCCGAACCTGCTCGACCGTTAGCTCTTGGATGCGGCTTTTGGCATCGTTGACCAAGGCCAAGAAAGCTGGAGAGTGCTGGGGAGCCATAGAGAACTGGGTGAAACAAGCGCTATGGGCCAAAGCCCATCTCTGTGGATCTTAATCTGGCTAGAGAGCATCTGGTGGTCTGGACTTTGGGATCCCAACTGCCCTGAGGCTAGACTGGGATCCAGATTTGCCTACTGGAGGCCCACAGCTTGAGATCCCGATCCAACTACTTTCCACAACGGCTTTGGCCTCTGGCCCTGGCCATGAGCTGGGGTCTCCCCCTTGGGTTGACAGCCGGTTGCGTCGGCGGGACGGAGTCCTGGGCTTGGGCCCAAGCAGCCCCCACACGTCTGGAAAGCGGGATCCAACGGCAAGTTTCCAGCCCACCGCCAGCCGCTCTGGTGGAGTGGCTAAACCAACAGATGGACGCCGCCAACCGGCGGGATTTGCCAGGGGTGATGGCTGGCTACAGCCCCGACTTCCGCCACCGAGATGGGCTGGATCGGGAAGGGGTGGAAAGTGCCATCCGCAAACTGTGGAGCTCTCATCCGGAACTCACCTATTCGGCCCAGATCCTCTCTTGGCGGCAGGTGGGCCCTGAGATCGTTGCCGATATTCTCAGCCAAGTAGAGGGATCCCAATCCTCGGTGCGGGGGGGCTTCCAGGTGAAAGCCTCTGCCCTGGTGCGCAATCGCTATCGCCCAGATCCGGCCAATCCCGGGCAACTGCTGTTGATTGACCAAGAAGTGCTACGGGAAGCCAGCACCCTCACCTCCGGCTCTGCTCCTCCCACCGTCACCCTTAACCTGCCAGAGGTGGTCAAACCGGGATCCACCTATTCGCTGCAGGCGATTGTGGCCGAGCCTCTCACCCACTCTTTGCTGTTGGGCACCGTTGCCGAACAACCCGTTGCCGGGGTGGGCTACCCAGAGGTGACTTCGTTTGCTCTCGAACCCCTACAGGCCGGAGGGATCTTCCTGCAGGCGGATGCTCCCCAAGAACCCGGTGCTGAGTGGATCTCGGTGATGTTGGTTAACCAAACGGGCATCACGCTGGAGAGCCGGCGTCTCACCGTCAGCGATCGCTTGGCTCTCGAGGGATCCCTGGCTATTCCCCCACTTCCTTAAGAAATCTTCACAAGATGAGGGATGCCCTTAAGGTAATCTGAGCAGGCAGTTGAGCTTGCCAGGGTGGGAAACTATGCGCTCTCCAGCTTGTCTGCTCTGCTTTCTGGTGCCAGCTCTGTTTCTGAGCGGCTGCAATGGCGGTGACTCTCTCGGTGCCTCAGTGGTGGATCGCCCTACCCCCGCAGGTAGTTGACCGAATACGCTCAAAAGGTCGTATTGAAGTGCCTTGAACGTACCAAACTCAAACAATCTGGCCATCGATTTCAAGCCTCGCTGCCGTCGAAAGCTCATCCGCAACCATCTCAAAAACTATCCGCTCTCTCCCACCTCCAAGGCGATAACAGGCGGTCAGGGAAAGAGCGGTCTAGCGGGCCTTCAACTGGAACCTGACTGCCGGGAGGAACTCCAAGCGAGCCAGAACGTGAAGACTCTTCAGCAGACTGAAGGATCTAAGTTCAGACCGTTAGAGAACAGCCCCGGCGCACAGCCGGCTGAACCCAACTTGACGACCCTTACAACTACTACTATCTGGCATCCGCAGGAACCTCCCTTACTAAACGACACCCTGAGACTAGCACAAAGCTTTTCTTGTTTTCTCGATCAGCAAGTTCATGCGGTGGTTTGTTGGATCCCTTTGAGAGCTCCAGGCGCTCTGGGTGTCCGTGGGCTTCGGATCCCCTGTCCCACAAGAGGGGTGAGGGATGGACTGCTGAGGATAAGGCGACAGCGTAGGATAGAAAGACGCCCTTTAGGTTGCTCGAGTTGCCGTGGACTACAAAAGTACCCTCAACCTGCCCCAAACTCAGTTCCCCATGCGGGCAGAGGCTGCTAAGAGAGAGCCCGCCATTCAAGCCTTTTGGCAGGAAGAGCAAATCTACCAACGCCTTGCCGACAACAATCCTGGGGATCCCTTTGTGCTACACGATGGGCCGCCCTACGCCAATGGCGATATCCACATGGGCACCACCCTCAACAAGATCCTCAAGGACATTGTTAACAAGTACCACATCTTGCAAGGGCGCAAGGTGCGCTACGTACCCGGCTGGGATTGCCACGGCCTGCCCATCGAACTGAAGGTGTTGCAGAGCCTATCCGCCCAAGAGCGAGACAACCTCACACCTCTGCAACTGCGGCAAAAAGCCAAGGAGTATGCTCTCCACTACATCGACGTTCAGCGGGCCAGTTTTAAGCGCTTGGGGGTATGGGGATCCTGGGATCGGCCCTACATGACGCTGTCGCCGGAGTACGAAGCCGCCCAGATCGAGGTGTTTGGGCAAATGGCCCTCAAGGGCTACATCTACCGCGGCCTCAAGCCCGTCCACTGGAGCCCCAGCTCCCAGACGGCTCTGGCGGAAGCCGAGTTGGAATATCCTGACAACCACATCTCCCGCAGCATCTACGTGGCCTTCCCACTGCACAGCCTCAGTGCGGCGGCGCAGCCGGTTCTAGAGCCCTTCATGCCGGGCCTGCGGGCGGTTATCTGGACTACCACCCCTTGGACGATCCCGGCCAACCTGGCCCTCTGCTTCAACCCCAAGCTTACCTACGCCGTGGTCGATTCTCCCCGCTTCGGCCTCTTGCTCATGGCAGCCGATCTGCGGGAGCGGCTGGAGAAGGTTCTAGAGACCCCTTTGGAGATCAAGGCTACCCTGCCGGGAGCCGCTCTGGAGTACAGTCAAGGACAGCACCCCCTCTTCAACCGCACCAGCCTCTGCGTGTTGGGGGACTACGTCACCACCGAGTCGGGCACCGGCATTGTGCACACGGCTCCGGGGCACGGGGAAGATGACTTCAAAACCGGCCAAAAGTACGGTCTGCCCATTCTCAGCCCTGTGGACGATCAGGGGAGATTTACCGCCGAGGCCGGATCCCAGTTTGCCGGGTTGGATGTGCTCTCGAAAAAGCCGGAGACCAGCGGCAATGCTGCCGTGATCCAGGCTCTACAGGCTGCGGGGGCTTTGCTCAAGGAAGAACCCTACAACCACAAATATCCCTACGACTGGCGCACGAAAGAGCCAACCATTTTCCGGGCTACCGAGCAGTGGTTTGCCTCGGTGTCGGGGTTTCGGGAGCTGGCCCTCCAGGCCATTAAGAACGTGAAGTGGATCCCGGCCATCGGGGAAAACCGCATCACCGCTATGGTGTCGGAGCGTTCGGATTGGTGTATTTCCCGCCAGCGGGCTTGGGGCGTGCCCATCCCCGTCTTCTACGACGAAGAAACCGGCGAGCCCTTGCTCACCGCCGAGACCCTCGACCACATCAAGGCCATCTTCGCCCAAGAGGGATCCGACGCCTGGTGGAAGCGCCCAGTGGAGGAGTTGCTGCCGGAGAAGTACCGCCGCAATGGCCGCACCTACCGCAAAGGTATGGACACCATGGACGTGTGGTTTGACTCCGGCTCTTCCTGGGCGGCAGTGGCCAAGGCACAGGGATTGGGCTACCCGGTGGATCTGTACCTGGAAGGCTCCGACCAACACCGAGGCTGGTTCCAATCCAGTTTGCTGACCTCCGTAGCCGTCAACGGCCATGCCCCCTACAAAGCGGTGCTCACCCATGGGTTTGTGCTGGATGAGAAGGGCCGGAAAATGAGCAAGTCCCTGGGCAATGTCATCGATCCGATGGTGTTAATTAACGGTGGGAAAGATCCCCAGACGGATCCCGCCTATGGGGCGGATGTGCTGCGCCTGTGGGTCTCCAGTGTGGACTACTCCGGGGATGTGCCGCTGGGCAAGACCATTCTTGGGCAAATGGCGGATGTGTATCGCAAAATCCGCAACACAGCTCGCTTTTTGCTGAGCAACCTCTACGATTTCAACCCGGCTCAGGATGCCGTTCCTTTTGCAGCCTTGACGGAATTGGATCGCTACATTCTGCACCGCCTGCACGAGGTGGGATCCGAGATCAGCGAATCTTTTGCCAGCTATCAGTTCTACCGATTTTTCCAGGCGATTCAGAACTTTTGTGTGGTGGATCTCTCCAACTTTTACCTGGATATTGCCAAGGATCGCCTCTACATCAGCCATGCCCAAAGTCTACGGCGGCGTCAATGTCAAACGGTGCTATCCCTATTGCTGGAGAACTTGGCCAAGGGCATTGCCCCCGTTCTCTCCCACATGGCCGAAGAGATTTGGAGCCATCTGCCCTATCCCAAGCCTACCCGTTCGGTGTTTGAGGGGGGGTGGATGAAGCTGCCGGAGCACTGGCGGGATCCCCGGTTGGCGGCCATTTGGGAGCAACTGCGAGAGGTGCGCCAAGAGGTGAACAAGGCTCTAGAACAGGCCCGTACCGATAAGCTCATCGGCGCTTCCACCGAGGCCAAGGTCATTCTGAAGGTGGCGGATCCCGGCCTGTACTCTCCTTTGCAGGAGCGGTCTGCCGAGTTGCGCTACTTGTTCATCACCTCACAGGTGGAACTGGAGAAGGCCTCAGGTCAAGGCTTGCAGATCTCTGTTTTTCCGGCTGACGGCCAAAAGTGCGTGCGCTGCTGGAACTATTCCACCCGTGTGGGGGAATTTGCCGAGCATCCAGAGCTGTGTGAGCGTTGCGTAGCCGCTCTGGCGGGGGAGTTTTGAGTTAAGGATTCCGTCCCACTGAGGCGAGCGGATCTCGGTCTTGATCATTATTTTTTGAATTGGCTCTTTCTCCAAGCGGACTCTGTTCGCGCTAGCGGGACGGAGTCCCTAAACATCCGCCGGACAGGTCTTGTCGGCCTTCTTCAGGATCAAGGGGTGGAGCTGCCGGAGGGGATCTCCTCAGCATGGGTGTGCAGCACTTTGCCGCACAGGGTTTTCTCCAGCCAGGGAGTCGCTTGGGATCGGGAGTGGAGGGTGGCCGCAGAAACCGTCCAGGGGTGGGTGGGATCAAACAGCACCCAGTCGCTGTGGGGGGTGAGGGTGGGCGGATCTAGGTTTAGGCAGCGGGCTGGGTACAGGCTGAGGGCAGACCACAGTTGCAGCGCCGTCAGGGATCCCGTTTCTACCAAATGGTGCCACAGCAGCGGCAGAGCCAGCTCCAGGCCCATCGCCCCCGGCGGAGCATCGGCAAAGGGCAGGGTTTTCTCTTCGTAGGTGTAGGGGTGGTGATCCGTAGCGATCCCCAAGCTGCCGGAACGGATCCCGGCAATCAGAGCCTCCCGGTCGCTGGCCCTGGGAAGAGGGGGCAGGAGACGAAGATGGGGATCGTAGTGGTGCTCAAGGATGGCCTCTTCGGACAAGATCAGGTGCATCCAAGTGGTGCTGGCGGTAACCGGCAGTCCTTCTGCTTGGGCCTGTTGGATCAGCTCCAGGCTGCGGGCTTGGCTCAGGCGCATGATGTGCACGGGTGGGGGGGAAGGAACGCTCCTGATGACCTCCAAGAGACGGGCCAGAGCAGCAGTTTCGGCACTGGTAGGGATCCCTTTCAGCCCCAGGCGCAGTGCCCAGATCCCTTCATAAAGGCTGCCTTGCCCGGCCAAGGTGGGATCCCAGGCCCAGAGCAGTAGGGGCTTGTTCTCCAGCCGCAGATACTCCAGAGCCCGCCGCACCAAAGCCAAGGAGCGCAGTGGCCGAACCTCTGCAAAGCCAACTGCTCCCGCTTGCGCCAGTTCTCCCCAGAAGGTTGGGGTTTCTCCTTGGCCACCCACGCTCAGGGCAGCCCAGGGCAGCCAGCGGGGATCCCCCAGTTGGCGGGGGTAGCGGTTCAGGTGCTCCGGGTGATCCAGCACCGGAAATAAGCCAGTTCCGGGAAGGGGGGTGGGCAGAAGCCCCACCTGGGTAAAGCCTCCCGCCAGAGCTGCTGCAGCCAGTCGCGCCAGCGGGCCAGAGGCCTTAGAGGTTAGGGTCTCCCGGCTGTGGGCCAGATCGTTGCCAACCCTCTCGTCGCTGTAGGCATACAGATCCAGCAAACCCGGCCCCACCACCCAACCCGAGCCATCGATGATGGGAACATCGGCAGGGATCCCTGCTGGTTCAGTGGCCTGCAAGCGACCCTCCTGCAACCACACATCGGTCACTTCATCCCGCTGGCGCAAGGGATCCAACAGGCGCACTCTCTGGAGACACACATTTTGTCCTGCCAGCTCGCGGATCATCTTTACAGAGCTCCGGCGGTGGTGCAGTCCAGGATCTGACCGGACAGATGGGTGGTGAGGTTCAACACCTTCAAAACCGGGGCACCCTCCTTGCCTTCTGGATAGTCAATCACCGTAATGGCGCCATTCCCCTGCTTGAAGATCCAAAAGGCTTGGGGGGAAAGGTTGAATAACTGACAGATGATGGCTTTGTTGATGGCATCGTGGGCAACAACAACCGCTGTGCCCTGTGTTGGAAACTGGGCTGCGGTGGTCGCCAAAACCTCCTGCCAGGCCGAGCGAGTGCGCTCCCACACCTGGTGAAGGTTTTCCCCATTGGGCATCTGCACACTGGCGGGATCCCGTTGCCAGCGCTCCAGCTCGCCGGGGTATTCGGCTTCGACTTCGCTTTGCAGCTTGCCCTCCCAGTCGCCGTGGCAGATCTCTTGCAAGTCGAGCATTGGGCGCAAAATGAGGTTGCTGTGGTTGCTGCAGATGGCATCGGCTGTGGCCCAGGAGCGCTTTAGGGGGCTGGAGAAGGCCAGTTGCAGGGGTTGAGTGGCCAAACATTCTGCCACCTTGGCTGCCTGTTCCTCCCCGGTGGCATTGAGGGGGATATCCCGCTGCCCCTGAAAACGGCGCTCCCGGTTCCATTGGGTTTCCCCATGCCGCACTAGCAAGATGCGCATCCCCTGCTTGCGCTTGGGTAGGGCTTGGCCGAGGTGAGCGGTGATGTTTAGAGATTCCAGTTGTGGGGGCCCCTGCAGGCCCTCGGGAAAATTGAGAACGCTGATGGCGCAGTTATCCTGCCCAAGACAGTGATAGTGGTGTGGCCCCAGTCCGGTCGCGTTAGCGGCGCGGAGCGCTATGGCGGTGCTGACCAGGGCGCGATTGATGCCACTGTGGCCCACGATGAGGATATTGAGGGTCTGTCTCTGGGAGGGATCCGCTCCATGGTTCCAGGGGCCCGAAGCCGATTGCAGATGGAAAGCCAGCATTTCCCAAAACCCCTGCGCCTGCTGCCAGAGATTTCGCACCGGAAAGCGGCCCTCCAGCTCCAGGTCGTCGGGATGGTGCCGCCACAGATGATAATCTTCGGGGTATTTCTCCTTCACCTCGGCAAAGGTCAGCCCTTCCCAAGCCGTCAGGTCGATCTCCCGCAGTTGATCGGTGATGTGCAGAGGGATCCCTTCTCGGTCTTTTAAAATGATGCGAGCTGTATCGAGGGCGCGAGACAGGGGGCTGCAGTAGGCGCAATCCAGCGGGATCCCAGCTAGGGCCTCGGCTACACGCTGCGCCTGCACTTCTCCGGTGGGGGTGAGTCGAGAGAGATCGGAGCGGCCTTGAATACGATTTTCCAGGTTAAAGGTGCTCTCACCATGGCGCACGATCAAGATGCGCAGGGCAGGCTGGTCGCGGTAGCGGGACGGAGTCCTTGCCATTGCTTGCACGGACTTACTCATCGCAGTAGCGGGACGGAGTCCTTAGAACACCTTCTAGAGTACCCCCACTGGGCAGTGCTTGCCCCTGCCAATTCACCGGTTTGGCTGCGGACTGAGGGGGTCGCTGGTGATGAGGGCCTTCCAGAAGAAGGACTACTGTGGCTGCGCTGCGTTTCGCCAGAGGTTTTGGTTGAATGGACGTTGGCCTCTTCCGTCCACCACCGACGCTGGCCTAATGGGGCGGATACAGGCAACAACCTGGCCTGGATGTTGCAGAATAGGCCGGAAGAACGGTTGTGAAGAGATGAGAGATGAGATATGGAACGACGGCAACTCTTGCGCGGGATCCTAATCGGGTTGGGTCTTCTGGCCGCCCTGATGGTGTGGGTTGTTGTATGGCTGCTCACCCGCAGTCCGGTGGCTTTGTTGCTGGCCCACCCGGAGCTGCCACCCATTGTGGGCTTGGCCCCCCGCTCGGCGCAAGCGCTGCTGGTGTTGGCCGTTCCCCTTGACGAGGTGCAAGCGTTTTGGCAGGCGGCAACCCCTGCCCCCCAGCGACGCGCTACCCGTCAGCAATGGCGAAAGTTTTTCTCCCCTGACGGCCCAGGCTGGCTGGGATCCGTGCTGGCCGGGGGATCCCTTGATTTTGAGCGGGAGGTGCGGCCCTGGCTGGGAAAGAGCACCCTCTTAGCCAGTTTGCCGGAGTGGGGCACCTTGGTTGCCCTGGAAACACGGGATGCGGCGCTCTCTCAGTTTGAGCTGAACCTATTGTGGGAACGGCAGAGCTTGGCTGGGAGGCCGGTACAGGTGGACACTTACAAGGGCATTCAGGTGGTGTCCAGCGGCCCGGTCGCGTCAGCGGCGCGGAGCGCTTTTCCGGATCTGCAGGGGTTCTCGGCAGCCGTTTTCGGCGAGCAATACGTGTTGTTGGCGGAGCAGCCTGCCGCCATTCGCGCCGCCATCGATGCTTGGCAATTGCCGCAGTTGTCTCTGGTGGCTCAGCCTCTGTTTCAGCAGGTGATCCAGCCGCTGCGGGAGGCACATGTGGGTTGGGCCTTCTGGCAAAATCCAGAGGCGGTTTCTCCGGACGGGCTGACGTTGCAGGCGGTAGGGCTGGGGTTGGGAGTGAACTTCCAGGGCTTGGTGGCCGAAAGTGCGGCCCTCTGGCATGCGCCTGCCGGGTTCTCCTTGCCGATGGCAGAAGCCTTTCGCCCGCAGATCCTTCAGCATCTGCCGGATGAGACCTTGGCGCTGGTTTCTGGAAACCATCTGGCCTCGGTTTGGCAAAGCCTGGGGCAGATCCAGCCCCTGAATCTGCTGGGATTGCGGGTGGATCCTGGCCAGTGGCGGCAGCGCTTGCAATCTCAGGTGGCGCTGGACTGGCAGCACCTGTTGCCGGAAGGGGGAGAGTTTGCCTTTGCCCTTTTGCCCGGCGACGGGGATCCAGCCTGGCTGTGGGTCGGCAAGATGCCGGATGAGCCGGTCGCGACAGCGGGACGGAGTCCTTTTCGCGTTAGCGTTGCGGAGCAATATTTTGATCTGGATGAGCGGGTACGCGCCCAAGGCTGGCAGGTGGTCTCTCTGGCAACGAAGCGCGGCACCGCCACCGCATGGATCCAACCAACGGCAGGGGAGACGGGATCCTTGCCGTCAGAACCCCAGCCGGTCGCGACAGCGGGACGGAGTCCTTACCGCTCCACCCATCGACCGGAGATCCCTGTGTTGGCGGGTGAGCCACTGGAAGTCAGTGGGAAAGGAGGATCCCCGTCATTGCAGGTGGCAGAGGCTCTTCCCCAGTCGCCGCCGGGGATCCCGTTGCCGGCGCAGGTGTATCACGCCGACCGCAAAGGCTATTCCTACCTGGCTTCTTCTCTGGCGGCTCTGGAGGCGGCCCTTACGGATCCCCCCTTGGGTGCCGACCGCGCCTGGCGCAAGTTGGTGGCTCCCCTGCCCCACCGCAATCTGGGCTATGGATATGGATCCCTGGGGTTCTTGTTGGAAAGGGAGCTGCCCAAACTAAAGGGATCCCGCTGGTCATCCACGCGCTTTGCCTTCGCCACCACAGCCCTCACCGTTTCTGAGGCTCCCTATCCGGATCAGGGCCGTCAGATTACCCAAATGGGCAAGCTGTTCTGGCAGTGGTATTGAGGGTCAGACTATCCAGGGATCCCGACAATTGGCATGGATGTACTTGGCCAGATAGACCTGGTTGCCCGTTTCATTCCACTCCACAAAGTCGAAGATTTGGGTGAGCAGAAGCATTCCCCGGCCTGATTCTTGGGTTTCCGAGATGCTGTGTTGGCAGAGGTGGAGCTGACATTGGGGGCGAAAGCCGGGCCCTTGATCCCGCACCAGCCATTGGTAAAAGGGTTCCGAGCTGGCATACTCGATAATTACTTTCTTGTTAGGATCGAGGCCGTTGCCGTGGCGGACGGCATTGATGATCGCTTCTTGTAAGCCCAAACGTATTTCTGCTCTCCAGGCGGGGGGAACTTTTGAGATCAGAAGATCAAGGACGGGCTGGGTGTAGAGGGTGGAGGGAAAGCTGATAACGCTCCAGGAGCAGTGGGCGGGTTTGAGGGAGAGGGCAATCACAGAGGCAGTCTTCCCCGGGGCACAGCACTCTCGCTCCATTCTAGCAATCCCATCGGGGTCAACTCCAGCAGAGGTGCGGCGGGATCTCGGCAAGGGGACTTTTGCCGTACCATCTTGAGTGGTAAATCTTTTCGCGGTTTTGCCGAATCGGCTATGGCAATCAAAGTTGGCAATAAGGTCAAAGTTCGCTCTGTCCGGGATCGCGGACAAGACAACATCAGCGCTCTGGTGGGTAAAGAGGCTGTGGTGCTGGCACGGCGTGTGGTCGATGGCAGCGGTGTCGGCTACATTCTGGAGTTTCCCGATCGATCTCGACATTGGTTTTTCGAGAGCGAACTGGAGGCGCTCTAGGCCCCTGTCTGTGTTGCTGTTGTCTGGAGGGTCAGTCGGTGGCTTCTCCTCCCCATTTGAATCGCCGTTTGCTGGCCCGCCAGATGGCCGCACAGGTGGATGGCCTGACGGTGGAGATGGCTGCTGCCGCTCTGGAGGCCATGCTGGATAGCATCAGCCAATGCCTGGCCCAGGGGGGATCCGTGCGGCTGGCTCGCTTCGGCACGTTCTCGCTGCGCCATCGTCCCGCTCGGCAAACCTATCACCCGCGCACCAAGGCCCCCATCCACATCCCGGCTGCCGATGTGCCTCATTTTGTTCCCAGCCCTGAGCTGGGGCGTCCAAGCCTGAGTCCGCGGGATCCGTGTAGGGTGGCTGCAGAATGACTGTGCTGCTGTGGTTTCGCACTGACTTGCGCCTGCTGGATCACCAGCCGCTGACGCGGGCCTGTCAACAGGGATCCCCTCTGATCCCCCTGTATTGCTTGGATCCCCGCCAGTTTGGCCAGACTTCCTTTGGGCTCCGCCCCAGAACCGGCCCTTTCCGCGGTCAGTTTTTGCTGGAGAGTTTGGCGGATCTGCGGCAGCAGTTGCGGTCGCGCGGCTCGGATCTGGTGATCTGCCAGGGACAGCCGGAACAGGTGATCCCCACCTTGGCACGGGAGTGGGGGGTCAAGACAGTCTACGCCCATGAAGAGGTGGGCACTGAGGAGAAGGAGGTGGCGGCTGCGGTTGAGCGGGCTTTGCAGCCCCTGGGGATCCGGTTGCAGGTTGATTGGGGCCATACCCTCTACCACCCTGAGGATCTCCCCTTTTGTCTCTCCCAACTGCCGGAGCTGTTCACCCGCTTTCGAAAGCAAGTCGAGGAAAGCATCCCCATCCGGGATCCCTTGCCCATTCCCTCGATCCCCCCCCTGCCGTCGGGTTTGGATCCCGGCCCTCTGCCTACTTTGGCCTCGCTGGGGCTATCTCCACCTGCCAGGGATCCGCGGGCTCGCTTCACCTACGTTGGCGGGAGCACCGCTGCCCATGCCCGCCTGCAAACCTACTTTTGGGATCGGGATCGGCTGCGCCTCTACAAAGAAACCCGCAACGGCATGCTGGATCCCGACGATAGCTCCCGGCTTTCTGCTTGGTTGGCGCTGGGCTGTATCTCGGCCCGCACCGTCTATGCCGAGGTCAAGCGTTATGAGCAGGAGCGGGTGCGCAATGAGTCCACCTACTGGCTGGTGTTTGAGCTGCTTTGGCGGGATTATTTTCGGTTTATCTTGGCCAAGCACGGCGCTAAACTGTTCCGTCCCTCTGGGATCCAAGGGATCCCTATCCCTTGGCAACAGGATTGGCCGCGCTTCCAGGCTTGGTGTCGAGGTGAGACGGGCTACCCCTTGGTGGATGCCAACATGCGGGAGCTGGCGGCTACTGGGTTTATGTCCAACCGGGGACGGCAGAATGTGGCCAGCTTTTTGACCAAAAACCTGGGCATCGACTGGCGCATGGGCGCTGAGTGGTTTGAGTCACTGCTCATCGACTACGACGTGGCCAGCAACTACGGCAATTGGAACTACACCGCTGGCGTAGGGAATGATGCCCGTGGCTTCCGCTACTTCCACATCCCCAAGCAATCTCGCGAGTACGATCCCAACGGAGACTATCTGCGCCACTGGTTGCCGGAATTGGCCGGGATCCCGGGGGATAAAATCCACGAGCCCTATCGCCTCACTACTGCTGAGCAGAAGCAATTTGGAGTTCGATTGGGGGTGGACTACCCTCGCCCACTGGTGGATTTGGAGAAGTCTCTTGCGGCCAACCGACGGGTTTATGAAGCTGCCCTGGCCTGCCGATAAGCATTGCCTGTTTGTGGACTCTCTCCCAAAAGGGGGCTGAGGGGATTTTCTGAGGGGCAGTTCTGACCCAAGAGTGCTATTCTAGTTAAGCGCTGTCCTGTCTAGTTAAGCGCTGTCCTGGCTCAGTAGCTCAGCGGTAGAGCAGGGGACTCATAAGCCCTTGGTCGCGTGTTCAAATCACGCCTGAGCCATTCACGTCAAACTTTTTTCGAAAGCTTCCGACCCTGACAGGTACCCTAACTGGCTTGCAGCAGAGGGTTGGCGTAAAGTGTTATGAGCGAAACATGTTGGGATCCCTGTTTACACATCGGTTCTACAGATGGCCGTTCCGGATTATCAGAGCTTGATGTTGCCACTTCTTCAGTTTGCAGCCCGCAAAGGCACTGAAATATCAACCAGCGAGGCTGTTGAAGCTCTAGCAAAGGAACTGGGCCTCACAGAGGACGATCTCAGGGAGAAGCTACCGAGCGGTACACAGTCAACCTTTATAAATATAAATCGCGTCGGCTGGGCTTCAACTTATATGAAAAAGGCAGGGCTGCTTGAAACAACGCGCAGAGGATTCTACCAAATCACCGACCGCGGAAGAGACCTTCTTGAAAAACAGCCCAAGACCATCAATGTAAAGTTACTCAGGCAATATCCCGAGTTCCTGGAATTTGAGAAGCCTAAAGGCACAAGAAGCAGCGACAAGGCAACCGAACAAAAAGCTTCATCAGAGATTTCGCCGGCAACGCCACTAGAACAGTTAGAAGCTGCGTATGAAAATCTCCGTGACGAATTGGCTAATGAATTGCTTGCTCGGCTAAAGAAAGTATCGCCTGCCTTCTTCGAAAAGGTTGTTGTGGAACTGCTGGTCAAAGTGGGCTATGGAGGCTCACGAGCAGATGCAGGCAAAGCAATTGGTAGAAGTGGTGACGGTGGGATCGATGGGATCATCAAAGAGGATAAACTTGGTCTTGATGTTGTGTATATTCAGGCAAAGCGTTGGGATAGCAACCCAGTGGGTCGTCCTGATGTCATGCAGCTTGTGGGTGCCTTACAGGCTCAAAGAGCAAACAAGGGTATTTTTATCACCACATCCAGGTTTACTGATGACGCTCGCAGTTACGTTTCGCAGATTGGCAGTAAGATCGTTTTGATTGACGGCGAACAACTAACAAATCTAATGATTGAGCACGATGTTGGCGTATCTACAGTTTCTCTATACCCGGTCAAGAAGGTTGACAGTGATTACTTTGAAGAGAGCATCTAACAACTACATCAACTCAGACCGGCAATTAGCCACAGCGAAATTGTCATTCGGCTACAGGTAGTGTCACTTTCTTCTTAAGTATGGGAATAGGTGTCGAGGTCTAGCGCCACTGAGGGTTCTCCTGTTCTGGATAAAAGTCGGGATCCATCACCTGATCCAACGTGTAGGGACACTGAGCAGGCAGGTCGTCTAGAGATAGAGGCGTTTCTCTAATCACCAGCAGTATGCTCTTTTGATAAGCTTTATTCATTGCTTCAACCAGATAAGATTTAAGGCTGGGATTATCCGCAATTAACTCCTGGACTTCTTGCCGCTGTTCGATAATTATGGCTGTCCGACTTTTGCTTCGTTGTTGGGGCTGGAACTGCCACTTTAGCAAATGGCCCACCAGGATTGCTAGTCGATTCACCAATTCGCGGCGTTCTTGCCTGCCCAAAGCCTCAATCTCCTCCACCAAGTTGGGAATATCCAATCGATCCCACTGACCCGATTTCAGCAGTGCGGCTTGCTCTTGCGTCCAGGCATAGAAGTCGCGGTCGTAAAGCGCCATGATCCATTCCTAACGGGACACTGGCCAAAGATTAAGTTAATCCTTGGGACATTACTTGCAAATTGGAGTTACCATGCCAAGGCATGATCTCTTGTAACAGATATGCTGAAGACCCTGTGGGCTATAGTTTGGAATGGGAAAGTAGAGCTGCTAGAAACAGCAGAACTGCCAGAAGGGGCAAAGGTACTGGTAACAGTTTTGACCGATGATGAAACTGAGTTTTGGTTGAACGCAAGCCAGACTTCACTTGATGCCGTTTGGGAGAATGCTGAGGGTGATGTATATGCTCAGCTATTGCAAGCATGACGTCATTCTGGTCTACTATCCCTTAAGATGATTGGTCACTTGGCTGAGGTTGATGCTGCTCAACTCGAGCTATCTTTGCGAACATGGCTGGGCTTGTAGGATTTCTGTAGGGTGACATCACCTCGGTGTAGAGAGGGCAGAGCTCCACCTGGCCGACTTTGGCAGATTCTGAGCAGTCAGAGCAAAGGTTCCTGGGTGGCCGGTCTTGGAGCTGGAGCAACTGCATGAAAAGACTGGAGATAGGCCAGCGCCCACGGAAATGACTGCTGGGCGACTTGCCTGAGCCATCTGTAGCAAACCCCTCTCACAGCGGCTTCCTTGTGCCAAGCGGGACTGAATGAGCTCTAGCTCAGCATCTGTAGAGCTCTTCTCGCCATCTCTTCTGCCGTCAAACCGTTGTAGCTCATCAGTTCTGTAGGGGTGGCGGTGGTTTCCCCGCGTTTCCAAGCAAAGAAATCCCGCGGGCCGACATAGCGCAACATCAAGGGTTCGAGCATCAGGCTGGATCCGCCTGTTACCCCTATGAGGGCCTCACCGGCAAACCAAGCGGCAAACTCCTGGTCGGACATGAATTCCCCATCTGGCTGGGCACAGGTGAACCAAGCCACGTCGCTGGGGCGGTACAGACGGCGAGGGTTAATTACCGAGACGATTTTGCAGCCAATTCCCTGGGCTTGGAGCTGTTCAGCCGCCTCGAACACGGGCAGGAGAATCATATCCCCCACCACGGCAAAGACCACAGTGCGGGATCCAGGAAGTTCCTGAAGGACGGTGCAGCCTTGCTCTACTGCTTGGCGAGCTTGTTCGAGGGTGGTGCGGATGGGTAGGGGGGTTTTGCTGGCGATGATAGGGATCCCTTTGTTGTAGGTGGATAGAGCCCATTCGTAGGCAGCTTGGGCACAGTTGGCATCCGGCGGGAAGAGGGGAAAGACGTTGCCGTTGCGCATCATGGCTGCCAGGTAGGCTTCAATTTCCGGGCGTTGGTGGGTCCAGCCGTTGCGCCCCTGTTCTAAAGCGCCGGCAGTGAAGAGGGCAATGGCTGAGGGGGTGGGTCGGCGCAGCTCCGCCATGGCTTGGGTTACCGTCTGCCAGATGGGTAGGCCGTTGACGGCAAAGGATTCGTAGGAGCACCACAGGGAGCGTCCGCCGAAGAGGGCTAGGCCCGCCGTTAGCCCCGCGCAGGCGTCTTCGCTCAGGGGTTCGTAGACCTGGCCTTGGGGCTGTTGGTTGTACAAGGGATCCACCGTGGGGTGAATCACCTTAAGACCTTGGTTCACATTGGCGATGCCGGAAGCTTCGTTGCCGTCGGCATTGGCCACCAAAAAGTCGGGATCCTTCTGCCCCACCTGCACCACCAGGGATCCGATGGCGGTGGTAGAAACCTGCTTGTCTCCCAGGGGAAACTCCGTTAGGTTCAGGGATCCTAAAGGCGGCAAAGGCCGAACAAACTCTGTAACCGCCACCTTGGCGGCTGGCCCCCCGGCTGCCCGCTCGCAGTTTTGTCGCACCAAAGCCCAAGCTGCCGGGTGTAAAGCCCGCGCCCGCAGAGCCGCCACGATGTCCGGGTGATCCAGAGTGTGGTGGCCGTAGAGGTTGTGGGACTTGGATCCCTTGGCATGTACCCCAGCCCCCTTCAGTTGTTTGAGGATGAAAACCGTCAATTGTCCGCTCAGGGCTGACTGGATGGCTCGCTCCATTTCGGTTAGCACCCTCTGGGCAAAGGCAAGGCGGGCTTCCAGGGAAAACTGGGTGCTATCGACATACGGGCCAGGTTGTTGGGCATCGTCAAAGTCCTTGGCATCCACCAACACCACTTCCTCAAAGCCGTTGCCCCGCCAATACTCGGCCATCTGGGCGTTGCTGGCGGTGGAGATCATGCTGTGGTGCTCTTGGCTGTAGCCGTTCCAGACCAGCACCGGCAGGAAGTTGGTGCGCTGCGGGAAAGCGGTGTGAAAGTGAATCATGGAGCTCATCACATAGGGCTCTCCCAGGCCGCCATCCCCAATCGTGACCGGGAAGAGGCGATCTGGGTAGAGCAAGGCTCCTGCCATGGCAAAGTGCTGCCCCTGCCCCAGCGGCCCAGCGGGTGCCAGCAGTCCCGGAATGTATCCGGATAGATGACCCAACAGCCCTTCCCGTTCTCGAAAGCGGGCCCGCAGGTCAGAGACGGTGTGGATGCCCATCTCCGCCAGGGATCCATCCAAAAACATAGCCGCGTAAAAGCCCGGCGCGTGGTGCCCAACTTCGGTGGGGATGTTTTTCTGACCCAGGTACACCAGAGCTGCATAGGCTTCTGCTTGGCTGGCAAATCCGCCCGGATGGCCTGAGGCTTTGCTGGCTGTCATCTGCAGAGTCAGGTAGCGCAAGGCATCAGCATACAGCAAAGTTTGGTAGGCAGCCATGCGACTGCCGGGATCCCTCAGTTTCCCGGTGCCAGCATCTACTGCAGGGGCCTGGCCCAGGCGGTCAAATTCCGGCCAGGGATCCCCGAAGTACTGGATCCCTTCGCAAAAGGCGGGGACTTGGGCAGTTGCCTCCTGAGCCAGAGTCATCGGTTCAGCCTCACGCTTGTTGGGTTATCCACACTCACTGTAAACCCGATAACGCTTTTTGGATGTTCTGAGCAGAACTCGTCCAGCCGACGATGCCCCCTTGCGCCCGGATCATCTCCAGAGTGGCTTGCTTGAACTCTGGGAAGTAGCTGGCGGTGCAATCTTCCACCAGTCCGAACCATAGAGACCTACAGTTGGGATCCATGCTGGGGCGGGGATCCTGCTTCGGCCAGGCCGATTTCCCTCAACCGCTGGGCCAAGTATTCTCCGGCAGTTAGGGAAGGAAACCGAGGGATCCCGCCGGTGCGGGCCACACAAGTCGGCAAGGGTGTGAGATCCACCTCTGCCCGCGGATGCACAAAGAAGGGAATGGAAAAGCGGCGCTCTTGGGGGTTGTCGGGGTTGGTCACCCGATGGGTGGTGCTGCGCAACAGGCCATTGGTGAGGTTTTGCAGCATATCCCCGGCATCGACAATGATCTGACCGGGCAGAGCCGAAATGGGCAGCCAAGATCCATCTCGTTGCAGAAGTTCGAGCCCTGGCGCGGTGGCTTCACACAAGAGCGTGATCAAGTTGATATCTTCATGGGCTGCAGCTCGTAAACTCTGGGGAGGGGCTTCAGTGGGAAGGGGCGGATAGTGAATCACCCGCAAGAGATTGGCTCCTCCTTCCACCGCTTTGGGCAAGTATTCGGCAGGCTCCCCCAGATACAGAGAGATCGCTTGCAACAGGCCCTGGGCACAGGTTTCCAGTTGGCCGAACAGCTCTACCATCACCCTACGAAATTGGGGCACCTCCTGAGGCCAGATGTTGGCAGGAAGGTGGGGATCCCCTTCGCGCCCGATGTGCCAAAACTCTTTCAAGTCAGGATAGGGGTGATCTTTGGCGTGTTCTTTGCCGAAGTGGGTGTACCCTCGTTGCCCCAGCAGCCCTGGATCCTCATAGGCTCTCTTGGTCGGCTCTGGCAAAAGAAAAACGGCTTCTGCCACTTCATAGGCTTCCCGGATCAATTCTGGCGATAGGCCATGGTTGACCAAGGCAAAAAAGCCAATCTGCTGCAGGGCTTCCCCCACCTGGTGGACAAACTGCTCCCGCTCACCTGCCGTTCCTTTCTGGAAAGCAGCGAAATCGACAACCGGAAGGGTCTGGCATTGGGGAGTGGTTATCATGGCAGGATTCATCTCCGGTGGAAAGTCGACACTTTCCCAGGCAGCGGGCTTGGTATCCTATGCTATCCTTCGGGGGGACCAAGGGGAGAGATCTAAACTGAAGATGGTCTGTTCGGGGCCCACTTGCCATACCTAGAGTCTAAAGCTGCTCAACTATTCACCTTCCCACAAGATGTAGGTTGTAGGTGAAGTCCTGATAGGTATCTGTTGTCTTTGCCCGGAGACTGCACCTCGGTAGTGGGCTGTGCCCTTTTTGGAAGGCTGTGATAAAGTCAGTAAAGGCAAAGCTATGATTGAGTTTTCCTTGAGAGCAGTTTGAGTGCTGGGCAGGCAAAATGGAGGAGGGTGTTCTGTTGTTGCAGTGGCTTAACTTTGTAAGGCAGGACAGGCTACTTCTTCCCTCTTTAGCTGATTAAAGTTTTTGTAAAGTTAGGGATCCCTGTTGCTTGTCAGCCATAGCCGCGCCTAGAATTGCCGAGGATTGATGTTGTCGGAGAAAGTCTGCAGATACTACTGATTTTGCTTGCCTTTTGCCTACTCTCAATCTATTGACCTCTCAAGACCAACTGCCCTATGACAGACACTCATCCCTGTGCCCCCTGCATTGTAAATACGGGAACTTTGGTGAACAAGCGGGATATCTACCGACTGCTATCTGATTTGGCCCGTGTTCGCTACTTCGATATCGTCGATGGCTCGGTACGGAAGCAGGGGGAAGGCTGCGTGGTGGATGTTTTTCAGGATCCCACTGCGGCCACACTGGTGGTAAACCGTAGCCTTTACTTGAATGTAAACAGCTTTGATTATGCCTGTCTGCGGGATCCCGCTTCGGAAGAAGAGATGGCCAACCTGGGCAAGGAGCAGCCGGGCGTGGTTATCGACTTGGTTCAGGAGGGGCGCATTCTGCGCTTGGTTCCCCTGGGGGAGCCGCGCTCGGATCCCGAGGAGCTCTTGGGGAATAACCAGGCGTTGCGGGCAGCGGTGGACGTTCTGGCTGCGGTCTGGGGCATAGAAGAAGGCTCTTCTGACTCTTTGGATTGTTAGATTGAGGGCTTCCGACCTGAAGATATAGACAAGATATAGACCTCCAAACCCATTTCTTCCTGGCCTTGAAGTTGACCGGTGCGGTGTGACGCAAATCATGCTCAGGAGGAGGGTCGCAACCGGTATGATCCACTTGGGCCGTGAGGCTCTTTGCGTTTGGGGGTGGTGTGAAGGTTTTTTCGGGGCAGCGACAGCTTCTGGGGAAAGTATGGGGCCTGCGTCTGCTTGGATCCCTGGTGGCTGTGCTTCTGGTACTGGTGCTCAAGGCTTGCGGGGGAAGTGGCGGTTCCTCTTCTGTAGGTGTCATTCCCACTCCCATTCCAACCCTCATTCCCACCTCTACTCCAACTGTTGTTCTCACCCCTACTCCAACCGTCGTTCCTACCCCTTCGCCCTTGCCGACAGCTGCCCCTGTTTCTCAGTTCACCATTGACGTTCGCTTTCCCGACAACAGTCTCACCCCTACCCAGCAGTCGATCGTCCGCAATGCCGCTCTGCGCTGGCAACAGGTCATTGTTGGTGACCAGCCGGATCTGCCCCCCACCACCATTCGGGCCGACGAATGCGATCGAGGGTTTCCCAGCACGCCACTCAATTTTCCCATTGACGATCTGCTGGTGGAGGTGCGGGCCAGAAACCTCGGCAACGAGCGAATTTTGGGGGGAGCGGCTCCCTGTTTTGTGCGGGCCTCTAATGGTCTGCCTTTCTACTCCGTGGTGCTGTTCAACAGTCAAAATCTCTCTGCCCTGGAAGAACGGGGGGATCTGCCCATTACTGCCCTGCACGAGTTGGGCCATGCCTTGGGCTTTTTGCCCATCGTCTGGGATCCCAAGGGGCTAACGGTGGGCTTGGTGGGGCGGGATCAGCCTACGCCCCCTGGCTATGATCCCCGCTTTATCGGCCCCAGGGCGGTCAGTGCCTTCGCCACGCTGGGAGGAAACGCACCCTCTGTTCCTCTAGAAAACGAGTTTGGGGAGGGATCCCGAGATTCCCATTGGCGGGAGAGTGTCTTGGGCCCCGAGCTGATGACCAGCCGCATCGACCGGGGGGTAGCCAACCCCTTGAGCATTCTCACGGTGGGGGCAATGGCGGATATCGGCTATGAGGTGAATCCAGCAGCGGCGGATGGCTTTGCTTTGGGGCGCAGTAGAGGAGGCTCTCAACCTTTGGAGCTGCAGGAGCTGGAGTTGATCCTACCCCTACAGGAATTTGACGCCAAGGGCAGGCGGGTGAGGGATCCCTAGGCCTGAGAAAAAGAGCATATTTACTCATGGCCAAGGCGCCGCTTCTTAACAATAATGTAAGGTCGAGTTGTATAACTTCACAACTTCGACAATCTCTCACCTCATTTCTTTGCAATTAGCCATGGGTATCCTCAAAAAGCTTTTCGGTGGCCTGTTCTCCTTTTTCGGCATTCTCTTCGGCGGCTTGGTGGATTTTGTTACCGGGCCCTTTCGTTCTGCACCAGCTTCTCCCAGCTCTGCTCCTGCGGCTACAGCAACTGCTCCTGCCAACAAGCCTAAAGTGGTGGTGGAGAAGCCTTTTGTGCCCAATGAGATCTCGGCTCCGCGTCCTAACCGTCGCCCTGGCCCGGCTCTGGATGTGTTCCGGGCTATGGTTCAGGAGATCCCTTCGGCGCGGGCTTAGTGTGCCCATCTTCGGGAGCAGCTCGTAAGATGGAAGTGACCAAGAAAACTGGGTTTCAAGCCCCGCCCTAAGGCCTACGGCCCGCTGACGCGACTAGGGCGGCTTTGTGCTACGCTGCTAATCGAACTCCGCCAACTTGAATATGGCGCAGTGTCAACAGGAAAAGTATCTGGGAGTTTGTCCCAGTAGTTGGGGCGATGGCATCCCCCACCACTGTTGCTACGCAACGCTGATGCGAACGCAAGGGTGGTGTAGCCCAGGAAGTGGGAATCATCCTGCAACTTGGGAAAGAATCCTTGCCCTTTAGGGCAAGGAGAATGTCAAACCGCTGGAGACTGCTCTCTATGTCCGATCTCTCTTTCTCAGAACAAGAACGGCTGAAACAGCTTGAGCGTGAACTGGAGCAAGCGGCTGCGGCCTCTGGAGATCCGGGAACATCCGTTGCGTCTCAGGGGAAAAATGCTGTTCGAGCTTGGATGGAGACTTGGGGGCGTCCACTGGTGGCGGTCTTTGCCATTCTGGGCTGTATTCTTCTGGTCGGGCTGTTCTTCCGGGTTTTCGGCACTGTTCTCAGGTGGGCAGTGGTGGCGGGGTTAGGCTACCTGCTCTACGCTTGGGTGGTGGCACCGCGGCTGGGCCTTCCCACTGGAGCTAAGTCAAAGCCGGAGGACAGAGATCTTGACAGCTTTTGATGCCTAGGGATCCCTGGCGAGCCTATGTTTACTTGGCGGCAGCTATCTTGGGCTGGGCTACGGCTGCCAGCGCTTTTAAGTTCGGGTTGCGGTACCTGTCGCCGACGGTTCTGCTGATTTTTTCGGCATTTAGCTCTTGCCTAATCCTGGGGAGCGTTTTGGTGGTTACAGGGCGGGCGAGGCTGATCGGCAGGCAGAAGGGATCCCAAATTCGCTTGTCGGCTCTTCAGGGGCTGCTCAACCCCCTTGGCTACTATGGGGTGTTGTTCCAGGCTTATGACCGCCTGTCGGCCCAGGCGGCGATGGCTTTGAACTACACTTGGCCGCTGGTGCTGGCTCTTTTGGCGGTGCCGCTGCTGGGAGAGCGCTTTCGCTGGCGGCTGATGTTGGCTTTGGGGGTAAGCCTGCTGGGGGTGGTGCTGGTGGCTACGGGGGGATCCTGGGGCACCTTGCAGGCGGGGGATCCCTGGGGGGTGCTGCTGGCGGTGGGCAGCTCCGGAATCTGGGCGCTCTATTGGCTGCTCAATGTGCGGGATGGGCGAGATGCGGTGCTGAAGCTATTCATGGGGTTTCTCTTTGGCAGCCTCTATGGCCTGTTGCTGCTGCCGTTCCAGGAGGTCTCTTGGACGGTTGCCGGGCTGGGTTGGGCGGCTTACATTGGCCTGGCGGAGATGGGCCTGGCTTTTGTGTTTTGGCTGCGGGCTTTGGAGTTGGCGGGCCACCGGGGATCCCTGGCCAACTGGGTGTATGTGACGCCTTTTTTGTCGTTGGGGTTGATCGCGGTGCTGTTGGGCGAGACCATTGCGCTGGGATCTGTCCTAGGCCTGAGCTTGATCTTGGCCAGCAATCTGTGGGGATCCCGTAGGGAAAGGCCCCCCGCAGATCCTGTTCTTTCTTGAGGCGGTTGTGGTGAATCCCGTTCCTCTCTATGTAGCGGCAACGGCCCATGGGTTTGGGCATATTACCCGTCTGGCGGCAGTGGTGAATGCTTTGCTGCGGCGGGATCCCAGCATCTTGCCTATCTTGGTCACACCGGCCCCTCGCTGGCTCCTGGAGCGCTATGTAGAGGGGAAGTTTCTCCATCGACCACGGGCGTTGGATGTGGGGGTGGTGCAGCCGGATGGGCTACAGGCGGATCTGCCGGCTACGTTGGTTGCCCTCAGGGCGTTTAAAGCCAGCGCTGCGGAGCTTGTTCGAGAAGAGGCGGATTTCATTCGGGCTCAGGGGGTGCCTTTGGTGTTGGCGGATGTGCCGCCCATTGCTGTAGCCATTGCCCGGGCTGCTGGGATCCCCTGCTGGATGGTCAGTAATTTTGGCTGGGATTTCATCTACCAGGAGTATGGCCCGGAGTTTCAACCATTTGTGGCCTGGATTCAGGAGCTCTACGGGCAGTGTGACCTTCTGTTTCGTCTGCCCTTTAGCGAGAGCATGGTCGCGTCAGCGGTGCGGAGCACTAGCGCTTTTCCGCGTCAGCAGGAGGTGGGGCTGACGGGATCGGATCCCCGCTACAGGCCGGAGGAGGTTGCCGCCCAGTTGGGGTTACACCCGGAGCAACCCAGGGCTCTGTTTACCTTTGGCGGGCTGGGGGTGCAGGGGTTTCCCTACGAGCGGCTCCAAGATTTTCCCGACTGGCAGTTTCTCACGTTTGATCGGGAGGCTCCCCCCTTGCCCAACTTGCGGGTTTTGGATGGGCGGGTGTGGCGACCGGTGGATGTGATGCCCCTCTGCCGTTGGGTGGTGTCCAAGCCGGGCTATGGCACTTTGGCGGAGGCCCTGCGTAGCGGCACGCCGATGGCCTGTGTCACCCGCTCTGGGTTTGCCGAGTCGCCGTTGCTGGTTGAGGGTCTGCAGCGCTACGGCTGGCATCGCATCCTCTCCCCAGAGGAGTTCTTTCAGGGATCCTGGGACTTTTTGCAGAATCCGGCCCACCCACCCCAGGAGCCGGATGGATTGGATCTCCGGGGGAATGAAACCCTGGCTGCGGCCTTAGAGGCATTCCTGCGGGGGAGGGATCATAGGTAGCATAAAGGGCAGCTTCCTGCAGTGGATCCCTTCACGGTAGCGGTGTGGAGCCCTATGGCCAGCAGCTCGTTTGCGTCAGCGGTGCGGAGCACTACGGAGTCTTTGCGGCAACTCTATGAAGAGCTGCCCTACCCCAATGTGTCCATTGAGGCCTCGGGCCGCAACGCCGTTGACGAGCTGTACCGCCTGAGCCTGACGACGGCTCAGTACGCTCGCACTCGCGCCATTGTGCCCAGCGAGGGCGCTCTCATTTTAAGTGCCGGCTGCGGCTCAGGCTGGGAAACGTTGATCTTGGCGGAGGCCAATCCGGGGGCACGGCTAGTGGTGTGCGACCTGTCAGCAGAATCGGTGCGGGTGACGGAGCGACGCCTGCGCTACCACGGCTTTGGGGAGGTGGAGTTGTATGTTCTCGACCTGTTGGACATCGAACAGTTGGGGCTGGAATTTGATTTCATCAGCCTCAACGATGTGCTCTATCTGCTGGACGATCCGGTGGCGGGGCTAAAAGCCCTCAAGCGGGTTCTCAAACCTGACGGGATCCTACGGGCCAACCTGCATCACGCCTACCAGCGGGAGGTGATCTTTCGCCTGCAAGAGGCATTTCGGCTGCTGGGGTTATTTGATCTGCCCACTCCTGAGGCCTGTCAGCGGGTGCGGGAATTCATGGCCAGTTTGGCCTCGGACGAAATGCGGGCAGCCCTGCGCTGGAACCCTGAGATCTACAAAGACGACACCAACATCCGCGCCAACTACCTTCTGCCAGGAGACAAGGGCTTCCTGATCCCCGACCTGATGCGCATGCTCCAGGAAGCTGAGCTGGGCTTGGTTTGTTTGGTGGACTATGCCGACTGGGATCCGGCGCTTTTGTTCAAGGAGAGGGCCATGCCCGCCTGGTTGCAAGCTGAGTTGGACAAGCTCTCGCCTGCGGATCAAAATCACTTTTATGAGCTGATCTACCCCAACCATCGCCTCATTGACTTTTGGGCGGAACACCCCGGCTCTTCCTTGGTCTTGCCCTGGAGCGACGCCGATTGGCTGGGGGGCAGGGTGCAGCTTAACCCCATCCTGGCCGACAACGTCGAATTTCGCCAAAACTTCGCCAAAGCCTACGAGAAAAAGCTGGAGTTTGCCATGAATTGGCCGGGGGCTAGCTATGGACGCCTGACCATTCCAGCCCCCCAGATGGCTTGGCTGGGATCCCTATTGCAGGGACCAACCCCGGTGAAAGCCTTGTTCGCGTCAGCGGTGCGGAGCACTGTTGAGCAGGCGGCCCGAGTCAACACGTCAGAGCCGGAAGCAGCCCAGGAGGAGGTGCTCACCTACCTGGCAGGGCTGGAGTCGTTTTTGTTCGTGATGTTGGATCCTGCACCCATTCCAGGGGAAGGAGTTTTTCCAATCACTTGAGATCCCCCAGCCTTTCTCCCAAGGGTAGAGGGGAGCCGGTGGGCCAGTTCACGGCAATTTGGAACGGCTATTGATTGAGGGATTGGGGCTCTGCCGGGCTGTTAAGAACGGTCTTGGGCAGGTGTCAGATGGGAAGGGATCCCTCTCTAGCGATCCACCAAGCGCAGCTCGAAGGTGAGGATGTTGGCGGCCAAGATCTCCAAAGCCCCACCCTCGATAAGGTCGCGAGTGAGGGCAGCTCCGGAGCCACTTTGTTGGATCAATTCGCGGCTGCGGCGCACCGTCTCTTGCCGTTGGGGGTCATCCACAACCACCTGCCGCTGGTTGGAGAGGCTGAGGCGATAGAAGTTGGGCAAATCTCCCCGGGTGGCATCAATGGCCAGATTGGTCTCTTCGGGGGCCACACGGAAGGGGGCGCGAGCGGTGATCAGAGCCACCTGAATATCTTGATCCCGCCCATCAAGGCCCTGCAGCTCGGAGATGTCAATCTGGAAGTTGAGGGTATCGCGGTCGCGGGTAAGGCGATTGACCCGTACTTGGTTAAAGCCGACCGCAAACTCTCGTTCCGGCTCTCCAAAACGCTGGATGGTGGCCTGCAAAACCGACTCTTCGTTAAGGGGGGTAACCCGAATGAGGTAATCCCAGTCCCGCACAAAGGTGTACCCGTTGGGCCCCACACGGACGTTGGGATCCACCAGGTTGGCAGTGGGGCCAGGGCTACCGGCCCGGCTGAGGGCCACCACGTACCAGTAGTTGGGGCTGATGGGTAAACCCAGGGTCATGCGCACTTCCAACACAGGCCGGGCCCAAGCTGCAACAGCCGTGAGAGCCGTTATGGCCATGGCCCCGAAGCAACTCCACAGCCAGCGCTGAGGGGGAAAATTAAGCTGCAGCGGGCGAGGGCAAGTGATGGCTAGGGTTCTCATGCAAGCCTCTTCAGGGACAGTTGCCTGTCTCTCCGGCAGGTGGTGGAAGCCTGAACTCCTTTCCTGCTGACCTGGGAACAGTCTAGCCGGGAATGGCGTGCCCTCAACAGGGTATCCCTCTCGCGTTAGCGGGACGGAGTCCCATTGGGGTGGGGCGAAGCGCGGCGAAAGTTTTTGTTAAGCATACACCTTAGTTCCGAACTGGGAAGATTTCAAGCGCTTTTGCACAGGTTTGGGGAGGCTCTCGTTCATTACCTTGGTTGGTTAAGCAAGTGCAGGGGTGGGATCCCTTTGTCCACCTACCTGTCCCTATGCCTATTGTGGGAGCAACTTGACGATGCGAGCGCGAACGGCCTTGCCGCTGCTGTGTCTTTCTTTGCTGTTAACTGCCTGCCGAGCTGGAAGGCCGCCCCAGGAGATGGAGGGGGACGGCCAACCCCCCACGCCAGTGGGAATAGGAGTGGTGGAAGAACGGATGATTGAGGAGGCGTCGGAATTTATCGCCAGCCTCGGATCCCAGCAGGTGGCCAGCATCCGGCCCCAGGTGAGCGGACAGGTGACTCGGGTGTTGGTGCAGTTGGGATCCCAGGTGGCTGCTGGGGCACCTCTGTTTGAGATCGACAGCCGTCAGCAACAGGCGGCGGTGGCCGGCCAAGCGGCGGGGATTGCCGCGGCCCAAGCCAACCTGGAGAGCAGCCGTGCCCTGCTCAGCCAATTGCGGGCGGATCGGATGCGCTTAGAGGCAGCGGCGGAGTTTGCCCGGGATCTGCACGAACGTAACCTGCGCCTATTGGCGGAGGGGGCTATCAGCCAGTTGCAGGTGGATCAGTCCAGCCGCGATCTGCGCCAGGCGGAGGCGGCTTTGGCAGCGCAGCAGGAGCAGATCCGCGCTCAGGAGGCGGCAATCTTGCGGGCAGAGCGAGAAGTGCAGCGGGCCCAGGCAGAGGCGGAGCGGCAGCAGGTGCAATTGCAGTTTTTCCAGGTCACGGCTCCCTTTGCGGGCATTGTGGGGGATGTTTTGGTGAGGCAGGGAGACTATGTAACGCCTCAAACGGTTTTGACTACCCTGAGCCAAGCCCAGGCGCTGGAGATCAACCTCAATATCCCTCTGCAGCGGGCCCCGCAACTGCGCATCGGCACCCCCGTGCAGCTCCTGGACAGCCGCGGCGAGGTGATCGGCACCAGCCAGATCTCCTTTATTGCTCCCGAGGCGGAAGCCAGCACGCAGTCAGTTTTGGCCAAGGCTCTTCTGGAGAATCCAGCCGGGCAGTTGCGCTCGGCGCAGTTTGTGCGGGCTCGTGTCATCTGGGAGGAGCGACCGGCCTTGCTGATTCCGGTGGCGGCGGTGGCCCGCTTGGGAGCGCAAACCTTTGTCTACACGGTGCAAACAACGGAGCCGCCAGCAGAGGGCATGCCCCCGGGGGCGGTGGCGGTGCAAAGGCCGGTACGGCTGGGATCCATCCGCGGGAACAGCTATGAGGTGCTGGAGGGCCTAGAGGCCAATGAGCCAATTGTGCTGACCGGCCTGCAGAAAATCCGCGATGGCGCACCGATTATTGATGAAGTGCTCCTTCAGCAGATGAGGCAACAACAAGGTGGAGAGGGGGGATCCCCGCCCCAGTAGAGGCTGTGATGTTAGCAATCCCTCTTGTCCCGGTCATCCGATCTTTGATTTGGATTTGCAGATAAAGAGCACCCCGATCAACCGATCATCGCAGTGAATCCCTGACTTATGTTCGTTGATTTTTTCATTCGCCGTCCTGTTTTTGCCACCGTCTGCTCCATCGTCATTGTGCTGGTGGGGGCGGTGAGCATTCCCCTACTGCCGGTGGATTACTACCCGCAGGTGGCGCCGCCGGCGGTGAGGGTGACCGCCGTTTACCCTGGGGCCAATGCCGAGACGGTGGAGACGACGGTGACCAACGTGCTGGAGCAGGAGATCAACGGCGTTGAGGGTATACGCTACCTCTCTTCAGTGAGCAGCAGCAACGGCACCAGCCAAATCACTGTTACCTTCAGCCCCGATCGGGATCTGGACATAGCGGCTGTGGATGTGCAGAACCGAGTTGCCCGGGCCCAGGGCCGACTGCCGGCAGAGGTGATCCAAAACGGCGTCAGCGTCCAAAAAGCCGGCGACAGTGCTTTTGTGCAGGTGGTGGCGCTGCGTTCGCAGGCAGGGGAATATGATGAGCTGTTTTTGAGCAACTACGCAGAGCTGTTTGTGCGGGATGCTTTGCGGCGCATCCGGGGCGTGAGCGATGTCATCATCTTTGGGGAGCGCACCTACGCCATGCGCATTTGGCTGGATCCAACGCGCTTGGCCAGCTATGGGCTAACGGCTCTGGATGTGGTGAACGCGGTGCGCCAGCAGAATATCCAGGTGCCTGCCGGCCAAATTGGCAGCCAACCCAGCCCGCCGGATCAGGAGTTTCAGATCAGCGTCCAGGCCACGGGGCGGCTCTCCCAGCCGGAAGAGTTTGCCCAGATCGTCCTCAGGGCCAACCCTGATGGCAGCTTGGTGCGGATTGCCGATGTGGGCCGGGTGGAGCTGGGAGCGCAAAGCTACGATACGTTCTTCCGCATCGGGGGGCAGGAGGCGGTAGGGATCGCCATCACCAAGCAGCCGGATGCGAATGCCTTGGAGGTCTCGCGGCAGGTGGAGCAGACGTTGGAGGAGCTCTCCCGCAACTTTCCGCCCGGTTTGATCTACGAGATCCCCTTCGATGCCACCCTATTCATTACCGAGTCGGTGCAGGAGGTGATTTTCACTCTGCTGCAGGCCATCGGCTTGGTGGTGCTGGTGCTGTTTATCTTTTTGCAGGATTGGCGTATCACCCTCATTCCCACCATCACCATCCCGGTAGCACTGCTGGGTACCTTTGCTTTTGTGCGCCTGTTTGGCTTTTCCATCAACACTCTGACCATGTTTGGCCTAACTCTGGCCACCGGTCTGGTGGTGGACGATACCATCGTGGTGGTGGAAAACATCTCCCGCTACATCCGTGATCGCGGCATGCGGCCTCTGCAGGGGGCCTCGGCGGGGATGAATGAGGTGTTGGGGGCGGTGATCGCTACTACGTTGGTGCTGTTGGGGTTATTCCTGCCGATTGCCTTTTTTCCCGGCACCAGCGGTCGCATCTATCAGCAGTTTGCCGTCACCATTGCGGTAGCGGTCTCTTTGTCCACGTTCAATGCCATTACGTTGGCCCCGGCGTTGTCGGCGCTGCTGATTCGTCCCCGCTCAGGAGAGATGTTTTGGCTGCTGCGTTGGTTTGACCAGTCGGTGGAAGGGATCCGAGCGGTCTACCGCCGCCTGCTGGGGCTGGTGGTGAAGCTGCGGCTGTTGGTGGTGGCCGGATTTGTTGCCTGTTTGGGCCTCACCTACTGGCTGTTCCAAATTGTGCCGACGGGGTTTGTGCCGGATGAAGATCAGGGCTTTTTCATCACCATTGTGCAGGGGCCGCCGGGGGTCTCCCTCCACTACACCGACGGGGTGATTCGGCAAGCCACAGCCGTTCTGGAGGGGATCCCGGAGATCGAGGACGTGGCGGTGGTGGGGGGCTTCAGCTTTACTGGGCCCTCGCCGGGGAATGGGCTGATCTTTGCCAGCCTCAAACCTTGGGAAGAGCGACGGCGACCGGAGCAATCGGCTCAAGCGATTGTCGACCGGTTATTTGGGCCTTTTTTGGGTGGGATCAGCCGCTCGTTGGTGATCCCGATCTTGCCGCCGGCTATTCCAGATTTGGGGGTTACCGGTGGGTTTACCTTCCAACTTCAGGATCGGGGGGTCAACGATTTCAATCTGTTGGAGCAGACGGCCAACACTCTGTTTTTTGTGGGCAACTCGCCGCCCCAGCCGGGCCAACCCCCCTTGGGCCTGCGGATTAACCCGCCCACTTTCAACGCCAATTCGCCGCAGCTGGAAGTACAGGTGGATCGGGACATGGCCCAGTTGCTGGGGATCCCTCTGTCAAGTGTCTTCGGCACGCTGCAAACGCTGCTGGGGGGCACCTATGTCAATGATTTCGACCTGTTCAACCGCAATTACCGGGTCTATGTGCAGGCAGATCAGATCTTCCGGGCCAACCCAGAGAGCATCGGCCAGTTTTACGTGCGCGGGGGCCAGGGGCAATTGGTTCCGCTGAGCACTTTGGTGCAGGTGGAGGAAACCACTGGCCCGGCCCTCATTAACCACTTCAACCTTTTCCGTTCTGCTGAGATTCAAGGTAGCCCCCTGCCGGGCTTCAGTTCAGGGCAAGCGATTCGGGCAATGGAAACGCTGGCTGCCCAGTTGCTGCCGCAGGGGTTTGGCTTCGAGTGGTCGGGCCTGTCGCTGGAAGAAATCGAGTCGGGAGGACAGGCGCCGCTGATCTTTGCTTTGGGCTTGGTGTTCGTTTTTCTGGTGCTGGCGGCGCAATTTGAGAGCTATGTGGATCCCTTGATCATTTTGCTGGCGGTGCCGCTGGCGGTTTTGGGGGCTCTTTCGGCGCAACTGCTGCGGGGCTTGGCCAACGACATCTTCTGCCAGGTGGGGTTGGTGATGTTGATTGGGCTGGCTAGCAAAAACTCTATCTTGATTGTGGAGTTTGCCAACCAGTTGGTTGCCCAGGGGATCCCGCTGCTCAAAGCTGCCACTCAAGCAGCCGAGACGCGCTTCCGCGCCATTCTGATGACTGCCCTGAGCACCATCCTGGGTATTTTCCCTCTGGCAACGGCCACGGGCGCAGGGGCAGCCAGCCGCCAGTCGCTGGGCACGGCGGTGATCGGTGGTATGCTCGTTTCGACGATGCTCAGCTTGCTGGTTGTGCCGGTGCTCTACCTGGTGATTAAAGGGATCCAGGCGCGAATTTTTGGGGGATCCCCTTCGCCTGTGGATCTGGCGCATTTGCCCCCGCCGGAGGATCCCAAAGAGCTACTGCCTGGCTACGACAGCGATGGGTAGGTAGCAAGAGGGATCTGCTTGATTCTTCTCTTCTGGTGGAGAAAAAGTATTAGGAATGAAACTGTTCTGTTGCATTCCCCCTAGCTCTTCTCTTCCTTGGGGAGAGGGGTTGGGGCCAGTCGTGGTGGGAGCAGCGCAGAGTAGTTGGGAAGTGTCTTAATCTAACTTGAAGTGACTCTATGCCTTAGTTCTGGACTGCGAAGATTTCAAGTGCTTTTGCACAAGGTTGGGGAGGCTCTCGTTCCATTGCTCTCTTATCCACCGAAAGCTCTATCTTCGAGCAGTTCGGGCTCGGCTCCCGTGGGCATTTTTTCCCAGAACTGAGCCAGGTGTTGCAGGCCCACAAAGCCCAACTGCCAGAGGATCAAGGCTAGAGGGCCGTGCTGCTGCCGCTGGATCTTTAGAGCCAAAGCCAGTTGTTTGGGCTTGAGGAGCTGTTGCTGCTCAGCAAACTGGCAGAACTGTCGATCCCATTGGCTAAGGGCTTGTAAGTCCGGCAGGGTCGGTTCCATAGGTTTGGCTGGGCAGGAAACAGATTGGATTGAATATCGAGGCTCGGGATCCCCGTGCGAATCCTGAGGATCTTCCTGCGGATCCCTTGTAACAGGTTTCTTCCAGGGTATGTGACCACCCAGGTCCTCCCAAGGCCGGTTAGGGCAGAGAGGACTGAGCTTTGTCGCAAAGCTGGCTTATAGATCCTGGCAGGACGGTCTATCCCCAGGGGTCGTCGTCGAAGGGACTATCTGACCAATAGCCACTCTGCTGGGATGGGGGGGGCTGTTGGGGGAGAGGGGGCGTGTAAGCAGGGGGCGGTGTTGGGATGGGGGTGGGTTTTTCCAGATCCTCAAGTCGAGGCAGGTCGGCGGGCTTGGGCTCGACACCAAGGCTTCTCAGCTTGGCTTGCGTTTCTTGCACTTGCGCATTGAGCTCTTCCAGGTAGGCGCGGTAGTGGTTGGCAGCTTCCAGGTACTGCTTGGCTTTCTTTTCGTTTTCTTGGACGACCGCCTCCAGTTCTTTGGTGCGAACGGTGTAATCGGCCTCTTGGTTGGTGAGGTTTTCGATGGCTTGATTGAGTACAGCCCGCCGGCGCTCCAGTTGGGCTACGATTTCCGACAACTGTCGTTCTCGCTCGCTGAGGCTGCGTTCGCGGTTTTGGGTTTGTTCCAGTTGAAAGCTGGCCTGGCTTAGCTGCTCTCGCAAATACATCACCTGGGGCTCCGTCTCGTTGCGTTCCTGCTGCAACTCAAAGACCCGGGCTTCCAAGTTGTCTTTTTCCTGCTGCAACACTTCCCGCTCGTTCAAAAGACGGGTGTAGAGCTGGTTGAGAAAGTCCACCTCCATCACCACCTGGCTGAGCTGGGTGGCGTATTCCCCGACCAAAGCCAACTCCCGAGCGAGGTTTTGGGTTTCACTGGCGGCTTGCTCGGTAAAAAACTGGGGAAGTTGGGTGGTTTCTCTGAGGCGTTGGGTAAATTGTCTGAAGCGGAAAGAAAAGTTGCTCGCCATTGCCGGTGCGGTAGCCTCGAAGCTCAGGGGAATGCCGATGGTTCGATTTCACGATTCTGGGTTGCTTCCAATCTAACATCGAACTACAGCTTTTGCAGAAGCTTGCCTCAGGTGGGATTGGGTGGAGTTTCAGGGATCGGCCTGGCGCCTTTTCCGGCGGGATCCTACTTCTCGGATTCGAGCTGTGGGTTTTCTGCCGCTCTGCTTTTAATCTTGTCTTTTTGGTCTCTCGGGGTGCCTTCTAAATCCTGGCTGGAGATGCGGTGCAGCAGCCGTTGCAGGAGTGGACTGCGGCGATCGCCGATGACGGAGAAGTGGCTTTCAATCTCCTCGACGGGAACGGGATCCATTTGAGCCAGCTCCGGCTCGCTGAGGAGGAGTACCCGTATCGTTGCAATGGGGATCTGCAGGAATAGGTTGGATCCCCAAAACCCAAAGGCGGCTATGGCCAGTCCGGCCAGACGGGTGCCGTTGCCAGGGGTGAGCGGGGCAAAGAGGGGGGCAAAGTCGTAGAGGCGCTCACCGACTTCCAGCATCAGGATTGCTGCCAACAGTGTCAAGATCTTGTGTTCAGGGCTGAGGAAGGCGGCCAAGATGCGGCGCTGGTCGGGAGTGAGTTCTTTCGGGGGGATAGAGGCCACCAACAGGCTGAAGATGTTAAACGGTTTACGCCACTGCATGGCAAAGACTGGCCCAATCCCCACCAGGGCCACCCAGGCTTGCTCTACCCCCACCGGCAGGAGGGGATCCCCTGTGGCCAACCCAATCAGGGTCAGCCCTACCCAGAAGGGGAAGATGAGGATCCCAGCGGCATGGATCCAGAGGAAAGGTTCCTGCCAATGGCTGCGCATGGGGAAGTTCCAAAAGGGACTGGGGAGAGCAGGGCTAGGGGCGGGATTTGTCCACCACTTCCAATTCTGTGAGGCGGAAGGTGACCAATTTATCCCAGTTGCCGCCTTCAAAGAGGACAGCGGCATGGTCGTCGGTAACCCGCTGTACCTGTCCCTCGAAGCAGTAGTAGGTGTCGTTGGGGTTGATGACCCGGACGGCAACGCCGGGGTAGATCGGGGGAAGGGCTTCGAGGAGGGTTGGGGCTGGAGTCGTGTTCACTGTTCAGCTATCCCTTTTTCTTCTCTTTTTGCAGAAACTCTGCCTTACTATTATGAGGGAAAGCCCCTCTCTTGCCGAGTCTCCCTTGTGAACCTTCTCTCCACAGCGGTTCACCGAGGGTTGGGTAATGGCTGAGGTGTGGCTTCCAGCCCGCTAATGCGAAAGGGGCCTAGATTGCCACTTCGACGGTCAACCCAGCTCCAACCCAAGGCCCCAGGCAATGGCTACCGATGCAAAGTCTTCCCCATCCCAAATCTGGCATGTGTTGGTGATCGATGATGAGCAGGGACGGCGGGCTGTGGCCCTCAGCGCTGCCACCTACTCTATTGGCAGGGATCCCAGCAATGCGATTGTGATCGATTCGGCGGCAGTTTCTCGGCAACACGCGCTGCTGCTGCGGCTACCCCACAAGGATGGCCAATATACCTACCGGCTGTTGGACGGCAATATCGATGGCAAGCGCAGCACCAACGGCATCTCGGTGAATGGGCAGAGATGTCTGAGCTGGGATCTCAAGGATGGGGATCAGATCCTGTTGGGGGATCAGGTGCGGATGCAGTACTGCATTCGCCGGTTGTCGGACGAAGATTTTCAGCAGTATCTCCAGTCGGTAAGCTTTCGCAGCGTGAAGGCGGAGGTGGTGGATCGACGCTCCACAGCGATGCAGCGGTTTGATCCGCCCTCGATGCAGGCCATTTTGCCCCAAGAGACGGAGAAAATTAAAGACGTGAAACCCCAACGTCGCCATCCGCTGCGGCTGCTGTTCCAGACCCTCTGGGGGCTTTTGAGGGGAAAGCTGAGATAATTTAACCCTCGGGGATGCCCACCCGTTCTGAGTCTGGGAGTTCGGCACCGTCTTTGTGGTCTTGCTCTGACGCTTCTGCCTGCAAGTCCAGGAGGGAAGGGGGGGAGTTGGCTTCCCCGATCAATACTCCCCGCAGCCAGAGGGGAGCGACAAAGGTGGTGGCAATCACCATGACGATGATGCTGACATCGAGGGCATCGGAGAGAACTCCACTGGCGGCTCCCACGCCGGCAAACACCAGGCCCACCTCACCCCGGGGAATCATGCCCACCCCAATGGCATAGCGATTGATGCCCGGCTTGCCAAAGGCCCCCAAGCCTGCTGCCAGCTTGCCGACAATGGCCACTCCGATCAAAAAGACGGCAATGATCAGCCCCTCTCGGTTGGCGGGGAGGGTAGGGTTGAGTACGGCAAGGTTGGTTTTGGCCCCAACACAGACGAAGAAGATGGGCACCAGTAGGTCGGAAATGGGCTTGATCTGTTCTTCCAGCTCTTGCCGTTTCTCGGTTTCGGCCAAGATCAGGCCAGCAGCAAAAGCGCCCAAAATCGCTTCTAGATGAATGATTTGCCCCACATAAGCCAGCAGAAAGGCCAGCACGAGGGCGGGCAGAAGGGGGTTACCTCGGGTCTTCAGGCTGTTAAGAAGGGCTACAAAGTAGGGGCTGAGAAGGCGCCCCAAAACAATGGAGCCGACCAAGAAGATGATGGCACTAAGGATGATGATGCCGATATCGGAAAGGTTGACTTCTCCGTTTTTGGCCAAGCCCGCCACCACAGCCAAGATGATGATGCCCAACACGTCATCCAAGACCGCGGCACCGATGATCACCTGTCCTTCTGGGGAGGTGAGTTTTTGCAGCTCAGCCAAGACGCGGGCAGTAATACCAATGCTGGTTGCTGTCAGGGCAGCGCCGGCAAACACAGCGGGGATAACGGGCACATGAAACAGGTAGAGCAGGCCCAGCGTTCCGGCCAGGAAGGGCACAGCGACCCCAATGACGGCTACGGCTGCGGCTTGAGGGCCAACCCGCAACAGCTCGGCCAGATCCGACTCGAGGCCGATTTCAAACAAGAGGATGAGCACCCCGATCTCGGAGAGGATGTCGATGATCTCGCTTTGGGATGAGAACACCTGCACCAGGGATCCCTCGTCGAGGCCGGCAGTGGCTTGCAAAAATTGCATCAATGCTGAGGATTGAGCTAAGGTGTACAGCTCTTGGCCGGAAACTTGTCCCTCTGGGAAGACGAGCAACCCCAGCGCGGAGGCTCCCACCGTGACGCCCCCCAGTAGCTCTCCCAACACGGGGGGAAAGCTTAGGCGAACGGCAATTTCTCCGGCAATACGGCTGGCCAGATAGATGACCACCAGAGCCATCAGTACCGCTACCAGGATTAGGGGCGAAAGATTGGCAGCCCCTTCAATGGGGGCAGCGGCTTCAACGGCCAGCAACACGGGATCCCAGCAATTCAACAGCAAGATCTCAACCTCAGGTGGACTGCTTTTGTCTTGGGTTAGCGCAAGCAGAGCGGCTCTGCCCAGGCCATCGCTCTGCCAGAAGACTGTTACAAAGGCTAACCCTCATTGCGATCTGCTTGCAATGCCTGCATTGACACTTTATGAGGACTCCATCCTGCTGATGCCAACAGAATGGTTTTCGATGAAGCACAAGGGTGGATGGGGCAGGGGCTATGCTTTAAGGATTCTGTCCCGCTCAGGTGCTCCGCACCGCCATCGCGAGCACGAAAGGACTCCGTCCTGTGCTTTTGTGAACAGGTTGGGATTCTATCTTCCGTCTGCTGCGAGGACTGCTGATGAGACGTCTTCTAGGCGCGCTGAGCGAACGTTGGCTACCGACCCTCTTGACAGAGATCCTATTGCTGCTGATTTGGGATCCCTTGGCGATTTGGGTGAACAGACCGGCGGCGCAGCGCCTCTTGGAGCAGGGCACTGCAGACTGCAGCACGGTCAGGGAGTGTGCTCGACTACTGCGCAACCCGATTTTGCCTTCGTTGAGGCAATTGGCGGAGGGCTTGAGCAATATGGCGTTGCCTCTTACTTCCACGAGCACGCTTGGGTATAACGCTCTGGTCACGGCAGCAGAAACGCTGGTGGGGTTGGGGCTGGCTTTGCTGGTGGGGTGGGCGACAGCAGTGGCGTTGGTGTTTTCGCGGGCTTTTGAGCGGATGATGCTTCCCTGGATTGTTGCTTCCCAGAATGTGCCGATTGTGGCTTTGGCGCCGGTGCTGGCGGTGGTGCGGGGGCAATATGGGGTGCGGGGCCTGTTGCCGAAAGCAATCGTGGCCGCCTACATTGCTTTTTTTCCGCTGTCAATTGGCATTGCCAAGGGGTTGAGCAGTGTGCCGCCTCTGCAATTGGATTTGATGCGCACTTACCATGCCCACCCGTTGCAGGTCTTTCGCTGGCTGCGGATCCCGGCGGCTATGCCGATGGTGTTTACCAGCCTGAAGGTTGCGGCGGCGATGGCTCTGGTGGGGGCCATTGTGGCAGAGATTTCGATTGTCAGCTTTGCAGGGTTGGGGCCGATGTTGTTGAGCCGTTCCTACTACGGCGACCTGGTGGGGTTGTGGGTGATCATGCTGGCGGCGGCAGCTTTGGGGATCCTCTTGGTGCAGGGGATTGGCCTGCTGGAGAACCTCTGGACGGGGTGGCGGCGACCCACTCCGTAACCCACCCGATACCAAGGATCTGCAAAGGATCGGGATCTACATAAGCCCCGCCCTACCCCGCCGATCTTGCCGATCCTTTGGATCTGATGGAGAGGACTTTGTCCCGCTTTCGAGATTGGAGTTTTGTGGGCTGCTCCAGTTCCATCGGTAGATAGTCCAGATAATTAACACTTATCCGGAGTATGAACTTCCCATCCATGTGCATAAGCAAAAAGACCAGCTGCTCCTCAAGGGGAAGCCTCGCCTTGGCCCGGTGCAGGATTGGATCCCTCCGGATCAGACAATGGCCCAGACAGATCCAGAGGATTAAACCGGTTCATGGCTGTCATCAGTCCCTCTTGCCAGCAGCACTCCACGGCCTCTACCGCCGTATTCAACACCCGCTCCAGTACCTCTTGTTCTGCAGGAGCAAATCCACCCAACACATGCCCGACCACATCTTGGCTGCCCTTGGGTTTGCCCACCCCCAAACGCAGCCGCGGAAACGCCTCGCTCCCCAAGTGCTGAATGATGGACTTCATGCCGTTGTGCCCACCGGCAGAACCGGATCCCCGCAGGCGCAGACGACCCAGCGGCAGATCCATATCGTCGTACACCACCAGCACAGAGGCGAGATCTAACTTGTACCAATCCAGCACCGCCCGCACCGATTGGCCGGAACGGTTCATGTAGGTTTCCGGCTTGAGCAAGCGCCGCTTCCCCCCCAGGGCAAACCCTTCTCCGTAGCTACCTTGGAATCGCTTCTCCAAAACCAACGGGATCCCCCAGCGCTGCGCCAGCCGATCCACCACCATAAAGCCGCAATTGTGGCGGGTATTGGCGTATTGAGGGCCGGGATTGCCCAGACCCACAACGAGCTGCAGGGAGATCTCATCGGTTCCCTTAGGCTTGACCTGGGTCACAGCGTTTCCCCCTCCTGGAGCTAAAGTAAAGCATCGCTGCTTTGAGTGGTGCCGGTGTGTTTTTGGGCTGCTGGTCGCAGATACCTAGCCGGCGGCAGGAGGATTCTTGCGGGCAAGTGGCTCTCCGCGAATGACTCTGCCATTGTTTATTGTGAACGCTTCATGCGAACGCTTCTGACCAACCCTGCTATGAGCCTGTCTACCTCTTTCAGCCTTCACCCTGACGGAACCGAATTCGATGCCTCAGATGCCTTACGCCTTAGCCAGCGTCTGATCCAGGTGGGGATTGCCCTCTCCTCAGAAACGGATCTGGGGCGGCTGCTGGAGTTGATCGTTGCTCAAGCCCGAGAACTGACCCACTGTGATGGGGCCAGCCTTTTCATCCGAGAGGGAGAAGAATTGCGCTTTTTCGTGGTCAACCGCCATGAGGAGCTGCGGGATCTGCGCCTGCCCCTCAGTCCTTCCAGCATTGTGGGCTACGTGGTGCTCACCGGGGAGAGCCTGAATTTGCCGGATGTCTACCACCTGCCCACCGATCGGCCCTACGCTTTTAACCCACAGGTGGATCGGCAGACCGGCTATCGCACCCGCTCCTTGCTCACCGTGCCGATGCGGGATCCCTCAGGCAAGATCCTCGGTGCCCTGCAACTGTTGAACCGCCTAAAGCCGGATCACCCCACCTCCCTAGCTCCTGACCGGGTGGCCGAGTGGAGTCAACCTTTTTCTGAGCTGGAAGTCAGCGTGGCAGAAGCCTTGGCCTCCCAGGCGGCAGTTGCCTATCAAAATGTCCAACTGCGGGAAGAACTCAAATCTGCCCACTTCGAGACCATCTTCTGTCTGTCTCTGGCGGCAGAATACCGGGATCAAGATACCTCCTTTCACCTGAAGCGGATGAGCAACTACTCCCGCATCATCGCCAAACAGTTGGGCCTATCCAGCCATGAGCAAGAGCTGATCTTCTACGCCAGTCCCATGCACGATGTGGGCAAAATCGGGATCCCGGATGCCATCTTGCAAAAGCCGGGGCGTCTGACCCCAGAAGAGCGGCAGATCATGAACCGCCACCCTGAGATCGGCTACGAAATTCTCAGCAAGTCCGACTCCGAGCTGATGCAAAAGAGCGCCATCATCGCCCTTACCCACCACGAGAAGTTCGACGGCAGTGGGTATCCGCGCGGCCTCAAAGGAGAAGGGATCCCCCTGGAAGGACGGATTGTGGCCTTGGCCGATGTATTCGATGCCCTGGCCAGCCGCCGCCCCTACAAAGAAGCCTGGGCTCTGGATGAGGTCTTTCAGTTTGTAGAAGACAACAGCGGCAGCCATTTTGATCCGCAAGTGGTGGCTGCCTTTAACCGAGGACGCAGCGAAATTCTGGAAATCTACCACCGCTATCCAGAAACCCGCTAAATCCAGCTCCAGATCAATCAGGGATCCAAGATACCAACCCAGAACATTCAGCTCCAAAGGGATCCATCCCCGCCAACCCCAAAAAAGGGATCCCAGGCCATCCTTTCCATACAATCCCGCAGAATGTTATGGGCAAAAGGTGGGATCCCAGGGCAAACTAGGGTTGGTCAGTTTTCTGTGCAGATAGCTTCATTAGAAACTGATTCACGGCTATCTCTCATGTCTTATCCTATACGTTAAGGATTTGTGCGATGGCTCGCCTAACTAACTTGCCCACCCCCATTTTGTCCATTAACACCAAGCTGCGCGATTTGGCCTTGGTGGACTTCCAGGTAAGCGAGTCTACTCCTTGCGAGAATGTGGTGCGGCGCTTGGAAGACGACAAAGGACTCTCAGGGGTAGTTGTACTAGACGAGCGGTCGCAGGTGCGGGGAATGTTGACCCGCCGCGCCATTTTGGAGTGGATGCTCAGCAAGCCCTATGGCCTGGATGTGTTTTTGAAGCGGCCCATCAGCTCCATGGTGGAGTTCCATAGCCGGGATTTTCTCTTGCTCCCCGGAGACTGCGATATTATCCAAGCAGCTGGCCGAGCCTTCCAACGGCCCGAAGAGACTATCTATGACCCCGTTGTGGTTCAACTGGGATCCCAAGACTACCGCCTTCTGGATGTGCCGGTGTTATTGGTGGCCCAGGCCCAGGTGCATCTGGCCACCCAGCGCAAGCTACAGGAGCAGCAGGAAGAGATGAAAAGGATCTTGGCAGAGCTGGAGCAGGAAAAAAACCGCAGCCTCCAGTATGCCCGGGATCTAGAGCGACAAAAAGCCGAGATCCTCAACCAAAACCTGGCCTTAGACATGGAACGTCGCCGGGCCCAACAGCGCTCTGAGGAGTTGGCTCGCCTTAACGCCCGCATCCTCGAAATCAGTTCTGTGCTCTCTGAGAGGGGCAGATCCACCTTTGCCGCCACCTTTGAAGGCGTGGAAGCAGTACGCAGCTTAGTTCAGGAAATTGCCGGCAACAGCCAGGAGTTGTCACGGGAGCTCAAGGAGATCAACACCATCGTGGATTTGATTGTGGAAGTGGCAGGATACATTCGCTTGCTCTCTTTCAATGCGGCTGTAGAGGCCAACCGCAGTGGTGGTGCCGGTGGCTTTGGAGCCATTGCCCAGGAGATCCGCAAATTGGCCGGGCGAACCACTGAGGCCAGCAACCGCATTCGCAGCTTGGCAGAGCGTATCCAGCGCCAGAGCCAATCCACACTGCAATCGGCCCAAAGCAGCGCTGAGGTGGTGCAATCCCTTTACCAGCGGGCTCAATCGGCCCAGTTGGCCCTGGAAGAGCTACAAACCCTGTTGGAACGAGCCCAGATCCAGCCGAACTTTTGAGATTCTTATTGGATCTCGAGATCCTTTGTCATGGCGGCTAGGGGGCAGCTTTCCCCTCTCGAATCTCATAAGTATAGAATTGCCCTGCCACGGCAAGGGTTTTGAAGTGGTAGGTGGGCAAGGAAATCCCCAGGGGGCCAAAGTTGAGCAACGACAAATCGGTAGTATAGAGGCTGAAGAGGATAAAATTCTGTCGGCGGGCTTGGCGCATGAACAAAGCTTCCAGTTCGGGCTGGAGTTCTCGGACGAGGGCATGACATTCCTCAATCAAAGTGGCCAAGAAAGCTGGGATCTGAGCGCAGTATTCCCGCGTAGCGTAGGCAGCCAGTTGCTCCCCTGCATAGCTTCCGTACTCTTCTAGGGTGGGATTGGTGATGGCCAAAGCGGCCACCCCTCCGGCCAAAACTAGCCCAGAAAGCAAGGAAAAGACCTTCAGCATTACAGCCTCCAAAAACAGGTTTCCCATTCTGCTACAGGCTTGAGCCACCTCAACAGGGATCTTTCGGCAGAAGTCAAAGGGTTCCGTCCCGCTGACGCAATCGACCAAAGCCGACCCGTCGATCCCATAGCCCTTTCGCCAGCCGCCTGCGCGGGATCAACAGCCAAACGCTCTACCCCGAAAGGACTCTCAGGAACCCGGTTCACCGGCGCTGCACAGCAGCAGTGTTGCAGCAAGCCCGCAGAAGAGCTACATCCCTTGATTGAGTTACCGGCCCACAGGATAGGATGGGATCCGATGCGCAGATAGTTTGATGTTCTCTATGGAACTTGCCGATCTAAGACGCACCCTAGAATCGCTCACCTTGCGCCTGAGCAATGCTCAGGACTATCTTTGACCTGCCCCACCTGGAGCAACAGATCGCCATCCTTGAGCAGGAAGCCTCCCAGCCGCAGTTTTGGAATGATGTAGAGGCAGCCCGCCGCCACATGCAGCAGCTCAACAGCCTCAAAGCCTCCTGGGATCAGGTGCATCGCTGGAAGGATCGCCTAGAAGATGCCGTCAGCGCCCTTGAGCTGCTCCAAGAAGAGCCCGATCCGGAACTCTTAGCCGAGACAGCAGGATCCCTGGCAGTGGTGGAGCGGGAGTTGGGCCAGTGGGAGCTACAGCAACTGCTCTCCGGCCCCTACGACAAAAACGGTGCCATCCTCACCATCACCGCCGGCGCAGGGGGAACCGACGCCCAGGACTGGGCGGAAATGCTCCTGAAAATGTACACCCGCTGGGCCGAAAACCAGGGCTACAAGGTCAGCCTCTCGGAATACTCCGAAGGTGCCGAAGCCGGCATCAAGTCCGCCACCCTGCTGATCGAAGGCCCCTACGCCTATGGTTATCTCTCTGCCGAGAAGGGTAACCACCGGATGGAGCGCATCAGCCCCTTCAACGCCAACGGCAAACGGCAAACCAGCTTCGCCGGCGTAGAGGTGATGCCAATCCTGGAAGAGGAGAGCGAGTATGAGCTGAAGATGGAAGACCTGGAGTTCGAGACCTCCCGCTCAGGTGGGGCAGGCGGCCAGAACGTGAACAAAGTGGAAACAGCGGTGCGGGTGATCCACAAGCCCACTGGCATTGCCGTGCGCTGCACCGAAGAACGCTCCCAACTGCAAAACAAAGAGCGGGCCATCCAGATCTTGAAGGCCAAGCTAATCGAAATGGAAGAGGAAAAGCGCAGACAAAAGCTGGCCGAGATCCGCGGCGAGATAGTGACTCAGGGCTTTGGGGGGCGTATTCGCACCTACACCTTCGATCCTTATAAGTTAATCAAAGACCACCGCACCAATGCCGAAACCTACAATGTCGAGGCTTTTATGAACGGTGAGCCGAGCGAGCTGATGCACTTTATTCAAGCCTATTTGCGGCAAGAAAACGCCAAGCAAGCCGCTGCAGTCTAGAGGCGGCTCCAGCGCTCCCACACTGCCTGCATCAGAGCAAGCCGCTCCTCCGGTGAGGCCATTTGGAGCTGAACGGGATCCCCTTCTGGAAAGACCCCCCCTACCCCCCACCCCACAGCTCTGGGGCAAGCCGTCTTCTCCTGCAGGGATCCTGCCCAGGCCAGTCCATGCCAAGCGCCGATGGCAGTCTCCAGCGCAGAAGAAAAAACCAGATCCAGGCCGGGATACCGGCTGAGATACTCTTGCAGCGCGATGCAAGAGCCCACCAGAGACGGCTTCACCACCAGGATCCCTGTCCATCCTGACCGATGGACAGCTTGCAACTGCTCCAGGCAGGCCACCGATTCATCCAGAGCAATCGGGGTTTGGTACTGGCGGCTAAGCTCCACCAAACGGGCGTGCTGATCCGGCGGCAGAGGCTGCTCCAAAAACTCAATTTTGCCCGGCGAGTCCTGGTTGAGCCGATCACAAACCGCCAGCCACTGGTGGGCCTCCGCAAGCCCTAGTCCCCCATTGGCATCCAAACGCAGACGGGATCCCGACGGCAATCGCTCCAGCCATTGCTCCAGCTTCTCCAACTCCTGCTGCATGGGATCCCTCCCCACCTTGAGCTTGTACACCGCTCGCGCTACTCGGACGGAGTCCTTGTAGGCTCCCGACGGGATGGTCTCCCCCAAAAGTTCACAGAAAGAGAGTAGAGAGAGATCCTTATTCAACCCATCGGGATCCCGACAGGCCAGCCAAGCGCATTCCAACCCAAACCGGCAGGCCGGCAGTGCTTTTGGGATCCCCCAAATATGCGCCTCCGACAAAAGAGGGGGCAACTGCCGACAAAACTCCAGAGCCTGCTCTAGAGTTTCGCTGCCAAACCAAGGAATGGGAGCAATTTCCCCATATCCCTGACAGCCTGTCTCCCGATCCGTAAGCCGGATCAGGATCCCTTCCCGGACAGACCACAGGCCGTGGTGGGTGCGCAGGGGCCGCCGAAAGGGACGCCGATAGGGGCAAAACGCGAAGGAGAACCGCTTTTCCAGCCGTCCAAGTCCTGCGGATTCCTCTTTCTGGGTATCCCCTGCCGGTGATCTGCTGTGCCTACCAACCACAAAAGAACAAGCAAGATAAGGAAAAGAAAAACTGCGATTTTCCCAGAGGGCCACCATTCAAATCAAAAATGACCCCTATCGTTTTCTTTAAAACATTGGCTTAACTTCCGCCAAGGCAGCTTCCGGCCCTACCAGAGCAATAGCCGGGTGGGCCAAGTAGGTTTTTGCGGCTTGATGGAGCTGCTCCGGGGTGAGCTGCCTGACCCCTTGCAAGTACTGCTGGTCAAACTCCATGCCCAAGCCCAAAATCTCGTACCAGCCCGCCAATTGAGCCACCTGGGCATTGGTTTGTTTGCTGAGGGCGTACTGGCCCAGAAGTTTGCGCTGCGCCATTTCCACCTCCGCCGCGTCGAGCGGATTGGCCTGCAGACGGTGGATTTCTGCCTGTAGGCGCTCCAGGGCCACCTGGGTGTTCTCTGCCGCAGTGCCCATGTAAACCCCAAAAGGAGCGGGATCCCGGCGAGTGGCAAAAAAAGCCGAAACCTCATAGGCCAGGCCACAGCGCTCCCGCAGTTCCACAAACAGACGGCTGGACAGACCGCTGCCCAAGTAGGTGGCCAGCAGTTTCAGGGCCGGATAATCCCCAGAAGCAGCAGGGGATCCGCGAAACCCGATCAAGATGGTTGTCTGCTGAGTGGGCTGGGGCAACCTCAGCAGTTGGGGATCCCTCAGAGGGGGCAGGGGAACATCCCGATCCTCTGGAGAGGGGCCGGGAACATCCCAGTCTCCCAAAGCCGCTTCCACTTGGGCAGCCATCTGCTCCGGCGGCTCCGGGCCGATCACCACCATCACCATCCCATTCGGACGACAGTAGGCCGCGTGATAGGCCACCAAATCCTCGCGGGTCAGGGATCCCACTGTCTCCAGCCGTCCCAGCCCCGGCAGGGCATAGGGATGATCCCCATAGAGGGCTTGTTGCACCTGGTTGAAAGCCAGGCTGAAGGGCCGTTCCTGCTGGGTGCGAATGGCTTGCAGCATCAGCGCCTGCTCTCGCGCCACCTCCTCTTCAGGAAAACTGGGATCCCGTAATATCTCCGCCAGCAAATCCAGCAACTCCGGGAAATCGGCAGACACACAGCGCAGGCTCACCTCGAAAGAGTCGGCAGAACTGTCCACCGATAGCGCAGCCCCCAGTGATTCCACCCCAGCGGCAATGGCCTGGGAATTGCGCCGATGCGTACCTTTGGTAAGGACAGCCGCCATCAAGTGGCTTACCCCCGCCTGTTGCGGTCGCTCTGCCCGGCTGCCACCGCGGAAAAAACAGTGGGCAGCCAAGATCTCCACCGTTGGGTTCTGGCCCAGCAACAGCGTGATGCCATTGGCCAAAAGGACGCGCCGTAAACGGCCACGTTGGGTGGCAAGCAGAGCAGAGTTCATGCAGGCAAGGGATCCCGTCCAAAATCCGCAAATCAAGAGTCCAGAGCGTCGAGGCACCACTCACCGACAAGCCAGTTGCAGCTCCGAGGCCACCGCTGTATCCAGAGCAGTTGGCTTGAGAACGGTGACCACATAAGCCTCCGGAGACAAGTACTGCTGGGCCAATTCTCGGATCTGAGCCGGAGTAAAGGATTGCAGCAGCTCCAGGTACTCTTGAATGCGTTGCACCCCGCCCAGCGTCTCGTAGTAGCCATAGATGCCCGCCAATTGGCTGGGGGACTCAGCGGAGAACAGAAACTCATGGATGAGCATACGCCGGGTGCGATCCAACTCTGCTTGGCCAATGCCATCCTGCTGCAGCTTTTCAATCTCGTGCAGAATCGTCGCCTCCACCCGCGCCACATCCTCCGGCTCCAGTTGAGCCCCAATACAAAACAGTCCCCCCTCCTTCAGCACCAGCGAAGAACAGCCAATGGCCCTCACCCAGCCCCGCTGTTCCCGCAGCAGATGCACCAGCCGTGAAGTACGGCCATCTCCCAGCACAGAAGCCAACATCTCCAGGCCACAGGCTTGTTGCCAATCATCCATGCCAACAGTAGGCCAGGCCAACTTCAGACGGGCTTGTTCCAAGCGGTCATGGTCGCTCTCCCGGCGCAGGATCCCTCGGGGACGAGGCTGGGGCGGAATGGGGAGGATGACCGGTGCTGGCCCAAGGGCAGGGCCGCCAAACTGCTCCTCCACCAAAGCCAACGCCTGCTCAGGATCGATGCCACCCGTCACCACCACCGTCATAAATTCAGGCCGATACCAAGCGCGGTGGTAAGCGCGCATCAGCTCAGGGGTCAGTTGCATCAGGCTCTCCGGTGTACCCAACACCGGTCGTCCATAGGGATGCTCCCCATAGGCTGTCTGCATCAAGAGCTGATAGACCGTGTAGTCAGGGTTGTCGGCAGCGCGGCGAATTTCCTCCAGAACCACCTGCCGCTCCCGCTCAAACTCTGAATCCGGGATCCCGGCCCGCAAAACCACCTCTGCCAGGTAGGGTAGGGTATCCGCTAGGTCAGCAGCAGCCACTGTAATGTAGTAATGGGTGTAGTCTTGGCCGGTGGCAGCGTTGGTAACTCCTCCCCGTCCTTCGACGGCCCGATCCAGCTCACCAGGAGCCAGCCGCTCGCTGCCCTTGAACACCATGTGTTCCAAAAAATGGGATAGGCCCAGCCACTCCGGCGGCTCATGGCGTCCGCCTGTCCGTACCCAGACATCAACAGTTACAGAATCGGCAATAGGGATGGGATGAAGGATAACGCCTAACCCGTTGCTCAGTCGGTGGGTGTAGGCGGGCAAAAGACGAGGAGAGCGGTTCAAAATTCTTAACTGATGGAGAACAGCCTTAATTATTGTAGATGGAGAGGGGCTCTGGGAAATAGTATCTTAGACTACTTTTCTTGACCTTCTCTCCCCACCTTGCAGATCCCAACCCCTTTTGTGGGAGAGGGAGAACTCAGGTACACCTTGGGCTGCTCCCTGTCCACCCATCCCCCTAAGGCTCATTGCGCAGATCTGGGGATCCCGGCCAAGACAGACTGGGGGATCCCTCGCTTGCCAGATTGTCCTCCACCTGAAATCCAGGGGGCCACTCTTGGCTGTCTCGAACCCGTTGCACCACCTCCTGGGGCAGCGTCACCCCCAACTGCCGGGCAGCCATGGCCACCACATCCCCCCGGTCAATTAAGCCGGCAATGGCACCGGCGGGCGTGAAAACCAAAATGCGGCGCGGTTCCGCCTGGCGCATCATCTGAATCACCTGGGGAATGGGGGTCTCTTCTCGTACCCCTTGCAGTTGCTCCATCGGCTTAAGAATGGCTTTCAGGGTGAGGCGATCCCACTGGCTGCGCTCAATATCGTTAAGCAGTTCTGGCCTAACCAACCCGCGGTAGCGGCCATCCTCCTCGGCAAAATAAACGTCCGCCGGCTGAGTTGGAGCTTCCGGCCTGAGAGAAGAAGGCACCAGATAGCGATCCACAAACTCCCGCAGGCTCATGTTTGCATCCAAAACCCGAAACTGGCGGGTCATCACATCGGCAGCTTTCAGGCGGGCCAGCACCTGCTGCAGTTGCGCGTACTGGCTGTAGCGGCGGGCGGTGTTCAAGATAAACAGCCCGATTAACCCCAGCCACAGGCCATTCAGGCTGCCGACAAACACCACCAACAACCCCAGCCCCAGCAGGCCAAAGCCGACAAATTGCCCAGCTCGAGCTGCCCAAATCATGCCCTGTTGCCGATCCCCCGTCCAACCCCAGATGGCCGCCTTGAGCATTTGTCCCCCATCCAGAGGCAGTCCCGGCAGCAGGTTAAACAGGGCAATTGTCAGGTTGATGGCAGCCAAGCTAGCGAGGGTTGAGGCCAGCATCGACTCCGGCACAGCCCAAGCCCGGGCCAGGCTGAAGAGGACAAACAGACCCAAGCTGAGGAGAGGGCCTGCCACCGCCACGCAAAAAGCGCCAAGGGGGCGGGGAACTTCCCGCTCAATCGCCGCCATACCCCCAAAAATAAACAGGGTAATGGAGCTAACCCGTACCCCATAGGCGCGGGCCACCAAGCTGTGGGCCAACTCATGGGCCAGCAGAGAAAGAAACAACCCCACCGCCGTCAACACCCCGTAGGAGAGCACCAGCAAGAGGGCCGCTGGGAACCAGGTGTAGTCGACGAAAAAGGGGATCCCCCACAAGCTACCGATGCGCAGGCGACTGGTCATGACAATACAACTCCTTACACGACTTCACTGGGAAGAAGGCCCAGGAAGGTTCCATGAAAGACGGCAAGCAGCCCCTCGACTTGGGATTCCTCTCCTCCAGTGTAGCCCCCCTGCCGGGCCTTCCGTTTCCTTGAGGCTTCCCCCGGCAGACGGCGAGCCTGCCCTATCCCTAGAGGATCTTGAGGATCTCCTCGGAGCACAACACTACCTACAACACCAGACCCCCGAAGATTGTGATAACGTGGTTGGGCATTGGGTCGGCGGGGCCAACCAGCACTCAAAAGTTGGAACGACCGAGCTTTAGCAGGAGGGGTGTGGCTATGGTGTGGACTTCGTCCCACTCAGGCGAACAGAGCAAAGAAGTGCAGGGACTTGATCCCGCCCAGACGACGGGATCCGCGCCTCCAGGCGAGTTTCCGGCCACAGCCCCGGCGGCCAGCCCGGTGTTCTACCGCACCTACAGCCGTCGCCGCCCAGATGGCAGCCGCGAGACTTGGAGCGAGGTTTGCGATCGCACCTTGGCCGATATTGCCCGGTTGGGGCGCTTCACCCCTCAGGAGCGGCAGTTGGTAGAACGTCTGCAGCGGCAGTTGAAGGCGTTGATCTCCGGTCGAGCCTTGTGGGTGATGGGCACCGATTGGATCCAGAAGCCGGAAAACTTCTCCGGTGCCTACAACTGCACCAGCACCACTGTGGTGGACTGGCATGCGTTTGGCCTGATGATGGATCTGGCCATGATGGGCTGCGGCACAGGGGCGGTGCTGGAACCCCAATTCATCAACCGCTTGCCTCCCATCCTCAACCGCCTCCAGGTTCACATCAAGGGATCCATCGGCGCCACCCCTCCCCAAGAGCGGCAGGAACACACCCGCATCCACCGGCAGGGATCCCAGGTGCACATCCAGGTGGGAGACAGTCGCCGCGGCTGGGTGGATTCGTACCAAGCGCTGCTGGAGCTGGCCGCGGATCCCAGCTTTGGCGGTCAGGTGGACGTGACGGTGGATCTGAGCGATATCCGCCCTGCCGGCGAGAGGCTGAAGGGATTTGGGGGCGTGGCCAACCCCATTAAGCTGCCCGGCTTGTACGAGCGCTGTGCCGCCATTCTCAACAGGGCAGTAGGGCGGCAGTTGAACTCCGTGGAATGCTGCCTGCTCATTGACGAGGCAGCGGTGACGGTTGTGGCGGGGAACATTCGTCGCAGCGCAGGCATGCGCCAATTTGCTGCCGACGACAAGCTAGGATCCACCGCCAAAGACAATTTGTGGCAGCAGGACGAAAACGGCAACTGGAGAATTGACCCCGAGCGAGATGCCCTGCGCATGGCCAACCACACACGGGTGTTTCACCGCAAGCCGACCCGGGAAGAATGTGTTGAGGCCGTGCGGAAGCAGTTTTACTCAGGCGAGGGGGCCATCCAGTGGGCCGGGGAAGCCGTAGCGCGGGCCAATTGCGACCTCATTCCACCCGACCTAAAACCCGACTTTCTCAAAGCTTATGAGGCAGGAACAGCCCGAGAATGGCTGAAGGGACGGGATCCCTCCCTAGGGGAAGAGGAACTGCAGGATCGCCTGTGGCGCTATGGTCTGAACCCCTGCGGTGAAGTCGTCGGCCACAACTTCCACTGTGTAGCTGGCTCCACCCTGCTGATCACCCGTGATGGTTTGCACCCGATTCAGTCCCTTGTAGGGAAGCCGGTGGAAATTTGGAACGGTCGCCGCTGGAGTTGGGTGGTGCCTGTATGTACGGGGCGCAACCGTCAGATGTATCGCGTGATCTTTGCCGATGGCACCTGGCTGGACGTGACGGGACAGCACCGCTTCTTCGTGAGCGATCGGTTCAGCAGTACCTATATCGAACTCACCACGGAGGAACTGAGAGAGCACCTTGCCAGGCATCCTTACGCCCTGCACACCGAGCCGTTCCAAATTGACTACCGCGACGGCGAGCTAGTCGATCCCATCTGGGCCTACACTCTGGGTCAACTGGTGGGAGATGGATCCCTGTGCAAGTCCAACGGTAGGCCGCAGCTACAGCTACGTCTTTACGGAGCCAAGAGCTACCGCAATCTGACTTTGGCCGGTCGGACTTCCGGTCAACTCCGGTACTATGCTACAGGGACAGAGTCCTCAATCCCCTGCTTGCTCTATACGGGCTTTCACGAATTTGATCCCGAACAGGTACGGGCCCTTAAGACAGAAGCCCAAGCCCTGGAAAAACTGGCAGCGTGGAACCGTGAGGGCATCCTGCACTTCATTGCCGGGCTGATTGATGCGGACGGTTCGGCAACTTCCTCTGGTGGAGTGCGGCTCTATGTCTCTGGCTATGATCGGGCCTATCGCCTGTACCTGCTGCTGCTGAAGTGCGGCATTCGCTCCTCCATTAACCTAGCGGCCAAGGCCGGGAGCGAGACCAACCTGGGCAGGCGACGAAAGGATCTGTGGTATCTGCAAGTTACAGACTGTGCCGCCATTCCCTGTCAGCGAGTGGACACATCCAGAGGCCATGTACCCCAAGCCAAGGCAAAGTGGCAGGTAATTCGTTCTGTGGAGCCGCTCCCAGATCTGCACGACAGCTTCTGCTTCAATGAGCCGGAGTTCCACAAGGGCGTCTTCGGCGGCACACTGACCGGGCAATGCAACTTGGCCGAGATCCACCTCAACCGTTTGGATCCCCACAACCGGCAGGAGCAGGAAGATGCCTTTACGGCGGGAGCCCTCACGGTGGCAGCTCTGCTTCACCACCGCTTTGTGGAACCTCGCTTTCAGCGTTCGCGAGAATGGGATCCCATCGTCGGCGTCTCGTTCACAGGGCTGTTCGATTTCTGCGTCAAAGCCTTTGGGGTAGAGTGGCTGCGCTGGTGGCAGGAAGGGAGACCGGATACACCCATTGGGAAGGAATTCAAGCAGCAGGAGCGGGAATACCTCAGCCGCTGGAAGGAGATTGTCCACCGCGTGGTGTGGGACTACTGCGACCGCCACAGCCTGCGTCGCCCCAACCGCTGCACCACAGTTCAGCCCGCCGGCACCAAGTCTCTGCTCACCAACGCCTCTCCCGGTTGGCACCCGCCCAAGGCCCAACGCTATATCCGCCGCATTACCTTTGCCAAAAATGACCCGGTGGCGCTGGCCTGCCTGGACTACGGCTACTCGGTGGTGCCTGCCCAAGCGGACAAAGATGAAAACGGGAACTTGCTCAACGACCCCTTTGATCCCCGCTGTACCGAATGGCTGGTGGAACTGCCTGTGGAAGTAGAGTGGGCCAACCTGCCCGGTGCCGACCAGATCGAGATCGAGCAATTCTCGGCCCTGGCCCAGTTTGACTTTTATATGCAGGTTCAGAAGTACTACACCACCCACAACACCTCCGCCACCATTGAGCTAAGGGAAGACGAGGTGGAAGCCCTGGGATCCCGCATTTACGAAGCCATCCGTGATGACGAGGGATACATCAGCGCAGCGCTGCTGGCCCGCTTCGATGCGCCCTTCCCCCGTCTGCCCTTTGAGAAAATTGACAAGCCCACCTACGAGCGGCTAGTGGCCGAGGTCAAGAAGAGACGGCGGACAGACAACTTCTTTGCAGCCCTGGCCCGCTACGACCGCAACCTAACCCTGACAGCAGAGGGGCCGGCAGGGTGTGATGCTTTGGGGTGTCTGTTGCCAGATTCGGCACCTCAGAGCTAGCCCCCAAATTCTCCCTGCTGCTGGCCAACCCCATCCAGTGCAAAGGCGCGACCGGGCTTCCTCCTGTGATACTTTTGTAGGGACTCCTTACAACCCCCAGGGATCCCTTTTGCCCTTGGAATTGGCCCCATGCAAGACGGAAAAGACACCCTTCGCCAACAGCTTCTTACCCTGCAAAGCGAGGCCCTCGCCCAAGTGGAACACGCTGCTGATCTGGATGCTCTGGAACAGATCCGCATCGACTACCTGGGCAAGAAGGGCAAGCTCTCCAAGATCTTGGGGGGAATGGGGAAGCTGCCTCCAGAAGAACGGCCTGCCATTGGCGCTTTGGCCAATACCTTTAAAGAGGCTCTCCAGTCCAGCCTGGAGCAGCGCAAACAGGCCCTTGGCGAAGCTCAACTGCTGGCGCGCCTGGAAGCAGAGCGTCTGGATGTTACCATGCCCGGGCCCCGTCGCCCCTTGGGGCGGATCCATCCGCTGCAAGCCACCATCGACCGCATGCTCGATATCTTTGTGGGCATGGGCTACACCGTGGTGCATGGGCCGGAGATCGAGACGGAGTACTACAACTTTGAGGCCCTCAACACCCCTGCCGACCATCCGGCGCGAGACATGCAGGATACCCTCTACCTGGCCGATGGCTACCTGATGCGTACCCAAACCTCCTCGGTGCAGGTGCGCTACATGGAGCAACACCAGCCGCCGCTGCGCATTGTCCATGCCGGTCGGGTGATGCGCCGCGATACCGTCGATGCCACCCACTCTGCCGTGTTTCACCAAATGGAAATATTAGCGGTGGGCGAGAACCTCACCTTTTCCGACCTGAAGGGCACCCTCAACACGTTCATCACCCGCCTATTGGGCAAGCGAGAAACCCGCTTTCGGCCCAGCTATTTTCCCTTCACCGAGCCTTCTGCTGAGATGGACGTGCGCTTTGGCTCGAAGTGGCTGGAAATCTTCGGCTGCGGCATGGTGGATCCCAATGTGTTTCAAGCGGTGGGCTATGACCCGGAGCGCTACACCGGATTTGCGGCAGGGATCGGCATCGAGCGGATGGCCATGCTCCTCCACGGCATTCAGGATATTCGCCTGTTTTACACCAGCGACCTGCGCTTTCTGTCTCAGTTTTAGGTAGCTATCTGAGGGACGAAACCCTCGTCCTCAGCCGTGCCAGACCTTCAGAAAAAACCCTGTTAGGAAAAGGTTTGTTTGTAAATCAACTGCAGTTGTTCCAGCTCATCTTGGCGGTCAGCACGGCGCAGCAGGCGCATGCGCTCTTCGATGAGCTGGCGAGCCTCATTACGGCTAATGGGATCGAAGACCAACTCCTCCATGGCAGCAGGATCCCCATTGTTATCCGGCGGCCTGAAGTAAACCCGAAAAAAGAGCCTTTGGGCGTAAAGGGTCGTGAAGAGAGCCTGATTTTCGCCGACCTGACACAGGCTGTAGAGCAGACCAAATGTGGGGTGATTCAGATACAACTCATTCATGCCCAATAGCGTATCACTCTTGGGGGAGAGGAGAGACTTTTCTGCCCGGTCGGTGCCAGAGAAAGTTCTGGAAATGATGGGGCTACGGCTCTTGAGACCAGGGGTTTAAATCACAAGTTCCGCCCGGCTCGATTTTGTCCGCTTGGTTGGATTCAAAAGTAGCAAAGGTTTTTAGATAGGAGCCAGGCTGCTACCGCCGCTGCTGCTCCTGCACCTTCCTCTTCGTGTCATTCAATTCCTTTTCCACCTCTAGCTGACGAAATTGCTCTTCCAATTCATCCCAAGGCTCGGAAGGTTTTCCCCAAGGGCTGAAACCCAAGCCCGGGCTGTCAACGCCTTTGGCTTGCGCGGCTCTTACTTCCTGCAGCTTAGTCTTCACCTCTTGGCGGCGCTGGCGAATTTGCGGCAGCAGCGCTTCCATTTGCTGGATTTTCTCTTTTTGGGCCTTCATTTGACTCCATAGCTGGCTGCCCCTCTCCAACAGCTCAGCTTCCCGGCGTCGCGCTCCTTCGGCCAGATCGGGGCGATTGGCCCGCTGCGCCTTCTCAATGCGGAAGTGCCAGGTTTTGATCTCCTCGGCCAAGTTGAGAATGCTTTTTTGGAGAGCTTCCTCTTGGGCGCGGCTTTTCTGCAACAGCCGCAGGATATCCAATTCCTGCTGGTGCAACTGCTCATCGAGGGCTTGCAGCTCAATCTCGGGGTGTGCCCTGAAAAATTCTTCCAGGCGGGTTTCCAAAAACTGGATGATATCTTCGATCAGTTTCATCGATGGATCCTTCTTCCCAAGCCCTCAGTTGCGTTTAGAGTAGCCTAAGCCGGGCCATCCTAGATAGGGTTATCTCAGGCTGCCTTGAGACATTTCCCTTGAGTCTCACCCAAAGAGAAGCCAGGGATCCATCCAGCAAGCCAGTTCACCACAACTGGGAGCCCCCCTAGACCCCCCAGGGGGATCCCCCTTCCTCAACCCAGCAGACGGCCATCTCCAACCCGGATAATGCGCTGGGCGGCCTGGGCTACCTCAAGGTCATGGGTGACCACGACTAGGGTGATGCCCTGCCCGTGAAGCTCAGCAAAAAGGTTCAGCACTTCCTGGCCGGTATGGCTGTCCAAGGCCCCAGTTGGCTCATCGGCCAGCAACAGTTGCGGTCGGTTGACAATGGCGCGTGCAATCGCCACCCGCTGCTGTTGGCCACCGGAGAGTTGGGCCGGGCGCTGATGCAGTTTGCTCCCCAAGCCCACTTGTTCTAGGGCTTGCTTGGCCCGCTGGCGTTGCTCCGGCTCCGGGATCCCGGCATAGGCCAAGGGCAGCATCACATTCTCCAGCGCCGTCAGAACAGGCAGCAGATGAAACTGTTGGAAGACAAAGCCAATCTTCTGGTTGCGAATGTGGGCCAAATCGCCATCGGTCAGAGTGGACACTTCCACCCCATCCAGCCAGTAGCGCCCTGAGCTGGGCCGATCCAAGCAACCGATGAGGTTCATCAGGGTGGATTTGCCCGACCCAGAGGGCCCCATGATGGCGCAATACTCTCCCGGCTGGATCACCAGGTCAATGTCATAAAGGGCCTGAAAACTGCCCTCCGGCAGTGGATGGACTTTGTTCACCCCGACCATCTGCACCACAGGCGGTCTGGCCGCAGCCAAGGCCCCGGCTGGGCGCTCCAGGGATCCAACTGGCCCACGGCGACGATTGACCCCAAAGTCTTGCTCAAGCATGGTTGGCACCGGGACTTGCCCCATTCTAGCCTTTGGGCTGTCATAGCTTGACGGCTAACCGGAAGAGCGGATCTCCTGCGGCTGATGGTAGGGGCAGCTCCCCTGGGGATCCACCCTGAGGCGGTAGAGGGGAGAGCGCTCCTGATCACAGCGAAAGGCTTGGGCTTGGGCAGTCAAGATCTGGCGGGCAAAGCGGCAATTCTGGCACTTTTTGCCACCTGGACGGGTGGATACAGACGGCTGTTTTGGGCGCGGCACAATCCCTGCTGGAGAGGGGGTAGCCTCTGCCGGGCGGATCAGCTCCCGTGGAGAAAGGCCGCGCAGCACCAGTTCCGATCCCTGCCATCGGGCTTCCACCAAGCCGGTGTCGGCCCAGGCTGGCCAACGGGGATCCTGGGTGATCTGGGGCGGCAGACGCACCTGTACCCCCGCCAAAGCCCGCGGCGAGCCCTGCTCCTGCCAAACTTCTTCCACCTCTCCCTCATAGCGCAAAGGGGGATCCCTGATCTCGGCAGGGGAACTGGCCTTCAGCTCTGGGAGCCTGGCTTGGGTTTGTAGGCGCCCATCGGGCAACTCCAACCAATGTCCAGGCTGAGGGCAGTGGACATGGTAGCGATTGCACAGCTCCGGCAGATCCGCCAGATCCTGAGCCTGCTTGGGGTCGGTGTGAACCAAGACCAAATGTTGGGGGCGAAAGGTGTGGATGATCTGGGTGAGATGCCCGACATCGTTGTGGCTGTGCCAGGTCATCCATTCAACGGCAATGCGGGAGCGCAGCGGTGTCGGCCAACGCTCAAACGGGGTGGCCAGATCCACCTCTGGCAGCCGCACCAGCAGACAGGAGCGCTGCGGTTGGGCCAGCAATCTCGACCAAATGGGATCCCAAGCCTCAGGCCCGGCATCGGCATCGCACAGCAGCAAGCCTTGGGGCAGAGGATCCGCCTCGGTGAGAGGCTGCACCTGGGGCTGTAGACGGCCTTCCCAGAACAAAGGCTGATAGGTGGCAAAATTGCGCACCGCCTCCGGCAGGTAGGGGAGCAAACGCTCGTAGAGGTCGCAGCCTGCTGCCAACCCCGGTGCCACCCACACTTTATCGCTACCCAACGCTTTCGCAGACAGCGCTTGAGGAGACTGGGTAAAGCGATGGTGGGCTTTGAGGAGAAAGATCAGCTCCTGCCCCAACCCCAGCACTGGCAGCGGAAACAGCACCGTTTGCCCTGCTTCCAAGGCGCTGAGCAACCGCTCCACCAGGCGATTTTCCAGATGACGACGGGCCGGATGACGGGTGGATCCCAGCGAGGCTTCCATAAGCAGCACATCCGGCTGCCAGTGGCGCAAAGCGGCGAGATCCAAGCCGGGGGCAAAGCGAGTTGAGGCCAGCGAACAGTCGCCCGTGTACACACAGGTTTGGGCCGGAGAGGTTTGGGTATTTTGCAGCAGGGTCACTGCTGCCCCCGGCAGATGCCCAGCCGCAAAGAAAGTGAGCATCAGATGGGGTAAGATCTCTCGCGCCCGACCCAAAGGCAGCGCCCGAAAGGGGGGAAAGCGAATGTCCCGGTTGTAGCCCGGCCAAACGCCGCGCTCCCACAGACCAGCGGCCAAATGGGCGGTCACCGGCGTAGCGTAGAGAGGCACCTGAGGGTAACGACGATGAAAGGCAGGCAGCCCCTGCACATGGTCGAAATGGGCATGGCTGCAGATCACCACATCCGGGATCCCTGGCAGAGCCTCAAAGAGAGCAGGAGCAGGCAACCCACAATCGAGGAGCAAGCGGTGGGATCCGATCTCCACCCAGTAGGCACAGCCCTGCTGACGGGGATCCGTACCCAGGGGGAGCAGTCGCAGGGGCGGTCTCTCTGACTCCACAGTTGCGTTGTTTTGACCTATAAGCCTACAAGACCACTCAAAAAAAGTTAGGAACTTGGATAGGGACTTCTCCCAGTGCTTCCTGACGCGCTCTTTATCAAAGAATCCACATTCTCTGGGTCTCTACAGTCCTAGTTAGTTCTGATTCTATGTCAAGCTAAGAGACCAATCTAGACTCCAGCATAGCTTTCGCCATCCAAGCCTTTCCACATACCCCACATAAGCCCATATGGCAGAGGGAGAGTATTCCAACAGCCAGGTTCCAGAAATGTTTGCAGGATCAGGAGCAGATCGCCGGTTTGGATGGGGTCTGGCTGGGTTCTGCGCCCCTAAGAATCGGGGATCACAGCCGAGCCTCTAACTCTCCTCCATCCACTCAGCGGTGCGGCTGTTGAGCAGGGCAAGGCCGGCAAAATCGTGATCGTCAGGGCGAGCCGTCAGGATCATCAAGTTGTAGAAAGCCCAGACCAAACCAAAGATCAGCTCAGACCAAGAGGGATCCCAACTGCCGGCAGAACGCAGGGATCCCACTCCCATAGCCAGAAAAGTGAGCACAATAGCCAGAGCTTGGGGCCACAAAGAGAGCTGGGAAGGCTGCTCGGGATAGGGGGGTACCCCCCGCAGACTTTGCACCAGCGCCTGGATGGACTGAAAAAACTGGCTGCCTGTCTGCCGTTCCGACTGCCAAGCTGCCCCCCACAGATGCGGGGGGAAGGCCAAGAGCCAACTGATGCGCCCCAGGAGAGCATAAGGCAAAAACCACGCGAAGAAGACCCGGTCAAAGGCCGGCACCGGCATCCACCCTGTGCAGAGAAAAACCATCGGCACTGCCAAGTAGACCAGCTCCGCCATCCCACCCGCAGCCCAGAGAGCCAGCCACAGGTATTGAAAGCGCTGCTGCTGCGTGGTCGGCTTACCCCAAAAGGGGTTTTCCTTCAAGGCGGAAAACAAAGCCAGCAAAGCAACACGGCGATTGCGCAAGGGCAACAAAACACCCATAACCTGGGTTTGGCGAACCAATTGAGACTGCCAGCCGCGGCAGTGCATCTGACACCCCAACTGCACAGGGCGGCGAATGTCGATCTGCGGGATCCCTGCCAAAGCCTTGCGCCGGATGAGACAGCCAGAACCCAACAGGGGTGCCGCCTGATAACCTTCGGATCCCACCGCCAAAAGCTGCTGCAGGGGGTGAACGGCTCTGGGCTGGCCTAGGGTGCGCAGCATCGCCTGCACAAACCCGATACGATTGGCAATGGGGGCCCGCTCCGGCGAGTCGTAAAAGCGGGGCAAGGTCTGCCACAGGAAGTCCGGCTCGAGAAAATGGCCCGGCTGCACCAGGAGCAGATACTCCCCTTGGATGTGAGGGGATCCCATGGCGTAAGCCAGGGGGTCAGTTGTGGGGCTAGGACAGGCCCAGTATTCGCAGGGAATGGCCCGTGCCGCCCTGGCCATCTCCTCATCCTCTACCCGATCCACAATGTGGACAAACAACCGCTCCCACGGGTAGTCGAGGTGCAGAGCCGAGAGCACCGTCTGCCGGGTTGCCTCCAAGGAATCCCACTGGCGCATCACCAATACATCCACCCGCGGCAATTGGAAAAACGACCGCTGCAGAACCTCTGGGGATGGGAGCGTTGCTCTCGGCACTTGGGGATAGCGGCTGAGGGTAAAGCCCACCGCTGCCAGCCAAACATACAGCTCTGCCCCCCAAAACAAAAGGGATCCCAAATCCATCAGCCCGGCTGTCAGTCGCCAGTAGAGGTACATCACCCCGGCCATGAGGTGAAGCAACCCTGCCCAGCGAAACAGATACACCCGCATCAGCTTCCTGCCTTCCACGCTTTTGCCATTTTCGCCCTCGAAGGGGCAGGGATCCCTAGCTCCTTCCCCCTGCCGGCTGGCCCCAACCTTCAAGAACGGAAAAATTCAGAAGTCAGCAACAACAAAACCCTGCCTGCTCTGAAGCAGACAGTTTCCAGCCTGGCGAGCTGCTTGGTCGACCGGAGCAAGAAGCAGGAATCTTCTCTTGCGGAAGAAACTTTCCCAGGCAGTTGCAAAGCTGGGCCTTTTCCTACTGGGCAGCCACCTCAGCCGGGTAAACACTCACCTTCTGCCGGTGCTTGCCATAGCGCTCAAAAGTCACAATGCCGGTGACCACCGAATACAAGGTGTCATCGCCGCCGATACGCACGTTCACCCCTGGGTGAAACTTGGTGCCCCGCTGCCTGACCAAAATGTGGCCGGGATGCACCAACTCGCCCCCATAGCGCTTCACCCCTAGCCGCTTGGCATTGGAATCTCGACCGTTGCGAGTGCTGCCCGTTCCCTTCTTATGAGCCATAACGCCTCCTGTGCAACTGCGTGATCAACAACAAGATGAAAAATCGGGATTCAGGACGCCTGAGCTTAGAGCTTATTCCTCCTCCGCAGGGATCCCTGTTGCCGATGCCGAAGTGGCTGCCTCTGAGGTAGATTCTGGAGCCGGTTCCGCAGGGGATGGTGCTGTGGCCAAGGGCACCCCATTGAGCTCAATAGACTCAATCAGCACACGGGTCAGCGGTTGCCGATGGCCTCTCTTTTTGCGGGTCTTTTTCTTCGGCCTCATCTTGTAAACAATAATTTTATCGCCGCGCCGATGCTGCAAAACCCGTGCTCTGACAACCGCCTCTGAAACGTAGGGATGCCCCAACGTCACCTGCCCCTCGTGGTTGATCAACAGCACACGAGATAAGTCAAAGGGGCTGTTCTCCTCCACTTCCGCCAGGCGATCAACCTCGTAAAAACGCCCCGGCTCCACCCAAAGCTGCTTACCGCCAGTTTCCACAATTGCGTAAGTCATGGTTCTCCTCTGCCGTACAGGTGCCCTGCAGGGGTCTTGAAACCTGATCCGAGCATTGACAGTGATCCTAAATCCTAGCGGAAAAGGCTGCCGTCCGTCATGGGCGATGGTGACCATTGCTCTAAGGACGCTACGCAAACGACGTACTGCTGTTTGTCCCCAACCCCTTTCCCAACGAGAGAGAAGAGTTGGGAACCAGCTTGGCAGCAGTTGAAGGACTATTCGGTCAACTTCTCCCAAGCAGCCTGAAGGGCAGCCTGCATGCGCTGAGCGGCGCGGCTAAGGCGATGTTGCCAGGTTTCCCACTGGTGTTGCCAAAACTCTGCCGCCTCGTCCAGCAAGGAGAGATCGAACTTACCCCCTTTGGCCAGCTCGTCCCGCACTTGTTTTACCTTGACGCGCACCACCTCCGGCGGATCCTGTGGGCCAACCAACGCCTTGAGGCGATCCCCCATGCGCTGGATAAGCTGTTTCACCTGCCGAGATTTTTCGCTCCAAAAGTTCTTCAAGCCTTCTGCTTCCGATTTCAGCCGCTGCGGGGCATCCTCCTTCACCACCACCGCATCCACATCAATCGCCTCCACATCCTCAGGCAGGAGAACGGCCCGCCCCCCCCAAGGCTCGGCAATGCTGCCACCCAGGATGTAGGCGGCAATGGATCCAGTCTCCCAGTCAAAGAGAAAATCCTCAATCCAGCCGACCTCTCGATTCCCAACGCGCACCGTGCGGCGGTAAAGGGAGCTGATGGGGGTCAGGGGGGTAGCAAAAACAGTGGAGTAGGTCAGTAGCGCGTCTGGCCCGATGAGAGAAATCTGCTCTAGGGGGGTGTATCCCTGCTGGCTGGTGAAGTAGCATACCCGCCCCGTTGGGTCAACCCAGACTTCTTCTACAGTGCCCAAGGCGGTGGCAGTGCTGCCATCGAGGGCCAGCAGGCCCACCACCTGGCTACGTCGGACGATCTGTTCCATAGGGTTCATCGAGTTATTTCCTTGATGGGTTAGCTGGGCAGCCTCAAAATCCGCGGTAGTGGCGCAGTTCCCCCTGAGCCGGGCAATTTCCTGAGCCATGTCCAAGACCATCGCCGCCCCCGTCCAGTTGAGGCCCAAGTCTCGGCGTAGGCGGCTCATTTGCAACAACCGCCTGAGCTGTTAGGGGGTCAGGTAGCTGCTCTCGGCCTCCACCAAGCCCTGAGCCAGCAGCCATTCCAGCAGGTGAGGGGGGATCCCCAACAGTTCCGTGGCCTGCTCAAAAGTATAGAGCCGTTCTTCCACCCGCACAATCGCCAAGCTCATAGATTCACCTCCTGCAGGTGGGCGCGGGGATCCCAGCTACGGCTTTGCCGCAGCTTTTCGTAGAGATCCCGCTCAGTCTGAGAAAGGGATTTGGGTGCCACCACCTTCAGCCGCACCAGCAGGTCACTCCGCTGGCCTTGGGGATCCCGCCAGCCTTGGCCCCGCAGCCGCAGGGTTTGGCCACTGTCTACCCCGGCAGGGATCTTCAGTTGCACACGACCCGTAGGGGTGGGAACTTCCGCCGTTCCCCCCAAAGCCGCCTCGTCAGGAGTGATGGGCAGCTCGCAGAGCAGGTTGTCCCCGTCAAAGCGGAAGAAGGGGTGGGGGGGCAGCTCCAGGGTGAGGTAGAGATCCCCTCTTGGCCCTCCGAAGGGACTGACTTGGCCTTTGCCCTTGACGCGGATGCGGCTGCCCGGCTTGGCACCGGGGGGAATGCGGATGGTTAGCGTTTCTCCATCCAGGTTTAGTCGTTTCTGGGTGCCGTGGAAAGCTTCTGCCCAACTGAGACCCAGAGTGCCCTCCACATCCTGCCCCGGCAGATCCACCGAGACAAACGGCCCAAAGCCGCCCGTGAAGCCCTGGAACCCGCTGCGGCGGGATCCCATACGGCCTAACAGCTCGTTGATGAACTCCTCGAAGCTGGTGTATTGGGCGAAGCCCTCCATGCCTGGCATTCCAGCCGCAGAGCCAGTGCCCACCCGCTGCCAGTACTGCCCAAACTGGTCGTAGCGCCGCCGCTTTTCCGGATCTGAGAGCACCTCGTAGGCTTCGTTGATCTCCTTGAAGCGTTCCTCTGCCGCCTTGTTGCCAGGGTTGACATCGGGGTGATACTGGCGGGCCAGCTTGCGATAGGCGCGCTTGATTTCCTCGGCAGAGGCATCTCTACTGACGCCCAGGATCTTGTAGTAATCCTTGAAATCACTCGCAGCCATAGGTTTACCAAAAAGCTGGGTCTTGAGATGGGGGTTGCCTACAGGGATGCTGCGGTCAAGGAGCGTTGGATCCGCTCTCGCAGTTTGCGCTCTTCCTTGGAAGGCAGCAGGCACTCACTCTCTGGAAGCATAGGCAAAGGTGCTTATAAAACCGACTCCTCCTGCAGCAGGAGTGGAAAGTCTTCTCTTCCTTGCCTTCTTCCTCACCTCTGTCTATTGTCTCTCTTCTCCGCAGGAAGACCCAGTCGAAGAATCGCGAACCCCCTGGAGAAATCTCCGTACTGAGGGTGCCAATTCTACCCTCACCCCCAGCCTCTTTCCTTCCGGGAGGGGGGAGTTAGGGCTCAACGCACGCTACTTGTTGCTGGAAGGACTGGGGTGTTTGGAAGAGTTACAGCGAGCGGATCCCGGCCATCAAGCCCTGGCAGACCCCCGTCAGGAAATCTTGATCTAGGGTTTCCAAGGTATCGCTCAGCTTGTGGTAGTGGGGGTTGCGCAAGAAAGCGGTGTCGGTAACCATAATGGCAGGGTATCCCGCATCCCAAAAGGGGGAGTGATCGCTCAGGCGAGTAGCAGGCAGGATCAAGCCTCGCTGCCCGGCTAACAACCAACAACAAGGGATCCCCGCTTTTTGGAAACTACGCTGCAGCTTGAGCAGATCCCCCCAGGTGAGCCAGTTGCCAATGAGGCCGATGTAATCTCCCCGGTTGGGGTAAAGCTTCTCAAGGCCAGCGGGGTAGCGTTGGGATCCAGGGGTGGGATCCCGGTAGCCCAACATTTCCAAAGACAGCATCAGCCGTAGAGGCTGCCTCTGACGTTGAAGAAACTGGGCATAGGCTCTGCTACCTACCATCCCCCGCTCCTCCAGGTCAAAAGCCACCAGCCACAGGGGGGAAGGGGCAGGGTTGGCGGCAAAATGGCGGGCCAATTCCAGCAACACCGCTATGCCGCTGGCGTTGTCATCAGCTCCGGGGGTTGCCGGGGCAGCGTCAAAGTGGGCTCCCATGAGGATGGGCTGGCGGCCAGAACGGGATCCCGGCAATTTCAAGATCCAGTTGCGGTGCAGGCAGCCATCGGCCTCAAAGGGGAAAGACTCCAGGGATCCCCACCTAGAAAGCTGCTCTTGGATGTAGCGCTCCACCTGGTGATGGCCCAAGGGCGACCAGTCGGGATCGCGGGGCTGGGCCACTTGCTGCAGGTGCGCCTCCAAGCGCTGCCGCAGGTCTTGGAGATCTGACGCCATCATGAGCTTCTCCCTCCCGACCGGGCAACTTGAGCATGTACCTGTCGGGCCAACTCCAGGGTGAAGTAGCGGTGGGATCCCACCGTTCCCGCCAACACCCGAAAGGGGTTCTCAGGATCTCCTAGGTGATCCAACACCAAAGCTGCCCCGGAAAAATCCTGATCCCGAGTATAGTCGTTTACTGTCACCACAGTGGGGATCCCCGCTTGTTGGGCAGAGCGCAGCCCATTCTCCGAGTCTTCAAAGGCAAGGCAGGCTTGTGGGGGCAGCCCCGTCCGCTCCAGGACGTAGTGGTAAATATCGGGAGCAGGCTTTTTGGCGGGGACAATATCTCCGGCAGCAATCACTTCAAACCAGCTCAGGCTCTCCGGCAACGTGTGCTCCAAAAGGGCCGTCACGTTTTCCGGCGTGGTGGTGGTGGCAATGGCCAAGCGGATCCCAGCAGCATTGGCTTCCTGCAGCAGCCGCTGAACACCCGTGCGCAAAGGGATCCCTCCCTGGGCCAACAGAGCCGTGTAGTGGCGGGTTTTGGCCTGGTGCAGCCGGGCAATCAGAGCCACCAGATCTTCCCCAGGGGGCAGCGGCGGCTGAATGGTGTCGATAAAGTGGCGAATGCGCTCTTTACCTCCCGTAATGGCCAAGAGCTGGCCGTACAGCTCCACCGACCAGTGCCAGTCCAGCCCTGCCTCGGCAAAGGCGGCGTTAAAGGCCACGCGATGGCCATCCCGCTCCGTATCCGCCAGCGTGCCGTCCACATCGAAAATCAAAGCTTGCAGTTCCATGCGTACCCCCGCTCCCACCCAGCTACAAGCGACCCTATGCTACCCCATGGTTTGGGTGCTCTCAGCCCGGTTTCCGGGAAGGCCGACAAGATGAGAGAATGAAGCACCGGTTATCCAATCTCGCCATGAGCTTCGATTTTGACTTGATCATCATCGGTGCCGGCGTCGGCGGTCACGGCGCTGCTTTGCATGCTGTCGAATCCGGCCTGAAAACCGCCATCGTCGAAGGTGCAGAAATGGGCGGCACCTGCATCAACCGCGGCTGCATCCCCTCCAAGGCTCTGCTGGCTGCCTCAGGACGCCTGCGGGAACTGCAACACAGCTCTGAGCTGGGCATCCAAGTGGGATCCCTTCAGGTGAACCGAGGAGCCATCGCCAATCATGCCGCCCAGGTGGTGGAGAAGATCCGCGCCGACATGACCCGCTCGCTGGAGAAGCTGGGGGTGACAATCCTGCGGGGGCGAGGCAAGTTGGTGGCACCCCAGCAGGTAGAAGTTCAGGGAGAGAAGGGATCCCATACCTACACGGCGCAGGATGTTATTCTCGCTACGGGCTCCCGGCCCTTTGTGCCCCCCGGCATCGAGGTGGATGGACGGACGGTGTTCACCAGCGATGAGGCAGTGCGGCTGGAGTGGGTCCCGGAGCGGCTGGCCATTATCGGCAGCGGCTACATCGGCCAGGAGTTTGCCGACATCTACACCGCCCTGGGATCCCAGGTGATCCTCATCGAAGCTCTAGAGACCCTCATGCCGGCTTTTGACCCAGACATTGCCCGCCTGGCCCAGCGAGTGCTGATTAAGCCCCGCTCCATCCAAACCTTTGTGGGTGTGTTGGCCCAGCAGGTGATCCCCGGCCAGCCGGTGACGATTCACCTGTCCAATGGGGAGACGCTGCAAGTAGATGGCTGCTTGGTGGCCGCCGGTCGGATCCCGGTCTCAGAGGGGCTGGGCTTGGCCGAGCTGGGCATCGACACCGGCAAACGGGGGTTTATTCCCGTCGATAGCCGCATGGCCACCGATTTGCCCCACCTTTGGGCCATCGGGGATGTGACGGGCAAAATGATGTTGGCCCACGCAGCAGCAGCCCAGGGGAGAGTGGCCGTGGAAAACATCTGTGGCCGCACCGCCTACATGGACTACCTCAGCATTCCCGCAGCGGTGTTCACCCACCCGGAAATGGGCTTTGTAGGGCTGACCGAACCTCAGGCTAAGGAAGAAGGCTACAGCGTGGGCACGGTGCGAACTTACTTTGGCGGCAACTCCAAGGCCATTGCTTCGGGAGAGACAGAGGGCATGGTCAAGCTGGTCTTTGACAAGAGCACTGGCCTATTGCTGGGATCCCACATCTTGGGGGCACATGCAGCGGATTTGATCCACGAGGCGGCTCAGGCAATTGCTCGCCGGGCCACGGTGCGAGAACTGGTCGGCTTGGTGCATGTTCACCCCACCTTGGCAGAGACGCTGGAGGAAGCCTACAAGCGGGCTGCCCACGCTCTGGCAGGGACTTAGCGACGGTTGGGAAGATCTCCCTGCTCAAAGCCTCAAGAAAACCGTAGGATGGGGGGGAATACGTGGGAGGAAGTGCTTTTGGTGAGCGAAGCCGAGATTACCCAGGCAGTGCAGGCCCAGTACGAGACGTTCCCCTATCCTCCTATTCCTTACGACCGACCCTTTGAGGGCTTCTCCAGTCTGGGCAGCTATACCTTGGCCCAGTACGCCCGCACCCGTAGGCTGCAAGAGCCCACAGGAGCCAGGTTTTTGGTGGCAGGGTGTGGCACCGGCTGGGAGCTGCATGGCATTGTTGCCAGCAACCCCGGCTATGGGTCAGTGGTCGGGATCGACATCAGTCGCCCGGCTCTAGAGATTGCCCAGAAGCGAATTAAGCACCACGGCCTACGCAACTGCTCTGTGCAGTACGGGGATCTGCTGGATCCTTCTACTTGGCCCGAGGGCAGCTTCGACATGATCAGCTCCTACGGCGTGATTCACCACACCGCAGATCCGGTGAAGGCTTTGAGCAATCTGGCATCGCGGTTGGCTCCCGATGGGGTGATGGCGCTGATGCTCTACAACCATTCAGGCCGTTGGCATCTGTACCGCATTCGGCGGGCTTTGGAGTTGTTGGGCATCACCCCACCTGCAACCCCGGAAAAGATCGAATTTGTGCGGCAATTGTTAAAGGCAGCTCATCCTGCTTCCATGCTGGCTTGGCATGCCAAGGCCCACGAGGAATACTATTTACCAGATGAGAACATCGTCGATAACTTCTTCCACGCCAACGACATTCCTTTTGACATCGGTGAGATCCCTGACCTGGTGGCCCAGGCCGGGCTGGAGTTTATCGATGTAGCCCCCTACCTGGACTATTGGAACGCCAGGTCGTTGATTGCTGCCACCCACCTGGAGTTTCACCGCCGCTACGAGGCCCTCGCTCGCATCGACCAACTGCGGGTCATTGAGTATTTGGAGCCTCTCTATCACACACAAAATCTTTTTTGGTGCTGCCATCAAGGTCAAAAGATAACAACTTGGGATCCCTTTACAGCCGAATTTTTTAAGGGATCCCGCTGGCAACTCAACCCCTTGTTCGTCCGCTATGGCAGCGTGCGCTACTGGGATCAAAAAATCCCCTTTTCAGACCTGTTGGGCAAGCTGGATCCAGCCCAGATCCTGACCCAGAAGATGGATATTTTCTGGCCCGTTGCCCGGATCCCTGGCAAGATGATGGCCTCTACCCGCTACCAAGTGGTGGAGCTGCTGCTGCCCTTGGCCAATCAAGCCCGCTCTGGCGCTGAGATCCTGGCTACCCACGAAGAGAGAGCCGACCACCTTCTCAACCTATTTCGACAGTGGGAAGCAGACCGGTTAGTTCTGCGGGTTGCCTAGCTTCTGGTTGCTCCAAAGTATCCCCAACCGCTTTCCACAGCCCTTGGATCCCCATCTCCTCTCTCCCCATAGAAGCGGAGCCGGGAGTCGCCCATGGCAGCGCGAAGCGCCAAGGGAATAGCTACACAGGCTGCTGACCACCCACAATGGCCCGACAGCGAATGTAGGGGCCCCCTGCATCCACCTTAGCCGGTTGACCCTTGCCGCAATGGCCGGATCCCAAGTCCCACAGGAAGTCCCGCGAGACGGCATCCACCGATTGCAACACCTCAAAAGCATTGCCGGTGATGGTGACACCGCGCAGCAACTCCGCCAGCTTGCCATTGCGAATGCGGTAGGCCCGCTCTACGCCAAACATAAACTCGCCGGTGGAGTCCGCCTGCCCGTTCCTGGCCCCATCCAGGAAGTAGCCATCGGGGGTGCTGGCGATGATTTCCTCCAGCGTTTGGGATCCGGGCTCGATGAAGGTGTTGCGCATGCGGATCAAAGGCTCATCGGCATATTCCCAGGCACGAGCATTGCCGGTGGGCTCCACGCCAAAGTGGGCGGCAGTTTCGCGGTTGTGGAGATAGCTGACCAGAATGCCGTTTTGGATGATGGTGGTGCTTTGGGTAGGAACGCCCTCGTCATCCACAGGAAGGGTTCCCCCTGCCCCCGGCATAAACTCCGAATGGCCGGAGTCTTTGAGGGTAACCAAGTCGCTGGCCACCCGCTGCCCCAGCTTGCCGGCAGCCACAGAACCTGCCAGGACAAAATCCGCCTCGACAGTGTGGCCAATGGCCTCGTGCACCAGCAGCCCCACGATGGAAGGCGACAGAATAACCGTGGCCCATCCCCCTTCTGCGTAGCCCGCGGACAACAAATCAACAGCGGTAGCAGCCGCCTTTTCCGCCATCTGCAAGGGATCCGAGCGGAACAGGCAATCCCACCCCCCTGTTACCCCGATGGCCTCGGAGCCACTGCTGAGCTGGCCAGCAGCTTCGGCCACCGCTTGAACTCGCAGCTCGGGGCGCACCAGACGAAAGGCTACATCCGCCCCATCGGTGGTGACAATCGCTTTTTCCTCGTAGATCTCGTTATAGGTGCAACTGGCGGAGCTAATTTGGTGGGAAGCCTGCCGGGCCTGTGCCTCGGTTTCCAAAGCCAACTGGATCTTCGCCTCCAGCGGCTTATTCAGCACCTCCTTCACACCGGGCTCGCAGAACTCCCCTTGAGCCAGCCGCACACTGGGCAGGGCTCCCAGCTTTTGTTTGCGGTAGTCGGCACTGGCTTGGGCAGCACGGCGAGCTTCAGCAATGGCCTCCCGAATGGCAGCCGGCGAGGGATCCCCAGTGGCAGCAAAGCCCCAAGTACCTGCTTCCAACACCCGCACCCCTACTCCAGAACGGCGACGAACCGTGGTGCGCTCAAGACGACCCTTCTCGGCAGTGACGCTGCGAAAGACTTTGCTGTGGTAGCGCAGTTCCACAAAGCCAGAACAGTCCCGAAGGATGTCGCGCAGAAGGTCTCGCATGGCAACAGGGGGATGGGTACGGTACTCCGTCCAGCATAACCTCACTATGGGCTCAATCGGGCTCGAACCTTGGCCTGCCGAGAAGGGATCCCAACGGAGAGAATTTGGGCCAAGAACAGCGCCCAATGAGAAAAGCTAAGGAGATAACCGTTGCATGTGAAAAGACATGGGGTGAGTTTCAGCGACAAGTGGGTGAGTACAACCAGAGCTGCCTCTGGCTGGGCTTGGATCCCAATCCAGAGCTGCTGCCCGCACACCTCAGGCCGGAGGGAGAGCCCAGTTGCAACCGGCTTGCCTCTGCAGCATCGCGAATGATGTCAGCATTGCCGGACTGGTTGAGCTGGGTGTTCGCGTCAGCAGTGCGAAGCATTTTGGCCAGGCCCGCCGTTAGCTAGACCGCCGTTCGCGCTAGCGGGACGGAGTCCTTGAAGCCCCGCCCTCTTTATTGCTACGCAACGCGGCGCGACCGCTTTAGCGGCGCGGTTCCCGTCAGGGTGCCGTAGGCATAGCGCTTTGCGTCAGCATGAGTGCGGGAGTATGTCACAGGACAAAGTTAACCAGCTTTTTCGGCACCACCACCACTTTTTTGGGCGTTGCCCCTTCCAGGTATTTCTGCGCTGCTTCTGACCGGAGGGCCAACTGTTCCTGCTCCTCCGGCGTTACCTCGGCAGGGGCCTCAAACGAGCCGCGCAATTTGCCGTTTACCTGAATCACAATGGTCACCGTGTCGGCCACCAGCGCTGCTGGGTCATAGCTGGGCCAAGACTGCCGATGCACCGAGTCTGCGCCCCCCAGCGCCTGCCACAGCTCCTCCGCAATGTGAGGGGCAAAAGGCGCCATCAGCAACACCAGCGTGCGGATCCCCTCTGCATAGACCGGCGAATCCGGGATCCCAGCCTCCCCCAGAGCATTGCTCAGCTTCATCAGCTCGGCAATGGCGGTGTTGAATTGATAATCGTTTTCTAGATCTTCGCTGACTTCCTTGATGGCAGTATGGATAGCCCGGCGCAAATCTCTTTCCCCCTTGGTCAGGGATCCCACCTCGACCTTGGCCTGCAACAGCTCTGAGACCCCGCCCCAATGGGACTCCGTCCCGCCCCTGCGAACGACAAACTCGTACACCTGCCGCCAGACGCGGTTGAGAAAGCGAAATTGCCCTTCCACATCGGCATCGTCCCACTCCAGATCCTTCTCCGGCGGGGCCTTGAACAAGATAAACATGCGGGCCGTATCCGCCCCGTAGTGGGCTAGCACCTCCTCAGGATCCACGCCGTTGCCCTTGGATTTGGACATGGTGGCGTAGATCACTTCCAGGGGTTCGCCGGTCTCCGGATCCCTGGGGTTGTCGGGATCCTTTACCAGAGCTGCCGGGATCCAGCGATCCTTGCCGGACTTGTTGGGGTTGTAGTAAGTGCGCCCTTGCACCATGCCCTGGGTGAGCAGACGCAAGAACGGCTCGTCAAAATCCAGCAGCCCCCGATCCCGCAACACCTTGGTAAAAAAGCGGGAATAGAGCAGGTGCAGAATGGCATGCTCAATGCCACCTACGTACTGATCCACGGGCAGCCAGGCGTTCACCCGGTCTTTGCGGAAGATCTCTTGGTCGTTGCGGGCATCGCTAAAGCGCAAGAAATACCACGACGAGCAGATGAAGGTGTCCATGGTATCGGTTTCCCGGCGGGCTTCCGTGCCACAGGTGGGGCACTTCACCTTCACCCAGTCCTCCAATTGGGCCAACGGGGATCCCCCTCGCCCCGTCAGCTCCACATCCTCCGGCAAGAGCACCGGCAGATCCTTCTCCGGCACCGGCACAATGCCACACTGGGGACAATGGATCACCGGGATGGGACAACCCCAATAGCGCTGCCGCGAGATCAGCCAATCCCGTAGGCGGTAGTTGATCTGCTTTTCCCCCAGCCCCTGGGCTTCCAGCCAGGCGATGGCCCTTTCCACGCTTTGCCCTGGGCCTTTGCCCACCGGGATCCCGTCTAGGGGGCCGGAGTTGATCATCACCCCTTCCCCCGTCCAAGCAGCCTGCAGCTCTAAGGACTCCGTCCCGCTGGCGCGATCCGCTGAGGACAAGGAACCCTCCGGCGGCTGCACCACCTGCTTAATGGGCAGGCCGAACTTGCGGGCAAACTCGAAATCCCGCTGGTCGTGGGCAGGCACAGCCATGATGGCCCCCGTACCGTAGCCCATCAACACATAGTCGGCAATCCAGATGGGGATCCGCTCTTGGTTGACGGGGTTGATGGCGTAGGATCCCGTCCAAACCCCCGTTTTTTCCCGGTCTTCGGCACTACGCTCGATCTCGCTGCGGGCAGCAGCCTGAGCTTGATAGGCTCTGACGGCCTGCAGTTGCTCGGCAGTGGTGAGCTTGTCCACCAAGGGGTGCTCCGGCGACATCACCATGAAGGTGGCCCCCCAAAGGGTATCGGGCCGGGTGGTGAACACTGCCAACTCATCCCCTGCCTCGGTTTTGAAAATCACCTTGGCCCCCACCGATTGGCCAATCCAATTCTCCTGCATGGTGCGCACCCGCTCCGGCCAGCCGGAGAGCTTCTCCAGATCCGCCAGCAGTTGGTCGGCATAGGCGGTGATTTTGAAAAACCACTGCTTGAGCATGCGCTTTTCCACCAGGGCGCCGGATCTCCAAGAACGCCCCTCCGCATCCACCTGCTCGTTGGCCAACACCGTCTGATCCACCGGATCCCAGTTCACCGCCGCCTCTTTTTGGTAGGCCAAGCCCGCCTGCAAAAACTGCAAGAAGATCCACTGCGTCCACTTGTAGTAGTCTGGCGAACAACTGGTAATCTCCCGCTCCCAGTCGTAGGATAGGCCCAACCGCTGCAACTGATCCCGCATCTGGGCGATGTTTTGGTAGGTCCACTTGGCCGGTGGGATCCCCCGGTCGATGGCAGCATTCTCCGCCGGCAGGCCAAAGGCATCCCAGCCCATCGGGTGCAACACCGCGTACCCCTGCATTCGCTTGTAGCGAGCAATCACATCGGTGATAGTGTAATTGCGCACATGCCCCATGTGCAGGTTGCCGCTGGGATAGGGAAACATAGACAGGGCATAGAATTTGCGGCTCCCGTCCTTCAGCTCTGGGGTGCGATCCAGCCCGATTTCACGCCAGTGGGCCTGCCACTTGCTCTCGATGGCCTGGGGATTGTAGCGCGCGTCCACGGTTCGATGCTCCTGGAAAAAAAGCGCTTACGTTGGGAGATAGAAGCATTTTGACACACTCCCCACGCCAATCGCGCCGGCGGAGCACAGCTCTCAGGCAAGGTTCCGGCTACCGGTTCCGCGGAGCACTTGGGGAAAGGATCTCCTTCACCACATTCTTGTCCCCTAGCTGTCCAGCCTGGGCTACAAACGGATTGCCCGTAGCTCCCACGGTACAGATGGCGATACCCAGGCAAGGAACAGGATCCCTTTGGCCCTAACAAACCGATAAGCAGGGATCAGTAGGTTTCTTCGTGCCACCTGTCGGCTTTCTTCAGCTCCTTCTGGAACTTGCTCCAATCCTGACCGGCTTGTTCGGCCAAAGGCCCCATGACGTTGTTGATCCCGTCCTCCATCCCCTTGAGGCCGCAGATGTAGGTGTAGGTGTTGGGCTTCTGGAGCATGTCCCACAGCTCGGCACCGTATTCGGCCATGCGGTTTTGCACGTACATTTTCTTGCCATCGGGGGTTTGTTGCTCGCGGCTGATGGCGTAATCGACGCGGAAGCGATCCCCGTATTGGGCTTTCCAGGCCTCCAGATCCCCGTGGTAGAGCAAAGTGGAGGTGGTGGGCACCCCGAAGAACAGCCAGATCTTGCCCTGATAGTTGGGATCCTCTTCAAACAGGTGCTTGATGAAGGCGCGGAAAGGAGCAATGCCGGTGCCAGTGGCGATCAAGATTAGGTTGGCATTCTCATCTTCGGGCAGTAGGAAGGTTTTCCCCGATGGCCCCGTGATCATCACCTCGTCGCCCGCTTTCAAATCGGTGAGGAAGCCGGAGCAGACCCCCACCCCCGGCTGGCCTGTCTCTTTATCGACATATTCGGCCCGCTTCACACTCAAAGAGACAGTGCGCCCCTCCCCATCATCGCCAAAGCGGGTGGAAGCAATCGAATAGAGGCGGGGCTTATGGGGTTTGCCCTTAGCATCTTCGCCAGGAGGGATGATGCCAACGCTTTGCCCCTCTAGGTAGCGATAGTTGGGATCCGGCAAGCTGAGCACAATATGCTTGGTCAGTCCGGGTGCCCCTTCGCCGACAATGGAGTAGGTCTCCACGCATTGGCCGATCAAGGGCGCGTTGGGACGGTACAGATTGACGACAACCTCTCGCTTTTCTGCGCTGGCAACCATAACTGTGATCTGCTCCTGGCTCTAGGAGGAAATGAGTTTACAGATAGCAAACACCATAGCAGCCCGGCTGCCCAAACGGAACTTGCCAGAAGAACAGCAGACGACCTTCGCCAGACCTCTATGCCGATCCTGAGAGCGGCAACCCCGGAAAAGGGGTCTCAGCCAAGCCCATCGGCCAAGAATATGCATTTTTTGTTAAATTGTTGCTTAGGGTGCCCACCTCTCTGGCCCACAAGTGGGTTGTGAGGTAACGGCTTCATTGTGGTATCATGCAAGGCCGTAACAGTTGGTAACTTTATTAGAGCCTTTTTCTCAGTTTTGCCCTGCCCGTCCCCAAGGAGTTCCCATGGCAAGCAGTCCTGATCGTGTTGTGATGATTGGTGTCGCCGGAGATTCTGGCTGTGGCAAGTCCACCTTTTTACGCCGGCTGGGGGATCTGTTTGGCCGGGATCTGATTACCACCATCTGTCTGGACGACTATCACTCCTTGGATCGCTACCAGCGCAAAGAGAAGGGCATCACGGCGCTGGATCCCCGCGCCAACAACTTCGACCTAATGTACGAGCAGGCCAAGGCGCTCAAGAACGGCCAAAGCGTGATGAAGCCCATCTACAACCACGAGACGGGGATGATTGACCCGCCCGAGCTGGTGGAGCCCAACCGCATCATCGTCCTGGAAGGGCTGCACCCCATGTATGACGAGCGGGTGCGCGAGCTGCTGGACTTTAAGGTGTACTTGGATCTGGCGCCGGAGATCAAGATTGCTTGGAAGGTGAAGCGGGACATGGCCGAGCGGGGCCACACCTACGAAGATGTGTTGCGCTCAATCGAGGCTCGCCGCCCGGACTTTGAAGCCTATGTCGATGTGCAGAAGCAGTATGCCGATGCCGTCATCGAGGTTTTGCCCACCCAGTTGCTGCCAGAGCTGGATCCAGAGCACAAGGTATTGCGGGTGCGGCTCATCCAGCGAGAAGGGGTGAAATATTTCGACCATGTTTATCTCTTTGACGAAGGCTCCACCATCGATTGGATTCCCTGCGGCAAAAAGCTGACCTGTTCCTATCCGGGGATCCGTCTTCACTACGGCCCTTCCACCTACTTCGATCACCCGGTCTCGATTTTGGAGATCGACGGCACCTTCGACAAGCTGGAAGAGGTCATCTACATCGAGAACCACCTAAGTAACCTGTCCACCCGCTACTATGGCGAGCTGACGGAACTGTTGCGCAAGCACCCAGAATATCCGGGATCCCGCAATGGCTCTGGCCTGATCCAGGTCATCGTGGGCCTGAAGCTGCGTGCCCTTTACGAGCAAATTCGGGCAGAAGCCAAAGAGCTAGCAGTGGCTTCCTGAGGATTTGCCCCGCTTGAGCACTTAACCTGAGCACTTAAATGAGCACTTAAAGAAGATCCCTTTTGCCGCTAAAGTGTTGGCATAAGTTGGCTGACCCGGTAGAGGTCGGCAACAGGGTTTTGGCATATGCAGGGATTCCAGTTGGAGATCTTTCCGGAGGGATCCGTCCTGATCCAACGGGCCATCGAGATTTGGCAAGGTCGGTCAGCCGCTGCCATTCGCGAGCGGGGACGCTTTACGGTGGCCTTGGCGGGGGGGAGCACCCCCAAGAAGCTGTATGCTGCCCTGGCCCAAACCCCAGGGATCCCTTGGCAACAAACCTGGCTGTTCTGGGGAGACGAGCGCTATGTTCCCCCGGATCACCCTGAGAGCAACTACCGTATGGTGCGAGAAGCCCTGCTGGAGCAGATTGGGATCCCGGCAGCTCAAGTTTTCCCTATGCCTACCCATGCGGGGGATCCCCTTCGCGATGCTGCCGAATACGAGGCAACCCTACGGCAGATTTTCGGCGCAGAGTGCCCTTCTCTCGACCTGGTATGGCTGGGGGTAGGGGAAGACGGCCATACAGCTTCTCTATTTCCCGACACTGCCGCTCTGCAGGTGCAGCACCGCTGGGTGACGGTGGGGCAAAAAGGGCAGGAGCCGCGTCTAACCTTGACCTATCCCGTCCTCAATCAGGCAGCTCAGGTGGTGTTCCTGGTAACCGGAGCAAACAAAGCCCCCATCGTGAAAGAGGCACTGACCACCGAGGCCCACCTACCCTGCCAGCGCGTAAACCCAAGAGGACGGCTGCTGTGGTTGCTGGATGCGGCGGCAGCAGCTCATCTGCCCCTGCCCTGTGCTTTGTAAGTTCCATCCATCTATGGGTCGAGAACTGGCGGGGCAGGGATCCCTCAGGGATTGCCAGGCAAATTCTTCAGCATTGGGATCACCAGCTCTTGGACGGGCAGCGCTACGGGCTGAGCGGGGTCACTGCTCAGGGAGCTGGGTGGCGCAGGAGGAGAAGAGCTGGGGATCTCGCCCATGGGCCGCAGTTGCCAGCGGATGATCTGCTCGCCGCGGTAAAAGGTAACCAACAACTGATCCCCCTGCGATTGAATTTGCCAGGTGCCATCGCCGCTGGTTACCGAAATATGGCCGCCGGAAAACGGGGCGTCCAAAGCCGGCCCCGATTGGCTCCAGATACGCCCGCCACCCGTTTCCAAGATCAATTGCACCGTCGCCCCCTGCCCCTGACCACTCAAAATTTGGCCAGTTCCGCTCCAAACTCGGGTTTCCGTCTGCGCCACGGCGGGTTGCCCAAGTTGCAGAACCATGAGCAACAGCCCTGCCCAGCTCCAGTGACTTCGCAGCCCCCTTCTCCCATCAGGGAGGAAGGAAGAAGAGCGAGAGAGAAAAGCCATTGCACTCACGTTGATACCACGCGCCGCGATAGGACTGAAACAGACAAAAAAGAAGGCAAAAAAAGGTGTCAAAGGAAGCAATCCTTTACACAGTTTTTTCACAGTCTACCGAAAGCCTCTGGGATCCCTTTGCGCTCTCTGGGCTCTGAGTTCAGCTTGCTGCCGGAATCCTCCCTCGGCTTGATCCCAATCTAGCAATCTCCATCCCCCCAAACAGGATGTAACCTGAGACTCTAGCTGCGGGGATCCCTAGCAACCGTTTCGCCAATGCGCAGACCCAAGGCTAAGGGTATCTCCTACCCGCTCCCGATCCGCACTACTTGAGAGAAAGAAAACGCTCTAGAGCCGCCACCATCGCCGGTGGCCAACGGCGGACAGTTTTCACCCATTCCAGGTCGGCGTAGCGGGGATCCAGCCCTTGCACAGCCACCCAGTGACTTTCGGCCTCTCCCTGACGACCCTGCACCCAAAGAATGGCACTGAGAGCAGCTCGCATGTCTGGAAACTTCGGGTACTTGCGCACCAAAGCCCGCATCAAGTGCAGGGCAGCTTCCGTTTCACCCACCTGGTAGAGGCTCAGAGCATAGTTGGCCTGAGCGAAGGCATAGTCGGGAGCCAGTTCTGTGGCGCGGCGGTAGTCGGCTAAGGCTTGTTGCCAGTTTCCCAGAGCCGCTTCCGCATTGCCGCGGTTGTTGTAGGCCGCCGCGTCGTTGGGATCCAACTGCAACACCCGCTCATAATCGGCAATTGCTTCCTGCCATCGCCCCAGCCCCTCCAAAGCAGCCCCTCGATTGAGATAGGGATCCGGCGCCGCAGGAGCCAAACGAATGGCCTCAGCGTAATCCTCCAGAGCTGCCTGCAGTTGGTGCAAGCTGGCACGGGCGTTGCCCCGGTTGCTCCACAGGGCCGGGTTGTCCGGCTGGATCTGCAACAGTTGAGTCCACAGGGCTTCCGCCTGGGCAAAATCTCCCCTCTGAGTAGCCGCAAAGGCTTCCTCAAACAGTCGATCGATCTCGCGATCTACCCTGTTGCTCGCCGCCGCTGCCACCACCCCCGATCCAGGCCAGACAGGGATCCCCAGCCAAAGCAGTAGCCCCAGCAACAGAGCAAGGAGGACCTTGGACACACTGACGGACTTCATAGCTGCAAAAAACCACCTTAGACGGGGTACCCCGCCTCAAGCCGCCCCCACAGAGGGTTTGACGGTTAGCGCGCCCTGGAGGACTCGAACCCCCGACATCCGGTTTTGGAGACCGACGTTCTACCAACTGAACTAAGGACGCATTGGCCAAAGGTTGCACCCGCTTACCCAGTGTAGCAGGTACACCCACCCTTCAGAGGAGCTGTTTCTCAACTATCCGGGCTCTCCGCCTTGGCCTTGATGCGAGTAGCTTTGCCCACCTGATCCCGCAAGTAGAACAGCTTGGCCCGGCGCACTTTACCCCGCCGCAGCACCTGGATCGACTCGATGCGCGGGGAGTGAATGAGGAAAACCCGCTCCACACCGATCCCTTGAAAAACCTTGCGCACCGTGATGGTGCGGTTGATGCCGGAGTGGCGCATGGCAATGACCGTGCCCTCGAAGGCCTGTACCCGCTCCTTGCCCCCCTCTTGGATGCGAACTCCCACTCGTACCTGATCGCCCACCCGAATCTCCGGCAAATCCGACTTCATCTGGGCAGCTTCAATGGAGCGGATGATCTCCTCAGCATTGATGCGAACGTTCATGGCCTTCCCGCGCTACCGGCAGTCAACCATGGTAGCAATCGTCTCTGTTTTTTGTACAGAGCTGGCCGAATAGACCTCAAGAGGCAGGAAACTGTGTTTACGCTTCTCCCGCTTTTCCAATAGGCTGGACAAAGATAAAGCTTTTGTTACACACGGGAGATCTTCTGTGATCCTGCACACCGATGAGCCCAAGACGGGATCCCTGTCTGCTCCCAAGACTGCAGAACAGCCTCTGCCGCAGAGCAAACCCCGCCGCAAGTTTCCCTTTGGCTGGATGCTCTTAGGCTTGCTGTTGACTGGCCTAGGGGGCAGCGGTCTCCTGATCCAGCGTCAGCTTCAGCAGCAGAGGGCAGAACGGCTGGAAAGGTTGACGGTACCGGTTCAGGTGGTGGATCTCACCCAACGCCTGCGAGTGAGCGGCCAGGTGCAGCCCATCCGCCAGGTGAATGTTAGCCCCCGTGAGTCGGGTCGCTTGGCGGAACTGTTGGTGGATCAGGGGGATGAAGTGGTGGCAGGGCAGTTGTTGGCCCGGATGGACTACGGCGATCTTGCCAGCGGCATTCGGCAAGCCCAGGCCCGCATTCAAGAGCTGCAAGCCCGTCTGGCGGAGCAACAGGCCGGAGAACGCCCCCAGGTGATCAGGGCGGCCCAGGCCAGGGTAGATGCTGCCCGGTCGCAGGTGGACTTGGCCCAGAGGGAGTTGGAGCGCATTCAGGCCCTGGTGCAGGCGGGGGTGGTAGCCCGCAGCGAGTTGGATCAACGCTCAGCCCGCCTGGAACAGGCACAAGCGGATTTACGAGCTGCCCAACAGGAGCTGGAGCGATTGCAACTGGGGAGCCGCCCGGAAACCCTACAGCAAATTCAAGCCCAAATTGCCCAAGCGCAAGCCGAGCTGGCCCAACGGCAAGCTCGGCTGGCCGACACCGAAGTCCGCGCCCCTTTTTCCGGTGTGGTGGTGCAGCGCTTTGCTGAGGTGGGATCCTTTGTAGCTCCCACAACAGCAGCTTCCGATGCCACCGCAGCTTCTTCCAGCTCCATTTTGGCGCTGGCCCAGGGAATTGAGGTGCGGGCAGAGGTGCCAGAAGCCCAGATTGCTCAGGTGCGGGTGGGCCAGCCGGTGGAGATCCGCTCCCTGGCCTACCCCGACCGCGTAGTGCAGGGGCGGGTGAAGCGGATTGCGCCTGCTACTGTGGTAGTGCGGGAGGTAACCGTCTTCCGCGTCTTCGTTGAGCCGGAACCCGGAGCTGACTTTTTGCGCACCGGCATGAATGTTTCGGTGGATTTCATCGGGGATCCCCAGCCCCAAGCCTTGACGGTGCCCTCGGTGGCTATCCTGCGGGAGGAGAGCCAAGAAGGCGTGATTCTGCTGGATCCCCAAACCCGGCGACCTGTCTATCGCCGCGTGGAAACGGGCATCACCCAGGGTGGAGTGACCCAGATCCTCTCCGGTCTGCAGGCAGGGGATCGGGTCTTCACTGCTCTGCCCCCGGGAGCGAGCCTAGAGACCTTGATCAAAAGAGCGGAGCAACGGCCATGAGCCTAGTAACGTCGGCCAAAATGGCCTGGCAAATGGTGCGACGGCATCGCCTGCGCACGGGGTTGAGCATGCTCGGGATCCTCATCGGCAATGCGGCGGTGGTGGCCATTGCCGGATTTGGCTACGCCGCCCAAGAGATGGCGGTGGATCAGTTTCGCTCTCTGGGCACCAACTTGCTGATCGTCTTTTCGGCCAACTTGGGCCTGGTCGATGCCGGCAACATCCGCCCCCTCACTTTGGAGGATGTGCGAGCCATTGCTGCGGAAGTGCCCGCTGTGTCAGCAGCCGTCCCCAGCCTGGGCACCAATGTGCGCGCGGTGCGGGGTGGGGTGGATCGCCGCTACGAGGCCACCGGCACTTGGCCGGAGTATCTGTCGGTATTGAACCTAGAGATCGAGGCAGGCCGCTTCCTCTTGCCCTCCGATATCGAGGAACAGCGCCCGGTGGTGGTGCTGGGCAGCGATGCCGCCAGCCAGTTGTTTGGCCTGGATCCCGCGGCTGCTGTTGGGGAGACCGTCCTGCTGAACAACTTGCCCTTCGAGGTGATCGGCACTTTGCGCTCGAAGCCGACGGTGTTTGGCAACAGCGATGCCGGAGTGTTTCTGCCGGTGGACGTAGTGGCCAATCGGTTGGTCGGGCGGCGTTCCCCCTACGGCACAGAGCTGACGGCAATTTTCGCCTCGGCCCGCTCCGAAGCTGATCTGCCCGCTGCTGAGTTCCAAATCCGCAACCTGCTGCGCCAGCGGCACCAATTGGTGGGAGAAGATGACTTCATCATCCGCAACCAGAAAGTGCTCCTGGATGGGTCGGCCAGGATTTTGAGCCTGTTGCGGGTGCTGCTGACGGGCACGGCAGCCCTTTCCCTGCTGGTGGGCGGGGTGGGGATCATGAATGTGATGCTCATCTCAGTTGCGGAACGCACCCATGAGATCGGGCTGCGCAAGGCGATCGGGGCCGATAGCCGCCAGATTTTGCAGCAATTTGCCGCCGAAGCGATTTTCATTGCCGTGACCGGGGGGGTACTTGGGATCCTCCTCAGCAGCGGCCTGCTGGTGGCGGTGCAGGTGTTCACCCCCTTGGCGACCCGGATCGATGGGGTGGCAGTGGGGGTGGCGTTCTCCCTGTCCACCGGGATTGGGCTGGTCTTCGGCATTTTCCCGGCCCGCAAAGCGGCGCAACTGGATCCCATTGAGGCCCTGCGAGCCTAGAGCTCGTATCCAAACAGGCGGGGATCCGCTGGCTGCCTATGGAGATCCGCCAGGCCATATTCTGCCCAGCGGCGATCCACCAAGCGAGCCACTTCCGGATCCGGGGCAAGGGGATCCCGCCAGGGGGCATCGGTTTCCGGAGGGATTTTGGTGGTGGCATCAATGCCCATCTTGCCCCCCAGGCCCCGTTTTTCGGTGGCAAAATCCAGCGCGTCGAAGGGATTATCCGGCAGAATGAACACATCCCGCTGCGGATCCACCCGTGAGCACAGACACCACAGCACCTGCCGTGGATCCCGGACATTGATGTCTTTGTCCACCACGATCACAAACTTGGTGTAGCTGAATTGGGGCAAAGCGCTCCAGAAGGCCAGGGCCGCCCGCCGCGCTTGACCGGGGTAGGCTTTGTCGATGGACAGAATGGCCGCCTTGTAGCCCAGCGCCTCCATCGGCAAGAAGAAATCCACGATCTCCGGCACCTGCTGCCTGAGGATGGGGGTGTAGATGCGGTTCAGGGCCAGCGCCATCATGTCGTTCTCTTTGGGGGGCTTGCCGCTGAAGGTGGTGAGATAGATGGGATCCCGGCGGTGGGTCAGGCAGTGGAAGCGAATCAGAGGGGCCTGCTCGTTGCGGGGGCCGTAGTAGCCAATGTGATCTCCGGCAGGCCCATCGGGGGCCACTTCCCCAGGGGTGATGCTGCCCTCCAGAACGATCTCAGCATGGGCCGGCACCTGCAGATCCACCGTTTTGCACTGGGCCAGGTGCAACCCCTCTCCGGCATAGAGACCGGCAAACAGCCACTCTGACAGATCCACCGGCAGCGGTGTGGCCGCCGCCAAAATCACCACCGGATCCACCCCCACAGCTACCGCCACCTCCAGCTTCTGGCCCAGGGCTGCCGCTTTGCGCAGATGCCGAGTTGCCCCCCGCACCGACAGCCATTGCACCGTCATGGTGTTGCGGCTTTGCAACTGCAGGCGGTACACCCCCACGTTGGGGATCCCATTTTCCGGGTCTTTGGTTACCATCAGGCCCAAGGTCAGCACCCGTCCGGCATCGCCGGGATAGACCCGCAACAGGGGCAACTGGGTGAGATCGACTTCCTCTCCCCGCAACACCACCTGCTGACAGGGAGGAAGCAGATCCCGGCTGGGTTTAGCTTTGAGTACGCTAAACAGAGCTTGTCCCAACTCCACCGCCTGGGCAAAGGTTTTGGGGGGCCGTGGCTGGTAGAGCAAGGCCAATTTTTTCCCCAAGGTCTCCAGCTCCTGCGGCTGCTCCATCCCCATCGCCCAGCAGATGCGCTCCACCGTGCCCAAAACGTTGATCAACAGCGGCATACGGGATCCCTTCACCCGCTCAAACAGCAGCGCCGGCCCACCACAGGCCAAAAGGCGATCGGCAATCTCGGCAATTTCCAGCTCCGGATCCACTTCTGCCGAAATGCGGCGCAGCTGACCACGGGATTCCAGCAGAGCAATGAAACGGCGTAGGTCTCTGGGCATGAAGGGGGGCACTTGTAGAGGCTAGGGTCTCACTTGTCGCGACTGAGGGCAAAACCGCTCATGAAAGGCTTTTGCAAGGCAATGAACACCAGCAGCGGCGGCAGACTGGCAATGATCGCCCCCAGCATCATCGGGCCATAGGAGGCCGAGCTATCCAGATTGAGCAGGGATTGCAGCCCCACCTGTACCACCTGCCGTTCTTGGCCTTGCACAATCAAGCGGGGCCAGAGGTACATATTCCAAGCGTAAACGAAGTGAATCACCGCCTGCGCCCCGATGGCGTTCCAACTCAGAGGGATCAGCACCTGGGTGAGAAATTGCAGCGGGTTGGCTCCGTCCAGTTGGGCGGCCTCCGCCAGCTCGCGGGGGATGTTGGAAAAATGCTGGCGGAACAAAAACGTCGCCGTAGCGCTGGCCAGAAAAGGCACGATTAAAGCGTAGTAGGTGGATCCCCAGCCCAAGTTGGTGACCAATCGCAGCAGGGCAATGATCAAGATTTCGGTGGGCATCATCAGCGTGATGAGCACAAAGCCAAAGGCCAGCCCTTTGCCCGGAAAGCGGAAGTACACAAAGGCCAGCCCAGCCAGCAGAGACAAAACCGTCTTGCCCACCGTGATCGCCACCGCCACGATGGTGCTGTTGACCATGTAGTGGCCCAAGTGCCGCGCCACCATCACCTGATGCCAGTTGAAGGCAAAAGAGGAGCCAAAGGTCAATTGATAGCGGAACACCTCGGCATTGTTCTGGGTGCTCACGATCAGGGCGTACAATACCGGAAACCCCAACGCCAAACAGGCCAGCACCAGGCCCAAATGCACATACCAACGCTCCGGGATCCAACACCGCCAACGCCAGGGAGAAGGCTCCACCCGAGTTGAACTGGGCTGGGCTACTGGAGATCGGGGATCCTGCAACAGTTGGGCCATGGCACCTCCAGGGGGCAACACCGATGAGCAGATGGAGTTTCTGGGTCGATCTTCGGCTTCTCTTGTGAGGATAATCTGCCAGAGTTAAGGGCAACCTAAGGAAGGCCAGTCGCCTTGGTGGTGCGGAGCCCTTCTGGCCTGAACTTTCGAGTGCTTTTACCGGCGGGAGGAAACGGGTAGAGTAGAACAGCAGTATCTGGATAACCCAAGAGAGGATCCCATGACTCGAGGCTTTGGCCCCTTCGGCAAAATCCAAGAAGCGCTCAAGAAAGCCCAAGAGGTGCGCGATGGCGCTCAAAGGCTGCAAAAAGAGCTAGAGGAGATGGAGATCGTCGGCGAAGCCGGCAATGGGCTGGTGAAAGTGACGGTAAACGGCAACCAAGAACCCCTCAAGGTCTCTCTGGATCCCCAGATTCTCCAGGAGTCGGTGGATGTGGTAGAGGACTTGCTCCTGACGGCGATGGTGAATGCCTACACCCAGTCCGCCGAGACCATGCGCAAACGTATGGAAGAGCTGACCGGAAACATCAGTCTGCCGGGGTTGGGACTGGGTTGAGCCCCGCCTCCTTAACTCTCTATGTACACTCGCCCCTTGGCTCGCCTTATCGAAGAGCTGCAACGGCTGCCCGGCATTGGCTCCAAAACTGCTCAGCGCCTAGCTCTCCACTTGATCAACCGGCCTGCCGGCGAGATCGAGGCTCTGGCCAAAGCCCTGCTGGAAGCCAAGCAAACCGTTCGGCACTGCTCCATCTGCTTCAACTGGTCGGCGGAGGATCCCTGTGAGATTTGCCGTTCGCCGCAGCGGGATCCCTCGCTGTGGTGCGTGGTGGCCGATGTCAAAGATTTGATGGCAATGGAGCGCACCCGCGAGTTCAAGGGGCTCTACCACGTTTTGGGTGGCCTCATCTCCCCCATGAACGGGATCGGGGTCGACCAACTGCACATCCGCGAGCTGGTGGCTCGGGTGGCACGGGAAAAACCGCAGGAGCTGATCTTCGCCATCAGCCCCAGCGTAGAGGGGGAAGTAACCATGCACGTGGTCAAGGATTACCTAAAGCCAGTTGCCCCCACCTTGCGCATGACCCGCCTGGCCTTCGGCCTGCCCATGGGATCCGAGCTGGAATATGCCGATGAGGTCACCCTGGCCCGTGCCCTAGAAGCCCGGCAGGAGTTGTGAGCCGCTCAGCCCCTCAATCGCAGCCGGTTACCCCCTCCGCGCAGTAGGTGCTCCACCAGGGGTTGAAGTTGGCAGGATCCTCGGGCAGAGTGCTGATATTCAGAAGTTCCTGGAAGCTGCTGTTGCGGCCTCCGTAGCGCAGGTGCATATGCACCGGATCCCCGTGGGGCGCCCCCAGAATCACGTAGGTGAAGGTCTCGCAACTGGCGTCTGCTCCAGGCTGCAACTGAAACAGATCCCAGATGGAACTCAAGGAGCGCTCAGGGTAGTAGAAGGGATCCGGCGCAGCCCCCCGATAGGCGTAGCGACATTTTTCCGCCAGGGGCTTTTTCCCTTCCAGATCGGCATAAAAGGAGAAAAACTCCATCTTCTCGAACTTCACCCGCTTCGGATTGCGCGGATCGTTGGCAGATTGTTCCAGAGACGTATCCAGAGTAAAGACGCCATCAATTCCCAGGTAAGGCACTTTATAGGCGTTGGGGGACACAATCTGCAGCTCTAAGGCTTCCGCAGCCGCTCCAAAACCCAAAAGACTCAAGCTGCCGATGAGCCAGGTTAGGGCCGTTGAAGAACCAATTTGGCGAGAGAGCATAAAACTTTGTTGTGCCTGTACTGTGCAGTAAACTGCAGAGCAGTTTAAGGGAAGCTTTGAGCTCGTACCATCCCACTGGGGAGCATCTGACGAGCAATTGCCGACTGCAGGTGCAGCCCTGAGCAAACCGGATCCCATCTGGATCCCAACAAGGCAGTAAAATTGAGGTCAGGCTCACCGTAGAGGGGCCAGGTTTGCGTCAGAGCCTGACTGTCTGGAAACTGTTTTGAAAGCGAGGAAAACCCCGTGGAGCTAGCTGAGATTGAGGAGTTGATGAACAAAGCTGTGCAAGCCACACAGCGCTCCTTTAACACGGTACGCACCGGGCGGGCCAATTCCAGCCTGCTGGATCGGATTCAGGTGGAGTACTACGGTGTGCCCACTCCCCTAAAGGCCCTGGCCAGCCTCACTACGCCAGACTCCAGCACGCTCTTGATCCAGCCCTTTGATCCCTCGACCCTGGCGGCCATTGAGCGGGCTATTGTTGCCTCTGATCTAGGTCTAACTCCCAGCAACGACGGCAAGGTGGTGCGGCTCAACATTCCCCCCCTAACGGAAGAGCGCCGCAAGGAGCTGAGCAAACAGGTGGCCAAGCTGGCTGAAGAGGGGCGAGTCTCCATCCGCAACATCCGGCGGGATGGTATTGACTCGGTGCGCAAGCGAGAGAAAAACGGCGAGCTGTCTGAAGATGAGTCCAAAAGCTTGCAGGATGACATCCAGAAGCTGACCGACCGCTACATCAAGAAGATTGATGAGCTGCTGGCAGAAAAAGAAAAGGAGCTGACGACCCTGTGAAAGCTCTCTGCGGAGATAACCCCCCCCCACTACTGGCCTACTTCTGCGTAGCCGTGGGACAGGGTTAAAGACCCCACTTTTTGATAAAAACTCGACACTCATGCCGAAACTTCGGGGTTTCCACTTGCCTCTCGAAGTTGGGCAACCGTTCGTTTCTCCTCGCCCAACTTCAACAAGAGGGATCCCGGCTTAGGCCAGGATGGAAGAGCGGAACACGACAAGTCTTGCCGCCATGGATCTGATCCTGTGCCATCAATCGGCAGATTTCGACACCCTGGGGGCGGCAGTGGGAGCGGCCCGCCTGTATCCGGGTGCCCGCATCGCCCTGACGGGGGGATCCCTGCCGGGAGTGCAGGAGTTTTTGGCCTTGTACCGAGATGAGTTTCCCCTCATCGAGCTGCGCTCTGTGGATCCAGGACAGGTGCAGCGATGGATTGTGGTGGATTGTCACGATCCGGATCGCTTAGGCAAAGCTGCCGCTTGGTTGAGCCTCCCTGGGGCGCAGATTGAGATTTTCGACCACCACCTCAGGGATCCGGAAACCCCACCGGCTGACTTTTGGCCGCAGCAGCAGGTCAACAGTCATATCGAGGCCGTGGGGGCCACCTGTACCTTACTGGTGGAGCGGCTGCAGGCTGCTGGGATCCCTCTCAGCCCTTTTGAGCGGCTGGCGCTGGCTTTGGGCATTCACATGGATACGGGATCCCTGACCTTCCCAGAGACCACCGCCCGCGATGCTGCTGCCCTGAGCTGGCTGTTGGATCAGGGGGTGAACCTGGTCTTGTTGCGGCGCTTTTTGGGAGATGGCCTCACCCCAGAGATGCGCGAACTGCTCAGCCAGGGGCTGGCCCAGATGCAGGTGCAGCAGGTGGGGGAGTATCGCCTGGGAGAATGGCTGCTGGAGCTGCCGGAGTTTGTGCCCGGCTTGGCCGGCCTGGTGATGCGGCTGATGGATCTGACGGGAGTGGATGTGCTGCTCTTGGTGGCGCGGCAGGGGGAGCGGCTCAGCCTGATCGGGCGGGCGCGGCAGGAGTTTGCCCAGTTGGGCAGGGTGATGGCCCTCTACGGCGGCGGTGGACACGATTGTGCTGCAGCAGCCACGCTAAAAGCCAGCCCAGAGCAGCCCTTGCCCGACCCGGCTCAAGTTATGGCGGCCCTCAGACAGGCTGTCAAAGCGCGGATCCCGCCCCCAGTGACAGCCAAAGATTTGATGTCGGCTCCGGTGCGCACCATCCGACCGGAAATGACTATCGACGAGGCCCAGCGGGTGCTGCTGCGCTATGGCCATTCCGGCCTAGTGGTGGTGGATGCTCAAGGCCGCTTGGTGGGGGTGATCTCGCGGCGGGATATCGATATCGCCCTACACCACGGGTTCGGCCATGCCCCCGTCAAGGGCTACATGACCACTGACGTGAAAACCCTCTCCCCCGACACCCCCTTGGCGGAGATTCAGCAGTTGATGGTGCAGTGGGATATTGGCCGCCTGCCAGTTCTCCGGGATGGACAGTTGGTGGGCATTGTAACTCGCACCGACGTGTTGCGGCACCTACACGAGTTACCAGCCCTCTCACCGCAGTTGGCTTTGCCCACCCTTTCCTGCCCCCTGGATCTGACCTTCGCAGCTCTGTCGGAACGGCATCGACAGTTGCTGGCGCAGGCCGCCCACCTCGCCGATGAAAAGGGCCTGAGGTTGTATCTGGTGGGTGGAACGGTGCGGGATCTACTGCTGCACCGGTGGGGACGGCAGCCCTCACCCAGCCTGGAGCGACTGGATCTGGATCTGGTGGTGGATGGGCCCTACTCTCCGGCCCCAGATGGGACGGATCCCCCAGGCTGGGGCTTGATTTTGGGACAAGCACTCAAACAGCACTTCCCGGAAGCACGGCTGGAGATCCACGGCAAATTCCAAACGGCGGCCTTGATTTGGCCAGGGGGCTTTTGTGTAGACATTGCCAGCGCCCGCACGGAGTTTTATCCCTACCCGGCCTCCCCCCCCGAAGTGGCCATGGGATCCATTCAGCAAGACCTCTATCGGCGGGATTTCTCCATCAACGCCTTGGCCTTGCGCCTCAACGGCCCCCAGCGAGGACAGGTGCTGGATTTTTTCGGCGGACAAGCGGATCTGCAACAGGGGATCATCCGAGCCTTGCACCCCAACAGCTTCATCGAGGATCCCACCCGCATTTATCGAGCGGTGCGCTTTGCGGTGCGCCTGGGCTTTGCCTTGGACTCAACCACAGAAAAATGGATCCGCGCTGCTGTGGCCAGTGGTCTGCACGATGCCGTCGGCGGGGATCGCCTCAAGCAGGAGCTGGCCTATATTCTCGGATCCCGCGATTGGCCCCAAGCCTTTGAGCGGCTGGCAGAATGGGGAGCTTTGCGCTGTATTCACCCGGACCTGGAGTGGGATCCCTCCCTGTGCCGGCGGTTGCAACGGGTGGGCCGCTGGGCTTATCACTTTCGCCGCCGCTATCCTGAGCTGGGATCCCAGGAGATCTGGCAACTGCGCCTAGAGGCCCTCCTTCTCACCCTACCCCAAGCCCCCCAGGTGGCCAGCCAGCTTCACCTCACCCAAGCAGGCATCGAACGCCTCAGCCATTTCCCCTACTACCAAACCCTGTTGGCCCAACTGGATCCCGCCACCCTCTCTCCGGCGCAGGTGGTGCAACTGCTCCAGGGGCTGCGGATCCCAGCGGTAATTTTATTGGCCGGGATCGCCCCCAAACCAGCCCGGCGGTTGATCTGGCGCTACTTGCAGGAGTGGTACTGGGTGAAGCCCCTCCTCAACGGCCACGATCTGCGTCGTCTGGGCTACAAGCCAGGTCGCCCTTTCCAAGCCATTTTGGAGCAACTGCGTTGCCTTACCTTGAACGGCGAACTCCTCACCCCGGCAGAAGCCGAAGCTTGGCTGCAAGAACATTTCCCCCTGCCACAGGCTGGGCCAAAGTAGAAAGTTGCATCAGTCGAAATAGAAGAGAGTGACTAACTTGTGTTGCTCCTCGGCATGCTTGCAGGCATCCAGCAGCGTGATGCTGTCGTGGAAGACAAAGCAGATCAACTGCTGGCATTTGCCGATGATCTCCAGGTTGCACAGGCGGCTGGCCTCCGCCAGGGGAAGATGGTCGTTTTCGGGATGTTCCACCAAATGCAGCACCTGCTCCAGGCTGGCCCGCGACTCTGCCGGCTGTCGCTCCAAACTCTGTGGCAAGATCACCGTCAAGGACTTCATGTCTGCCCGCACTGCCCCGCGAATCACGGCCAAGTTGGTGCCAATAGCCCCAGAGGTGAGGATCTGATTGCCAGTGAGGGCCAAGGCATAGCTCAGGGTCTCGATCAAATACTGGTGGGTAATGGGTACATGACGACTGCCCAGGATGGCCACCCGCTTTGGCCCAACTTGCTGAATAGCGGCCAACTCCTGCAAAAACGTATCAACGCTGGTAGGGACATCAATAGACTGGGTCAACGGGATCCCTCGGCAAATGCTCAAGATCTCAGCTAGGCTATGCTATCTCAAATTTCCGCTTTGGGATCCGGCCAAGTTGAGGTTCCACGGCTTCAGCCCCGAACTTTTGGTGAAGTGCCAAGGCTGTCTGCAGCAAGCTGGGCTTGGCTTTGCGAGGAAGATCCCGCCTGGATGTGGATGGCGTAGCTCATGCTGCTGTGAACGCCCTTGCCCAGCCAATAACCGCAAATAGGAGCCGCATCTCTGGGGTAAGCGCTGGCCGCCAAAGCCACATGGCCATCGGCCACGGCCAACCCTTGGGTGGGATCAAAACCCCGCCAACCGGCCCCCGGCAAGTACACCTCCGCCCAAGCGTGCAGATGACGGCCCCCTGTGGGTTCTCCGCCAGTGCCCTCCCCTGAAGTCCGCGAGGGGCTGACCTGGTAGCCACTGACAAAGCGCGCGGCCAAGCCTACGGTGCGGCAGACCTCCATGAACAGTAGGGCCAGATCGCGGCAGGCTCCAGTTTTGCGATGCCAGGTCAAGCCAGCAGGCCAGGGATCCCCCTTTTCCCGCAAGATGTGGCGGCACTCTGAATAAATGCGCTGGTTCAGCGCCGGCAGAAAAGCCGTCGTTTCCCCCTGCACTTGATCCCATAGCTCCCAGGCCAGGGCTTGGATACCAGGATCCGCCTGAGCTGTCAGATAAGGCTGTAATTGAGCTGCCAGCGTGCTGGGATAGTCGATGGGGAGATGGGTGGCCCAATCGCAGAGGAGATAGTCGAAGGGATTCTGCCGCAGGGTGAGCACCGTAGCTTGAGTTTGGATGCGCAAATGCTCGCTGGGATCCCCAAACCAAAGCCGAACTGCCGCGTTGCCCTCCAGCTCCACCAGCGCAGATTGGCCCACCGGCTGCGGATCCACCTGCAACTCAAAAGCCAGGAGAGTCTGGATCCCGTCGCAGCGCGGTCGCAATCGCACCGTATGGGGCTCCAGTTGGACTGGACGACTGTAGCGATATTCGATGAGATGGCGGATCTGAATTTGCACAGGTTGGCCAAATGACGGGCAAGGAGTTTTATCACAGGCAAAGGAGCACCGAGATTAGGCAACCCAAACTGCTCCCGGATCAAAGCCAAGAAGCGGTTGCATCGTCTGCCCGAGATCTCCAGACTTCAGGGATCCCGAGTTTGAGATCTCCGAGAGCTTTGCCCTGCCTTCCCAATCATCGAAACCTCCAGCTTAGAGCGGATGTACTCCCCAGCCTGTACAGGAGCATAGCGAGGGGGATTTGCTGCATTCTGGCATGTGGGCAGGCATTCGATCCAGGCATCGTCCCGAGGAGCCGTAAAGTAAACCAAAGACAGGCGGCGACTGGAACCGAAAGCCGATCGGGGTGGATTGACCACGCGGTGCAACGTGGAGCGCCAACGGTCATTGGTCCAACGGGATAGCAGATCGCCAACGTTGATGACAAAGGCGTTGGGAACAGCCTGCACATCAATCCACTCTCCTGCTTTGGAGTACACCTGCAGCCCTCCCGGCGCCCCATCCTGTCGCAGAATCGTGAAGCCACCGTAGTCGGAGTGAGCCCCATAGCGTAGCTGTCCCGGAATGGGCTCCACCTCCTGTTCAGGATAATGCACAGCCCGCAGCACTCCCCCTTTCCCCTCCATAAAAGGCAGAAAATAGGTTTCCGGCAGATCCAAAGCCAACGCGCCCATGCGCATCAAGGTTTGGGTGAGCTGAAGCAGAGCCGCATCATAAGCCAGAAGAGCAGCCCGCAGTCCTGCTGGATGGGTGGGCTAAAGGTTGCCCGAATCCGGATCCACCCCTGCTTGGGGCCGTTGTGGATCTTCCCGAAACAGGTCATTGAACACCAGCGCCTCACAGAGATCGTAGGGAACCTCTGCCCCACGGGTAGCGGCTACACTTTCGATGCCAATCGGCAGGTATCCCTGGTTTTTGACGCGATCCGGAGTCACCACCTCCATTTTTTGTTCCAATGGCAGGTCGAAGAAAGCCCTCGCCCTCTCGTAGGCTGTTTGTATGATGGCCTCCGGGATCCCATGCCCTGTGATCACCACAAACCCCACCTCCTCCAAGGCTGCCCCAAAAGCCTTTGCAACCCCGAGCGGATCCGTGCCCTCCCGAAAGGGGGTCAAATCCAGACAAGGGATCCCAGCTTGCTCAAAAGAAGAAACTGGAGACATGGCCGACGCAGAGACAGGCGCTTAGAACAGCTCCTACCCTACGAAGAAAACCTGCCCCAAGACTGTGTGGGCGGATACCCCCTCAGAGCTGGCACCGGCTCAACCCCACATCCAGAAACGAAACTAGGGATACTCTTGCTTGGCCTGTTGCCAGAGGACTTCCAGCTCCTGGAGACTGCGCCCTTTCAGAAGGGAGCTTTTGCCACCGCCGGGCGTGGATCCCAGCAGTTCCTGAGCCAGCTCTTCCATGCGCAAAAAACGACGGGCAAAGCGCAGATTGGTTTGGGCCAGAGCTTGGCCAGCATCCAAACCATACCAACAGCCCAAGTTGACCAGAGCAAAAAGCAGATCCCCCAGTTCGGCTTCCTGTCGAGTTGGGTCGGGGGGATCCCTGTCCAATTCTCGGCACAGCTCGGCCTCTTCCTCGCGGATCTTGGCCCAGATCTCCTCCACCGTCGGCCACTCAAACCCTGCCCCCACCACTTTGCAGGAGATTTTCAGGGCAGCCGCTAGGGGGGGCAAACTTTGGGCATAGTGCAGCAGTTTTTGGCCAAGGCCTTGATTCGGTTGCTCACTTTGCTTGATCTGTTCCCAGGAGCGGTGCAACTCCGGAAGGTCTGCCGGCACAGCATCCCCAAACACGTGGGGGTGACGGCGGATCAGTTTATCGGCAATTCGCGCAGCCACAGCTTCCAGATCAAAGTGGTTCTGCTCGGCAAAGATCTGAGACTGCAACACCACCTGCAACAACAAATCCCCCAGCTCTTCGGCAATCGCCGCCGGATCCCCGGCTCGAATGGCAGCTACTGTCTCATATGCTTCTTCGAGAATGTAAGGGGTGAGAGACTCTGGAGTTTGAGCCCGATCCCAAGGACACCCGTCAGGAGCACGCAACCGAGCCACAATAGCCGCCAAACGACTCAGGTGCGAGCTAGAGGCAGAACGCCCCAGATAAAGGTGGGCAAAGTGGCCCGTTGCTTGAGGATCCCAGCTTTGCAGCGTCAATGGGCCGGCCACCACCTCTAAGCCCTCTGTTAGCAACGTCATAGACTGGACGGGAGCACAGACCTGTTGCAAAACACTGCGCAGCTCCACCAGATCCTTTCCCCCACAGCTTTTCAGCAGCAGGGAGCCCTGCTCCGCAGTAGACCACCGAGCCAGAGCCTGTTGCCAGTCGGGTTGAAGGCTATCCAGCGTTTGCAGCATGGTCAAAAGGGTAGGTGCGGCCCAAATCCAAAAGGCGGCTGAGCTGCTCCAGATCGATGAAACTCAACTCCAAGAGAATCATCAGCAACGGCCCTTGCTGGCGATGTTGCAGCTTCTTGGCCAGGCTCAGTTGAGAACGGTCGATGATGCCCGTTTGCAGTAGATATTCCTCAAGGGCTGGGGGGGGAATGGGATCTAGCATGGTCGTTTCGCAGTGCTGAAGAAGAACAAGTATGAAAACTGAGAAGATAGCAAACCAATGTAACTATTCTTAACACTCCTACAGAGTTTCGGCAAAGATCTGGCCAGTGGGTAGGCCGAAGGCGAGCTTGCCAAGCCCTGCGCCCACAGCTCCACGGCAAGAAAACCCCTCCATGGCCTCGGCAAATGAGGTTTCCGTATCCAAGGACACAAAAAATGGGCAGCAAGAGGTCATGGTATGATAGCAGACTGGCGATCAGTTGGCAGCACCCCGAAAGGCTGGCTGCCTTTTCTTTGTTGAGAAAAACCAACTCGCCCTAGCAAGATGTTGCCTTTTTATCCCGGTCACTCTAGTACTTGGATAGAAATCTTACAACAATTGTTTGCGGCTCCCACCTGTTCGGCTCCTCTGGGATCCGCGCTGAGGCTGTCATCCTGCTTGGGTTAGGTTTTGGGGATACGTCGTCCTAGGTCTCAGCTAAGCTAGAGACAGTTGCCGCATGGACTCTCGTTATGTCTGAAGCCCAAGGTTTACTGCCGGTGGGGGCAACGGTTCAAGTGGTGGAGATGCCTCCTTACCTAAAAACGGCTGACCCAATGCCGATGTTGCGCCCAGCCCATTTGATCCGCTTGCACGAACAAGGGGTGATCCTGCAGCGGCGGCTGTTGGGCACCTACAGTGTGCAGTTTGCCAATGGCATCTTTCTCATAGACGGAAAATATCTTGCCCCGGTGGGATCCCTGTCCTAGCGTGCCCATCTCTCCTCCGAGCCAGCTTAATGGGTTTGCCGGCCTTCAGAGCCTCTAGGATCTGGCAGCTTTCTGCAGAAGCAAGTCTTCAACTTACCGGCGGACTTTCGCGGTAGATTAAGGTGTGCCAGTTGGGGTTGGGTCAAGGTTTGCCTCATCCAGTGGGATCCACCTTAACCTGCGCCAATCTGTTTCCCTGCTGCTGTTGCCCTCCATCCCACTAGACCAGCGCTGCTTATGCCCAGAGTCATCGTCACAGATCCCATCGATCAGGCGGGGATCGACATTCTCTCGCAAGTCGCTCAGGTGGATGTGCAAACCCAGCTCACCCCAGAGCAGTTGATCGCCGTCATCCCCAACTACGATGCCATCATGGTGCGCTCCGGTACACGGGTTACCCGAGAGGTAATCGAAGCGGGGACGAACTTAAAAATCATCGGGCGGGCGGGCGTTGGCGTTGACAACATCGATGTGCCTGCTGCAACCAAAGCCGGGATCCTGGTGGTCAACTCCCCAGAGGGCAACACCATTGCCGCTGCTGAGCACGCCATTGCTTTAATGATGGCCCTCTCCCGCCACATACCCGATGCCAATGCCTCTTTGAAATCGGGCCTGTGGAATCGGCAAGACTTTGTCGGCGTAGAAGTCTACAAAAAAACGCTGGGGATTGTTGGATTGGGTCGGATTGGATCCCATGTGGCCCAGATTGCCAAGGCGATGGGGATGAAGCTGCTGGCCTATGACCCCTATCTGTCCGTGGAGCGAGCAGAGCAACTGGGGGTGCGCCTGGTGGACTTCACAACTCTGGTACAGGAATCGGACTAC
>ENA-ORXB01000157-ORXB01000157.1-sediment-metagenome-genome-assembly--contig:-NODE-157-length-167748-cov-8.199367_pt1:165000-167748 | contig 167748 bp, 152 predicted proteins | sample MGYA00237863_ERZ511475 | MGnify/ENA primary metagenome ERZ511475 (study PRJEB26305, sample SAMN06343858) | sediment metagenome | isolation source: hot spring sediment | place: Canada...
ATTCACACGGGATTTCCCCTGCCCCGTGCTACTCGGGATCCGACCGGCGCCTTTGAGCTTTCGGCTACAGGACTTTCACCTTCTCTGGTGCAGCATTCCAACTGCTTCCCCTAGCCCGCCGGCTACCGCTTGGCCGTCCCACAACCCCGCCCAGCCGTAGCTGAGCAGTTTAGGCTCTTTCCCCTTCGCTCGCCGCTACTGAGGAAATCACGTTTGTTTTCTCTTCCTACGGCTACTAAGATGTTTCAGTTCGCCGCGTTCGCCCCTTTGGCCTATGGATTCCGCCAAAGGTGACAAGGCTTGCGCCTTGCCGGGTTGCCCCATTCGGGTATCTGCGGATCACCGCTTCTGTCCAGCTCCCCGCAGCGTTTCGTCGGTAACACGCCCTTCCTCGCCTCTGCGTGCCTAGGTATCCACCGTGCGCCCTGGGTTACTTGACCCTTTCACCCCACACAACATTGGTGTTCTACCTGCTTTCGGCTCTCAGGGTATCCCCAAGCCAACGCTCAGAGAACTGACCCCAAAAGCCTGTTACTCTCTTGCTATGCAGTTTTCAAAGTGCTGGCCGGCTCAACCCGGCTAAAGACTTGCCCTCAGCCTTTAGCCCAGTTGTCTACCTGCTGCTGGTCTGGGCAACCCCTCCTCAGCTTCTTCTCAAGTGGTGGAGGTAAGCGGACTCGAACCGCTGACTTCTGCCGTGCAAAGGCAGCGCTCTACCGGCTGAGCTATACCCCCGACCCCGACTGCCCCCTTCCCGGTTTGCTTTGCCCCCATCCGCCAGCTTGCCTCAAGCTCACCAGCTTTCTTTGCTTTGGGGCAGGCAGTGGGCCATCCTGGACTCGAACCAGGGACCTCACCCTTATCAGGGGTGCGCTCTAACCACCTGAGCTAATAGCCCTCCCCTCGGTTTTCCCCAGAACCTTAGTCAGTCAACCACCCCCTCAACCCCGACCGACCTGGGATGACCTTTGGTGGCCTGACTCCTCTCAGATACCCCAAGGTAGGTCTCCCTAAAAGGAGGTGATCCAGCCGCACCTTCCGGTACGGCTACCTTGTTACGACTTCACCCCAGTCACCAGCCCTGCCTTCGGCGGGTACTCCGACTTCGGGCATGGCCAGCTCCCATGGTGTGACGGGCGGTGTGTACAAGGCCCGGGAACGTATTCACCGCAGCATGCTGATCTGCGATTACTAGCGATTCCGCCTTCACGCAGGCGAGTTGCAGCCTGCGATCTGAACTGAGACGCGGTTTTTGGGATTGGCTCACGCTCGCGCGCTCGCTACCCTTTGTCCGCGCCATTGTAGCACGTGTGTAGCCCAGAGCGTAAGGGGCATGCTGACTTGACGTCATCCTCACCTTCCTCCGGTTTGTCACCGGCAGTCTCCCTAGAGTGCCCAACTCAATGCTGGCAACTAGGAACAAGGGTTGCGCTCGTTGCGGGACTTAACCCAACATCTCACGACACGAGCTGACGACAGCCATGCACCACCTGTGTCCGCGCTCCCGAAGGCACCCCCACGTTTCCGCAGGGTTCGCGGCATGTCAAGCCCTGGTAAGGTTCTTCGCGTTGCATCGAATTAAACCACATGCTCCACCGCTTGTGCGGGCCCCCGTCAATTCCTTTGAGTTTCACACTTGCGTGCGTACTCCCCAGGCGGGACACTTAACGCGTTAGCTCCGACACTGACCGGGTCGATACGGCCAACGTCTAGTGTCCATCGTTTACGGCTAGGACTACTGGGGTATCTAATCCCATTCGCTCCCCTAGCTTTCGTACCTCAGCGTCAGTTGAGGCCCAGTTGCGCGCTTTCGCCTCAGGTGTTCTTCCCGATCTCTACGCATTTCACCGCTACACCGGGAATTCCCGCAACCCCTACCTCACTCTAGCCGGTCAGTTTCCAGGGCCTTCCCACAGTTGAGCTGTGGCCTTTAACCCCAGACTTGACCAGCCGCCTACGTACCCTTTACGCCCAATAATTCCGGATAACGCTTGCCTCCTCCGTCTTACCGCGGCTGCTGGCACGGAGTTAGCCGAGGCTTATTCCTGGGGTACCGTCAGCTTTCGTCCCCCAGAAAAGAGGTTTACAACCCAAGGGCCTTCCTCCCTCACGCGGTATTGCTCCGTCAGGCTTGCGCCCATTGCGGAAAATTCCCCACTGCTGCCTCCCGTAGGAGTCTGGGCCGTGTCTCAGTCCCAGTGTGGCGGGCCATCCTCTCAGACCCGCTACGGATCGTCGCCTTGGTAGGCCGTTACCCCACCAACTAGCTAATCCGACGCAGGCTCATCCTCAGGTGGATTGCTCCTTTCAGCTTCCGCTTGTATGGGGTATTAGCAGCCGTTTCCAGCTGTTATCCCCCGCCTGAGGGTAGATTCCTACGTGTTACTCACCCGTCCGCCACTGACACCTGTAGGTGTCCGTTCGACTTGCATGTGTTAAGCATACCGCCAGCGTTCATCCTGAGCCAGGATCAAACTCTCCGTGTCAATCCAAGAGCTTGTCTCTGGAACCTCAACGTCAGTTGCCCGTTGCCTCAATAAGCATTGGGCTAGCGTTGAGGAAAGTGAAATGGAAACTTGACAGGGCTGAATGGGCAGCTACGGCATTTTCACTGCTTTGCTGCCTGCTGGGCGATGGTTGACTGAACAAGCAACTTGTCAAGGTTCTGGGGCGCCGGGGCTGGTGGCCTCATCAGCGCTTTACTACCCTATCCCCTCCCCCACCACCCCGTCAATACCCCCATACCCA
>ENA-ORXB01000159-ORXB01000159.1-sediment-metagenome-genome-assembly--contig:-NODE-159-length-167132-cov-67.029535_pt1 | contig 167132 bp, 151 predicted proteins | sample MGYA00237863_ERZ511475 | MGnify/ENA primary metagenome ERZ511475 (study PRJEB26305, sample SAMN06343858) | sediment metagenome | isolation source: hot spring sediment | place: Canada: British...
CGGCGAAACTCCACCGAGCGGTGTCGACGGTGACATTTGCCCAGCACCTCACCCGTCTTCACGACCAGCGCGGCGAAGAGGGAGGTTGTGCCGTGCCGCCGGTAGTCATGGGTGCGGCGCTCGACTTGCCCGGGACGCATGGGCAGCAGGGGCTGGGTGCGATCCAGGGCCTGGATCTGGCTCTTCTCATCCACGCAGAGGACGAGGGCCTGGTCCGGGGGATTCAGGTAGAGGCCCACGATGTCCCGGACCTTCTCGATGAACAAGGGATCCTGGGAGAGCTTGAAGGTCTCGCTCCGATGCGGCTGCAGCCCGAAGGCCCGCCAGATCCGGCTGATGGCACTCTGGCTCATCCCGGTTCGCCGGGCCATCGACCGTGTGCTCCAGTGGGTGGCGTCGGCAGGACGCGTCTCCAAGGTCAAGGTGATGACCTGCGCCACCTCGGCATCAGTAATGGTCCGGGGGGCCCCTGGGCGCGGCTCATCCAGCAAGCCATCCAACCGGGCCGACAGGAACCGCCGACGCCACTTGCTAACGGTTTGCTCCGTGAGGTGCAGGTAGTTGGCAATCTCGCGGTTCGACACCCCGTCCGCCGCGGCCAAGATCAGCCGGGCACGCAGGGCCAAGGCCTGAGCGGTCTTCCGGCGCTGCACCCACTGCTGGAGGGTCTCGCGCTCGTCGGGGGTCAAGGTCACAGGGGCGAGAGGACGTCCGCGCGGCATCGGGTGAAACCTCCCGGTGAGGCTTTCACCCACCATAGGGGTCGGCAGAGAATAATGCAACATATTTCTAACTCAGGACACTAGGCGGGATGATGGACACTCTGGAAGTCCGCGCAGGGCCTTGAGCTTGCTCTCCAGGTGATGGGGTTTCACGGTGGGCCAGGACCCACTCAGGACTTCGGATTCCGGGCGTCAGGCCCCCCGATCTGGCGCAGGACGAGGGGCGCGGGACACGCCATGACCGGAGTCCCTGTGCGGCGAGGGCTTCCGGCTGGTGGGCCGTGAGGGACTCGAACCCCCGACGCCCGGGTTAAAAGCCCGGCGCTCTACCCACTGAGCTAACGGCCCCGCACCGATTCTACACCGCCGGCTGGGCCGCGGCGGCTACAATGGGCGCAGCCCCAGGCGGTGGAGGTGCCCTTGAGCGGCGAGGCGTACGCCCTGCTGGCTGCCCTGGCGTTCGCCCTCAGCACGGTCTTCACGCGGCAGTTCTCGGTGGGCTCGGGAGGTCGCCGGCCCGTGGCCCCAGAGGTCGGGGTGTTGGTCAGTCTGAGCACGGACCTGGTGGTGTTCGGGGCGCTCGCCGCCCCCGAACTCCGGCACGGACTGGGCGCACGGCTGGACCTGCAGGCCGTGGCGCTCTTCATGGTCGGTGCCGTGGTGGCCAGCATGCTGGGCCGGAACCTCGCCTACGCCAGCGTCAAGCGGGTGGGTGCCGGACGGTCCACGGCCATCCGGTTGTGCAACACGGTGTTCGCGGCGGCAGTTGGCTGGGTGTGGCTCCGGGACCTGCCGCGGCCCTGGCAGCTGGTGGGTGCGGCCATGGTGACCGTGGGGCTGTGGGTCGTCGTGACGGAGCGCGAGGGCTGGCGGGACTCCGTGGACTGGAGGGGACTCGCGGCCGCAGTCGGCGCGGCTCTGGCCTTCGCGCTGGGGGATACGGCCCGCCGCGCGGGCCTGCAACTGCTGCCCTCCGCGGCCGTGGGCGCCTTCGTAGGGGTGTGGGCTGCGCTCCCGGTCCAGCTGTTGTGGCTGCGGCCGTGGCGCTGGCGGCGGGACGCTGTGAGACAGCTCTGGCGGCCCGACGTTCTGGCCGGCGGGTTCTTCAACACTCTGGCGTTGCTGCTCCTCTTCTTCGCGGTGCAACGCACGCCGGTGGCGAACGCCGCAGCCCTGTACAACCTTCAGGTGCTGATCGTGATCGCCTTGGGCCGCTGGATGTTGAGGGGCGAAGACCCCGGAGGCTTGCGCCTGGTGGGTGGCAGCGCCCTGGCCGTGGCAGGGGCCCTGGCGGTGCTCTGGGGCTAAAGGGTCGCGAACCCCGACTGGCCTGTCTGCCGTACCATCGAAGGAGAGGAGGCACTGCGTTGCCGGACATCCGCGTGGGGGACATCAGGCTGCACTACGAGGAGTGGGGCAGCGGCCCGCCGTTGTTGTTGCTGCACGGGTTTCCGTTCTCCTTGGCCATCTGGTCGGAGGTGGCGAGCAGGATCGGGGACGCCGCGAGGGTCGTGGCTCCGGACCTGCGCGGCCACGGCCGGTCGGACAAGCCCGGAGGCCCGTACACCATGGAGGTCCTCGCGCAAGACGTCTTGGGCCTAGCGGACGCCCTCGGACTGGAGAGTTTCGTGCTCGGCGGGCACTCCATGGGCGGCTATGTGGCGTTCCGGGTGGCCGCGCACGTGCCGGAGCGGCTCAGGGGCTTAGTGCTCGTCGCGACCCGGGCGGAAGCGGACACCGAAGAGGCAAAGGCCAGGCGCCGGGCGGCCGTGGAGCGGATTCAGCGGGAAGGCAAAGCGGGGTTCGTGGACGAGTTCCTGACGGGGCTGGTGAGCGACCGGACCCGTACGGACCGGCCGCAGGTTCTGGAGCAGGCTCGCGCGGTTGCCGAGGCGGTGCCTGAACACGTCCTCGTCGCGTGCCTGCAAGGGATGAGGGAACGGCCAGACAGCCGGGAGCTCCTGACTCGCCTCCACGTACCTGCGCTGGTCCTGGTTGGCGGCGCGGACCGGGTGATTCCTCCGGAGGCTGCTCGGGCCATGGCAGAGGCGCTCCCTCGGGCGCGCTTGGTCACTGTCCCGGACGCGGGCCACCTCCCCATGCTGGAAGCACCGGAGGCCACTGCCGCGAGCCTGCGCGCGTTCCTCGAGGGGCTGCGCGCTTAGGCGTGCCTACAACAGGACCAGTTGCTCCGGCGCCCGGGGCGGCTCGAGCGGCCGAGGCGGGCGCAGGCGGACCTTGCGCTTGCACTCGGCTACCCGGGCGGCGACCTGTCGGCGGTAGGAGGCGGGCGCGTAGCGCTTGGGGTACAACGCCTCGTACGTAGACAGGAGCTCCGGACGGTGGGCTCGCAGGAACCCGAAGAACGCGTCCCGGGTGACCTCGCCCAGGTGCAGGACGTTGTGGGACACGAAGTGGGCTCCGGCGTCCGAGGCAGCGCGGAACACGGCCTCAAGCCCCTCCGGTTCGTCCGTGAGCCCTGGGAGCACCGGGGCCAGCATCACGCCCGTGCGAATCCCTGCCCGAGACAGCTCGGCGACCGCCCGCAGGCGGTGGTGCGGGAGTGCCACCGTGGGCTCGATCTGTCGAGCCAGGTGAGGGTCGAGGGTCGCCACGCTCACGCACACCGTGACCCCGGCGGTGCGTGCCAGCTCCAATAGCAGGTCCACGTCCCGCAGCACGAGCGGAGACCGGGTCACGAGGCTTACAGGCGTGCGGAACTCCAGCAGGGCCTCCAGCACGCCGCGGGTGATGCGGTAGCGGGCCTCCGCGGGCTGGTAGGGGTCTGTGGCGGTGCCCACGGCGACCAGCTCGCGCTTCCACGAGGGCCGCCCGAGTTCCGCCCGCAGAACCTGCGGCGCATTCACCTTCACGAACACCTTGGAGGACCACTCCGTGACGCCGTCCTGGTCCAAAAACCAGTGCGTGCGCCTGGCGTAGCAGAAGGGGCAACCGTGGGCGCAGCCGCGGTAAGGGTTGACGGACCAACCGAAGCCCATCCCCCGAACGCGGTTGAGCACGCTCTTCACGCGGATCTCGACGAGCTGTGGGGTCATGTTGCGGCTGGGTGCATGATAGGCGTACACGTGTTCGCATGTCAAGTAGTCACGTCTCCTCCTGGAGCCCCGTCAGCACCGTCAGGCCGCCGCCGAACCGCCGGACCATTTCCATGGCGTCCCTGCCCGCTTCTGCCATCGCCGGGCTGCGGAGGGCCTCCTTCAGGTCTTCCTGGGTGGCGAAGGTGGCCACGAAGATCTGGTGGTAGGGGACCTCCCCGCCCACGGGAGACCCCGTGACGCGGATCAGCGCGTGCGACTGCACCTTGGGCCAGCGCCGGACGATCTCCATGTGCGTGGTGCGGTAGTGCCGGTCGAACCCCTCCACGTCGGACGGCTTACCCCACAGGGCGATGAACGTCGCGGGCATCCCGACCCCCTTCTCTCTGAGCTGGCTCCATGCTGCGCCGGGCCGGCCGTGGAGTCAACGCAGGGTCCCTGCCGAGCCTTACAATGGTAGCAGGGTGAGCTTGTGGCGCTGGTCCTGAACTTCCACTGCGGGCGGTGCGGCCGGGAGTACGCGGTGTACTACCCCAAGGCGGTCGTCTACCCGCTGTACGGACAGGGAACCCGGGAGCAGGGCGCACGGGAGGACGCGCAGGAGGAGGCCAGTGGGGCGCTGGCCGTGCTGCGGGAGCGGGCGGAGCGGCAGGGGAGGACGTGGGTCGACGCGGGCCGGACCCAGCGGGTGGTGTGTGCCTGCGGCAAGGCGTTGAACCTGGACCTGAGCCAACACCCACGGGTCCCGCAGAGCAAGGCTGGAGCCGGCCGCCAGACCGGGCTCATCCCGTTCGGCACGCCACCCAAGAGACCCGCCTGACGTCCCGCGGGCAGCGGACTTGCCGAGGAGGGAGCGGAATGGCCGTGAACTGGAACCACCTGCGCGTGCCTCCGGAAAAGCTGCGGTGGGTTTGTGACCCGGACACGCTCAGCTTCCAGAGCACCACAGACCTCCCGCCCGAGCAGTCCCTGGTGGGCCAGGACCGCGCGGTGCGTGCCTTGGACTTGGGCCTGTCGGTTCAGCAGCCCATGTTCCACGTGTTCGTGGTCGGGCCGGCCGGGACGGGCCGGACCACGTACACCCAGCTCAAGGTGCGGGAGGTGGCGAGGACCCAACCGGTCCCCCGTGACTGGTGCTACGTGTACAACTTCAAGGACCCCAGCCAGCCGCTCGCGCTGCACTTCCCACCGGGGGAAGGCCGGAGGTTCGCTGCGGCCGTGGCTGCGCTGGTGGACGAGGTCCGCAACGCCATCCGCCAGGTCCTGGCCAGCGAGCAGTTCGAGGCCATGCGGCGCCAGACCCTCGAGCGGTTCGAGACCGAGGCGAACCGCATCTGGCAGGAACTGGAGGCTGTCGCCCGCCAGAAGGGGTTTTCTTTGCAGCGGACCCCACTCGGCATCACCACCGTGCCCCTGGGGCCCACAGGCCAGCCCATGACCCAGGAGGAGTTCGACCGCCTGCCGGGCCTGATCAAGGACAGGCTGGCGCAGGCCAACCGGGAGTTGCAGGAAGAAGTGGCGGAGGCGGTGCGCAAGGTGCGTGCCATCGAGCGGCAGGCGCGGGACGCGGTGGCGCAGCTAGAGCGGGATGCGGTGCTGGCTGCCGTCCGCGACCCCATCCACCGGCTTCGGGAGCGCTACCGGGACCTCCCCGGGGTGGTGGCCTACCTGGACGCGCTGCAGGAGGACGTGTTGGAGCACAGGGACGCCTTCCGGGAGGAGGAGGCACAGCCCCAGCTCCCGCTGCCCGTTGCGGCCCTGCGCCGGAGCGTGCTGGAGCGCTACGAGGTGAACCTGCTGGTGGACAACGGCGACCTCGAGGGCGCGCCCGTGGTGTTGGAGACCAACCCCTCCTACTACAACCTCTTCGGGAAGGTGGAGTACCGGGGCGAGCTCGGTACCCTGGTGACGGACTTCCGCATGATCCGGCCCGGGGCGGTCCACCGGGCCAACGGCGGCTACCTGATCCTGAACGCGCGGGACCTGCTGCTGCAGCTCGCCTCCTACGACGCCCTCAAGCGCGCTCTGCGCAGCGGCGAGGTGCGGATCGAGAACCTGTCCGAGCAGTACGGCCTGGTGCCCACCGCCACCTTGCGGCCCCAACCCATCCCCCTGGACCTGAAGGTGGTGCTCATCGGGCCTCCGGACCTCTACTACCTGCTGTACCGCTACGACGAGGACTTCCGGAAGATGTTCCGTGTGAAGGCGGAGTTCGACACCCAGATGCCGCGCACCGAGGAGAACATGCGCCGGGTGGCCGCGGCGCTGGGCGGCATGTGCACCGACGACGGAATCCGCCCGTGCGACCGCACCGCGGTGGCCAAGATTTTGGAGTACAGCGCGCGGTTGGCAGAGTCCCAGGACAAGCTGACGACCCGCTTCGGGGAGATCAAGCACGTCCTCGTGGAAGCGTCGGCGTGGGCCGCGCGGGACGGCGCCCCCGTGGTCACCGCCCGCCACGTGCAGCGGGCCCTGGAGGAGCGGGTGTACCGGAGCAACCTCCTGGAAGAGAAGATCCAGGAGCTCATCCGGCGCGGCCAGCTGTACGTGGACGTGGACGGCGAGGTGGTGGGACAGATCAACGGCCTGTCGGTCTGGCACCTGGGTGACTACGCCTTCGCCCGACCGACGCGGATTACCGCCCGCGCCTTCGTGGGCACCCGGGGCGTGGTGAACATCGAGCGGGAAATCAACCTCTCGGGGCCTATCCATAGCAAGGGCGTCCTGATCCTGAGCGGGTACCTGGGAGGCCAGTACGCGGCGCAGCGTCCCCTGAGCCTCTCCGCCAGCCTGACCTTCGAGCAGACGTACGAGGAGGTGGAGGGCGACTCCGCGTCGGCGGCGGAGCTGTACGCGCTGCTGAGCGTGCTGGCAGAGGTGCCCCTGCGCCAGGGGATCGCGGTCACAGGGTCCGTGAACCAGAAAGGGGAGATCCAGCCCATCGGCGGGGTGAACGAGAAGATCGAGGGCTTCTACGCGGTGTGCAAGGCGAAGGGACTCACGGGGCGGCAAGGAGTGGTGATCCCCCAGAGCAACCTGCAGAACCTGATGCTGCGCGAGGAGGTGGTGGACGCGGTCCGCGAGGGCCGCTTCCACGTGTGGGCGGTGCGCACGCTGGATGAGGGGCTGGAGATCCTGACGGGGATGCCCGCGGGTCAAGCCAGGCCCGACGGGACCTTCCCGGAGGGCACGGTGCACGCGCGGGTCGCGGCGCGGCTGGAAGAGTTCAACGAGCGGCTGCGGAGGACCCGCACCGCACGCCCGGAGGCTGAGCGGGAGCCCGAGGAGGATCGGAACCGCGACTGACGCGGTTTTCACCGGCGGGTTACACGCGCCGCGTACGGTGAGCCGCGTGGTGCGGCGAGCCGTCCCGGTGCTCCTCGCTACGACGCCTGCCCCCGCGGGGGTGAGCGCGCGGCGGCCACGCGAGCGCTCCCCCAGTCTCCGGACCGGAGGCGCGCGACTTGATCGCGTGCGGAAGCGCGGACAAGGGGCGAGGGTCGTCGCCGGTCTCGCGGGGCTCGTGGTTGTGCTCGCGGCCGTGGCGGCTGGCGCGGCGCAGCCGGCCCTGGAGCGCTACCAGATCCTCCCCGAGGCCTCCGAGGCGCGCTACCGCGTGGGCGAGACCTTCCTCGGCGAAGGGCGGTTCAACGTGGCGGTGGGCCGAACCCGGGACGTCCGGGGCGTGATCCTGGTGGACCGCCAGAGGCCGGCTCGGAGCCGTGTGGGCCCCATCGTGGTGGACCTGAGCACGCTGCAGTCCGACAGCGCGCGCAGGGACAACGCCATCCGGCAGCGGTGGCTGGAGTCCACCCGCTTTCCCGAGGCCCGGTTCGTGTCCACCGAGGTGCGCGGGGCGCCTTCCCGCTACCGGGATGGGCAGCCCGTGGAGCTTGAGGTGGTCGGCGACCTCACCGTGCGCGGCGTGACCCGGCGTGTCGTTTGGAAAGCCACGGTGCGCCTGGCAGGCCCAGAGCTGCTGGCGCAGGCCGCCACGTCCGTCCGCATGACCGACTTCGGGTTCCAGCCGCCCAGCATCCTCGGGTTCGTGCGGGCGGAGGACGACGTCACGTTGGAACTGGACCTGGTCGCCAGGCGGGAGAGTCCGTAGCGTGGTGGGGTTCCTGTGGCCCGCGGCGCTGTGGGGGCTGGCCCTGGTGGCGGGGCTGGCCGCGGGGGTGGCGTGGCTGAGCCGGCGGCGCGTGCCCCGCGCGTGGAAGCACCCGTGGGCCGCGGAGGCGGAGGGTCTATCCCGAAGGCAGCGCCACGTGGCATCCCTGCTCTACCTAGGTGCCCTGGCCGCGGTGGTGGTCGGCACCGCGCGGCCCGTGGTTGCCGTGCGGTTGCCCGTGCGGGACGCCGCGGTGGTGCTAAGCATCGACGTGAGCGGGAGCATGCGGTCGCAGGACCTGCTCCCCAACCGACTGGAGGCTGCGAAGGGAGCCGCGAGAGCCTTCCTCCGGGGCCTCTCCCCGGGCACCTCCGTGGGACTGGTGGCCTTCGCGGGGACCGCGGAGCTCCTCCACCCGCCCACCCGGGACCACGCCCGGGTCCTGCGGACCTTGGACGACTTGAGCTTCCGGCCCCGCACCGCCATCGGGGAGGGACTGCTGGAAGCGGTGGCCGCCCTGCCGGGACGGGTGCGGCGGCCGGGGTCCGGCTTCCAGCTGGACGCTTCCGCGCCGCCCGGGACGGTGGTGCTCCTCTCGGACGGCCGCAGCAACACCGGCGTGGATCCCCTGGAGGCGGCGGAGGTGGCTCGGCAGCAGAAGGTGGTGGTGTACACCGTGGGGATCGGAGACCCCGCGCCCCGGGACCCCGTGTGGACCATCGGCGGCCCCCTGGATGAGGAGACCCTGAAGGAGGTCGCCCGCAGGACGGGCGGCGAGTATTTCCACGCCACAGACAGCGCGGGGTTGAGCAAGGTGTACCGGCAGCTGGCGTACCGGGTGAGCTGGCAGACGCGGCGGGAAGAGCTGTCGGGCCTGGCGGCCCTGGTGGCTGCGGTCGCCTTGGTTGCCAGCTGGTGGGCAGGCAGCCACGCGTACCGGGTCCTGTGAACAGCGCACGGGAGGGGTGGTGACGGACATGGACGCACCGGTGACCGACCTGGGCCGGTACATCCTGGAGGAGTGGGCGGAAGACTACCGCGCGGGCAGGCTGGACCGGCGGGAGTTCCTGCGCAGGGTGCTGGCCATGGCAGGCTCGCAGGCGGCGGCCCTGGCGCTGCTGAGTTCGGTGGGCGAGGCGGCATCCGCGACAGAGCTGGGGGCGGCCAGCGCGCAGGCGCCTCCACCCCGCCAGACCGGAGGCGTCACGGTGCCCGCGGACGACCCGGTCATCGAGGTAGCGTCCGTGACGTTCCGGCAGGAGTCTACGAGCGTCCTGGGCTACCTGGCCCGGCCGCGGAACCGGCCTCAATCACCGGGCCTGGTGGTGGTGCACGAGAACCGAGGACTCGTGGAGCACATCAAGGACGTGGCGCGCCGCTTCGCCAAGGTGGGCTACGTGGCGCTCGCGGTGGACCTGGCGTCCCACGAAGGCGGCACCGACCGGTTCCAGGACTCGGCCCAGGTCACGGCCCTGCTCGGACGCACCCCGCCGGACCAGCTCGTGGCGATGCTCGTCGCCGCGGTGCAGTACCTGGGACAGCAGCCCTTCGTGCGTTCCGACCGGCTCGGGGCTGTGGGCTGGTGCTTCGGCGGAGGGATGACTTGGCGCCTGGCCACCGCGAGCCCGCAGCTGCGCGCCGCGGTCCCCTTCTACGGGTCGAACCCACCCCTGGACCAGGTACCGCACATCCGGGCGGCGGTCCTCGGCATCTACGCGGAGCGAGACGAGCGGATCAACCAGGGTATCCCTGCGCTGCGGGAGGCCCTGCAGCGCGCCGGGGTCGTCCACGAGATCGTCATCTACCCGGGCGTGGAGCACGCCTTCTTCAACGACACCGGTCCACGCTACAACCCGCAGGCCGCCCGGCAGGCCTGGGAACGTGCACTGGACTGGTTCGGGCGGTATCTTGAGTCCTAGTCGGAGCGGAGGACGGAGAGCGCGTGAGACGGTGGGTGGGGCTCGCGGTGGGCTTGGGGTTGGTGGCCCTGGGCGCCTGGCGAGTGCAGGGTGCCCTGCAGGCCCGCCGGCAGGCCGCGGCACCCCAGGCGCCTCGGTTCGCCGTGGTCCAGGTGGGACAGGCCTCTGTAGGCAGCGTGGTGCAGGAGGCCGCATACTCGGGAGACGTGCAGGCCACATCGACCGTGGAGGTGGTCGCACGGATCCCCGGCGTCGTGGCAGAGGTCCTGGTCGGGGACGGCGACCGGGTCCAGGCCGGACAGATGCTGGTACGCCTGGATCCCCGGGAGCTCCGCTACGACTTGCAGCGGGCCGCCGCCGCACGGGACGCCCAAGCGGTCCAGGTCCGGCAGGCGGAAGCGAACCTCCGCACCCTCCGAGTACAAGTGGAGCAGGCACGGGCAGCGCTGCAGGTGCAGCAGGCCCGTCTGCACCAGCTGCTGGCGGGCAGTCCCCCGGAGCAGGTCCGGCAAGCCGAAGAACAGGTGCGGCAGGCTCAGGCCAGCCTGGAGTTCGCGCAGGCGCAGCTCCGCAGGGCCGAGGAGCTCTTCCGACAGGGGTTCGTGGCGCAGCAGGCGGTGGACGCGGCCCGCACGGAGGTGGCGGTCCAGGAAGCCAGGCTACGGGCGGCGGAGCAACAGCTGGCGCTTTTGAGGCGAGGGCCTTCTGCCGAGGAAGTGGAAGTGGCCCGCGGGCAGGTCCGCCAGGCAGAGGTCGCGCTGCGTCAGGCCCAGGCCCAGGCGTCCCAGGCGGAGGTCGCGCTGGAGCACGCCCGCAGGTTGCTGACCCAGGCGGAGGTGAACTTCCGACAGGTGCACACCTCCCTCGCGGAAAGCCTGGTGCGGGCTCCCGTCGCGGGGGTAGTGGCGGCACGGGCGGTGGACCCCGGCGACACCGTGTCACCGTCCACCCGCCTCCTGCAGGTGGTGCGCACCGACCCCGCCGTGGTGGCCTTCCCCGTACCGGAGCGGGAGCTGGGTGCGCTGCAGAGAGGTTCTGCGGTGGAGGTGACCGCGGACGCCGTGCCCGGCCGCGTGTTCACGGGACGCGTGGCGGGCACAAACCCCCTGCTGTCTCCGGAGACCCGCACCGCGGAGGTCAAGGTAGAAGTGCCCAACCCCGAGGGCCTGCTCCGGCCCGGCATGACCGCACGCGTTCGGGCGGTGCTGGCGCGCCGGGACGGGGTGGTCACGGTTCCGGTGGAAGCCGTCTTGCGCCGCTCCGGCCGGGCGGTGGTGTTCGTCGTGGAGGGTGACGTGGCGCGGGAACGGGAGGTGACCACCGGCCTGTCGGACGGACGGAGGGTGGAGGTCCGGACTGGGATCGGCGCAGGCGAGCGCGTGGTGGTGGCGGGTCAGGAAACCCTGCGAGACGGAGTGACCGTCCGGACCCCAGAAGGCCTTCGGGTAGGCCCGAGCCGGCGGCGGAGGCAGCCGTGAATTTCTACCGCCTGACCCTGGCCCGGCCGATCGGGACCTGCATCGTCTTCTGCGCGGTGGTCCTGGTGGGTGTGGCGAGCCTCGCGGGGCTGCCCATCGACCTGCTGCCGGAGATCACGCGCCCGCGCCTGACGGTGGTCACCGACTACCCGGCTGCCGGGCCTGAGGAGGTGGAAAACCTCGTCTCCCGGGTGATCGAGGAGGCGGTCAGCACGGTTCCCGGCGTGCTGGACGTGGTGTCGGTCTCGAGCCTCGGGACTTCCCGGGTGACCGCCACCTTCGACTTCGGCCGGGACCTGGACGCGGCCGCCGCGGACCTCCGGGCGGCCATCGAACGGGTCCGCCGCCGGCTGCCGGAGCGGGCCACCCCGCCCGTAGTGTTCAAGTTCGACCCGTCTCAGATGCCCATCCTCCAGATCGGCCTGGTGGGGGCACCGGGCTCGCGCGTGGGCGTCGCGGACCTCGTGCGGCTCGCGCAAGAGCAGGTGCTGTTCCGGGTGGAGCGGGTCCCGGGCGTGGCGGTGGTGGAGCTGCGGGGCGGGACCCGGGAGGAGATCCGGGTGGAGGCCGACCGCGCGCGCATGCAGGCCCTGCGCGTCTCCCAGCAGGACCTGGTACAGGCGCTGGCGGGCGCCAACCTGTCCGCGCCCGCGGGTCAGGTGCTGGAGGGGTCCCGGCGAGTGACCGTGCGCCTCGTGAGCCGGTACGAGGACCTGGGCCACATTCGGTCCACGGTTGTGGCGGTGCGAGGCGGACGGCCCGTGCGGGTGCAGGACGTGGCCATGGTGCGGCGCACCCTGGCGGACGAGACCGGTCGCGTGCGCGTGAACAGGCAGCCCGGGATCCTCCTCCAGGTACAGCGGCAGCCGGGCGTCAACACCGTGGCGGTCTCGGACGGGGTACGGCGGGAGGTGGAGCGGCTGGACAGACAGCTGGTGGACGTGCGCTTCCACGTCCTGGGAGACAGCGCCCAGTTTATCCGCAGCGCCATCCGGTCCGTGCAGGAGTCGCTGCTGGTAGGTGCAGGCCTGGCGGTGGGCGTCCTGTGGTTGTTTCTGCGCGACCTGCGCAGCGTGCTGGTGGTAGCGGCCACCATCCCCATCTCCCTGCTGGCAGCCTTCGCCCTCATGTACTTTGCGGGCTACACGGTGAACCTGATGACCCTGGGCGCCTTGGCCCTGGGGGTCGGCATGCTGGTCGACACCGCGATCGTGGTCCTCGAGAACATCTTCCGGTACCGGGAGGCGGGCCACGAGGGCAGGGAAGCGGCCCTGCGGGGCGTGCAGGAGGTGGCGGGCGCAGTGACCGCATCCACTCTGACCACGGTGGTGGTGTTCCTGCCCGTGGTGTTCCTCCGCAGCGGTGCCCTGGTCACCCAGATGTTCGTACAGTTCAGCTTCGTGGTGGTGTTCGCCCTGCTCTGCTCGCTGTTCGTCTCCCTGACCCTGACTCCCGTGCTGGCCTCCTGGCTGCCGCGGATGCGCTCGCGCGCCTCGGGAGGCTGGGTACACGCCTTGGTGGAGGGGTACCGGGGCGTGCTGCGCGCCGCCCTCCGCCGCCGCGCGGCGGTGTTCGCCCTGTCGGGCCTGGCGGCGCTGCTGACGGTTGCGCTGTTCCCCCTTCTGGGGTCCGAGCTGCTCCCCCAGACGGACGAGGGCGAGATGTTCGTGAACGTGCGCCTGCCCGCGGGCACCGACCTGGCGGTGGCCGACCGGACCCTGCAGGTCCTGGAGCGCACCGCCCGGCAGGTGGCGCCGGAAGTCCGGGACGTGACTTCGCTCGTGGGCAGCGCCTCCTTCGGGAGCTGGTCGGGTTCTCTGCGGCTGCGGCTCGCCCCGCGTGCGGAGCGGCAGCGGTCCACCGAGGAGGTGGCACAGGCGCTTCGCAGGGTCCTGGCGGTCCCCGGCGGGCGTGTCGTGGTGCGCGCGAGCTCCGGGGCCCTGGGGGTCCTGCGGTTCGGGACGAGCCAGGACCCCATCTCCGTGGAGGTGCGCGGCTATGACCTGCGGGAGGCGATGCGGATCGCCGGGGAGGTGCGTGCGCTGCTGGAGACCGTGCCGGGGGTAACGGACGCGGCCATCCAGCGGGAGGAGCAGGCGCCGGAGCTGGCCGTACAGGTGGACGCGCATCGGGCTGCGACGTTCGGGCTGTCGCCCGCGCAGATCGCGCAGGCCCTACAGGCGGCGGTCGCGGGGCAGGTAGCCACCCTCGTGCGGGAAGGGGGCACGGAGGTGGAGGTAGTGGTGCGGCTGCCGGCAGCGCAGCGGCAGCTGGCGCAGGACGTCCTCGCAGTACCCCTCACGACCCCGGACGGCCGGACCGTGGCGCTACGGCAGGTGGCGACGCTCGTGCGGGACCTGGGCCCCGCGCAGATCGAGCGGCGGGGCCGTGAGCGGGTGATCGCGGTGACCGCGGGGCTGAGCGGGCGGGACTTCGGGAGCGCCGCGGAGGAGGTTCGCAGCCGCCTGGCCCAGATGTCCTTGCCGCCCGGGTTCGCGGTGGCGCTCAGCGACGAGTACGAGGAGCAGCAGCGCGCCTACCGCCAGCTGGCCGCGGGGTTCGGGCTCGCGGTCCTCCTGGTGTACGCGGTCATGGCCGTCCAGTTCGAGCGGTTGCTGGAGCCCCTGCTGATTATGGCGTCCGTCCCGTTTGCGCTCACGGGTTCCTTCCTCCTGCTGTTCCTCACCGGGACCACGTTGAACGTGCAGTCCTTCACCGGCCTGATCGTGCTGGCGGGTGTGGTGGTGAACAACGCCATCGTGCTGCTGGACTTCATCCTCCGGCGGCACCGGGACGAGGGCCGGCCGCTGTCCGAGGCCGTGGAGGGGGCCGCCAGCACGCGGCTGCGGCCGGTGTTGATGACCACCCTGACCACGGTCCTCGCCCTGGCCCCCACCGCCTTGGGCGTGGGGGAAGGGGCCGAGCTGCAGGCGCCGCTGGCGCGCAGCGTCATCGGCGGCATGGCGTTCTCCACCCTGGTGACCTTGGTGCTGATCCCGACCCTCTACGTCGCGGTGGAGGAGTTCCGAGCCCGGCGGCGGGTGCCCCGGCCCGCAGTGCGACCGGTGGTGGTGGTGGGTGCAGCGCGCGACCCGAACAGCCCGGACGGCACCTGACCCGCAGAACCCAAGAACGCCTCAGGGAGTCTATGTCGGTGGAGGTGTCCATGCGCGCTCGGTCTTCCCTTGTACTGCTGGTCGCGACTTCCCTTGCCGCCGTGGCCGCCAGCCGCGTGGGAGCCCAGACCCCACAGGGCCTGTCGCTGCCCCAGGCGGTGGCCCTGGCGCTCGAGCGCAGCCCGCAGGTGCGGGCCGCCCGCAGCGCGGCCCAGGCCTCTGCGGCGCAGCTCGCCGCGGCGCGCGCCGCCTTCTGGCCGTCGGTGAACCTCGGCGCCTCCAGCAGCCTTTCGGGTACGGGGATGGGGTACCAGGTGAGCGCAGGGGTCACCTACCTCCTCTACGACGGAGGGGTGCGGGAGGCCCAGGTCCGCCAGCTGGAGGCGCAAGCACGGGCCGCGCAACAGCAGGTCCTGGCCGTCGAAGCGCAGGTGGCGCTTGTGGCCGTGCAGGCGTTCATGAACACGGTGCGTAGCGAGCAGGTGATTGCCCTGCGCCAGCAGGTCGTGGAGCAGGCGCGGCTCCAGGTGGAGGGCGCTCGGGCGCGGGTGCGGGCGGGGACCGCAGCCCAGGCAGACGTGGTGGCGGCAGAGGCGCAGCTGGCCGCGGCGGAGGTGCAGCTGCTGGAGGCGCAGGCGGAGTTCGCGTCGAACCGGGAGGCCCTGCGCGCCCTGTTGGGCATGGAGATTACTGCTCCCCTCACCCTCACCGCGCCTGGGACGCCGCCTCCGTTCGAGCTCCCCGAGCAGGAGGTGGTCCAACGCGCCCTGACTCGGCCGGAAGTGCGCCGCGCGGAGGCAGACGTGGCGGCCGCGGAGGCGGCGCTGGCGGTGGCCATGTTCCAGGGCGGGGTAACGGTGACGCTAGACGGCCGGTACGTGCTGGTGGGCACCGGCGTCACCCCCCCGGGCACGTGGTCGGTGGGCGCGTCGCTTTCGCTCCCTCTGGTGGACGGAGGTCAGCGCCAGGCGCGGGTGGAGGCGGCCCGCGCGAACCTAGAGGCTGCCCGGGCGTCCTTGGAACAGACCCGCCTGGAGGCGCGGCGCGACGCGGTGCAGGCGCAGCTCGCCTACGTGGCCGCGGCGGCCCGGGAGCAAGCCGCCCGCCGGGCCGCCGCGGCGGCCGCCGAGGCGCTGCGGGTGGCGCGGGGCCGCTACCAAGCAGGGGTGGGCAGCATCCTGGAAGTGGCGACCGCGCAGACCCAGTTCGCCACCGTGCAGGAGAGCCTGCTGCAGGCTCAGGCTGCGCGGTGGACATCGCTGGCGACCCTGCGGCGGGCCGTAGGTATGCCCGTGCTGACGGAGGTGGCGCGTTGAAGCGGTGGACGGCGCTATTGCTGGCTGCACTCGCGCTCGGGGCGGGCGCGTACACCTACTGGCGCACGAGGCCCACGCGGGCGCAGGAAACCCGCTGGCGCACCGCGGCGGTGCAGCGGGCGGACCTCGTGGTCACCGTGTCCGCGTCCGGCACCGTGCAGCCGGCTTCCCAGGTGGAGGTCAGGTCCCGGGCCACGGGCATCGTGAGGGCGGTCTACGCGCGGGAGGGCGAGACCGTCCGGCAAGGGCAGGTCCTCGCCCTGATCGACGACCCGGACGCGCAGAGCGCGGTGCGGGACGCCCAGGCAGCGCTTCAGGCCGCACAGGCGCGGCTCGCCCAGGCACAGGCGCAGCGCACCGCCCAAGCCGCCCAGGCACGGGCCGCGCTGCAGCAAGCCGAGGCCAACCTGGCCGCGGCCCGGGCGCGTTTGGCGCAGCTTCTGGCGGGCACCAGGCCCGAGGAGGTGGCGCAGGCAGAGCAAGCGCTGCGGTCTGCCGAGGCGGAACTGCGCCTGCGGCAGCAGGACCTGGAGCGCACTCGCCAGCTGTTCCAGCAGGGGTTCGTGGCCCGCCAGCAGCTGGACCAGGCGCAGGCGGCCGCCGAGGCCGCGGAGGCCGCCTACCGCAGCGCGCAGCAGCGGCTTGCGCAGTTCCGCGCGGGCCCCACCGCAGCCCAGGTGGACGAGGCCCGGGCTGCGGTCCGACAGGCAGAAGCCCAAGTGCAGCAGGCGCGGGCGGCGCTGCTGGAGGACCGGGTGCGCGCGCAGGAGGTGGCTGCAGCGCAGGCAGCGGTGGCCCAGGCCCGGGCCAACCTCCACAACGCCCTCGACCGGCTGGCGGAGACCCGCATCCGCGCGCCGGTGTCCGGGACGGTGGCCGTGCGGTCGGTGGAGGTAGGCCAGTCGGTCATCGGCACCGCGCAGGGCGGCACACCGGTGATGACCCTGGCCGTGACCCGTCCGCTGTACGCCTCGGTCCTCGTGGACGAGGTGGACATCGCCCGGTTGCGGGTCGGGATGGCGGCCGCGGTGCGGGCGGACGCCCTTCCGGGTCGTACCTTCCGCGGCTGGGTGGACGCCATCGCGGCCAGCGCTCAGCTGAACAACAACGTGGTCCAGTACAAGGTGACGGTGCGGGTGGACGACCCGGAACAGGCCCTCAAGCTGGGCATGACGGTCGAGGCGGAGTTCGAGGTGGTACGGCGCCCCGGGGTGCTGCTCGTCCCCCGCGGGGCTGTGCGGGGCGCACGGCGCCCCTTGGTCCTGGTGGTGGAGGACGGCCGCCTCGTGCCACGGCCGGTCGTGTTGGGGGAGAGCGACGGGCGCGTGGTGGAGGTGCGTTCGGGGCTGCAGGAGGGGGAGCTGGTGTACCTGGGCGAGGAGGGGTCTCCCGGAGGCCCTGCCCGGACCCGAAACCCGTTCCTGCCGCAGTTCCGGGTCCGCTCGCCAGCACCGGGAGGGCGGTGATGTTGCTCGAGCTGCGGCAGGTGTGGAAGGTCTACCGCATGGACGGGGTGGAGGTCCAAGCCCTGCGCGGGGTGGACCTCGGCGTAGGGGCGGGCGAGTTCGTGGCCATCATGGGTCCCTCGGGTTCGGGGAAGTCCACGTGCATGAATCTGCTCGGGCTCCTGGACCGCCCCACCTCCGGGCAGTACGTCTTCGAGGGCCGGGACACGGCAGCCCTCAGCGAGGTGGAGCGCGCGCGGCTGCGCAACCGGCGCATCGGGTTCGTGTTCCAGTCGTTCAACCTGCTGCCCAGGACCACCGCCCTGGACAACGTGGCGTTGCCGCTGCTGTACGGCGGCGTCCGGGACCGAGCGCGGGCGGTGCAAGCCCTACAGGCTGTGGGGCTGGGCGACCGGATGCACCACCTGCCCAACCAGCTCTCCGGCGGGCAGCAACAGCGCGTGGCCATCGCGCGCGCTCTCGTCATGCGGCCGGCCCTGGTGCTGGCGGACGAGCCCACGGGCAACCTGGACACCCAGACCAGCCTTGAGGTCATGGCCCTCCTGCAGCGGTTGAATCGCGACGGCGTGACCGTGGTCCTCGTCACCCACGACCCGGAGGTAGCGAGCTTCAGTCGGCGCGTGGTGCAGTTCCGGGACGGACGGATCGTGGGCGACCGCCCGAACCGGCCGCGCCTGGCGGAGGGGTCGGCGTGAGCCTGTGGGCGAGCGTGCGGGTGGCCCTGCGGGCGTTGGCCGGGAACCCCCTGCGATCCCTGCTCACCACCTTGGGGGTCGTGATCGGCGTGGCGGCCGTGGTGACCACGGTGAGCATCGGGGCGGGAGCCCGGCGCAGCGTGGAGGACCAGCTCACGAGCCTCGGGACCAACCTGCTCACCGTACTTCCCGGCCGCGTGGAACTACCCGGCCGCGTCGGTCAAGGCCTCGGCAGCGCCCAGACCCTCACCTGGGACGACGCCCTGGCCATCCAACAGTTGCTGCCCGACGTGGAGGCGGTGAGCGCGGAGTTCAGCCGGCCCGCGCAGGTGGTGGCGGGTGCGTACAACGACACCACCAACGTGAGCGGGGTGACGCCCTCCTTCCCCCAGGTGCGGAACTGGCAGCCGTCTGAGGGCGCGTTCTTCACCGACCACGACATGCGGACTCGGGCCCGGGTGGCGGTGATCGGCCAGACGGTCCGGGAGGCCCTGTTCCCAGACCAGGATCCGATCGGCCAGACCCTCCGCATCCACCGTGCTCTGTTCACCGTCATCGGGGTCATGGAGCGCAAGGGGTCCACAGGATTCGGCGACCGCGACGACGTGGTGTTCGTGCCCCTGTCGACCGCGCAAAAGCGGTTGTTCGGCGTGGACCACGTGCGGGCGGTGTACGTGAAGGTCCGGGAGGCCGCGCGGATGGACGCGGTGGCCTCGGAAGTGGAAGCCTTGCTGCGGGCACGGCACCGCATCCCGCCAGGCGGCGAGCCCGATTTCGTGGTCCGAAACCAGGCCGACGTGATCCAGGCGTTCACGGGCGTGACCCAGACCGTCACCCTGCTGCTCGGCGCCATCGCGGCGGTCTCGCTGGTCGTGGGCGGGATCGGGATCATGAACATCATGCTGGTGTCCGTCACCGAGCGGACCCGGGAGATCGGGATCCGCAAGGCGGTCGGGGCCACCCACCGCGACATCCTGCTTCAGTTCCTCGTGGAGGCCGTGCTGCTGAGCGTTGGGGGCGGGCTCGTCGGCATCGGGGTCGGAGTCGTGGCCGCACAGACCATCTCCGCCGCCGCAGGCTGGGCGACCCTGGTGACCCCCGTAGCGGTCTTCCTCGCCTTCTGCTTCGCAGCCGCCGTGGGCGTGTTCTTCGGGCTGTACCCGGCCCACCGGGCCGCTTCTCTGGACCCCATCACAGCCCTCAGGCACGAGTAACCAGAGGAAGGCAGGAAACGGCGGGAGAGGTACCGAACCATTGCCGACAGTCGGCAGTCGACGACGATGACCGAGGGAGTGTTTCCCGCCCTGACCCGTCAAGGCCTGACGGAGGCTGTGGAGCAGGCCATCCGGCGGGCCATCCTGGAAGGCCGGTTGGCCGCGGGGGAGCGGTTGGTCGAGGCCCGGATCTCGGAGGAACTTGGCGTGAGCCGGGCTCCTGTGCGGGAGGCCCTGGCCCGCCTGGCGCAGCGCGGCCTGGTGGTGAGCCTGGCCAACCGGGGCACGTTCGTGGTCCGACTCGGGCCGGAGGATGTGGGGGAGCTATTTACCTTGCGGGTCCTGCTGGAGGGGCACGCCGCCAGTTGTCTGGCGTCTGCGGGGCGGCTGACGGAGCTCGCGTACCTCGAACAGCTCGCCGAGTCTGCGCAGGAGGCAGCCCGGGTAAACAACGCGGAGGCCGCGGCCGAGCGGGACCTGGAGTTCAGCGCGCACTTGGTCGGGCTGGCTGGCTCAAGGCGCCTGCTTCGCATCTGGCAGGAGCTGAGCGACCAGTTGCGGCTCGCCTTGCCCGGGCTCGGCCGCCTGGGCTCGCCAGCGCCCGCCGAGGGGCTGCGGCGCGTCCTGGACGCGCTGCGCACGCGAGATCCGGAGGCTGCCAGACGGGCGATGGCAGACCACCTGGCGCGCTGGCGAGTCCTCTGGCTTCGGGCGGTGTCGGAAGGTGGCTGACCAGACGATGGGTCGGACGATCGGCCTTTCGACACCCCTCCACGGGGTGCCGCGGCTCTCGCTGCGGGCGCTGTTGCGGTCCTGGACGCAAGCCGCCACACTCGTCGCGCCCCTGCCGCGCGCCGCTCCGGCCTGGGACGTTTTCGTCTACAACGTCTACTTCACCTCGTTCGCCCTCGCCCTGGTGTACCTGTACGTGACGGCCCTACAGGTGGCGCCGGCCTCCAGTTTGGTTCCCGGCGTGGTGCTGGCAGGTGTGCTGTCCGCGTCGGTGGTTTCCACGTACGCCCTGCTGGCGGCGCTCATGCCACGGCTCGGCGGCGACTACGTGTACGTGGGCGAAGTCCTCGGCCCGTCCTTGGGATTCCTGGCGAGTTGGAACTGGGTTGTGTGGTTGTCCTTCTGGGTCGGGTTCGGCGGCTACACGTTTTCTGCGGTGGGGCTGCGCGGTTGGGCCATCGCCCTCGCGCTGGCCACCGGGCGGGCGGACCTGCTGGCGCTGGCGAAGGCGCTCGGCCGGCCCGACGTGGCCTTCCTGGTAGGCACAGGGGTGGTCACGGGCTTCGGCGTACTCGTGAGCCTCGGGATGCGGACGTTCTTCCGGGTTCAGCGCTGGAGCTTCGTCCTCGCGGCAGTCTCGGTGGGGCTGACCGCGCTGGCGCTCGCCACCGAGGACGCCAACACGTTTGCCCGACGCCTCGACGGTGCGGCGCTCTCCCTGCTGGGGGTCCCCGGCGTGTACGCGGCGGTGGCGAAGGGGAGCGGCGCTCAAGCTGCCTCGGGATCCGCCTTGAACGTCGTGCCCGCGGCCTTCCTGGTACTCCCGTGGACCATCGGCAGCGCTTTCATCGGGCCGGAGGTCAGGGACGTGCGTAGGACGCAGCCCCTCGGGATGCTCGTGGCCCTGCTGGCGGTGACCGCCACCGCGGCGGTGCTCGGGCACCTGCTGGTCCGCGCGGTCGGCCCCAGCTTCCTCGTGGGCCTGGCTTCCGGCGCCGGCGAGCGAGTCGGGATCCCGCTGCGGCCGTACCTGCACGAGGTGGCGTTCCTGAGCCTCGGAGGATCGTGGCCCCTCGCGGTGGCCGCGATCGGGTACCTGTGCCTGGGGTGGATGTACGTGGGCCAGAACGTGATCAACAGCGCCCGGGTCTTGATGGCCTGGGCACGGGACGGCCTTGTGCCGCCGCGGTGGGCGGAGGTTCACCCGCGGCTGCACGTGCCGTGCCGGGCCACGTGGGCCGTGGTGGCCGCGGGCGAGGTGTTCCTCGCCCTGGTCTGCTTCGCGCCGTCTGTCCACCTGCTGAGCAGCATCCTGGCCCTGAGCCTGTCCGCCGGGCTTGCGTGCCTGAGTGCTGTGGTGCTGCCCCTCCGCCGGCCCGAGCTGCTCCGGGGCGTGGCTGCGAGGACCGTGGCCGGGGTCCCCCTGCTCGCGCTGGTGGGGGGAGTTGGACTCGTTGTGCTCTCGTACGTGGACCTCCGTTACCTCGCGGACGGCCGCTACGGGGCGAACAACCTCGAGTCGCTCCTCGCGGTGGCCGTAGTCCTCGCCGCAGGCCCCGCCTACCGCCGGTGGGCGTCCGGACGGTGGAGCCGGTCGCCGTGAGTCCAGGTGCGGAGGCGGTGGCCGTGACCCGGGCCACCGTCTCGGAGAAGGTTTCGGTACCGCGGACTCCCTGGTCGCGGTTGCGCAGGGACCCGGCGGCTCTGGTGGGCCTCGGGGTGATCGCGGGGGTGGTGTGCGCGGCGCTGCTCGCGCCCTTGATCGCGCCCGCAGATCCGGCGTTCCAGCACCCAGACGGGCTCAGCGCGGACGGGCGGCCACTTCCGCCCGGCGGGCGGTTCCTCCTCGGGACCGACCTGCTGGGCCGGGACCTGCTGTCGCGCCTGCTGTACGGCGCCCGGGTCTCCCTGCTCGTGGGTGTGGTGGCGAACGGAGCCGCGGTGGGCATCGGGACCCTCCTGGGCGTGACAGCAGGATACGTGCGGGGCTGGGTAGGCGTGCTGTTCATGCGCTTTCTGGACCTCATGATGGCCTTCCCCGCGTTGGTGCTGGCCATCGCCCTCGCCGCGATCCTCCGGCCGAGCCTTTGGATCGTGGCGCTCGTCATCGGCCTGGTGAACTGGGTGTGGGTGGGCCGGGTGGTGTACGGTCAAACCCTTTCGCTGGCGCAGCAGGAGTTCGTGGAGGCAGCCCGTGCCCTGGGCGCGGGCTCGGGACGGGTGCTGGCAAGGCACCTGCTCCCCCACCTGCTTCCGACGCTGCTCGTGTGGGGAACCCTGGGCATTTCCACCACAGTGCTCTTCGAAGCTTCCCTGTCGTTCCTCGGCGTGGGCGTCCGGCCCCCCACGCCGAGCTGGGGAGGCATCATCAACGAGAGCCAGTCCTACTTTCTGGACGCGCCCTGGCTGGTGGCGTTCCCTGGGCTTGCCATCCTGTTCACATCTCTCTCCTTCAACCTGGTGGGCGAGGCGCTGCGGGACGCGTTGGACCCGCGGCGGGGGGCGCGGGCGTGATCCGGTACCTGGCGGGCCGGCTGGCGCAGAGCTGCGTGGTGTTGGTGGGCGTGAGCCTGCTGACCTTCCTCCTCCTGTACGTGCTTCCCGCCGACCCCGCCCGGATGGTGGCCGGGCGCAGCGCGAATCCCGACGTGGTGGCCGCGATCCGGAGGGAGCTGGGTCTGGACCGGCCGTTGCCGGAGCGCTACGCGCACTACGTGAGCCGCCTCCTGCGGGGAGACCTCGGGCGGTCATACGTGCAGAAGGTGGACGTCGCGGACCTGGTGGGTTCCCGCCTCGGGGCCACGGCGCAGCTCATGGCCGCGGGGATCGTGTTCGAACTGCTCCTGGGACTACCCGCGGGGATCGCCGCCGCCGTGCGGCGGGGTTCCGCGGTGGACCGCCTCGTGATGGTGGCCGCCTTTGCGGGGGCGTCCGCGCCCCAGTTCGCCGTGGGCCTGCTGCTGCTGTACGTGCTGTCTTTCCGGTTCGGCTGGTTCCCGCTGGGGGGCTACGGCACGTGGCAGCACGTGGTGTTGCCGGCCGTGACCTTGGGCCTGGCGGGGGGCGGTTGGTACGCGCGGGTGATGCGGTCGGCCCTGGTGGAGGTCCTGGACCAGGACTACGTCCGGACCGGCCGGGCGAAGGGCCTGACCCCTCGCCGGGTGCTGTTCCGGCACGCCTTGCAGAACGCCCTGATCCCGGTGGTCTCCATGGTGGGGTTGGACGTCGGGACGTTCATGGGCGGGGTCGTGGTGGTGGAGTCGGTATTCGGCTGGCCCGGCATCGGCCAGCTCGCCTGGCAGGCCATCCAGATGGTGGACGTGCCGGTGATCCTGGGCGTGGTACTCACGTCCGCCCTGGCCATCCTGGCAGGGAATCTCTTGGCGGACCTATGCTACCCGTTCCTGGACCCGCGGGTGCGCTACGGCTGAAGGAAACCATCACGAGGGGAGGGCGACCATGCGATGGATCGGACTGGCCTGTAGTGTGGTGGTGGCGGCGGCCTTGCTCTGGGCTGCAGGGAGTCCCGCCAGCCCCGCGCCCGCCGTGGACCGTGTCACGGTCACCTTCAAGGACGACATCAGCACCCTCGACCCGGCCATCGGGTACGATTGGCAGAACTGGTCCATCATCAAGTCCATCTTCGACGGGCTCATGGACTACGAGCCGGGCACCACGCAGCTGGTCCCCCACCTGGCGGAGTCGTACCAGGTGTCGTCGGACGGCCGGACCTACACCTTCCGGCTGCGTCGGGGAGTGAAGTTCCACAACGGGCGTGAGGTGACCGCGCAGGACTTCAAGTACTCGCTGGAGCGGGTCCTGAACCCCAAAACCCAGAGCCCGGGCGCGGGCTTCTTCCTCGGGATCGCGGGCGCGGTCGCCTTCCAGAAGGGTCAGGCCAAGGAGGTGTCCGGCCTGCAGGCCGTAGACCGCTACACCCTCCGGGTGACCCTGGAGAAGCCCAACGCGGCCTTCCTCCACACCATGGCGCTGAACTTCAGCCACGTGGTCCCGCGGGAGGAGGTGGAACGTGCGGGCGCCGACTTCGGCCACAAGCCCGTGGGTACCGGTGCCTTCCGGCTCCGGGAGTGGGTGCTCGGCCAGCGGGTGGTTCTGGAACGCAACCGGGACTACTTCATCCAGGGCCAGCCCCGGGTGGACGAGATCGTCTTCCTCGTCGGCGTGGACCCGAATGTGGCCCTGCTCCGCCTGCAGCGGGGCGAGGTGGACATCCTCGGAGACGGCATCCCGCCTGCGCGCTTCGCGGGCATCCTGCAGGACCCTCGCTGGCGGAAGCAGGTCGAGGTGGGCGACCAGCTCCACACCGGTTACGTGACTCTGCACGTCCGGACCCGACCCCTGAACGACGTGCGGGTCCGCAGGGCGTTGAACATGGCGGTGAACAAGGAGCGCATCGTGCGGATCATCAACAACCGCGCGGTGCCCGCAGTCCAAATCCTGCCACCCCTCATGCCCGGCCACGACCGGTCCTACCGCGGGTATGCGTACAACCCGGACGCGGCGCGGCGCCTCCTGGCGGAGGCCGGTTACCCGAACGGGTTCTCCACCGTCCTGTATGCGAACAACACCGACCCCAACCCTCGCATCGCCCAGGCGATCCAGCAGGACCTGGCGCGGGTCGGGGTCCGGGCGGAGCTCAGGACCCTCGCCCAGAGCACGGTCATCGAAGCCGGCGGCAAGGGGCAAGCTCCCCTGGTATGGTCCGGCGGGATGGCGTGGATCGCCGACTACCCTGACCCCAACAACTTCTACTGGCCCATCCTCTCGTGCGCCAGCGCTGCACCGGGGGGTTGGAACTGGGCCTGGTACTGCAACCGGACTTTGGAGCGGATGGCGCAGGAAGCCGACAGCCTGGTCCAGCCAGGGCAGGAGCGGCAGCGGGCGGAGCGGTACCGTCAGATCTACCGGCGGATCATGCAGGACGCCCCGTGGATCCCCATCTTCCACGAGAAGCGCTACACTATGCACTCCGCGCGGGTAGGGGGGAAGAAGGGGATCTTCACAGACCCTGTGCACATCCCGGTCCACTACGACGAAGTCAGGGTGCTCCGATGACGTTCCACACGGTCCACGCCGCAAACCACCACTTGGGGTGGGACCGGAGCCTCCCACCCGCGCTGCACGTCAGCCCCGGCGACGCCGTGGAGTTCGAGGTGGTGGACGCCTCCGGGGGCCAGCTGGACCAAACCTCCACCGCTGCGGACGTGGCCCGGTTGGACTTCGGGCGCGTCAACCCCGTGACGGGACCGGTGTTCGTGGAGGGTGCCGAGCCCGGGGACGCCCTGGTGGTGGAGATCCTGGACCTTGAACCGAGCGGGTGGGGCTGGACGGCCCTGGTGCCAGGGTTCGGGCTGTTGGCGGACCAGTTCCCGGAACCGTGGCTCCACATCTCCCGGTACGACGCCCGGGGTTTGGAGTTCGCTCCAGGGATCCGGTTGCCCGTGCGGCCGTTCCCGGGGACCATCGGCGTCGCCCCCGCGGAGCCTGGCCGCCACTCGGTGGTGCCGCCGCGGGAGGTCGGCGGGAACATGGACGTACGCGACCTCACCCGAGGCGCGGTCCTGTACCTGCCCGTGCAGGTGCCAGGTGCCCTGTTCTCGGTGGGCGACACCCACGCGGCGCAAGGCGACGGCGAAGTCTGCGGCACAGCGGTGGAGTCGCCCATGCGCGTCCGCCTGCGGTTCGGTCTGCGCAAGGCGGCAGGGTTGCGCCGGCCGCAGTTCCAGATCCCCGGTCCCCCCACCCGACACGTGGACGAAGCCGGCTACCACGTGACCCTGGGCATCGGCCCCGACCTCATGGCAGCGGCCCGCGACGCCGTGCGGGACATGATCGACCACCTGGGACGGGAGCACCGGCTGGAGCCGGCCATGGCGTACGCGCTGTGCAGCGTGGGTTGCGACCTGCGGATCAGCGAGATCGTGGACGCGCCCAACTGGGTAGTGGCCTGTTACTTGCCGAGGTCTATCTTCGTGTGAGGAGGTGAGGCTCGCCAACGTCTCACAACGCCGCAGGGGTTGGGATTTTGGACCCGGGGGCGTTTGGGATCCCCAACGTTCGCCGGTAGCTGCGTCGGCGTGGGGCTACAACCCCCGACGGAGTCGGCGGCCGGTGGCGGTGGGCGTCTTCTTCGGGCTGTACCCGGCCCACCGGGCCGCCTCCCTGGACCCCATTGTGGCCCTGCGGCACGAGTGAGGAGGCTGCAGTGTGGTGTCTGGGTGGGTCCTCCTGGTGCGGTACTGCGGCGCGGGAAGCGGCAGTGCTCAAGAGGAAGGGGAGCGGCTTCCGGGGCGTCCTGGCCGCGGCTGTGTCGGTGCTCCTGGTGGCGGGGTGTGCCCGGGCGAGCGGGGAGCCGCGGGGCGACCCTGCGGTCCGGGTGGCCGCCGCGGTCCTGGCCCTGGAGCGTAGCAGCACCCCTTTGACCCCGCAGCAGGCCAGACAGGCGATTCCCCTTCTCGAAGCGGTGCGGGACCTGCGGCCGGAAGAGCGAGAAGCGGCCCGGGCTCTCGTCCAGCGGTTCGACGCCCTGCTCACCCCAGCGCAGCGTCAGGCCCTCCGGGCGGCTCGAGAGCGACTCCGGGAGAGGGGGAGCGGCCTGGGACCCCGGCCAAGTCCAGACCCTCGCCGTATTGCCGAGTTCCGGAGGCGCCTGGTGGAGCGAGCCCTCCGGGTCCTCCTCGCCAGGGCGGGGTCCCGGTAGTCGGAACCACAAGCCCGGTAGCCCCGTATCATCACCGGAAGACGTTTGGAGGAGGGTTTTCATGCGCGGGGTGACGGTGCTCGGGCTGGTGTTGGCGGTGGTGGGGGGCGCGGTGGCCGGCCCGGCCGCGCGGGTGGAGCGGCAGGGTGTGGAGCTGGTGCTGTCCGTGGACAAGGAGCAGTACGCGGCCGGTGAGCCGGTGCAGATGGAGCTGGTGGTCCGGAACCCCGGGCCTGGGACGGCGGCCTTCCAGTTCAGCGACAGCCAGCGGTACGACTTCCTCGTCCTCCGGGAGGATGGGCGGTTGGTGTGGCGGTGGTCGCACGACAAGATGTTCGCCCAGGTGCTGGGAACGTTGACCCTGGCCCCTGGCGAGGAGCGTAGGTTCCGCGAGCGCTGGGACCAGCGGGACGAACAGGGGCGGCCGGTGCCGGCGGGCCGCTACTGGGTCGAGGGGCTGTTCCCGCCCCAGAGGCCGGTGCTGCCGATCCCTGTAGGGCTTCGCGGGCCGCGCGTGGAGATCCACATCGTGGCGCAGCGGGGCGAGGCGCCGTCTTCGTACCGCAAGGTGTTCCGCGCTGGGAGGCTCCGGGTCCGCTTCTTCGCGTGGGTTTCCGAGAGAGACATCCAGCGCCTCCTGCACTCCCTCGACCTCCGGGTGGAGCGCGAGGACCCTGCAGGCTTCGTCGTCGTGCGCACCCGCGACCGCGACCCGGATGAGGTCTGGGAGGTCGCCCAGGCGCTGAACCGGTCCGCGCTGGTGGAGTGGGCGGTGCCCGACTACGTGCTGGTCCGACGTTGGTAGACCTGTGTGCGTGCTAGACTGGGGGCGGGCCCCGGTCGTCTAGCCAGGCCTAGGACTCCGGTCTTTCAAGCCGGCAACACGGGTTCGAATCCCGTCCGGGGCACCAAGAGCCGTGGGTCAGGGACCGGGCCGGTGGCGGCGCCCTTGTGCGCCGGACGCCGCGCACGACGCTACTTCCGCACCCAGCAGGAACACCCCCGCCGCCACGTACACCCACACGAGGAACACGATGATCCCCGCGAGGGAGCCGTAGACCAGCTGGTAGCGGGCAAAGGACTCCAGGGCTCGGAAGGAGACCGCCCGCGCGGCCTCAAACAAGGCCGCCGCCACGGCGGCGCCTGCCAGCAGGGAGCGCCACGGCAGACGGCGGGCGGGCAGGAGCCAGTACGCGAGCGCGAAGGTGGCGAAGGCCAGGACCGGTGGTCCGAGGCTTCCCAGGGCGTCCAGACCTGGTAGCAGCCGGGCGATCTCCGGCCCGAGGCGAGGGGAAAGCCGGGCCAGTACGGCTCGGGCCGCGGACAGGGAGAGGGATGCGCCGAGCAGGCTTCCGAGCAGCAGCGTGGCGGCCATGTCGAGGAGCCGGCGCCGCCAGAAGGGGCGTGTCCTCGTCACCCCCAGCACGCGGTTCAGCGCATGCCGCACCGACCCCGTGGCCGAGCTCCCGGACCACAGGAACAACGCGAGGGCAACTAGGCCAGCGGGTTCGCGCGCCCGGACCGCCTCGGCCAAAGACCGCTGCAAGGCTTCGACGGCGTCCGGGGGGAGGTAGGTGCCTAGGGTGCGAGCCAACGCCGCCTGTGCCTCTTCCGGGTCCAGCAGGTGAGCCGCCAGGGCGCTGGCGAGCAAGATCAGGGGGAACACCGACAGCAGCGCGTAGTACGCGATGGAGGACGCCAAGGTGGCGCCGTCGTGCCGCAAGAACTCTCGGACCACCGCTCGGCCGAAGGCCCAGGCAAACCGCCCCGCTCCGACCGGACCCGACTTTGGTGTACGTGCGTTCGGGCGATCCATAGGGGCCGCCCTGCCAGTCTAACCGCAGCCGGGGCTGGGCCCAAGGCCGGTTTACCTTGTGGACGCGGCGGCACGGCCCGTATAATGGGATAAGGCTCGCGGGCGGTTAGCTCAGCGGGAGAGCGCTTGCTTCACACGCAAGAGGCCGGAGGTTCGAACCCTCCACCGCCCACCAGGCTTCGCCGCCGTCCCGGGGAGCCCTCCCGGTGGAAGCGCGGCGTGAGCCGGTCAGTGGGGCTCGGGGGGACGTGTGGATCCGAGAGTCGAGCGCCTCGCCCAGGTCCTCGTCCGGTACTCCCTCGGTGTCCAGCCCGGGTGGCTGGTCCGCATCACCGCTCCCGCCGCAGCACAGCCGTTGCTCGTCGCAGCGTACCGCGAGGTCCTCCGCGCGGGCGCCCATCCGCTCCTGCGGGTCACCGTGGACGGGATCGAAGACGTCTTTTACCGCGAGGCCTCCGAGGAACAGCTGCGCTACGTGCCCGAGCTGCAGAGGCTGGAGGTGGAGCACATCCACGCAGCCCTCGGCGTGTGGGCAGAGTACAACACCCGCGCCCTCACGAACGTCCCGCCAGAGCGACGCCGGATCCGCGCAGACGCCACGCGGGAACTGAGCCAGAGGTTTCTCGAGCGGGCCGCCCGGGGCGAGCTCCGGTGGGTGGGGACCCTTTACCCGACCCACGCCACCGCCCAGGAGGCGGAGATGTCGTTGGCGGAGTACGAGGACTTCGTGTACCGGGCGGGGTTCTTGGACCGGCCGGACCCCGTAGCGGAGTGGGAACGGGTGCGGGACCGGCAGCAGCGGATCGCGGACTTCCTGGCCACCCGGCGTACGTTGCGCCTGGTGGCGGAGGACACCGACCTGGTGGTGGGGGTGGCCGGCCGCCGGTGGATCAACGCCGCGGGGGAGCACAACTTCCCAGACGGCGAGGTCTTCACGGGGCCTGAGGAGGACCGGACGGAAGGCCACGTGCGCTTCAGCTTTCCGGCCCTGCACGCGGGCCGGGAGGTCTCGGGCGTCCGGCTGACCTTCGAAGGCGGGCGGGTGGTGCGGGCGGAGGCGGACAAGGGCGCGGAGTTCCTGCAGGAGATGCTCGACACCGACCCCGGAGCACGGGTGCTGGGCGAGTTCGCCTTCGGGCTGAACGAGCACATCCAGCGGTTTACCCGCAACACCCTGTTCGACGAGAAGATCGGCGGCACGGTGCACATGGCCCTGGGGTCTGCGTACCCGGAGACCGGGGGGCGCAACGAGTCCGGGATCCACTGGGACCTGATCTGCGACCTGCGCCGGGGCGGCGAGGTCTACGCAGATGGCGAGCTGATCGTCCGCGACGGTCGGTTCCTGCTGGACACCTGAGCCTCGGTTACGGCCAGGGCCAGTCCGCCTCCACGGCGGCCACCAGGTCCTCGAACAGACGGCGCTGCTCCTCCGCCACCTCGTCCACCCGCTCTGCGTAGGCGGGGTGTTCTTCGCCCTTGCGCCGCACGCTGGTGAGGACGTTCTCCTCCAGCTGCCGCAGCAGGGCCACCACCTCCCCCCGCGGGACGGCCCCGAACTCGCCCGCGCGCAGCCGGTCCACGAGCTCCGTCACCGGGCGCAGTTCCACCGTGCACACCTGCTCGTAGGCGTCCCACAGCCGGTCGTTCACGGGCGGCCTGCCCGGCGGACCCGGTGGACCTTGACGAAGTTTGTCCGCCCCCGCGCGATCAGGGGGGCGGACCCGGTGACCACCAGCACGTCACCGGGCTCCACGAGCCGCCGGCGTAGCAGCTCCTCCTCCGCGTGGAGCAGCATGGCGTCGGTGTCCTCCCGGAACGCGGTGACCACGGGCTGGACGCCCCACCACAGGCAGAGGGAGCGGGCCACTCCTTCGTCCTCCGTGAGGGCTACGATGGGCTCCGCGGGCCGGTTCTTGGACACCAGCTGCGCCGTCCTCCCGCTCCGCGTGATGACCACGATGGCCTTGGCCCGCAGGTCGTGGCTGAGCTGGCAAGCGGCCGCAGCCACCGCCTCCGCGATGCCGAGCCGACGGTCGTGGTGGCGTGCCGGTTGGTACAGTTGCGGGCTGCTGGCTTCCACCTCCACCGCGATGCGGTCCATCATCCGCACCGCCTCCACCGGGTAGCGCCCCACCGCGGTCTCGCCCGACAGCATGACCGCGTCCGTTCCGTCGAGGATGGCGTTGGCCACGTCGGATGCCTCGGCCCGCGTGGGCCTGGGGTGGTCCACCATGGACTCCAGCATCTGCGTGGCGGTGATGACAGGGATCCCCAGCTCGTTGGCCCGCCGGATGATCTGCTTCTGCAGGATGGGGACCCGTTCCGGCGCCAGCTCCACCCCCAGGTCGCCCCGGGCCACCATGACGCCGTCGCTGGCTTCCATGATCTCTTCCAGGTGGTCCACCGCCTCCGCCTTCTCGAGCTTGGCCACCACCGGGACGACGCGGCCGTGGCGGGCCATGGCCTCCCGGGCCTGGACCACGTCCTCCGCCCGCCGCACGAAGGACAGGGCAACGAAGTCCACGCCCGCCTCGAGTCCGAACCGGAGGTCCTCCAAGTCCTTGTCGGTGAGGGCAGGGGCGCGCAGCGCCACCCCCGGCAAGTTCATCCCCTTGTGCTCCTCCAGCACACCGCCCCGGACCACACGGGCGCGGACCTGCCCGTCCTCCACCTGCGTGACGGCGAGCTCCAGCTCTCCGTCCGCCAGCAGGATCCGGTCGCCGGCCCGTACGTCCCGGACGAGTTCCGGGTACGTCGTGGACAGGCGCTGGGCGGTCCCTCCCTCCGGTTCGGTGCCGATGACCACGTCTGTCCCTTCCTGGAGGAGGACGGGGCGGTGGTCTCGCAGGCGGCCCACGCGGATCTTGGGGCCCTGCAGGTCCTGCAGGACCCCCACCGGCCGCCCGAGGTCTGCGCTCAGGCGCCGCACCAGCTGGATCCGCTCCCGGTGCTCGTCGCGGCTGCCGTGGGAAAAGTTGAAGCGCATCACGTCCACACCCGCCTCGATCAGGGCCCGGATGCGCTCCGGCGTGGCCGTCGCAGGTCCGACGGTGGCCACGATCTTCGTTCGCCTTCGCCGTGGTGGGGTGTACTTGGCTGCCATCTCAACTTCCCATTCTAACCCCTCGGGGGCCGGAGGTGGCTCGGGCCGCACCGCAGCAGGATTCAGGCCCCGCGCCGGAAATAGATCCGAGGAGGAGGGCGGGGTGGAATCGGGCACGAGTTCTTCGGCACAGGCAGTCCGCGAGCTCCGGCGGTACGTGGGCGTCCTGGTGGGGGCAAGCGCGGTGGGGCTTGCGGTGACCGCCTGGCTGGTGCCGTGGCAGACCTTCTGGGCCGTGGGCTGGCCGGACTGGGTGGCGCTCCTGCTGGTCACGTGGATTGCGGCCACAGGGCTGGACGAGGAGCCCTTCGACGCCGTGGAGGTCGGCACCGCAGCAGGGTTCGTGGTGCTCGGCCCGCCTCTGGCGGTGTGGATGGCAGCCCTCGCCTCGGTGCTGGCGGACGTGGTGCGCCGGTCTGAAGGGGTCCGCGTGGGCTACCACCTGGGGCGGCGTGTGCTGCCTGCGTTGGTGGCGGGGGCGGTGTACGCGCACGCGGTTCCACTGCAATCGGTGGTGGACGTCGGCCGGAACGCTCTCGGCTACTTGGCGGTGGGCGCGGTGTGGAGCCTGGTGCTGCTCGCGGTCCGCGGCCGGTACTCCGCCTGCCTGACAGGGCTCGCGGTCCTGCGGGGCCTGCAGGCGCAGGCCCGTGCCGCCGCCGCACCCCTCGTGGTCGCTCTACCCGTCGGGTTCGCGGTAGCGTCCCTGTTCCACACCGACCCGGCCGCGGTCGTGCTGCTGCTGTTGCCTGCGCTGCTTGCCCGACGGCTCCAGGATCCCAGTCGGCCCGCTGGGGAGACCGACCCCGTCACCGGTTTTGACTTGCCGCACCGGCTGTGGGAGCGGCTGCAGCAGGAAATGCTGCGGGCTTCTCGGTCGCGGCAGCCGCTGGCCCTGGTCGTGCTGGCGTTGGAGAACCTGGAAGAGCTGCGGCGCGCACTCGGAGGGGTGGGTGCTGGGAGCGTGATGCGGGACGTGGCGCAGGCGGTGCGCCGGGAACTGCGCCGGTCGGACTACGTGGCGCACCTGGCCGAAGATCGTCTGGCGTGCGTGCTGCCGGGCGCAACCGTGGAGCAGGCAGAGCGGGTGGCTGCCAGGATCCGCAGCGAGGTGGTCATGCGCACGCCCGCCCGTGTGTCGTTCGGGGTGAGCGCGTACACCGGAGGGCCCCAGGAGCCCAGCGCGGTCGTGAACGCTGCGGAGGCGGCCGCCGAGCGGGCGAGGCGGACAGGCGACCGCGTGTACCGGGGTTAGGCGTGCGCAACCAGGGCGTCAGCACGAGGAGGAGCACGCGGCGCAGAGGCGCGCGGCCTGCGGTCATGGAGGTGAGCGTGACGCCTCTCGGCACCCCGACCGCCAGCGTGGGCGCGTACGTGGCGGCCGCCGTGGAGGTGATCCGCGAGAGCGGATTGCGTTTCAGGCTAAACCCCATGGGCACGACCGTCCAGGGACCGCTGCGGGACCTGTTGCGGTTGATCCCGCGCCTGCACGACGCGGTCTTCCGCCGAGGCGCCCTGCGGGTTTCGACCCTCGTGAAGCTCGACGAGCGCCGCGACCGACCCTCGGACATGGAGGAGAAGGTGCGGTCGGTGCGCCGGAGGTTGGCGCCGCGGTCCCCTCGCCGCCTGGTATAATCTCGCGGGAGCCGCCGGCGTAGCTCAGTCGGCAGAGCGGCTGATTCGTAATCAGCAGGTCAGGGGTTCGAATCCCCTCGCCGGCTCCAGACGAACCCCGCGTGCCCACCACGTTTCGGAAAGGGGAACTTTCGGCCCCTCCCGCCTGTGCCCGACAGGAGGTGGGCGGCCTGCCGCCAAAGAACCCTTGCGCTGGTCTGAAACGGGCGGTGGGGGAGTCTTGAGATCGAGAAGCCCCTGGAGAAGGCCGGCCTGCCCTCGTTGTGGCAGCGCGGCCCAGGTGGTGCCCATCCTGTATGGCCTACCCACCGAGGAGGGCTTCGAGGCCGCTCGGCGGGGCGAGGTGAAGCTGGGCGGCTGCCTGGTGGAACCGTGGAAACCGGAGTGGTGGTGCTTGGCCTGCGACGCGGGATTCCGCACCCGGGGGAAGCGCTAGCTTGGGTGCGGGCCACCCTAAACCCGGTTTGGATCGCGCGCGAGGAGGAGCCCGCGCACCGGGGTCGAAGGCTTCAACCGGCATGAATTCGCCTGCGGAGTGGCGGAAGGAGATCCGGGAAGGCCGCTGGCGCAACCCCACCGCGGGGCTCGCTCCCGGGTACGCGCAGGCGAACCTGGTGGTGGTCCCCAAGGACTACGCGTACGACTTCCTTCTGTTCTGCCAGCGGAACCCCAAGCCCTGTCCCCTGCTGGACGTGACAGACCCGGGCGACCCCGTGCCTCGGTACGCGGCACCCGGTGCGGACCTCCGCACGGATTTGCCCCGCTACCGGGTGTACCGGGACGGGGAGCTGGTGGAGGAACCGAGCGAGGTCAGCGGCCTGTGGCGGGACGACCTGGTGGCGTTCCTCCTGGGGTGCTCGTTCACCTTCGAAGCGGCCCTCCTGCGGGCGGGCGTGCCGGTGCGCCACCTGGAGTGCGGGTGCAACGTGCCCATGTACGTCACCCGAGTGGCCTGTCGGCCCGCGGGCGCGTTTGCCGGCCCGCTCGTGGTCAGCATGCGCCCGGTGCCCGTGCATCAGCTCGCCCGGGTGTTTGAGGTCTGCGCCCGTTACCCGCGGGCCCACGGTACGCCGGTCCACGTGGGAGACCCGGCGGCACTCGGCATTCGCGACCTGGTCCGCCCCGACTTCGGCGACCCTGTGCCGGTGCGCGGGGGCGAGGTACCGGTGTTCTGGGCCTGCGGGGTCACACCCCAGGCGGCGGCCGCCGCGGCCCGGCTACCCTTCATGATCGCGCACAGCCCGGGGCACATGTTCCTGACCGACCTGCGGGACGAGGATCTGGGGTGGGAGTGAGCGAAGTCAGCGGACTCAACAAGCTCCGCGAAGGGGGGAAACGGGATGACCAGGATCAGCCGGAGGCAGTTTCTCGAGCGTTCCGGCGCCGCCCTCGTGTCTCTGGCTCTGGCGGACCGGCTGACGTCGTGGGCCTGGGGCCAGGAGCCAGCCGTCACGGTCGGCGCGGTGTATCCCCTCACGGGCGCCCTGGCGCGGATCGGTGCCGCCATCCGCAACGCCATCGAGCTCGCCGTGGACATCGTCAACAACCCGTACCCGGACCTGAACCTGCCCTTGGCCCGCACCGCGGGTCTCCCGAGGCTCGGAGGACGGCGGCTGCGGGTGGTGTGGGGCGACAGCCGCGGGGACCCGGCTACGGGCCGGGCGGAGGCGGAGCGGCTGCTGGAGCAGGAGCGGGCGGTGGCCCTGATCGGCTCCTACCAGAGCGCGGTGACGGCCACCGCCAGCCTCGCCGCGGAAGCCCGAGGCGTCCCGTTCCTCAACCCCGAGTCGTCCTCCCCGCGCCTCACGGAGCGGGGCTTCAAGTGGTTCTTCCGCACGGGGCCGCACGACATCACGTTCACGCGCATCATGTTCGACATGGTGGAGGACCTGCGCAGGCGCGGCCACCGGATCTCCCGCGTGGCCATCCTCGCGGAGGACTCCGAGTTCGGGGCCACCGCGGCCGGTGTGGCGAAGGGGTTTGCGCAGTCCCGGGGCTACACCGTGGCCGCCATGGAGCTGTACACGTCTCCGCCCAGCAGCCTCACCGCGGAGCTCTTGCGGATCCGGGCCGCGAACCCGGACTTCGTCATCGGCGCCAACTACCTGGTGGACGCGGTCCTGATCACCCGGACCCTGAAGGAGATGCGTTGGTTCCCCCAAGGGTTCATGGTCCACGCGGGCTTCACCACGGTCCCAGACTACTTGAACACCGTGGGCAGAGACGGCTACTACTTCCTGGCGCGCGCGCCGTGGGCCCTCGGCATCGCGCGGCGCAAGCCCCTGGTGGCCCGCGTGAACGAGCTGTACCGCCGCAAGCACGGGGCGGACATGGACGAGGTGGCCGCGCGGGCTTTCACGGGGATGATGACGCTGGCGGACGCCATCAACCGGGCGGGCTCTACGGCCCCGGCTTCCATCCAGCGCGCCCTGCGGGAGACCAACATCCCGGGAGCCCAGCTCATCATGCCGTGGCAAGGCGTGCAGTTCGACGACAAGGGGCAGAACCGCCACGCCACCGGCGTCATGGTGCAGATCCTGGAGGGGGAGTACAAGGTGGTGTGGCCCTTCGACGTGGCGGAGGCGGAACTCGTGTGGCCTGCACCCCCTTGGGACCGGCGGTAGAGCGTTGCCGGGCTAAGCGCGAACCGCTAAACTCGCGGGTCAAACGGTCGCGGAGTCGGCGCGGAGGGGAGGAGTCGGTGGATGGACCGGATCAGCCGCAGAGAGTTCCTCAAGGGGGTCCTGACGACCGGCGCGCTCGGAGTCGGCTCCTGGTTGCGGCCGACCCTGGCTTTTGCCCAACCCGGAGCGTCGGTCCGGGTTGGGGCGCTGTACCCGTTGAGCGGAGCCCTCGCGCGGATTGGCCTCGCCGCGCGCCACGCAGTCGAACTCGGGGTGGAGATCGTCAACGGGGAGTACCGGGAACTCCGGCCTTTGCCCTTGGCCGGGGAACGGGGCCTCCCCAGGCTCGGAGGCGCGCGCATCGAATTGGTGTGGGCCGACACGCGAGGCGACCCGGCGACGGGGCGCGCGGAGGCCGAGCGGCTGATCGAGCGCGAGCGGGTGAACGCCCTGATCGGCTGCTGGCAGAGCGCAGTGACCGCCACGGTTGCGCTGGCAGCGGAACGCCACGGCGTCCCGCTGCTGGTGCCCGAGGCGTCGTCGCCGCGCCTCACAGAGCGGGGCCACCGGTGGCTATTCCGCACCGGGCCCCACGACGGGATGTTCACGGAGCTCATCTTCGACTTCGTGGAGGAGGTGCGGAGGGCGCGGCGCCGGGAGGTGCGGAAGATCGCAGTGCTGGCGGAGGACACGGAGTTCGGTGCCACCGCCGCTGGTTGGGCCATGGGCGTCGCGCAGCGCCGGGGCTACAGTGTGGTGGCCCGGGAATTGTACACGTCACCACCCGCGAGCCTTACGGCGGAGCTGTTGCGGATCCGTGCCGCAGGACCCGATCTGGTCATCGGCGCGAACTACCTGGTGGACGCGATCCTGATTACCCGCACGCTCAAGGAGATGCGCTGGTTCCCCGACGCGTTCATCGGTCACGTGGGGTTCAACAACGTGCCGGACTACCTCAACGCGGTCGGCCGCGACGGGAACTACTTCGTGACCCGTGCCGCGTGGGCGCCCGGGTATGCCAAGAGGAATCGGCTTGCAGGCGCGGTGAACCAACTGTTTCGCCAGAGGACCGGCTACGACCTCGACCAGGACACTGCCCGGGAAGTCATGGGCGTCCTCGTGTTGGCGGACGCCATCAACCGGGCTGGCCGTCTGGACGCCGAGGCCATCCGGCTGGCGCTGGCGGAGACGCGTCTCCGGGCCGACCAAGTGATCCTGCCGTGGCGGGGCGTGCAGTTCGACGCGAAGGGGCAGAACCGGCTGGTCGGCGGCGTCATGGTGCAGATCCTGGAGGGGGAGTACAAGGTGGTGTGGCCCTTCGACGTGGCGGAGGCGGAACTCGTGTGGCCTGCACCCCCTTGGGACCGGCGGTAGCGACGAGCGGGTCGCCCTAGGACGATGGAGCTGGTCTGGCACGCCGCGGTGAGCGGGGCGGTGCTGGGGCTGGTGTACGCCCTGGTCTCCCTCGGGCTGTCCCTCATCTGGGGCGTGATGGACGTCGTCAACCTCGCCCACGCCGAGTACCTCATGCTGGCCATGTACGCCACCTACTGGCTGTGGGCGCTCGGGAAGGTGGACCCCCTGGCGGCGGTACCCGTGGTGGTGCCGGTGTTCTTCGGCTTCGGGTGGTTGACCTACCAGTTGCTGGTGCGGCGCATCGTGCGGGCGCCGGTGGCCGCCCAGATCTTCGCCACCTTCGGCTTGTTGTTCGTGCTGCGCTACGCGGCCTTCGCGGCCTTCGGCCCCAACGTCTACGGGGTCTGGCGGCTCGGGGAGGGGACGGTGAGCGTGCTGGGCGTCCCCGTGGCCACCTCCAAGGCGGCCGCCGGGGTGGTGTCGCTGGCGGCCTTCCTGGGGCTGTCGGCCTTCCTGCGCTTCACGAAGGCGGGCAAGGCGCTGCAGGCGGCGGCGCAGAGCCGGGAGGTGGCCCTGTCCCTCGGCATCCCCGTGGACCGCATGTACGCCCTCAGTTGGGGCATCGGGATCGCGAGCGTGGCGCTGGCCGGGGCTCTGCTCATCCCCTTCTACCAGGTGTCGCCTACCATCGGCGACGCCTTCCTGCTGGTGGCCTTCGCGAGCGTGGTGCTGGGTGGGTTCGGCCGCGTGGACGGTGCCCTGGTGGGCGGGCTGTGCATCGGGCTGTTGGAGAACTTACTGGGCACGCTGCTCTCGCCCACCCTCAAGCTGCTGTTCGTGTTCGCCGTCTTCGTCCTCATGCTCCTCGTGCGGCCGCAAGGGCTCTTGGGGGAGCCGGGCCGATGAGGCGGGCTGCGGCGTGGCTCCTCCCCGCCGCGGTGGTGGCCGTGCCGCTGTGGGTGCGGGACAGCTTCTTCCTGAACGCCATGATTCACGTGTTCCTCTTCGGGGCCGCGGCGCAGGCGTGGAACCTGCTCGGCGGCTACGCGGGCCAGATCTCCTTCGGCCACGCGGCCTTCTTCGGGATCGGGGCGTACGCCACCGCGTGGCTGCTGAGCCACCACGGGCTTTCACCGTGGGCCGGCCTGTGGGTGGGCGCGGCCCTGGCCGCGTGCGCGTCCTTGCTGGTCGGCTACCCCACCTTCCGCCTGCGGCGCCACTTCTTCGCCCTGGCCACCCTGGCGCTCGCGGAGATCGTGCGGATCTCCTTCCTGAACTGGGAGGTGGTGGGCGCGGCCACGGGCCTCTACCTGCCCCTCGGCTACCGCAACCGGTTCGAGTTCCTCATGTGGGACGCCAAGGCGCCGTACTACTGGACGGCCCTCACGGCGTTCGCGCTGGCCACCGGGGTGGTGTGGGTGGTGGACCGGCACCGGGCGGGCCGCTACCTGCGGGCGGTGGAGCAGGACGAGGACGCCGCGGAGATGCTCGGGATCCCCACTCGGCGGTACAAGCTGTACGCCATGGGCCTGAGCGCCGCCCTCACCGCCCTCTGCGGGGGGCTGTACGCTCTGTACGTCCTGTACATCGACCCCTACAACGTGATGGCGAGCCGCATCTCGCTACTGGTGGTGGTGATCGCGTTGATCGGTGGGCGAGGCACGGTGTGGGGCCCGGTGCTGGGGGCACCCTTCGTCGTGCTGCTGAACGAGTACACCCGCGCGTGGTTGGGTGGAGCCGGCTCGGGCGCGGACTTCATCCTGTTCGGGCTGGTGGTGGTGCTGCTGTCCCTGTACCAGCCGAGGGGGTTGGTGGGGCTGCTGGCCAAACCCGCCCGGCCGGTTCCCGTAGCCGTGGCCGGAGCGGGCGCGGAGGCGCCCGAGCCTCCTCCCACCGCGCCCCGGGAGGAGGTGGTGCTGGAGATCCGAGACGTGCGGAAGTCCTTCGGGGGGGTCCAGGCGGTGCGGGGGGTGGACTTGTCGGTGCGGCGAGGCGAGATCCTGGGCCTCGTGGGGCCGAACGGGGCGGGGAAGTCCACTCTGTTCGACTGCCTCACGGGGTTCGTCCGGCCCGACGCGGGGTCCGCACGGCTGCGCGGCAGGCCCCTGCTGGGGCTAGCGCCCCACCGGGTGGCGTGGGCGGGGCTCGGGCGGACCTTCCAGGCCATCCGCGTGTTCCCGGAGCTATCGGTGTGGGACAACGTCCTGTGCGGGGCCGAGCACCGGGGCGAGTCCTTGTGGGAGGCGACCGCGGGCGAGGCGCCTCGCGCGGTGCAGGACCGCGCCACGGCGCTGCTGCGGTTCTTTGGGCTGTGGGAGGCACGGGACCGGCCCGCCGGTGAGCTGTCCTACGGCCAGCAGAAGCTCCTGTCCCTGGCCATGGTGGTGCTGCGGGAACCGGAGGTGGTGCTGCTGGACGAGCCTGCGGCGGGTGTGAACCCGGTACTCGTGGAGGAGATGGGCAGGCACCTGCGGGCCCTGAACGCCGCGGGGCTCACCTTCGTGGTCATCGAGCACAACATGGAGTTCGTGATGCGGACTTGTCACCGGGTGGCCTTCATGGCCGAAGGGCAGGTGGTGACCGCCGGCCGCCCCGAGGAGGTGCAGCGGGACCCGCGGGTGCTGGAGCTCTACTACGGCCGATGACGGAGCTTCTGGACGTCCGGGATCTGCACGCGGGGTACGACCGCCGCGAGGTGCTACGCGGTGTGGACGTGTCCGTGGGGCCCGCCGAGGTCGTGGTGATGATCGGACCGAACGGCGCGGGGAAGTCCACCCTGCTGCGGACGGTCTTCGGCTTCCTCCGGCCTACCCGCGGACAGGTGGTGCTGGCCGGGGAGCCCATCGGAGGGCTCGAGCCTCCGGAGGTACTCCGGCGGGGCGTGTGCTACGTGATGCAGGGCTACAGCGTGCTCCCCAACCTGAGCGTGTACGACAACCTCCTGCTGGGTGCGTACGTCCGGCGCGACCGGCGGGTCCGGGAAGACGTGGAGCGGGTCCTGGACCGGTTCCCGGTGCTGCGGGAGCGCCGGCGGCACCCCGCGCGGGTGCTGAGCGGTGGGGAGCGCCGCATGCTGGAGCTGGCCCGGGTGCTGCTCCTCTTTCCCAAGCTCGTGCTGCTGGACGAGCCGACCCTGGGCCTCGCCCCCTCGGTGGTGGATCAGGTGTACGGAATGGTCCACGAGCTCCGGGCGCAGGGCATCGCGTTCTTTGTGGTGGAGCAGAATGCCCGCACCGCCCTGCGGAACGCGGACCGGGCGTACGTCCTGGAGCAGGGCCGGGTCCGGTTCGAAGGCCGCGGGGAGGAGATCCTCCACCACCCGGAGGTACAGCGCGCGTACCTGGGCGCGGCCGCTAGCCCTCCAGCGGCGCCAGGCGCGCCACCTCCTCCACCTCCTCCGGGGTGAGCTCCCACTCCGCGGCCCGGGCGTTGGCCTGAACCTGTTCAGGCGAGGTGGCGCCCGCGATCACCGTGCACACCATGGGACGGGCCAACAGCCAGGCGACGGCCAGCTCCGACAGGGTGCGCTCCCGCTCCCTTGCCCACCCCTCCAGGCGGCGCACCACCTCGAAGTTCCGCGGGGTGGCGAACCGCTCTCGCATGTGCGGGAGCTGCGCGAACCGCGTGCCGGGCGGTGGCGGCTCCTGTTCCCGGTACTTGCCCGTGAGCAGGCCACCGGCCAGCGGGAAGTACGGGATCACCCCGACCCCGAAGGCCTGGCACGCGGGCAGAAGTTCCCGCTCCACCGCACGGTTGAGCAGGCTGTACTCGGGCTGCACCGTGACGAACGCCGGCCAGCCGCGGCGGTCCGCGATCCACAGGGACCACACGAGCTGCCAGGCGGCGAAGTTGGAGCACCCGACGTAGCGGGCTTTCCCTTGGCGCACCACGTCCGCGAGCGCCTCCAGGGTTTCCTCCAGCGGGGTGTTGGGGTCCCACCGGTGGACCTGGTAGAGGTCCACGAAGTCGGTCCCCAGCTTGCGCAGGCTGGTCTCGATGCCCGAGAGCACCCGCGCCCGGGAGGCGCCGCGCTGGTTGGGCCCCGGCCCGAGCTCCCAGCCCACCTTGGTAGCGATCACCGCTTCGTGCCGGCGGCCCCGCAGGGCCCGGCCCAGGTACTCCTCCGACCGCCCCTGGCCGTAGCTGTCCGCGGTGTCGAAGAAGGTGATCCCGCAGTCCAGCGCCGCGCGCACCACGCGCTCAGTACCCTCCACGTCCACGGTGCGGCCGAAGTTGTTGCACCCGATCCCCACCACGGACACTTCCAGCCCAGAACGCCCCAGCCGTCGGTACTTCATGGACACCTCCTGAGCAGCGGCAGGTACCGAGATTCCCCGTTGGAAGTTCAACTCCTGCCGCAGGGATGGCCTGACGCGCCCGCGAAAGGTACCGGTGGTGTCGGCGGACGTGCTGCTCGTACTCTCCGAGACCCGGCTCCGGGCCTTCGCCCTGGCACAGCTGCAGGAGGACGGCTACCGCGTGGTGGCGCTGCCCGCGCTCGGTCCGGCCCGCGGCCTGTTGCGGGCCGGAGGGCGGCCGGCGGTGGCGGTGGTGGACCTGGCGGACCTGTCCGACGAGGACGTGCAGGAACTGCTGCGCGCCGGAGTGGCGGTGGTGGCGGTGGCGGGTGCGGTGGACCGGGTGCGGGCGCAGCGCCTCGGTTTCCGTCACGTGCTGGCCAAGCCGGTGACCGTGGGCCAGGTGGTGGACCGAGTGCGGGAACTCCTGCCGCCTGCGGGCCGGCCGGCGTAGGAGGTGGCCGTGCCGAAGTTCAGCCCCAACCTGAGCATGTTGTTCAGCGACCGCCCGTTCCTCCACCGGTTCGAGGCTGCGGCGCGCTGTGGCTTCTCGAGGGTCGAGTTCCAGCTCCCGGAAGCGGCTCCGGACGAAGTCGCCCGCGCCCTGCGGGAGACGGGGCTGCAGTTGGTCCTCTTCAACCTGCCCGCCGGGGACTGGGCCCGCGGGGAGCGCGGCATCGCCGCAGACCCCGCCCGGCGCTCGGAGTTCCGCGAGGGCGTGCGGGAAGCCGTGGAGCGGGCCCGCCGCTGGGGGTGTCCTCGCCTCAACGCCCTCGCGGGCCGGCGGAGGGAGGAGGTGCCGCAGGAGGAGCAGTGGGCGTGTCTTGTGGACAACCTCCGGTTTGCGGCCCGAGCCCTGGCGGCCGCAGGCCTCACCCTGCTGGTGGAGCCGGTGAACGCGTACGACGTGCCCGGCTTCCTCCTCAACACCACCGCGCAGGCGGAGCGGCTGGTGGGGGCCGTGGGCGAGCCGAACGTCCAAGTGCAGTGCGACATTTACCACATGCAGCGCGCGGAAGGGAACCTGGTCCCCACCTTGCGCCGGCTGCTCCCCCGGCTGGGCCACGTGCAGATCGCGGACGCACCGGACCGCCACGAGCCCGGCACCGGGGAGATTCACTACCCGTACGTGCTGCGGGAGCTGGACCGCATGGGCTACGAGGGGTTCGTGGGGCTGGAGTACCGACCCCTGGCGGGGACGGAGCAGGGACTTTCGTGGATCGAGCGCATGGGGTTCGCGAGGGACTGAGAAGGGAGGGTCACGGGTGCGCGTAGGGTTCGTGGGACTCGGCATCATGGGCAAACCTATGGCCCGCAACCTGCTGCGGGCGGGCTACCCCCTGGTGGTGCACAACCGGAGCCGGCCAGCCGTGGATCAGCTCGTGGCCGAGGGCGCGGTGGACGGAGGGTCTGCCCGGGGTGTCGCGGAGCAGTCGGACGTGGTGATCACCATGCTGCCCGACACGCCGGACGTGGAACGGGTCACGTTCGGCCCCGACGGGCTCGCGGAGGGGTTCCGGCCGGGTGCGGTGCTGGTGGACATGAGCACCATCTCGCCCGTGGCCACCCGCGCCATGGCCGCTCGGCTGCAGGAGCGCGGGGTGCGGATGCTGGACGCGCCGGTGAGCGGCGGGCAGCGGGGCGCGGAGGAGGGCACCCTCTCCATCATGGTGGGCGGGGACGCGGAGACCGTGGAACGGGTGCAGCCGCTGTTCCGCGTACTGGGCAAGAACATCGTGCACGTGGGCCCCACCGGGGCCGGCCAGGTGTGCAAGGCCTGTAACCAGCTGGTGGTGGCGCTGGGGATCCTGGCGGTGTCCGAAGCCCTGGTGCTCGCGCAGCGCAGCGGCGTGGACCCCGCCAAGGTCCGGCAGGCCCTGCTCGGCGGGTTCGCGGCGAGCCGGGTGCTGGAGGTCCACGGCCAGCGGATGCTCGAGGGGAATCACGAGCCCGGCTTCCGCGCACGGCTGCACCACAAGGACCTGCGCATCGCCCTGGAGACCGGGCGGCAGGCGGGCGCGGTGTTGCTGGCCACCGCCCTGGCCCACGAGCTGCTGGGCGCGCTGGTGGCCCGCGGCCAGGGAGAGCGCGATCACTCCGCCCTGGTACGGCTGGTGGCCGACCTGTCGCGTGCCTCGGGCGGGCCCGCGTTGTGACCCGCCCCGGCCCGTGGTAGAGTACGTGCCGAGTTGCCCAGGCGAGGAGGCCCCATGGACAAACGCACGGTGCTGGAGAAGGCGGAGGCGCTCGGCGTGCGCTTCGTCCGCCTGCAGTTCACGGACATCTTCGGGATCCTGAAGAACGTGGAGATCCCGGTGGACATGCTGGAGAAGGCCCTGGACGGGGAGATCATGTTCGACGGCTCGTCCATCGAGGGCTTCGTGCGGATCGAGGAGTCGGACATGTACCTGGTCCCAGACCCCGCGACGTTCGCCCTCTTCCCGTGGAAGGACGCCCAGGCGGTGACCGCGCGGCTCATTTGCGACGTGTACACCGCGGACGGCGAACCCTTCCCCGGGGACCCCCGGTACGTCCTCAAGCGGGTCATGGAGCGGGCCGCCCGGCACGGGTACACCATGATGGCGGGCCCCGAGTGCGAGTTCTTCCTGTTCCCTACGGACGCGGACGGGCAGCCGCTCCTCACCACCCACGACCGGGCGGGCTACTTCGACCTGGCGCCCATCGACCGAGGCGAAGAAGCGCGGGCGGACATGATCACCGCGCTGAGCGCCATGGGGTTCGAGGTGGAGGCCGGCCACCATGAGGTGGCACACGGCCAGCACGAGATCGACTTCAAGTACGCGGAGGTGCTGCGGACCGCGGACAACGTGGTTACCTTCCGGTTCGTGGTCCGCACCATCGCCCGGCACCACGGTCTGCACGCCACCTTCATGCCCAAGCCCGTGGCGGGCATCAACGGGTCGGGCATGCACACCCACCAGTCGCTATTTCGCGACCGCCGCAACGCCTTCGACGACCCCGCGGGGCCGTACGGCCTGAGCGCCACCTGCCTGCACTACACCGCGGGCCTGCTGGAGCACGCCCGGGGGATGGCGCTGGTGACGAACCCCTTGGTGAACTCGTACAAGCGCCTGGTGCCGGGCTACGAGGCACCCGTGTACATCGCGTGGGCGGAGCGGAACCGATCGCCCCTCGTCCGGATCCCCGCCGCCCGGGGGCAGGGCACGCGGGTGGAGTTGCGGATGCCGGACCCCTCGTGCAACCCGTACCTGGCGTTTGCGGCCATGCTGGCCGCCGGCCTGGACGGCGTGGAGCGGCAGCTGGACCCCGGACCTCCGCTCAACCGCAACATCTACGCCATGACGGAAGAGGAGCTGGAGGCGCTGGACGTGCGGGTGCTGCCGCGGAACCTGGGCGAGGCGGTGGACGCCTTCCTCGCGGACGAGGTGCTGTGTGAGGCCCTCGGGTCCCACGTGGTGGCCGACCTGGTGAAGGCCAAGCGGCAGGAGTGGCGCGAGTACGTCGCCCAGGTGCACGCGTGGGAGGTGGAGCGCTACCTGACGCGCTTCTGAGTACGGAACCGGGGAGGGGATCTTGGCGTTCCTTACTCGGACGCTGACCCAAGGAGGTGGCGCATGAAGAGAGGGATCTTGAGCTTGCTGGCGGTTTCCGTCGTGGCCACGGCGGCCGCGTGGGCTCAGGTGGAGGACCCCAACGTGGGGGCCATCTACCTGTGCAACGAGGTGGCGCTGCGCATCCGGGTGCCCGCGGGCGGCCTCTCGGTGGACCAACGGCGCGAGGCGGTGCGGCTCCGCATCGTCCGCGCGTACGCCACGGAGGCGGTCACCGCCTCCAACATCCGGCTCAGCCCACAGGGGAACGACTGGTGATCGCGGTAGGCCGCACCACCCTGCTCACGGTCACCGAGGCGGACGCCCGTGCCAACGGCACCACCACTGCGGCGCTGGCCCAGGCGTGGGCCGCGCGCCTGCGCGACCTCATGCCCCGCTGCAAGCCCCAGCCGCTGCCGCCGGGCCGCTGAGGGGAGGCGGGAAGGCGGTCCGCGCCCAGGGCGTTTTGTAGAATACGGACATGGGAGACGTGGAGGCCCGTCCCACCCTGGGGGACGTAGAAGCCATCCTGGCCGCGCTGGCCCACGAGGGCTACATCGCAGACCGGGAGATCGCGACCGCCATCTACCTCTCCATCGAGCTGCACAAGCCCCTCTTGGTGGAAGGGGCCGCGGGGGTCGGCAAGACGGAGATCGCCAAGGTCATGGCCCGGGCCCTCGGTACGGACCTCATCCGGCTGCAGTGCTACGAGGGCCTGGACGTCCACACGGCCCTGTACGAGTGGAACTACCAGAAGCAGATGCTCCGCATCCGCCTGGAGGAGGGGAGCGGCCGCAGCCCGGAGGAGAAGGAGCAGACGATCTTCTCCGAGCCGTTCCTCCTGCGCCGTCCCCTCCTGCAGGCCATCACCCACCCCCGCGCGCCGGTCCTGCTCATCGACGAGGTGGACCGGGTGGACGAGGAGTTCGAGGCCTTCCTCCTGGAGGTGTTGAGCGACTGGCAGATCACCATCCCGGAGATCGGCACCATCCGGGCCCAGCACGTGCCGTACGTGGTGCTCACCAGCAACCGGACCCGCGAGCTGTCAGACGCCCTGCGCCGGCGCTGTCTGTATCTGTGGATCGACTACCCCACCTTCGAGAAGGAGCTGGCCATCGTGCTGCGCAAGGTGCCCGGGGTGTCCCGCCGGCTGGCGGAGCAGATCGCTGCCTTCCTGCACGCGGCGCGGGCCTTGGATCTTCAGAAGGTCCCCGGGGTGGCGGAGACGCTGGACTGGAGCGCCGCGTTGATCCGGCTGCACCGGGACCACCTGGACCGAGAGGCGGTGGAACGCACCCTGGGGTGCCTGTTCAAACACCACGAGGACCAGCGGGTGGCGAAGGGGCCGTGGCTGGACCGGGCGCTCGCGGTGATCGCGGAGGCCCAGCGGGACGGGCAGGCGCTAGAAGCTTCCCTGGACCGGTTGGAGCGGCTGGCCAAGGGGTGAAGGCCGGCGGAGGGCCATGCGCCCGGAGTTCGGGAGCCTGACCGAGCACGTCGTGGAGTTCGGCCGCCGGTTGCGGGCCGCCGGGGTGCTGTGCGGTCCCGCGGAGGTCGCAGACGCCCTGCGGGCGCTGCAGGCGGTGGACGTGGTGGACCGGGAGGCGTTCCGGCTCGCCCTGCGTAGCACCCTGCCCCACCGCCGCGAGGACCTGCGGGTGTTCGACGCCCTGTTCGAGCCGTACTGGATGGGGCGCGCTACTCGGCAGCAGCCTCAGGACGCCCGGGATGCTCCGAGCCAGGCCCAGGCCGAGCCCCTCGCAGGCGCGCCGTCTGTCCAGCGGTGGGCGCAGGGGGCGGAGGACGGCGAGCAGGAGGTGCCCGGCTACAGCCCCCTGGAGATCCTGGGCCGCAAGGACTTCTCCACCTTCCGCGAGGACGAGCTGGACGCGATCGCCCGCCTGGTGGTGGCCATCGCCCGCCGGATCGCCACCCGGTGGAGCCGCCGCCGGCGCCGGGCGCGGCGCAGCCACGCCCTGGACATGCGCCGCACCCTCCGGCTGCACCTGCGGTGGGGCGGGGCATTCCCGGAGCTCGCCTTCCAGCGGCGGCGCGTGCGCAAGCACCGAATCGTGCTCCTCTGCGACGTCTCCGGTTCCATGGACGTGTACAGCCGGTTCTTGATCCAGTTCGTGTACGCGTTGCAGGGCGCAGTCGGCCGGGTGGAGTCCTTCGTGTTCAGCACCTCCCTGACCCGGGTCACCCGGGAGCTGCGGACCCCTTCCCTTCGCGGAGCCCTCGACCGGCTGAGCCGCAGCGTGCCGAACTGGTCCGGGGGGACCAAGATCGGTGCGAGCCTGCGGCAGTTCCTCGACCACTACGGCGGGTTGCTGGATCGCAGGACGGTGGTGCTGATCGTGAGCGACGGGTGGGACACGGGCGAGGTGGACGTGCTGCGGCGGGCCATGCACGAGATCCGGGCACGGGCGGCGCGGGTGATTTGGCTGAACCCGCTGCTGGGGAGCCCGGGCTACCAGCCCCTCACCCGCGGCATGCAGGCCGCGCTTCCTTACGTGGACGTGTTCGCGTCCGCGCACAACGCGGACAGCCTCAGGGAGTTGGAGCACGCGCTGGGGAAGCGGCTGCGGGCGGGGTGAGCCCACGGAGGCGGCGATGCGGGAGCTCGTGGACGTGTTGGAGGCGTTGCGACAGGCCCGGGAGAAGGGGGAGGACGCGGCGCTCGCCACCGTGGTGGCCGTGCGTGGCTCCACGTACCGGCGCGAGGGCGCGCGGCTGTTCCTGGCTGCTTCCGGACGGCAGGTGGGCTCGGTTTCCGGTGGGTGCCTGGAGGGCGACATCCAGGTGGTGGCGGAGGAGGTCCTGAGGCACGGGCGACCCCGCCGGCTCCACTACGACCTCACCGCCGACGACGACGCGGTGTGGGGGCTGGGCCTCGGCTGCAACGGCGTGGTGGACGTGCTTCTCGAGAAGGTGGGCGCTCTGGAGCCCACGGCCGAGTCCTTCCTGGCGCGCGCGGTGGAGGGCGAGGTGCCTCTCGCGGTGGTCACCGTGGTCGGTCCGGAGGACGCGCCCGCGTTGGGACGCCGACTCGTGGTGGAGGCCGGTGGGCGGGTCGAGGGGAGCCTCGGTGCGGTCGGTTTGGACCGCGCTGGCGTGGAGCTGGGGCGGCGGGCGCTGGAGTCCGGTCGTCCGGCGCGGGAGGTGGTGGACGGACTGGAGCTCTTCGCAGAACCCCTCCTGCCGCCGCCGCGCCTGGTGGTGTGCGGCGCCGGCCACGACGCCATCCCCCTGGTCCGGCTTGCCGCCCAGGTAGGGTTCCGGCCCGTGGTGGTGGACCGGCGGGAGAAGTTCTTGAACCGGGAACGGTTTCCGGAGGCGGTCGGGTTCGTGCGCACCGAGTTCCTGGACGCAGCGTCCGCGGTGCGGCCGGACGCGCGCACGTGCGTGGTCGTCATGACCCACAACTACGTGCACGACCGGGACCTGCTGCGGTCCTTCCTCCGGTGGGAGCCCTTCCCCGCCTACCTGGGGATGTTGGGCCCCCGAGACCGCACGGAGAAGATCCTGCGGGAGCTGGCAGCCGAGGGTACTGCCCTCAGGCCCGATCAGCAAGACCGCCTGTTCGCGCCGGTGGGGCTCGACATCGGCGCCGAAGGGCCCGAGCAGATCGCGCTGGCGGTGCTCGCGGAGATCCTGGCTGCCCGCAACGGCAGGCCCGGCGGTTTCCTGCGCGACCGCCGCGGCCGGATCCACGAACTGGCGACCTCCGGTTGACCCTTCCGCTCCAGCCGGACCCCGAGGTGGCCGCCGTGGTCCTCGCCGCGGGCGAGAGCCGCCGCATGGGACGCCCCAAACTCCTCCTGCCCTGGGGCGGGAAGAGTCTGTTGCGCAGGGCGGCCGAGGCCGCGCTCGGCGCGTGCCGGCGGGTGGTGGTGGTGGTGGGGCCGCAGGCCGACCGGATGCGCTCGGAGCTCACTTCCCTGCCTGTGCTCGTGGTGACGAACCCGGACTACGCGGAGGGGATCGCTGCGTCCTTGCGGCGTGGGCTCCAGGAAGTCACAGACGCCCCCGCGGCGTTGGTGGTCCTGGCGGACCAACCTGCGGTCACCGCGGAGCACCTGTGCTCCCTGATCCAGGTCTACCGGAAGAGCGGCGCGCCGCTGGCGGCCGCCTCCTACGGGGACGCGGTCGGAGCCCCCGCGGTGTTCGCGCGTCGGCTGTTCCCGGAGCTCCTGGCCCTGCGGGGGGATGTGGGCGCGAAGCGGGTGGTCGAGGAGCACCGGCAGGAGGCAGCGCTCGTCCCCGTCCCCGAGGCCGCCGTGGACGTGGACACCCCCGAAGACTGGGAGCACCTCCAGGGCCCTGCCGCGGGCACAGCCGGGGGCTAGCAGAGTTGTTCCCGAAAGGCCCTCCGGTGGCCTACCGCCACCAGCGGGGGCCCCAACCCGGCCCGCGCCGGACGAAGCAGCGCAGGAGAACGTCCCGCCGGTCCGCGGGCAAGGTCTCCCGCAGATCCCACAGGAAGGCCGTACGGGCCCGCTCCAGGGCCGCCAGGGCCTCCCCCAGCCGGGTGGCCTGCGCGTCCACCTGTGCTCGGGTCGCCTGCGGGGAAGTCAGAAGCCTGCGCAAGGCGTAACGCTCGTCGTCCACACGGTTGCGGGCACTGCGCAGAGCCGTGCGGTGGCGGTCGAAGACCGTCTCGAACTGGATCCGCACCGCGGGGTCCCAACACCCGGCCCGGTCCTGGGGAGCGGGGGCTGCCTGCCCCCACCGCGCGGCCGCGGCGGCCACGCCCGCGGCCACCAACACGGCGGCCAGCCACACCACCGACGTCCGCTTCACGATCCCACCTCCTGCGTCCGTCCTCCGCAGAGATGGACGGCCCGGGGGGCCGAGGGGTTGAGTGTCTCCGGCGTGGGACGGACTCCTACCGTGCCGGGGGTTTATGCTGGCTTCGACGGGATCTGGGAAGGAGGCGCTGGAGCATGACAGAGACGAGGTCGGGGGCTTTGCAAGACCCGTGGGAGATGGCCTTGGAGCAGTTCCAGCGGGCCGCGCAACACGTCCCGCTGAAGCGGGGCATCCGCGAGTTCCTCGCGTATCCCAAGCGCGAGCTCACGGTGAACTTCCCGGTGAAGATGGACGACGGGTCCGTGCGGATCTTCACCGGGTACCGGGTGCACCACAGCACGGTGCTCGGTCCCAGCAAGGGCGGGATCCGCTACCACCCCGCGGTGACCCTGGGCGAGGTGCGGGCCCTCGCCATGTGGATGACGTGGAAGTGTGCCATCGCCGGCTTGCCCTACGGGGGCGCCAAGGGCGGGGTGGTCTGCGACCCCAAGTCCCTCAGCGCGGGCGAGCTGGAGCGGCTGACGCGGCGCTACGCCACGGAGATCAGCGTCCTCATCGGGCCGGAGAGCGACATCCCCGCGCCCGACGTGGGGACGAACGCGCAGGTGATGGCGTGGATCATGGACACCTACAGCATGCACCGCGGCTACTCGGTGCCCGCGGTGGTGACCGGAAAGCCGGTGTCCGTGGGCGGCTCCGTGGGCCGGGAGGAGGCCACGGGGCTTGGCTGCGCCATCGTGGCGCGGGAGGCGCTGCGCCTCGCCGGCCTGTCCTTGGCCGGCGCCCGGGTGGCGGTGCAGGGGTTCGGCAACGTGGGGTCCGTGGCCGCGGCGGCGCTGCACCGCATGGGAGCCGTGATCGTGGCCGCCAGCGACTCCCGCGGCGGCGTGTACCACGACCGCGGCCTGGACCCGCAGGCCCTCGTGGAGCACAAGCGCGCCACAGGGACTGTGGCCGGGTTCCCCGGAGCCCGGCCGCTGACGGCCCAGGAGGTGCTCGAGGTCCCCTGCGACGTCCTCGTGCCCGCGGCCTTGGAGGGGCAGATCACGCGGGAGAACGCAGCCCGGGTTGCCGCGCGGGTGGTGGTGGAGGGTGCCAACGGCCCCACCACCCCTGAGGCGGACGACCTCCTCCGCGCCCGCGGTGTGCTCGTGGTGCCCGACGTGGTGGCCAACGCGGGCGGCGTGGTGGTGTCGTACTTCGAGTGGGTGCAGGACCTGCAGGCCTTCTTCTGGTCGGAGGAGGAGGTACGGGAGCGGTTGGAGCGGCTGCTGGTGCGCAGCGTGCGGGAGGTGTGGCGAGTTTCCCAAGAGCGCAGGGTGGACCTGCGCACCGCGGCGCTGGTGCGCGCCATCGAACGGGTGGCGGAAGCGGTCCACACCCGAGGCATCTACCCGTAGCCCGGCCCCGGCAGGGAAGCGGCTGCGCCGCGCCGTACACGGGAGGTAGACCGGAAGACAAAGGGGGGATGGCGATGCGCGCGGTGTGGGTGCCGCTAGTGGTGGTGAGCCTTCTCGGCCTGGCGTCGTGGGGTGCGGCTGGACCGGCCACCTGCCCCCTCGGCGTGCCGGTGATGCGCTTGGGCGTGCAGGGGGCTGCTTCCGGAGCCCACGCGGACTACGGCCGGCAGATCGAGATGGGAGCACAGCTGGCCATCGAGGAGATCAACGCCGCCGGGGGGATCCTCGGTTGCCGACTGGAGATGCGGTTCATGGACGAGGAGCTGCGGCCGGCCACCGCGGTCCGCAACGCCCGGTTCCTCGTGACCGAGTGGGGCGCCCACTTCCTGTACGGCGTGGACAGCAGCGGGTCCGCCATGGCCCTGGGGCCCGTGCTGCGGGAGCTCGACCGCGTGCACTTCTTCACCCACGCGGCCACCCACCGGCTCACCGAGGAGCTGGTGGCCCAGCAGGGCATCCGCCAGATCGTCCGGGTGAGCGCGCCCGTCTACCAGGACGCGGTGGCCGCCTGGCTGTTCCGCGACATGCGCAACGTGCGGCGGTGGGCCACGATCGGGGCGGACTACGAGTACGGCTACGCCGCGTGGGCGCTGTTCCGCGAGCAGATGCGGCGGTTCCGGCCGGACGTGCAGTTCGTGGGAGCCGCGTGGGCGCCGTTCCTGACCCAGGACTTCTCGTCCCACATCGCCGCGGTCATGGCCACGAACCCCGACGGGATCTTCGCCACGCCCTGGGCCGGGGAGGCGGTGACCCTGCTCCGGCAGGCCCTGCTGCAGGGGGTGTTCGACCGGGTGCAGGTGTGGTTCCAGGCCATGGGCGGTTCCGTGGACGTGCTGGAGGGAATCGCGCAGGAGGTGCGGGAGGGCCGCTTCCGCGGCAAGCTGTACGCCACCGCCCGGTACATCCACAACTGGCCCAACACGGAGCAGAACCGATCCTTCGTGAGCCGGTTCGCGAAGCGGTGGAACCGCATGCCCAACTACTCGGCGGAGACCACGTACTCCGCGGTGTACATCACCAAGGCGGCGGTGGAGCGGGCCCGCAGCCTGCGCACCGACCGCGTGGTGGACGCGCTGCGCGGCCTGCGGATCGAGACGCCGGCCGGGGTTCGGGTCTTCCGGGCGGAGGACCAGCAGTTCGTGTACGCGGTGCCCGCGGGCAAGGTGGTGGCAGACCCCCGGTACCCGATCCCCGTGCTCGGGGAGCTCAAGGTGTTCGACCCGCGGGAGTACTGGAGGTGGCCGCCCTTCCAGCCCCTGGACCTGAGCAAGTGACCTCCCCTCCGCCATGGAGGTCCTGGCCTACCAGGGCTTGATCGGGCTGAGCTCGGCCATGTACCTGTGGCTCATCTCGGCCGGGCTCACCATCATCTTCGGCGTGCTGGGGGTTCTGAACTTCGCCCACGGCAGCCTGTTCATGCTGGGCGGCTACCTGGCGTACACCCTGTACGGACTCGTGGGCCTGCCCTTCTCGGTCTCGGTGCTGGGCAGCATGGCGGCCGTGGCCCTCCTGGGCGCCGCCATGGAGCGGGGCTTCCTGCGGCCCCTGTACGGCCTCGACCCGAGCTACCAGCTGCTGCTCACCTTCGGGTTCGTCCTGCTGTTGGACGACGCCGTCAAGCTCGTGTGGGGCGGGGTGTTCCGCATCCCGCCCATCCCCCGCTGGCTGGACGGCGCGGTGGTGGTGTTCGGCCGCCCCTTCCCCCTCTACAACGTGTTCCTCATCGCCGTGGGATTGGTGGTGGGGCTCGGGCTGTGGGGGCTGTTCGACCGGACGTGGTGGGGGCGGTCGGTGCGCGCCACCGCCGCGGACCGGGAGATGGCCGCGGCCCTGGGGATCCCGACCCCGCGGGTGTTCTCCTCCGTGTTCATGCTCGGGTCCGCCCTCGCGGCCCTGGGCGGAGCCCTGGGCACGCCGGTGCGGCCGGTGGCACCGGGAATCGGGGCCGCCATGATCGTGCAGGCCTTCATCATCACGGTCATCGGCGGGCTCGGCAACCTGCGGGGCGCCTTCGCGGGCTCTCTGCTGGTGGGCGTGCTGTCCAGTTACGGGACGCTGTGGTTCCCGGAGTTCGAGCTGTTCTTCGTGTTCGCCATCATGGCCGTGGTCCTGCTGGTGCGGCCCCAGGGGCTGTTCGCCTCATGAGCCCGCGGGCACGGCGATGGGCGCTCGGGGCCTTGCTCGTCCTGTTGGTCAGCCTGCCCGTGTGGGCGAGCCGCTACGTGGTGTACCTGACCATTCACATTCTGCTGCTGGCCTTGAACGCCGCGGGGTTCAACCTGCTCTTTGGGTACACGGGCCTGTTGTCCTTCGGGCAGGCGGGTTTCTATGCGGTGGGCGCCTACACGTGCGCGCGGATCCTTCTGGCCTGGCCGTCCCTGCTGCCCGGCGTGCTGGGCGGGACCGTGGCCGCAACCCTGTCGGCTGTCCTCCTCGGCTATCTGTCCGTGCGGCACACCCGCATCTACTTCTCCATGCTCACCCTCGCCTTCGGGATGATGATCTTCTCGCTGGCCTGGAAGTGGCGGGCGGTCACAGGCGGGGACGACGGGTTGGTGGGCGTGCCCCGGGCTCCCCTGGAGCTGTGGGCCCTCACCGTGCCGCTGCCCACTGTGGAGCGCTACTACGTCGTGGTGCTGGTGGCGGTGGTGGCGGCGGTGGCGTTGCTGCACCGCCTGGTGCGCTCGCCCTTGGGGCTCGCCCTGCAGGCGGTCCGGGACAGCGAGGTGCGGGCGGAGCACGTGGGGCTGCCTGTACGCCGGCTGCGGCTGCTGTCCTTCGCGGTGGCGGGCACTTGTGCGGGGCTCGCAGGGTCCCTGCTGCCCGCCCTGGAAAACACCGTCACCCCGCCCATCGCGCACTGGACGGCCTCCGCGGAGCCGGTGCTGGCAGCGCTGCTCGGCGGCACCCAGCGGTTTGGGGGACCCTTGGTGGGTGCCTTCCTGCTCGTGGTGTCGAAGGACGTGATCGTGCGGTTCACCGTGCACTGGTCCCTGGTGCTGGGGGCTGTGGTGATCGCTCTCGTGCTCGGGTTCCGCGGTGGCGTGGTGAGCGTGGTGGAGCCGTGGTTGGCCCGGCCGCGGCCGGCGAGGCGCGCGGTGGCCCGGGCGGGGGAGCAGGCGCCGTGAGCCTGCTGGTGGCTGAGGGGCTGCGCAAGCGGTTCGGCGACCTCGCGGCGGTGGACGGTGTGGACCTCCAGGTGGAGGAGGGCGGGTGCGTGGCCCTCATCGGACCCAACGGCGCGGGCAAGACCACGCTGTTGAACCTGTTGAGCGGGCACCTGTTGCCGGACGCGGGGCGCATCTCCTTCCGGGGGGAGGAGGTCACGCGCCTGCCGCCCCACGCCCGGGTGCGCCGGGGGCTATCTCGCTCCTTCCAGGTGATGACCATCTTCCCGCAACTGAGCGCCCGCGAGAACCTACTGGTCCCGGTGCTGACCCGGCTGCGCCGGGCCACCGAGCCGCTCCGGCCCGTGGACGCCTTCCCGGAGGCGTGGGAGGAGGCAGACGCGCTGCTGCGGGACCTGGGGTTGCTCGAAGCCGCGGACATGCCCGCGGCGTCCCTGCCCCACGGTGACCAGCGCCGGCTGGAGCTGGGGATCGCCGTGGCCAGCCGGCCGCGCCTGTGCCTGTTGGACGAACCGTCCTCCGGACTCAACCCGCTGGAGCGCGCGGGGCTGCTGGACCTGGTCCGCAGGCTCGGTGCGGAGCGGGCCACCACTTTCCTCGTGGTGGAGCACGACATGGACGTGGTGTTCGGACTCGCGCACCGCGTGGTGGTGATGGACCGCGGCCGCGTGCTGGCGGACGGTCCGCCGGAGGCCATCCGGGCGGATCCCAGGGTGCGGGAGACCTACCTCGGCGAGGAGGAGTAGCGGTGCTGGTGGTGGACGGCCTGGTAGCCGGGTACGGCGCCTCCGCCGTTGTGCACGGCGTCTCCTTGGCCGTGCGGGCGGGCGAGGTGGTGGCGCTGCTCGGGCGGAACGGAGCCGGGAAGACGACCACCCTGCGGGCGGTGCTGGGGCTCGTGCGGGTCCACCGCGGCCGCGTCCAGTTCCGGGGCGCGGACCTGGTGGGGCGTCCGCCGTACGAGGTGGCCCGTCTCGGGATCGCGTACGTGCCTGACGACCGCCGGATCTTCCCGGACCTCACGGTGGAGGAGAACCTGCTCCTCGCCCACCACGCCACGCGTCGCGAGGGACCGTGGGACCTTGAGCGCGTGTACAGCCTGTTCCCCGCGCTGCGCGAGCTCCGCGGCCTGCGGGGCACGCAGCTGTCGGGGGGCCAGCAAAAGATGCTCGCCCTGGGACGGGCTCTCATGACCAACCCGGACCTGATGCTGCTGGACGAGCCCGTGGAAGGGCTGGCGCCCCTGGTGGTCCGGCAGCTGGAGGACACGCTGCGGGAGATCCGCCGTGCAGGCGTCACCATCCTCCTGGCGGACCAGAACCTGCGCTTCTGCAGGCGGATCGCGGACCGGGGCTACGTGCTGGACAGGGGGAAGGTGCGGCTGGAGGGGACCCTGGAGGCCATCACCTCGGACGAGCAGGCGGTCCGCCAGTACCTGGCGGTGTGAGGGAGGTGGGGACCGTGCGCGCACCCTTGTCGCCTCTCGCCTTCGTGCGGCGCGCGGTGGATCTGTACCGGGACCGCGTGGCCGTGGTGGACGGCCCCACCCGGTTCACCTACGCGGAGTTCGGCGACCGCTGCGGCCGGCTGGCGGCGGCGGTGCGGGGTCTCGGCGTCGAAGCGGGCGACCGGGTGGCGGTGCTGTCGCCCAACACCCACCGAGCCTTGGAGACGTACACCGCGGTGCCGCTGGCCGGCTGCGCCTTGGTGCCCCTCAACACCCGGCTGCGGGAGGGGGACTACGAGTACATCCTCCGCCACTCCGGCGCGCGGCTGCTGCTCGTGGACCCCGCCTTCGCCTCAACCGCTCGCTTTCTGGCCGACCGCCTGCCGGGCCTGCAGGTCATAGAGCTCGGAGAAAGCTCGGAGGCACTCCTGCGCGAGGCTTCCCCCGCGGCGGGTGAGGCCCTGTGGAGCCGCGTGGGGCAGGTGGACGAAGAAGCGCCCATCACGCTGAACTACACCAGCGGCACCACGGCGCACCCCAAGGGCGTGGTCCTCACCCATCGCAACACCGCGCTGAACGTCGTGAACGTAATGGTGCACGGCCGCCTGTGCCAGGACGACACCTACCTCCACGTGCTCCCCATGTTCCACGTGAACGGGTGGGGTGCCGTGTGGGCCGTGAGCGCCGTGGGCGCACGGCACGTGTGCCTCCCGAAGGTGGACCCACTGGAGGTGTTCCGGCTGGTGGACGCGGAGGGGGTGACGGTGGCCTTCTCCGCGCCCACGGTACTGGTCATGCTCCTCAACGACCCTGCGGCGGCAGGCTGGAAGCCTCCCGGACCGTTGCGTTGGTACGTGGGCGGCGCGCCGCCGCCCGCGGCCCTCATCGCGCGCGCGGAGGACGAGCTCGGCATCGAAGTGGTGCACGTGTACGGGCTCACGGAGACCGGGCCGTGGCTCACGGTGTGCGAGTGGCGGAGGGAGTGGGACGGCCTGCCTTTGGGAGAGCGGGCCGCCCGCAAGGCCAGGCAGGGTGTGGGCCAGATCCTGTGCGGCGAGGTGGCGGTGGTCCGGGACGACCTGCAGCCCGTGGCCCGGGACGGCCGCGAGGTGGGGGAGATCGTGGTGCGGGGCCCCACGGTCATGGCCGGCTACTACAACGACCCCGAAGCCACCGCGCAGGCCTTCGCAGGCGGCTGGTTCCACACCGGCGACCTGGCTGTGGTGCACCCGGACGGCAGCCTGCAGATCGTGGACCGCAAGAAGGACATCATCATCAGCGGCGGCGAGAACGTGTCCTCCGTGGAGGTGGAGGGGGTCCTCTTCCAGCACCCGGCGGTGATGGAGGCAGCGGTAGTGGGGGTCCCGGACCCCAAGTGGGGCGAGGTGCCCAAGGCGTACGTGGTCCTGAGGCCAGGCGCAGGCGCCACGGAAGACGAACTCATCGCCTTCTGCCGCCAGCGCCTGGCACACTTCAAGGCCCCCAAGGCGGTGGAGTTCGTGCCCGAGCTCCCCAAGACCGCCACGGGGAAGATCCAGAAGTTCCTCCTGCGGGCAGGCCGGCCCGCTGCGGAGGTCTAGTCCTACAGGCGGACCGCGTGCACCCCGTCCCAGCGGGAGGGCCTCCGGGCCCGCTCCCACAGCCGCGCCTTGGCGGACTCGGGCGGAAGCCCGGTGCTGAGCCACACCGCAAGCACGCCCGAGACCAGCGCGGCGGCGAACGACGTCCCGGACCACCGCAGGTAGCGCGAACCCGCCACCTCCGTCCCGCAGTCCAGCACCAGGTCCTCGCCCGGGGCGCCGAAGTGCGCCTCGTTGCTGAACCACGCGTACCGGTCCGGCTGCGCGGCGCTGGTGGCCGCCACCGGCACCACCTGGGTCTGGGCGGCCAGGGTGTCGCCGAACTGGCCGTAGGCGGCGGGCTCCAGGCAGTTCTCCGGACGGCCCTGGGACAGGTTGCCGGCCGCGCACACCATCAGGGCGCGCTGGCGGGCCAGTTCGTCCACCGCGAGCAGCAGGACGCAGGACTGTACGGTCTCCGGCTGCGAGCGGTCCACGCCCAGGCTCAGGTTGTAGACCAGGGGCGCGGACACGAGCGGCCGGCCCGTGTCCGGGTGGGGCACCGGAGACCGCGCCAGGGCGCCGACCCAGCGCATGGCTTCCACCACTTCGTAGGTGGCCGCGCCGAGGGCGCCATTCAACACGCGCACCAGGACGATCTGAGCGCTCGGCGCGACTAACCGGACCAACGAGGCCACCATCACCCCGTGGTGCGCGCGGTAGGCACGCATCTGCTCGTCGGTGGCCAGCAGGGGAGACCAAACGACCGGCCTGCGCCGGTCCACCATCCCGCACTCGGATCCGTCCGGCTCTGGGATCTCCGCCAGCACCGGGAGGCCCTCCGGGAGGCGCTGCGGCCACTCCACGTACACGTCCACCAGCTCGGGGTCGAACGGAGGTCCGGCGCGACCGGCTTCCGGGCCGCTGTCCAGGATTACCACCGTGACCCCTTCGCCGCGGGGCCGCCACGGTGCGCGGTCGGCCTCCCACAACCCGAGTTCGGCGAGGGCAGGCTGGGCGCGGAAAGCCGCTTGGTCCGCACCAGGGAGGCGGATGGCCGCGTCGGGGGTGGGGCTCCCGTGGGAAACCTCCAGCTGGCCCAGGACCTCGAGGTCGAGCGAGCCGTAGACGGCGCGGCCGCTACGCGCCAGGTGAGCCACCAGTTCGGCCTCCTCCGCGCCTTCGGCCACGGCGCGGCGTACCCACAGCGCGCCGGGCGGCGGTGCCGGAGGTGGGAGCCGCACCGCCTCCCACCGACGGCCGCGCCCTGTACCGCGGGCCACGTACGCCTCGCGGGGGAAGGGGCAGGGCTCCAGGCAACGCAGCGGGTGGCTACGCTCGACTTCCGCCAAGAGGTCCTGTGGAGCCGCCAGCAGCAGGTGTCCCCTCAGGTAGCGCCACGCACGCCGCACGTCAGACCTCCTCTAGATCCTTCACCCGAATGAACGTGGCGCGGCCGCGGTTTGGACAGGGGGGTCGGGGTCGCCGACCAGCACGAAGGCGGCCCAGTGCAGCGGGTGAGCGCCCCGGTCGCGCAAGGAGAGACCCGAGCGACGCAGGGCCGCCGCAGGCCTTTCCCCGCGCCCAAGGGCCGCGTAGAACTCCCGCATCAGGTAGCAGGCGGCGCTGTCCTCCACCGGCCACAGGGACAGGATCAAGGTCCGCGCGCCCGCGTGGAGCCACGCTCGCGCGAAACCAACCAGCTCGTCGCCGGGCAGCAGCCGGTGGGAGGCGGTCTCACAGCCGCTCAGTACCACCACCGCGGGGGCAGGACGCAGGTGGGCCATCACGTCCGCGACGGTGACGGGGCCTGCGCGCAGGTGTACGGTGGAGAGCAGCGGCGCGTCGGGCCGGAAGGAGCAGTGGGCCGCAACGTGCGCCCACCTGGCGCCCCGGAGGCGGTCGAGAAAGTCGTGCGGGTGGGGTTCTTCCAGGAGGTGCGCCCCCAAGGACCGAGCGGCTTCCCGCGCCTCCTCGACCGCCCGGGGCAGCCTGCCACCCCACGTGTCCGCCACGCACACCGCCCGAGCGGTGGGGACCGGGCGGGCCTGGAGGTGCGGCAGGAGCCAGCCGGCAGGCACGTACGAGACCTCCCATCGCTCCCAGACACACCGCCCGCCGTCCGAGAGCGCGTGGAACGGCAGACCGTGCAGCCTGCCGTGGGGAGCGACGACCAGGCTGCGGCGTGGCTCGAGGAGCGGCAGGACGGGCGCGAGCAGCAACTCGTGAAGGCCGCGCAGCACGAGCTCCGCTTGGCGGAGGGCCTGTGCTACGGGCAGGTGGCCGTCCGCGTAAGCCCGTAGGCCGGTGGACAGCAGGGCCGCAAGCCGCGCCACCGCGGCCTCAGGGCACAGCCGCGGCACGTACCGGAGCCCGCTGGCGTCCAGGACGAACGCCCCCACCTGCCCTCTGGCCACGAAGTACTCCACGAGCGCGGCGTCCGGCGCGAGAGCCGGGCGGCGGGGCCGCGCCACGTACCCGAGCACGTCTGCGTCCCCGGCGTACGCGGCATCACGGACCTCTAGCCGCCACAGCAGGTCCTGGACGCGGTCGTGCAGCGCCTCCAGTTCGGTCCTGGCGAGTTCTGCAGGGGCTTCCGCAGAGGCCAGGGCCCTCATCCGGAAGGCCTCGAGCGCGCGGTTCAGCTCTTCCGCCAGCTGCGCGTCCTCCTGCCGACGCGGGCTGAAGGGCGTCGGCTGAGCGGCGAGGAGCTGGGCCATGCCCCGCGACTTCGCGCCCTGCACCACCTCCCACGCCCGCTCGTACGCGCCGGCCTCGCACAGGGCGACCGTCGTGCCCTCGAACAGCGAGCCCACCTCCGCGAAGACCCCGTAGCGCAGGTCCGCGGGCGCCCAGGCGAGGACCCGGCCCGCCCACCGCACCCCGCACAGCAGGTGCGCGAGGCGGCGCCCGGGCGTGGGGGCGAGGTCTGCGAGCCGACGGTGAGCGGCGGCACAGAGCCAGGCCATACCCCGGTGACGGCCCTCGCGCAAGGCGGCCTGCGCTTCCCTGCGGGCGGCGTTCCCATCGCCCGCCGCGCGCAGGGCGTCCGCGAGGACGAGTCTCGCCCGGCCCAGGCCGGAAGGGTCCTGCGCGGTTGCGGCCCCCTGGTGCGCCACCTTGGCCAGGCGCACGGCGTCGTTCACCTCCCCGCGCCGCACGAGGCACCGAGCCAGCTCGCACGCGGCGAGTGCCGCGAGCCCGGTCCTCCCGACCGAGGAGAGCTCGTGGTACGCTTGCTGCAGCAACGCTTCGGCCTGAGGCCAGGCGCCCGCCTGCCGGTACGCCAGGGCGGTGAGGTAACGGGCCTGCGCGGCCTCCGCGACGAACCCTCCCCGCGCGAGCTGCGCTGCGAGCCGCTCGCCTTCCCGCCGCGCTCGCTCCGCCTGGCCCAGGAACAGCCAGCACTCCACGGCGGCGAGGCGGTAGCTGGCCGCGGTGGAGTGTGCGCGCGCTGCCTCGTACCGCTTCGCCACCGCCTCGAACGCCCGGAGGGCGTGCGCGTAGCGGCCCTGCGCTGTGTCCACCCACGCCGCCGCCGCAGCGGCCCGGGCGGCGAGCAGGGGGCTATTCGCCCTCTCCGCCGCGGCCCGCGCCGCCTCCAAGGCGACCAGCGCCTCCCGCCCCCTCCCCGCCTGGGCCAGCAGCAGGCCGCGGTTGTGCTCCGCCACGGCCAGGTCCAGCGCCGCGCGCTCGCCGCAGGCGCGCAGTGCGGACGCGGCCTGCGCGTACGCCTCCAGGGCGGCCTCGGTGTGGCCCAGGTACTTCAGGAGGGTGGCGCGCTGGCTGCGGACGCGGGCGGCGTACACAGCCCCTTGCGGGTCGCGAGCCAGTACGGGCTCGATGCGCTCCGCGAGCTCGAGAGCGTCCTGGTAACGGGCCTGCCGGAACAGCACGCCGATCTTGCCGATTCCGCACCGCGCGGCGAGGGTCGCGTCGCCGCCTCGGAGGGCGAGCGCGCACGCCTCGTCGTACGCCTGCAGTGCCTCCTCCAGCCGGTCCGACCACAGGCACGCGTTGGCCACCGCGAGAAGGCTCAGCGCGCGCACGCAGGAATCTGGGCAGGCCTCGCAGTAGCGGGCCAGCTCCCGCGCACGGGCCACCGCCGTCTCGGGGTCGCGGTGGGCCAGGGCGTCGACCACGTCCTTGGCCTGCTCCACCGACTGGCGCTCCGGTGGGCCCAAGGCGTCCCGGAGGAATTCAAAGGCGCGCCCCTGGTCCGCTGCGTGCGCCCACGCGTCCGGGCAGGGAGGTTCCACGGCAGCCGTGTTCTTGGACGGCCCTGGGCCTTCCTGCTATGGTGGACGGGAGCCCCTCTGGGAGGAAGGGATGACCCAAGACCGCCACGCTCTGGACGTCCTGTGCGTGAACACCCTGCGGACCCTGGCCATGGACGCAGTCGAGCGCGCCCGGTCAGGACACCCGGGCGCTCCCATGGGCTTCGCAGCGCCCGCGTACGTCCTGTGGACCCGCTTCCTGCGCCACAACCCGCGTAACCCTCTGTGGCCCGACCGCGACCGGTTCGTGCTGTCCGCGGGCCACGCGTCCATGCTGCTGTACGCGCTGCTGTACTTGAGCGGGTACGATCTCACGCTGGACGACCTCAAGCAGTTCCGACAGTGGGGCAGCCGGACCCCCGGCCACCCTGAGTTTCGCCTCACCCCCGGGGTGGAGTGCACCACGGGGCCACTGGGGCAGGGGTTCGCGAACGCGGTGGGCATGGCCGTGGCGGAGCGCCACCTGGCGGCCACCTTCAACCGACCCGGGTACGAGATCGTGGACCACTGGACGTACGTGGTGGCCTCCGACGGCGACCTCATGGAGGGCGTGTCCTACGAGGCGGCGTCCCTGGCCGGGCACCTGCGCCTGGGCAAGCTCATCTGCCTGTACGACGCGAACGGCACCAGCCTCGCGGGGAGTACCGCCCTCACGTTCACCGAGGACGTCCGGGGCCGGTTCGAGGCCCTGGGCTGGCACGTGCAGGAGGTGCCGGACGGCAACGACCTGGAGGCCGTGGACGCCGCCATCCGGCAGGCCAGGGAAGAGAGCGGGCGGCCGTCCCTCGTGATCGTCCGCACCCGCATCGCCTTCGGCAGTCCTGGCAAGGAGGGCCGGTTCGAGGCGCACGGAGCGCCGCTGGGCGAGGACGAGGTCCGGCGTACCAAACAGAACCTGGGCTGGCCGTACCCGGAGCCGTTCGTGGTACCGGAACAGGCGTTGCGGGAGTTCCGTAAGGCGCGGGCGCGCGGGGAGGCACTGGAGGCAGCGTGGCAAGAGCGGTTCTGCGCGTACGCCCAGGCCTACCCGGACCTCGCGGCCCGGTGGGAACAGGCTCAGCGCGGACAGTTGCCGGAGGGGTGGGATCAGGGCCTGCCGACCTATTCCGCGGGTGAGCGGGTGGCCACGCGCGCCGCGGCGGGTGCGGCGCTGCGGGCGTTGGCCGAGCGTGTGCCGTGGTTGGTGGGCGGGTCTGCAGACCTGAACCCCTCCACCAACACAGCGCTCCCAGGCGCCGGGGACTTCCAGAGCCCGGACCGTCCGCTGGGCCCGGTGCAGGGGAGTTGCGGCGGGCCCCAGGACTACAGCGGCCGCAACCTGCACTTCGGCGTGCGCGAGCACGCCATGGCCGCCATCGCCAATGGCATCGCCTACCACGGCGGGCTGCGACCCTTCGTGGCCACCTTCCTGGTGTTCTCCGACTACGCCCGGCCCGCCATCCGGCTGAGCGCGCTGTCTGAGCTCCCGGTGGTGTACGTGTTCACCCACGACTCGGTATTCCTGGGCGAGGATGGACCCACCCACCAGCCGGTGGAGCACCTGGCGTCCCTCCGGGCCATGCCTGGGCTCGTGGTGCTGCGGCCTGCGGACGCGGCGGAGGCGGTGGAAGCCTGGCGCTTCGCGGCAGAGTACCGGGAGGGTCCCGTGGCGCTCGTGCTGACCCGCCAGGCGGTACCCGTGTTGGACCGCAGTCGCTACGCGCCCGCCGCAGGCCTGCGCCGGGGCGGCTACGTCCTCGCCGACGCGCGCGGCGGTCTCCCGCAGGTCGTGCTGATCGCGACGGGCTCCGAGGTGGCGCTGTGCGTGGAGGCGTACGAACGACTCACCGGGGAAGGGGTGCGGACACGCGTGGTGAGTCTTCCCTCGTGGGAGCTGTTCGAACGCCAGCCACAGTCCTACCGGGAAGAGGTCCTGCCGCCGTCGGTGACCAAGCGGGTGGCGGTGGAGGCGGCGCGGCCCATGGGCTGGGAGCGGTGGGTGGGTTGCGACGGGCGCGTGCTGGGCGTGGACCGGTTCGGGGCCTCGGCGCCGTACCCGCGGATCGCAGCGGAGCTGGGGTTGACCGCGCAGAGGGTGTACGAAGTGGCGCGGGAGCTGGCGCGCGGCAGCGTGGCACGGGCCGGACGGGGCTAGGAGCCTGTCCCGGAAAGCCCCTCAAGCGAAGGAGGCCGGGGTCCCCCAAATCGCGGAGCGGTTTCGGAGCGCGTTCACTCCGTCAGGCGCAGCCACGAGGCCACGAGCACGCTGTGCAGGCCGTGGGCGGCCAGGGCAAGCCACGGCATGCCGCCACTGGCAAGGTGCGAACCCAGCATGCCCGCCCCTACCACCGGAAGGCCCACGAATACCGTCAGGCACCACGGCAAAGGTGCGTACAGGAGTCCACACAGCCACGGCCGGTCCCGCAGGGACGGGACCCGGTACAGGACGGGCGCGACCGCACGGCCGTACACCACGCCGTAGCCCACGCCCGACGCCAGGAACAGAAGGTAGCTCCACGCGAGCGCGGCGCGGGTCCGGTCCACCACCAGGCCGTCCCACAGGGCCAGGAACCAGCGGCTGACGAGGCCGGTGCTCTCCGGGTGAGAGACCGCCCGGCCCAGGCCCCACAGGAGCACCAGCAGGGAAGCGAGCACCGTCACGAGCGTCGCCGCCACCGCCACGGCGAACGCGTGGCGTCCGGTGTAGCCACTCCAAGCCTCTGTGGTGGTCACCTCAACCTCCGCAGGTGCGGCGCGCAGGGCCGCGTCGTACAATAGCAGCCGGGGATGCGCCCGAGTCGTGCATCCCCTTTGGAGTTTGTCGGAAACCCGGCCGAGGTGCAACCGGACCCGTGGCTCAGCTCCACCGCTTCCTGGGCTTGCTCGTGGTGCTGACCCTGGCCCTCGTGGTGCTGGGCGGGGTCGTGCGCACCACAGGGGCCGGAGACGCGTGTCCCGACTGGCCGCTCTGCCACGGCCGCCTGATCCCGCCCGCACGGCCGCTCGTGCTGCTGGAGTGGAGCCACCGTTTGCTGGCCGCGGTGGTGGGCAGCCTCGTGTTCGCGGGCTGGGCGTGGACACTCCGGCTCGGCCGTCCGGCGGAGCCGCTGCGCGGGCTTGCTTCAGCCGCCCTGGGCCTCGTGGGGGTGCAGGCGCTGCTCGGCGGCGCCACGGTGCTGAGCGGGCTCAGGCCGTGGCTGGTGGTGTTGCACCTCGGGACGGCGCTGCTGTTCCTCGCAGCCCTCGTGGTCTGGTGGCAGCGGGCGGCCGGGTTCCGTCCGGCAGCGCTCACCGGACCGCAGCGCGCCTTCCGTGGCGCGGTGCTGGCGTCCCTGTTCAGTCTGTACGGGCTCGTGCTGTTGGGCGGTCACGTAGGCTCTTCCGGCGCCGGCCTCGCTTGCCCCGACTGGCCCCTCTGCCGCGGGGAGGTGTTCCCGCCCCCGGGCCCAGGGGTGCTGGAACACTTCGCGCACCGTCTTTGGGCGGTCCTGGTGGCGGGTTTCCTCGGCTGGCTGGTGGTGCGGGCCCGGCGGGACCGCCCGGACCTGCGGGGCCTTTCGCACCTGGCGGCAGGGGCCTACGGGGTGCAGATCCTCGTGGGCTGGCTGAACCTACTCAGCGGGCTGCACCCAGCGGTGGTGAGCGCCCACCTGGGGCTTGCGGCCTTCATCTGGACCGTGCTGGTGGGCCTGTTCGTGCGGTCCGCGGCGCGCCCGCTGCCTGCTCCGCAGGCCCGCTCCACTCCGGCACCCGCCTGGCAGGCCACGGTGCTGGACTACCTCGCGCTCACCAAGCCGCGGATCGTGGTACTGCTGCTCGTCACCACCGCGTGCACCATGGTGGTGGCCGCGCGTGGCCGGCCCTCCGCATGGCTCGTGCTGGCCACTTTGGCGGGTGGCGCGCTGGCCGCAGGGGCGGCCAACGCTCTGAACTGCGTGCTGGACCGCGACGTGGACGCGGTCATGCACCGCACGCGGCAGCGCCGACCCGTAGCCGCCGGCCGCATCCCACCGTGGAAGGCGGTGGCGTTCGCCGCGGCCCTGGCGGCGTCGAGCTTCTGGCTGTTGCGGGCAGGGGTGAACGCCCTGGCCGCCTGGCTGGCCTTGGGGGGGCTCGTGTTCTACGTGCTCGTGTACACCGCGTGGCTCAAGCGCACCACCCCGCAGAACATCGTCATCGGGGGCGCTGCGGGTGCGGTGCCCCCGCTCGTGGGGTGGGCCGCGGTGACGGGCGACGTGGGCTGGGCGGCGTGGCTGCTGTTCGCGGTGGTGTTCCTGTGGACACCCCCGCACTTCTGGGCCCTGAGCCTGAACCTGAAGGAGGACTACGCCCGCGCCCGCATCCCCATGCTGCCCGTGGTCTGCGGAGAGGCGGAGACCCACCGCCAGATCTTCCTGTACACGGTGGCCACAGTGGCCGCCACGTTCCTGCTGGTGCCCGCGGCGGGCCTGGGGTGGCTGTACGCCGCCGGGGCTGGGCTGCTCGGTGTGGAGTTCGTGCGCAGGGCCTGGTGGCTGTGGCGGGGCCGCGGGCAGACCGCGTGGGCCCTGTACCGGTACTCGCTCGCGTACCTGGCTTTGCTGTTCGCCAGCATGGTGGCGGACCGGTTCGTGGTGAGCGGCTGAGCCGTGCGGGTGCTGTTCGTCTGCACGGGCAACATCTGCCGGTCGCCCATGGCGGAGGCCCTGACCCGCCACCTGGCCCAGGAACGGGGCCTGGCGGTGGAGGTGGACTCCGCGGGCACGGACGCCTGGCACGTGGGAGAGCCACCCCATCCGGGCGCCTTGGCGGCGCTTTCGCGGCGGGGTATCCGCCTGGAGCGCCGGGCGCGGCAGGTAGGGCCGGAGGACGCGGAGCGCTTCGACCTGCTCGTGGCCCTCGACCGCGGCCACGCCCGCATCCTGCGCCGCCGGTTCCCGCACGCGGCAGCCAAGGTCCGGCTGCTGTCGGAGTTCGGCCCGCCGGGCACACTCCCGGACGTCCCGGACCCCTACTACGACGGCCAGCACGAGGCGGTGTGCGAGCTGGTGGAGCGCTGCTGCCGCGGGCTCGTGGACTGGCTGGCACGCGTTTCGCGGTGAGCCCAGCGTTGCGGCACGCGGTGGTGCGGCTGCTCCAAGCCCGGCTCGGGTGCCGCGGGGTAGTGCGGGAGCAGGCTGTGGCGGGTGGCGACGTGGACCCCGCGGTCCGCCTGGACACCGACCGCGGCAGCGTGTTCGTCAAGTGGAGCCCGGACGGTGGCGCGCGCTTTTGGGCGGAGCGCGACGGTCTGGAGCGACTGGCGCACACAGGTTGCGTGCGCGTGCCGGAGGTCGTGGGTTTGGCGGAGTCGGAGGACGGCGCCGCCCTGGTCCTCCGGTGGGTCGAAGCCCGGGCGCGGACGCAGGCCGACGCGGAGACGCTCGGGGCTCAGCTCGCGGCCTTGCACCGGCACGCGGCACCTGCGTACGGGCTCGAACGGGACAACTTCATCGGCCCGCTCCCCCAGCGCAACACGCCCACCGAGAGCTGGGTGGAGTTCTACCGGGTGCACCGGCTGGGCGTCCAGGCCGAGATGGCGGGGCGCCGGAGGAGTTTGGATCCTTCCACCCTACGGGCCCTGGATCGCCTCGCCGCTCGCCTCGACCGCTGGCTTTCGGAGCCTGAGGAAGGCCCTTCGCTGCTGCACGGCGACCTGTGGGCGGGGAACTGGCTTGTGGACGCGCACGGCCCCGTGGTGGTGGACCCGGCGGTGTACTACGGCCACCGCGAGGTGGAGCTCGCGTTCACCGAGCTGTTCCGAGGGTTCCCGCACGCGTTCTATGCCACGTACCGAGACGCGTGGCCGCTTGCAGAAGGCTACGAGGACCGCAGGCCCCTGTACCAGCTGTACCCGCTGCTGGTCCACGCCAACCTGTTCGGCGGCGCGTACGCGCAGTCCGTGCGGCGAGTGGTCCGCCGGTACGCGGGCTGAGCGCGTTCAGAGGGCGAGGTCCGCCACGACCGGCTGGACCAGCCGCTCGAAGTCGGCGTAGGGCACCCGCATGGTCTCCCGGTGCGACCCGCACCGGAACACGATCTCCGGGTCCTGGGCGAGCCGGCGGTCCACGTACACCGGCAGGCCGTACAGGTTCCCGAAGGGCGGGTGTGCGCCCACCTCGCAGTCGGGGAACAGCGGCGCGAACTCGGACTCCTGCGCCAGCTGGCACGGCTCGCCCACCGCCGCCGACAGCTTGGACAGATCCAACCGCTGCGGGGCGGCCAGCACCGCCATCACGAACCGTCCCCCGCACCGCGCGATCACGGGCTTGGCCACCAGGTAGCCCGAGACGTGCTCGGAGGCCGCCACCTCCTGCGCAGTGTAGGCGAGCGGGTGCCACGCGACCTCGAACCGGACCCCCTGCTCCCGCAGGTAGGACTCCAGGCGCTCCCGGCAGGTCATGCCGACTCCCCCCCGAGCCGATTCTACCCCACCAGGGGGAAGCGCACCGCACGTCGAACTCTCTTCATAGAGCGTGCAGATGGCGGCGAAAGGACTGGGCGCGGCGGACAAGCGGTACCTGGCAGGGGTCATCCACCAGGTGTGGCGGGCCTGTCAGGGCTTTGTGTCTGTGGTGATGGAGCGCGGCCCGGAGGACGCCTTCTTCGTGCTGGACGAGCTGGACGAGTGGGCGGCGGGGCAGCGCAAGCGGCTGTCCGCGCGCAGCGCCCGCCGCCCCGCGGGGCTGTCGCCGCAGGGCCTGCGGGTGGGCCGCGAACTCCTGGACGACGTGAGCACCTTCTGCGCGGCCATCGGCGACATGGTGGCGCGGCTGCGGGCGAGTCCCCTGAGCCCGGACGAGGTGGAGGAGGAGTGCCTCATGATCATCGACGGGTTCGTGGCGTGGACCCACCGCATGGCCACGCAGCTCGGCGTCTCCCGCAACCTCAGGCCCCAGGCCATCTGGCCGCTGCGGTAGCTTGTCCCGGAAAACCCCCGCGCGTGAAGCGGCAGGAGTCCCGAAGAGTCGCGAAGCGAGTCTTGGGGTTCTAGTGGGTGCCCCGCACCTCTTGGGCGGGGCGCGTGGCGCGCTGGATCTGCTCTTCTGCGCGGTCGAGGAACTCCCGGCAGGCGGCCCGCACCGCGGGCATCCCGTCTGCGGCCACCTTGCGCACGAGCCAGCTCAGGTGGTCGTACAGGTGCCACGCCTCGTCGTCCCGCAGCCGCGACTCCCGGGTGGCGAAGTCCAAGAACCCCTGGACCCCTGCGAGGACTGCGCGGGCGTACTCCGCCGGCTCCACCACGTAGCGGCTGCCGTCCTCGGGGTTGTGCAGGTGGACCCGGCCTGGGCCGTGCAGCACCGTGAGGTCGTGGTAGCCGCAGCAGTCCATGCCGCAGTCCGCGAGGAACAGCGGACACGCGTAGGGGTCCTGCGGGTCGGTGACCGCGTGGTGGTCGGCCAGGAGTGTCAGCAACAGGCCCTGCACGCCCTCAAAGAGCGCGTACGCGGAGTACGAGGCGTCCCGGGACGGGATCCCCAAAGCCCGAGCGCTCTCGCCCAGCAGGAGGATCGGACGGCCATCCACCTCCAGGGAAAAGAGACAGGGGACCGCTTCCACGTCCTCGCCCGTGTCGGTGATCTCCAGCCGAGCGCGGATCCGGTTCATCCCCCCTTATCTTAAGGCGCCAGCAGGCGCCAGCGGACCTCAAGCGCCCGGGGAGGTTCCAGGGGCTTCGCCCTTCGCCTCCTGGGGTGCGGGCAGGAGGACCGACGCCAGGACGCTGGCGCCCAGGATCACCGCCACCACGGCGAGGGAGATCCCGACGGGGATCTTGTACACGTCCTGGACCAGCATCTTCAGCCCGATGAACACCAGGACCAGCGAGAGTCCGTACTTGAGGTACCGGAACATGTCCATGATGCCCGCCAGGCAGAAGAACAGCGCCCGGAGTCCCAGGATGGCGAAGATGTTGGACGTGTAGGCGATGAACAGGTTGTGCGTGATGGCCAGGACCGCCGGGATGGAGTCGATGGCGAACATGAGGTCGGTACTCTCCACCGCCACCAACACCAGCAACAGGGGCGTCACCCACAGCCGCCCGCCCCGGCGCTCGAAAAACCGCCCAGACCCGTAGCCCTCGGTGACCGGGAAGTAGCGCCGGACCACCTGGAGCACCCGGTTCTGAGACGGGTCCACCACCTCGTCCCGGTGGCGGAACAGCTTCCAGCCCGTGTACACCAGGAGGGCGCCGAAGAGGTAGAGGACCCAGTGGAACAGGTGCACCAAGGTTACTCCCACGGCGATGAGGGTGGCACGCATCACCACGGCGCCCAGGACCCCCCACAGGAGCACCCGGGGCTGCAGGTAGTCGGGGACCGCGAAGTATGAGAAGATGACCAGGAAGACGAAGAGGTTGTCCACGCTGAGGGCCTTCTCCACGAGGTACGCGGTGAGCCACTCCAGCCCCGCCTGCGGTCCTTCGAGTACCCACACGCCCGCGTTGAACAGCAGGGCGGCCCCGATCCAAACCACGCTCCAGATGGTGGCTTCCCGGATGGACATCTTGTGGGGCGTCCGCTGGAACACGCCCAGGTCCACGGCCAGCATGGCGCCCACCACCACGTGGAACACCACCCACAGGACCAGCTCCACGTTCATGCACGCCTCCTGGTGGAGGAAGTCGCCAAAAGCAAAAGACCTCCGGGCGACGCCGCGGAGGTCTCACCGTGAGGCCGCGCCACAGGCCCGGCCGGGTGCACGCGCCTTGGCCGTGCGCCGGACTGACGACCGGGCCGCGGCCGCGCCGGGCAAGGCGCGGCCGCCAGTTACTCCCCTCAGCCCCGCCGACCGCGAGGCCACCATCACCATACGGGCAGGCCGGACGTGGGTCAAGCCCGGGAGGCCACGGTGATGGTGCGGTCCGCGGCCGTGGTGCTCGCAGCCGGGCTCGGCAAGCGCATGCGGTCGAGCCTCCCCAAGGTGTTGCACCCCCTCGGCGGCCGGCCCATGCTGCTGCGGGTGCTGGACGCGCTGCGGGCCGTGGTCGCCGGACCCGTGGTGGTCGTGGTCGGGCACGGCGCGGACCAGGTGGAGCGCGTCCTCCCCCCCGGCGTGCGCACCGCCCGCCAGGTGCAGCCCCTCGGGACCGGGGACGCGCTGCGCTGCGCCCTACAAGTCTTGCCGGAAGCTTCCGGGTCCGTGCTGGTGGCCTACGGCGACATCCCCCTGGTCCGCCCGGACACCTTCCGCGCGCTGCTGGCCGCTCACCAGGAGGGCGGGTTTGCAGCCACCCTGGCGGTGGCGGTGGTGGACGACCCCACAGGGCTCGGCCGCGTGCTGCGGGACGCGCGGGGCCAGTTCCGGCGCGTGGTGGAGGAGGCGGACTGCACGCCCGAGGAGCGCGCGGTCCGCGAGGTGAACACGGGGCTGTGCTGTTTCGAGCTCAGGGCGCTGCGGCAGACGCTTCCGCAGCTCCGGCCGAACAACGCGCAGGGCGAGTACTACCTGACCGACGTGTTCGGGCTGCTGCAGGCGTCGGGGCTTCGGGTCGGGACGGTGAGGCTGGAGGAGGTGAGGGACGTCATGGGCGTGAACTCGCGGCGGGAACTGGCGGCCGCGGAGGCAGAGCTGCGCCGCAGGACCTTGGAGCGGTTGATGGACCTCGGGGTGACGGTGCTGGACCCGGCCACCACCTACGTGGCGCCCGAAGTGGAGGTGGGGCCGGACACGGTCCTGCTGCCCTTCACCGTCCTGGAAGCGGGCACCGCGGTGGGCAGGGAGTGCACCGTAGGCCCCGGGGCGCACGTGCGCGGGTCTCGGATCGGGGACCGGGTGCGGGTGTGGTGGTCCGTGGTGGAGGAGAGCGAGGTCGGCGACGACTGCCGGATCGGGCCCTACGCCCACCTGCGGCCAGGGACCCGGCTGGCCCGGCGGGTGGTGGTGGGGAACTTTGCGGAGCTGAAGAACACCACCGTAGGGGAGGACACGCGGGTGCAGCACGTGTCGTACCTGGGCGATGCCACCGTGGGGCGTGGCGTGAACGTGGGCGCGGGGACCGTCACCTGCAACTTCAAGTACGGCGTCCCGGGCAAGCACCCCACGGTCATCGAGGACGGCGCCTTCATCGGCAGCGACACCATGCTGAACGCGCCCGTGCGGGTGGGCGCGGGGGCGGTCACCGGCGCCGGCTCCGTGGTCACTAAGGACATCCCGCCCGGCATGGTGGCCGTGGGCGTCCCGGCGCGGGTGATCCGCCGCGCGCGGCGGGAGGACGGGACTCCGTGAGCGAGCTCGCGCTCCTCGCGGGGACCGCGAACCCGGCGCTGGCGCGCCGCGTGGCCGCGCACCTGGACACCCCTCTCCGCGAGGCGGTGGTGGCCCGCTACCCGGACGGTGAGATCGAGGTGCGCATCGAGGAGAGCGTCCGGGGCCAGGACTGCTTCGTCGTCCAGCCGACGTGCCCGCCCGTGCACGAGCACCTGATGGAGCTGCTGGTGATCGCAGACGCCCTCCGGCGGGCCTCTGCGGCCCGGGTGACGGCCGTGCTGCCCTACTTCGGCTACGCGCGGCAGGACCGCAAGATGGGGCCCCGGGAGCCCGTGACGGCCAAGCTGGTGGCCAACCTGCTCACCCGGGCAGGCGTCCAGCACCTGCTGGCCTTGGACCTGCACGCGGGTCAGCTCACGGGCTTCTTCGACATCCCCCTGGACCACCTGAGCGCGCGCATGCTGCTCGCGGACTACTTCCTGCAGAAGGGCCTGTCGGACGTGGTGGTGGTCTCCCCGGACATCGGCGGCGTCCGGCGGGCGCGGGAGTTCGCCCAGGCGCTGCGCGCCCCGCTGGCGGTGATCGACAAGCGGCGCGACCGGCCCAACCAGGTGGCGGAAGTGGTGCACGTGATCGGAAAGGTGTACCGCCGGACCGCCATCCTGGTGGACGACATCGTGGACACCGCGGGCACCTTGGTGCGCGCCGCCGAGACCCTGTTGCGGCGCGGGGTGAAGGAGGTGTACGCGTGCTGCACCCACGCGGTGCTCTCCGGGCCCGCGGTGGAGCGCATCGCGGCCTCTTCCATCCGGGAGCTGGTGGTGACCGACTCCATCCCCCTGCCGCCCCACAAGCGGCTGGACCGGATCCGGGTCATCTCCGTGGCGCGGCTCGTGGCGGACGCCATCGCCCGGGCGCACGCCCACAGCTCCGTGAGCGAGCTCGCCCACGAACCGCTGGCCGCGGAGCTGGTGGAGAGCTGAGGCGCTATACTGGGGCCCAGAGCCCATGTTCATCCCGCCGTACTGGATCGCGGCCGCAGTTGCGTGGTTCGTCACGTACTGGACCACGCCCACCGCCCGGTGGCTGGCGCGGCGGGTCGGCGCCGTGGACTACCCAGGCGGCCGGCGGATCAACCGCCGCCCCTTGCCACGCCTGGGCGGGGTGGCGCTGGGGCTTGGCATCTTCCTGGGGGCCCTGGTGGCCCTGCCCGTGGTCGGGGACGTCGCCGTGGTGCGCGAGCCCAAGCACCTGGTGCTGGCCGTCCCCTACGGGCGGGTGCCGCGGGAGTTCTGGGGCGTGCTGCTGGGCGGGCTCGCGATCCTCCTCGTGGGCCTGTACGACGACCTCCGGCAGGTCTCCGGCCGCGTGAAGTTCCCCCTCGTATACCTGGCCGCCGCAGTGCCCGTGGCCTTCGGCCTCACCACGCCCTTCGTCACGAACCCTCTCACCGGCCAGCTCACATCGCTCGGGGTGTGGGGCCAGGCCTTCACCGTGCTGTGGATCGGTTCGGCGGCCATCGCCATGAACTCCATCGACGGGGTGGACGGGCTCGCGGCGGGGATCGCGGCCATCGTGGCCGCCACCTTCTTCACCGCGGGGCTGCTGCGCGGGGCCGCGCTCCCCATGCTCGTTCTGTGCGCGGCGGTGGCGGGCAGTGCCGTGGCCTTCCTCCGGTACAACTTCAACCCGGCCCGGGTGATCATGGGGGACGCCGGGGCGCTGTTGTTGGGTTACCTGCTCGGCGCCCTGTCTACCGCCGGGCTGTTCAAGACCCTGACCGCCCTGTCCTTGGCGGTCCCGTTGCTCGCCATGGGGGTCCCCATCTTCGACACGGCCTTCGCAATCCTGCGGCGCCTACGCCGCCGCGTGTCGGTGTTCCAGCCGGACCGGGGACACGTCCACCACCGCCTCCTGGACCGGGGGCTGTCGCAGCGGCAGGCGGTGTTGCTCCTGTACGGCGCCACGGCGCTGTTGGGAGCCCTGAGCCTGGCCCTGTCCGGGTGGGTGGACCGCTGGATCCCGCTGAGCGTGGCCGGAGTGCTGGCCGGTGCCCTGTGGGTGACCGCCCGGCGGTTCGGCCTGCTGGCCCGCAGCCCGTGACCCTCCCCATCCCGGTGCTGGCCGTGGTGGGCACGCGGCCGGACGCCGTGAAGATGGCACCCGTGGTCAAGGCCCTGGAACAGGACCCCAACTTCCGCCCCGTGTTGGTCGCCACCGCCCAGCACCGGGAAATGCTGGACCAGGTCCTGCGGCTGTTCGACCTCAAGCCTCACGTGGACCTGGACGTGATGCGGCCCCGGCAGTCCCTGACAGAGGTCACGGTCCGGACCCTGGAGGGGCTCGACCGCGTGCTGGCCCGCGAGCGTCCCGCCCTCGTCCTGGTCCAGGGCGACGCGGCACCCTGCTTCTGCGGCGCGCTCGCAGCGTACTACCACCGCATCCCCGTGGGGCACGTGGAGGCGGGGCTAAGGACCCACGACAAGTACCGCCCCTTCCCCGAGGAGCTGTACCGCCGGATGACTGCGGCGGTGGCGGACCTGCACTTCGCCCCGACTCCGTGGGCGCGGGACAACCTGCTGCGGGAGGGCTGCGACCCGGAGGCCGTCCACGTCACCGGCAACACCGTCATCGACGCCCTTCAGGCCATCGCGCCGCGGGTGCGGCCGGAGGGGCTGCCGCCGCTTGACCCGCACCGCCGCCTGCTCCTGGTGACCGCCCACCGGCGGGAGAACTGGGGCGAGCCCCTCCGACGGATCTGCGAGGCGGTCCGGGAGCTGGTGGCGCGTTTCCCGGACGTGGAGGTGGTGTTCTCCGTGCACCGCAACCCCGTGGTCCGGGAGGTGGTGCACGCCGTGCTGGGCGGGGTGGACCGCGTGCACCTGGTGGACCCACCGGACTACGGGCCGTTCGTGTACCTGGAACAGCAGGCCTACCTGATCCTCACGGACTCCGGGGGCGTCCAGGAGGAGGCGCCGGGGCTCGGGACGCCTGTGTTGGTCCTGCGGGACACCACGGAGCGGCCGGAGGGCGTGGCCGCGGGGGCGGTTCGCCTGGTGGGGACGGATCGGGACCGGGTGGTGTCGGAAGCCGCACGGCTGCTCCGGGACCCCGCTGCGCACCGCGCCATGGCCACGGCCACCAACCCCTACGGCGACGGCCGGGCGGCACAGCGGATCCTGCAGATCCTGCGGGTGTACTTCGGCCTAAGCCGGGAGCTGCCCGAGCCCTTCCGGCCCGCGAACCTTTGAACCCGGCTGCCCGTAGGAGTAGCATGGAGGGAACGATGCGGCTGGCCGCCATCTTCCTGATCGCAGTAGGGGTGGCTGCCGCGGCGGCGCCCGCGGACGTGGTGCGCGCCACCGTGGGCGGCGTGGTGGTGGAGGTCGTCCGCGCGGGCGAAGCGGTGGACGAGGGCGCGCCGCTGGTGTGGGTGCGCACCGCCACGAAGCCACGGGAGGTGGCCGCGCGTGCGCCCCGGGCGGGCACCGTGGTGGAGGTCCTGGTCCAGGTCGGCGCGCGCGTCCGGGTGGGCGACCCGGTGGTGCGGCTCAGCCCGTAGCCCACGCGCCTGTCGCGCGGTGCACGCACGCGGGTGTGTTAGCATGGGTCCAGACTCGCGGCGAGGTGCACCGCATGCGCAGAGGGCTCGCGTGGGGGTTTGCTCTCGTGTTGCTCGCCACCTTCTCCCTCCCCGGCTCGTGGGCTCAGGAGGACGCGGAGGTCTTCCCCCTTAGCCAGATCCGGCCCGGGATGCGCGGCGTGGGGCGCACGGTGGTCCAGGGCACACGGGTGGAGGAGTTCGGTTTTGAGGTCTTGGGCGTGACGGAAGGCCCGCCGGGGCGGCTGGTGCTGTTCCGGGGCTTCGGGCCGGTGATCCAACGGAGCGGCGGAACCGCCTCCGGGATGAGCGGCAGCCCCCTGTACCTAGACGGACGGTTCGCGGGTGCCGTCTCGTACGGCTACCGGTTTGCAGGCCCGGACAGCAACCTGGGACTGTTCACGCCGGCGGAGACCATGCTGGCCATCCTGCGGGACGGAAGGACCGAGGGGCGGACCACGGGGACGTTGCGGCTGCGCGAACCGGTCCGCGTGGGAGGCCGGTGGGTGCGCGGGGTGGCTCTGGCCGAGGACCCGGGACCGGGCTCGAAGGCGGTGGGTTCCGTCCCGGCCTTCGTGCCTGCGGCGGGCACCTTGCTCGTGTCGGGCGTGAGCGACCGCGCCTTCCGGCTGCTGCGCCAAACCCTGCGGTGGACGGACGTAGTCCCGGTGCAGAGCTACGGTGGCGTGGGGAGGTTCCCGACGCCTCCGCTGGTGCCGGGGAGCGCGGTGGGTGTCGCGCTGGTGCGCGGGGACGTGAACGTGTGGAGCATCGGGACTCTGTCGTACCGCCGCGGAGAGCGCTTCTTGGCCTTCGGGCACCGCATGTTCGGGTTCGGCCCGGTGGAGTACTTGCTCACCACCGCCTACGTACACACCGTGGTCCGCAGCCCGCAGTTCCCCTTCAAGGAGGGGGACGTGGGCGAAGCCGTGGGCACGGTCACCCAGGACCGGCTGGCGGGCGTGGCGGGTGCGCTGGGGCGGCTCCCGCGGGTGTTCAACGTGACGGTTGTGGTGGTGGACCAGGACCGCGGCCGGACCATCCGCAGGACCGCGCAGATGATCCGGCGCCCGGACTTGGCCCAGTTGCTCGCGCCCCAGGTGGCCCTGGCCGCGGTGGAGAACGCGTGGGACGCTGCAGGCGGCGGCACCGCAGAGGTCCGCATCAGCGCCCGGGGGGGAGGGCTCCCACGCCCGGTGGAGAGGACGAACGTGTTCTACAGCGCGCAGGACCTGGCCGCCGCCGCGGTGCTGGACGTACCGGACGCGGTGCGCTTTCTGTTCGGCAACGAGTACGCCTCGGTGGTGCCCGTGGACCTCAACGTGGAGGTCCGCCTGACCCGTGAGCGGAGGACGGTGTCGGTGTTGGGCGCGGAGGTGGCGAGCCGGACGGTGAGCCAAGGCGGGCGGCTGCGGGTGCGGCTGCGCCTGCGGCCGTTCCAATCCGCCGAACCCACCACCCAGACGGTGGAAATCGAGATCCCCCGCAACTTCCCGAGGGGGCCGGCCCTGCTGGTGGTGGGGAGCGCCGGCATCCAGCGGGACGACACCCCGCCCGCGGTCCTGCTGGCCCACAAGCTGCAGAACGAGCCGCCTGCGGCGGGCTTCCCGGACCTGGCACAGGCGCTGGAGTTCTTCGAGGACTTCGGGCGCAACACGGACGTCCTGCTCCAGCTCATCCCCGTGGGGGTCCCTCCCAGCGACGACCCCCAGCGGCGGTTCATCTACTTCGACGAGTTCGCAGGCCGCCTGGTGCGCACACAGTGGGTGGTGAAGGGCGAGCAGGTCGTCCCCATCGTGGTGGAGTAACCGCCGTCTGCACCGCGCGCGGGGACCGCACCCGCCGTGCGTCCCCGAGGGGGCGCCGTGGGTAGGGTGTACGTGGCCGTGGGGGTCGTGGCGGCGGCCCTCCTGGGGGTGTCGGTCGCAACGGCCGCAGCGCTCCGCAGCTCCGCCTTCGAATCCTGGGCCGCACGACTCGCCGCGCAGGCGCTCGCTCAGGCCACGGGCCAGCCCGCGTCCGTGGGGCGGGTCCGGGTGGACGTCGGCGGTGTCAGCGCCCAGGAGGTCCGGGTCGGCGCGGGGGTCCTCAAGGTCCGGCAGGTGCGGGTGGACTGGGACCCCTGGCGCCTTGCCACAAGCCTCGTCCATGGCCGGGGCGGCGTCGACGCGGTGCGCCGCATCATCCTGGACGCACCCGTGGTGGCCCTGGTCCGCGACGGGCGGGGCCGGTGGAACCTGGAGGACTTCTTCCGCCCGGCACCGGCAGCGCCCGGGCGGCCTGCAGAGCCCCTGCGCGCGGAGGTGGAGCTGCGCGGGGGGACGGTGTACTTCCTCGACCGGCAGTTGGAGGACTTCCGCGCCCTCGTGTCGGGTCTCGGAGGACGGGTGGCCCTCGCGGACCTTCCCCTGTTGCGGCTGGAGCTCTCAGGGTCTGTGCGGGCGGGAGGAACCGCCCGGGCTTCCGCCTCGGGGTGGGCCCACGTCCAGGACGGTGCGCTGGACCTTGCGGTGGGGGTGGAGGGGCTGCCGGTGCGGCCTTGGGCGGACTACCTGCTCCCAAACCCGCGGTGGCGGGGTCTTGGGGGACGGGTCAGCGGTCGCTTCCACCTGTACGGCAGCGCCTCCCGGCTCCAGGTGCGGGCTGCGGCCCAGCTGGCAGAAGCTGCGGTGCAGCTGGTCCGCGAGGGGATCACGGTGCAGGGCGTGCGCGGCGCCGTGGAGGTGGACGGGCCGCTGGTGTCCTTGCGGAGGCTGCGGGCGAGGGTGCGCGGCTCGGAATTCCTGGTCCAGGGTCAGGTCCGGCTCGCAGGGTCTGGCGCGGTGGCTCTGGAGGTGGAAGCGCAGGGCGCAGATCTCTCGTTGCTCCGGCGGCTGCTGCCGTCGGTGCAGGTCGCGCCGCGCGGGCGCCTGGCCGGTCGGGTGCGGATCCTGGGGCCGCTGGACGCCCTGCGCGTGGAGGGGAACGTCCGGACGCCCCTGCTGGACCTGGGCGGGCTGCGTTTCGCGGACGTGCGTGGCCGGCTGCGCTACGGCAGCGGGTTGCTCTCCCTGAGCGAGGCCTCCGCGCGACTGTCCGGCGGGGGTTTGCGCGGAGACGTACTTGTCGCGCTGTCCTCCGAACCCCGCTTCCTCGCCGTCGGGGAGTTCGCGCAGGTGCCCAGCGAGGTGGCCCACGCCCTGGGACTCGAGCTTCCGCTCCGGGCACGGCTCTCCGGCGCGGTGGTGGCCGCAGGCAGACCCGACGAGCCCGAGGCTTCCGGCGTGGTGAAGGCCACGGCCGGGTCCGTGCGGGGTCACCGCGTGGATGCTGTGGAGGCCGTCTTCCACTACGAGCGGGGCACCTTGAGGTTACCGGCGGCCCGCGCCCGGCTGGAGGACGCGTCCGTGTGGGCTTGGGGGCGGGTCGACGGCACCTCGCTGCACCTGGACGTGCTGGCGCGTTCCCTGCCCGTAGAAGACCTTCTCCGGGCTGCCGGGCTGCGCGTGGAGGCCAGCGGGTCGCTGGCCGCCGCGGGCAGGCTCGGCGGGACGATCCGGTCGCCGACGTTTGCCGGTAGTGTCCTGTGGGAATCCGGGCGGGTTGGCCCGCTGGTGTTTGAGAGTGCCACCGCGGACGTCCTGGCCTCGGGCGGCCGTCTGGAGGTCCGGCGTCTAGGTCTTTTGGACGGTCCGGCGGTGTACCGGGGATTCGTGGCGTTGGAAGGCCAGACGCTGCGTGCGCACGTGTCGGTGTCGGGCGCCCGTGCGGAGAGGTTGCTGACCCTCGCAGGCGTTGACCTCCCCGTGACGGGCGAGGTCCACGGAGGGCTGGACGTACACGGCACCACCCGCCACCCCCAGATCACCGGGCGGGCTGCCGTCCTGCAGGGGCGCGCAGGCTCGCTTGCGGTGGACGGAGCACAGGCCCGGTTCGCGTGGACCCCCGAGCTGCTCGAGCTCCAGGAAATTCAAGTACACTCCGACGCCTTACGGCTCCGCGCCCAGGGCACGGTGGATCGCCGGGGCCTGCTGCGGCTGCAAGGCGAGGTAGACCCGCTAGTTCTCGAGGAGCTCGCGGCGCTGCGGAACCCGTACCTGCGGCTCGCGGGGAACGTCCGGCTCCGGGGCGAGGTGACGGGCACGGTCCAACAGCCCCGGGTGGAGGTGGAGGTAGACGGTGCCCGCGTACGGGTCAACGGACAGCGGTTCGATCACGTTAGCGGCCGGGTGGTTTGGACGGAGGGGGCCCTCCTGGCCGAGCCGGTGCAGTTGGAGCTCGGCCGGTCCGCCTACACCCTGGAGGGGCGTCTCGAGCTGCATCCCACGCCCACCGCGGACCTCGCGCTGGACCTCCGCGACGCGCAGGTGCAGACCCTGCTGGCCGTGGCCGGCGTGTTCCTGGACGCGGACGGCCGGCTGTCCGGACGGCTGCGGCTGACTGGACCCCTCTCGAACCCCAGGGCCGACTTGGACGTTTTCTTAGTAGACGGCCGGTACCAACGGTACCCGATCCCCTCCGGCTCCGGACGGCTCGCTCTGGAGGACGGACGCGTGGAGCTGCGCGAGATGGAGCTCGTGGCACAGCAGGGAAGGATCCGCGCCCAGGGGTTTGTGGATCTGCGGGGCCAGAGCGAGGTGGAGGTGGGCGGCGTGGGCCTGGAGGCGGAAGCGCTGCGCCAAGCTCTGCGCCTCCGTCCGCGGCTTTCGGGGGCCGTGGACTTCACCGTGCAGTTCAGCGGCACCCTGCAGGACCCCACGGTGGGTCTTGCGCTGGAGGCGCGGGGCTTGGGGGTGGGCGAAGGCGGCGTGGACCGTCTGACCGCGCAGGCCTTCTACCGCTCCGGCTACCTGGAGCTGGAGCAGATGCTGGTGGAGGAGGCCGGGCACCGCCTGCGGGCGCGCGGCCGACTCCCCTTGGACCCCCGGAGCTTCAGCCCAGACCCGGCGAGGCCTGTGGAGTTGGAGGTGTCCACGGACCGGGCCGACCTCGGGATCCTGGAGCTTCTGTTGCCTGCCGTCCGGTCCGCGCAGGGGCCGTTTGAGGCCCGCGTGCGCGTGGGAGGGACCGTGGCCGCACCCGCGCTCGAAGGCTTCGTGAGGGCGGAGGGAGGGCGCGTGCAGCTCGCCGGCCTGGGGCCCGCGCTGGAGGGTGTGTCCGTGGACCTCACGTTCGACCAGGAGCGGGCGCGGCTGCGCCGCTTCCGCGCCGAGGTGGGCGGCGGTGTGGTGGAGGCGGTGGGCGAGGCGACCTTTGAGAACCTACGGCCGCAGCGCTACGCGTTGGAGGTGTCTGCGTCCCGGGCGCGCTTGGAGGTCCCCCCGTACTTCCGGGGACAGGTGGACGGCCGCCTGGTCCTGCGGGGGACGCTACAGCGGGCGGAGGTTTCTGGCCGCCTCGGGCTGTCCGCGGGTGACCTGGTCGTGGCGGTACCCCCGCCTGGGGCAGGGGGAGGGCAGGGAGGTTTCCCCGTAGCGCTGGACGTGGACGTGCGGGCCGGCGAGGGACTGCACGTAGTGGCGGGTCCTGTGCGGCTCGCGGTGAGCGGGGCCGTACACGTGGGCGGCACGGCAGCCCGGCCCGCGCTGTCGGGGATCGTGACGGGGGGGGGCGAGTACCGTGCCTTCGGCACCACCTTCGTGGTGGAGGAGGGCACCGCGGTCTTCCAGGAGTTCCGCGGCGTGGAGCCCCTCGTGAGCGCGCGCGCCCGCACCCGGGTAGCGGACGTCACGGTGTTCGTCCACGTGGCCGGGACTCCCGGGCAGATGCAGGTGAGCCTCTCCAGCGACCCTGAGCTGCCCCACGAGCGGATCGTCCAGCTGCTGGCAGCCCAGGCGGGCATCCAGCAGGCGCTGGCGGGCGACGTGGAGGCGCTGCTGCGTCAGCAGCTGGCCCGCTTCCTGCTGGGTGAGTTCGAGGTCCGGCTGCGTCAGCTGCTGGGCCTTTCGGAGCTCAGGATCGAGTACGACTTCGAGCAGCCGCTGCGGCTGCGGCTCGGACGCTTCCTGGTGGAGAACCTGTACCTCACGCTCACCACAGTCTTCGACACCCAGACCCGGTTCCTGTGGGCCCTGGAGTACCGGTTTGCGCGGCACTACGCGCTGGTGTTCAGCCACGACACCCTGGGCGTGTGGATGGTCCTCTTGCGGGCGAGCTTCACCTGGTGACCGAGGAGGGGCAGCTCGGTGTTCGACGAGTACGTGCGGGAGCTGCGGCGGGTACAGACCTTGAAGCCTGCGGAGGAGCGGAGGCTTTGGGAGCGGTACAAGCGGGCCGGGGATCGCCGGGCGCGGGCGCGCCTCATCGAGGCGTACCAGCCCCTGGTGTTCAAGATCGTGATGGGCCTGCGCCTACCCCCCGCGGTGCTCATGGACATGATCCAGGAGGGCACCGTGGGGCTCATCGAGGCGGTGGAACGCTTCGAGCCCGACCGGGGGTTCCGGTTCTCCACCTACGCCACCCACCGCATCCGCGGCTCGGTGCTCAACGCGTTGCGCAAGGAACGGGTGTTGGCGGGCTCCCTGGAGGCGGAGACCTCAGACGCTCCCTCTTCCACCCTTGCCCGGCTGGAGGACACCAGCGCGGAGGAGGCGCTGGGTGCGGTGGAGGACGCCGTCCTCGCGGAGCGGCTCCGGGCGGAGGCCCAACAGCTGCCGCAGCGGGAGCGCGCGGTGCTGCAGGTCTTCTACTTCGGCCAGGTCCGGCCCGCGCTGGCTGCACGCCGTCTCGGGGTGAGCCTTTCGCACCTGTACAGGCTCCACCAGCAGGCCCTGGCGCGCCTTCGGCAGCGGGTGGCGGACGCTCCGGCCGACGGCCCCACCGACCGGGGCCGGGTGAAGGGGTCCCACGTCCCCGGATACTAAGTGTGCGCGGGCCGAGGTCGGGCCCGCCCCCGGTACCGGGGACCGTGCAAGCGGCAGGGAAGGACCCGCGGAGAGTCGGGTGCCCGGAGGACGGGTCGCTTCGCACATCGAAGGAGCCCAGGGCTGGTTGGCCCGTGCCGCGCACGACTGGCGGCGAGGAGAAAGAGGCCGCACGCTGGCGCACCTGTCCCTGGCCGAAGCCGAGGTCCGGTTGGCCCTCCGGCTGGCCGAGGCCGAACCCTTGCCGAATCGGTGGCGGCGTTCCCGGACCGTGGCCGTGGTGGCCGCGGCACTGGCGGCGGCCACCGTGCTCGGGGCCGGGGTGCGCTGGCCCGGAGGCTCTGTCGAAGACCGCGTGCCCTCTCAGGCCGCGGCGGCCACGGTGTCCCTGGGCTACGTGCCCGGTGCGCTCCTGGGGCTTGTGGCACCCGCGCGGGAGACCCTGACCGCGCGGCCGTGGGCGGCACCGGCCGTGCACGACGAGACCGTCTGGCTCCACCGGCTGTTTGAGGACGTGGGAGCCCCGACCCCGGGCCCGGCCCTGTGGCCGGAGGACGCGCTGCCGCCGCCCTGAGGCGGGGGAGAGCAGGCGGCCCAGGCCAGTAGGGTTCCGCAGCCGCGGTGCGGGTTCGCGTGCAGGAAACGAGGAGGTTTGCGTGACGGTCCTTCGGGCTTGTGCGTGGTTCCTCGTAGCGCTGTGCGTGGCCAACGTGTGGTCAGGGGTGGGCGGCGCGCAGCCTGCTCCGACCCCAACCCCTTCCCCCTCCCCCACACCTGCAGCCACGCCGTCCCCGACCCCACAGCCGCCGGTGCGCATCCGCGACATCGTGGTGCGGGGCACTCAGAACGTCTCGCCGGAAGTCGTCTACGGCGCCATCGGCTCCCGGGCCGGCGAGCTGCTGGACTCCGACCGCGTGCGGCAGGACGTGGAACAGATTCTCGCCACGGGCCTGTTCGCGGACGTGGTGGTCCGGGTGCAGACCACGGAGGAGGGGGCCCAGCTCATCTTCATCGTGGTCGAGAACCCTGTGGTGCGCCGCGTGGAGATCACGGGCAACACCGTGGTCCCCACGGACGAACTGCGCGCGGCCCTCGGGGTGCGGGAAGGCGGGGTGCTGAACACCGTGGACCTGCGGGCCGGCGCCCGCGCCATGGAGAAGCTGTACCAGGACCGGGGTTACGTGCTCGTGCGGGTGGCGGACGTGGAGATGGCGGAGGACGGGACCCTGCGGCTGGTGGTGCGGGAGGGGGTGCTGGAGCGGGTGGAGCTGCGCGGGCTGGCCCGCACGCGGCCGGAGTTCGTTCGGCGACTGATCACCGTCCGGCAGGGCGAAGTGTTCAACCTCCAGCGGGTGAACCGGGACCTGCAGGAGCTGTTCGACACGGGCTTGTTCGAGAACGTGCGGGCGCAGCCGCAACCCGGCAGTGACCCCGACAAGGTGCTGCTGGTGGTGGAGTTCCAGGAGCGTTCCAGCCGGGAGTTCGGATTCGGACTGGGCTACAGCCCGCAGCAGGGCATCCTCGGGAGCGCGCAGTTCACCGAGCGGAACCTGCACGGCATGGGTCGGACGCTGGTGTTGTCCTACCAGCGGAACGTGAGCTCGCTGGTGGGCGGCGTCACCAACACCCTGCTGAGCGCCCAGCCCGCGGAGAACCTGGTGATCCAGTACCGGGACCCCTGGTTCGGCGGCCGCGGCCAGACCCTGGCCCTGGAGCTGCACGACACCAACCAGCTGGTGAACGACGTGACGTTGGGCGTCCAGTACTTCATGGCCCTGGAGGGGGGCTCGGGCGTGTTGTCCCGACGGCTGTCCAACGAGCTCACCGGGGCGCTGACCCTGCGCACGGAGCGCACCAACTTCACCGTGGTGCAGGGGACCTCCCCGGTCCCCCTGACCCCCGGGCTGGTGCACGCCCTGCGCCTGGAGGGCTTCTACGACCTGCGGGACGACCCGCGAAACCCGCGGCGGGGGCTGCGGACCTCCGCGTCGGTGGAGTACGGCTTCCGCCTGCTCGGGGCGGACTTCGAGTTCTTCAAGTACCAGGCGGAGTACGTGCACTACTTCCCCCTGGGCGAAGGCAGTCTCGTGGGCCGGGTACGCGCTTCGGCGTCCTCTGGGCTCCTGCCCATCCAGGAGCAGTACACCCTGGGAGGCCAGAACAGCGTGCGGGGTCTACCGACCCTGGCCTTCCGCGGCAATAGCGCCCTGGTGGCCAGCCTGGAGTACCGGATGCCCCTGTCGGCCCTGTTCCCCGACCTCCGGGACATCTCCGCGGTGGTGTTCGCGGACGCGGGAGGGGTCTCCGCGTCCGGCTTCGGGTTCGTGGACACGGTGCAGTTCAGCTACGGGGTGGGGGTACTGGTGAACTCGCCCATCGGGCCGATCCGGATCGACTACGCCATCGGGCCGGCCGGACAGACGCAGACGTGGCTGTACTTCGGCCACCCGTTCTGATGTGGTAAGATGCCGTGGACCCCGGTGGCCAGAGCGGACGGGAATCACGGACGGGAGGGAGTTGGCGTGGAGCGGAACACGAGACGTTTGTTGGTGGTGGTCGCCGGGGTGGTGGCCGTGGGCTTGGCCGCCGCGGTGGTGACCGCGGCGGGGGGCGGGCCCATCGGCGCCCCGTTCACCGTCGGGTACGTGGACATGCAGCGGGCGCTGGACGCGCACCCGCGCAAGGCCAGCTCCGAGGAAGCCCTCAACCAGTTCGCCCGGGCCAAGGCGGCGGAGCTCCGACGGGCCGCCCAGGGCAAGTCCACCGCCGAGCAGGCCAACCTCACCCGCCGGACGCAGGAGGAGATCCTGCGCCGGCGCGCGGAGCTGCTGGCCGCGCTGGACAAGGACATCCGCGCCGCGGTGGAGCGCGTGGCGCGCCGGGCGGGGGTCTCGGTGGTCCTGGACCGGACGGTGGTCCTCTACGGAGGCGTGGACCTCACGGATCAGGTGATCCAGGAACTCCGGGGCCGTTAGGCTGTGCGCGGGGGGCGCGGGGAGGACCCGTTGCGAGACGCCCAAGCCGCGCGTGGCCGCGCGGTGCGGCTGGTCTCCCTGGTCCTCGCGGCGGTGGCCGCGGGCTGCGGCGGGCCTCGGGCACAGAACGGCGCCTCACCGACTCCCGCAGCCAGCCCCCGGACCTTCCGCGTCGCGGTGGTGGACCTGGAGCGGGTGGCGCGTGAACACCCGCGGGCACAGGAACTGGAGGCGCTGCGCCGTCGGATCCAGCAGACGGAAGCGGCCCTCGCCGTCCCGCTGCCTCCGCCGGTGCTGCCCTCACCCGCGCCGCTGCAGCGCGTGACCGCCCGCATCCGGGAGGATGCGCAGCGGATGCTTCAGGACCAGGCTCAAGCGCTGCGGGAAACCTACCGGCGGGAGCTGGCGGCCATGCAGCGGCAGGCGCGGGCGGAGCTCGAGGCGTACGGTCGGCAACTGCAGGCCGAGGCGCAGCAGGCGTTGAAGGCGCGACAGGATCAGGTCCAGGAGGAACTGCGCCGGCGCGTGGAGGCAAGGCAGCAGGAGACACAGACCCGGGTCCGCGCCCACGAGGAGCAGGTGGCGCAGGAGTACCGGCTCCCGCTCCTGAACCTGCGCCTCAAGCTGGAGACGGTGCAGCACGCGGACCGGCAGCAGTACGACCGCCTCCTGCAGGAGTACGAACGGCTGCAGCGGGAGCGGGACGCGAAGATCCAGGCCTTCGCGGACCAGGAGCAGCGGGCGCTGCGGGAGTTCGCCCAGCAGGAGGAGCAACGGGCGCGGGAAGCCCTGGAGGCGTACCGGAAGGAGCTGGAGGCCCAGACCCGCGCACGGCTGCAGGAGCGGGAGGCGGCGGTCCGGGCGCGGCTGGAAGAGGCGGCCCGGGAGCGGGAGCGGCGGTTTCAGCAAGCCATGCGGGCGCGGCAGGAGGAGCTCCAGCGGCAGGCCGCCCGGCAGGCGCAGGAGGCTGCAGAGCGGGTGCGCAGCGAGCTGGAGCGCGTGGCCCGGGCGGCCCAGGAACGCTACCTGCAGGAGGAGCGGGCGCGCCAGGAACAGCTGCGGCAACAGCTCGCGGCCCTGCGCACCCAGCAGGCAGACCTGGAGGCCACCATCCTCGCGGAAGTCCGCGTGGAGGTGGCCCAGGTGGCGCTGGAGCGGGGCCTGGACTTGGTCCTGGTCCGGTACGTGTCCCACCAGAACGCCACGGACATCACGGATGCGGTGTTGAGGAGGCTGCGGGAGAAACGATGAGGAGCCGGTCGGTGGCACTCGTGCTACCCCTCGCGCTGGCGGCCCTGGCCAGCGGCTGCGGCCGCCCGGCGGTGGGTGTGGTGGACACCCAGCGGGTGCTGAACGAGAGCGTGCTCGCCTTGTCCTACCAGAAGCAGCTGAACGACCGCGAGAAGTGGATGGCGGCGGAGCTCTCCCTGGCCGCCCAGCGGCTGGACCGCCGCGCGCTGGAGGAACAGCGGCTCGCGTACCTGCGGGAGCTCCAGCAACTGCGGGCCGAGCTGGAGGAGCGGCTGAACCGCAGGCTGCGGGAGGTGGTGGCGGAGGTGGCGCGACGGGAGCGGGTCCGGGTGGTGGTGGTCAAGAGCGCTGCGGTGCTCGGGGGCCGCGACCTCACCGACCAGGTCCTCGAGCGGCTGCGCTGACGCGATGACCCTGGCCGACCTCGCGCGACACCTTGGCGGGGAGCTCCTGGGCGACCCGGACGCACGGGTCCTGAAGGTGGCACCCCCGGAGGCCGCGGGGCCGGACGCGGTGGTGGTGTGCGGGTCTGCGGAGGCCCTGCGCACGGCTGTGGAGCGTGGCGCGGGCGCGGTGGTGGTCCCGAAGGAGCTGGCGGTGCAGCCTCCCGCCATCCGGGTCGAGGAGCCCCGCAGGGCGCTCGCGGTGCTGTTGGAGCTGCTGGGGCCGCATCGGCACCACCCTTCCGGGATCCACCCCACGGCGCAGGTAGCGCCCACCGCGCGCCTGGGTGCGGGCGTCCGCCTCGGTGCGTTCGCGGTGGTGGAGGACGGTGCGGAGGTGGGTGCCCGCACGGTGCTCTACCCCTTCGCGTACGTGGGGCCAGGGGCGTCCGTGGGGGAGGACTGCGTGCTGTATCCCCACGTGGTGATCGCGGAAGGGACCCGCGTCGGCAACCGGGTGATCCTGCACCCAGGCTGCGTGCTGGGCGCGGACGGGTTCGGGTTCGTGCCGGGCGAACAGGGGCACCAGAAGATCCCGCAGGTGGGTGTGGTAGTGGTGGAGGACGACGTGGAGATCGGAGCGTGCACGACGGTGGACCGGGCCACCCTGGGGGAAACCCGCATCGGCGCGGGGACCAAGATCGACAACCTGGTTCAAGTGGCGCACAACGTCCGGATCGGCCGGCGCTGCCTGATCGCCGCGCAGTGCGGGATCGCAGGAAGCGCGGTGCTGGAGGACGGGGTGGTGCTCGCAGGCCAGGTCGGGGTGGGCGACCACGTGCGGATCGGAGCCGGTGCGGTGGTGCTGGGGCAGAGCGGGGTCACCAAGGACGTGCGCGCCGGGGAGACCGTGTACGGGCACCCCGCGCAGCCGCGGCGGCAAGAGCTCGCCGAGCAGGCGGCCCGCCGCCGGCTGCCAGAGCTCCTGCGGAGGCTACAGGCGCTCGAGCGCGCGGTGGGGACCGGGGGCCGAGGGGACGAAGGGTCTGGGGTGTAGCTCGGCTGCGCATGCGGGCCCGCTCCCTCTTGCTCCTCGCGCCCCTGTGGGCCCTGCTGGCCACGGCCGCAGCCCAGCCGTCCGCACCGCCTCCGGACGTGGAGGTGGTCCGGGCGGGCGAGGTCGCCTCCGTGCAAGTGAACGGCGTGGTGGTGCTGCGTTTGCGCGGCGCGGGGGCGGTGTCGCGGGCGGAGGCGGTGGCGGGGCGGCTACGCGCCCTGCCTTCCCGCACCGACGCCTCCGTCCGCCTGGTCCCGCAGGACGGTGCCGTGGACGTGGTGGTGGACGGCGTGCGCGTGTTCACCGCAGACGTGGGTCAAGCGCGGGCCAACCGCACCTCGCCGTACGCCCTGGCCAGCGCGTGGGCCCGCGCGCTCCGTACCGCGCTGGCCGTCCGTCAGCTCTGGCTGGAGCCCTCAGCGGTGGCCGTAGCCCTTGGAGGCGACGCCCTGGTGGAAGTGAAGGCGGTGCCCGCTTCGCGGCCGGAGGTAGGCCCGTTCGACACCCGCACGGTCGGGCTGCGCTGGGAGTCGGACACCCGTCTTCGCGTCTTCGGCCGCCGTCCGGGGACGGTCCGCGTGCCCCTGCGCCACGGCACCGCAACCCGGGAGCTCGTGGTGTCGGTGCGGCCGCTGGCAGGACGCCTCCCGCGTTCCGTGGAAGCCGTGGTCACGGGCCAGCCAGCCCCTGCGGAAGTGGTCCGGGAGGCGGTGCTGCGGGTGCTGGAGTCCACGGTGCAGACGGAGCCCGGAGCCGTCCTGGAGGTGTCCCCGGTGGACACGCCGAGCGTGGCTCCGGGCGAACTGTGGCGGGCCGAGGTCACCGCTCGCATCCGCAGCCCGTACGCCATGGCCGTGGAAGGGTCGGTGTCGGTGTCGGTGCGCAACGAACCGGTGGAGCTCCTCCCGCCCGCGCGCCTGCTGGTCAGCAACAACCCCGAGCGCATGGCGGAGGACGGAGTGCTGTTCCGCGAGTGGGTCCGCGGCGGGGAGGCCGTGCGCATGCTGTACCACCACGCGAACGGCGCCGACCGTGACAAGGTGGTGACCGTCTGGCTGCGCAACCCCCACGCCGCGCCGGCCCGCGTGCACCTGCAGCTCGCCACGCCGGGTGCCTGGCACGACACCATGGCCACCGGGCACGCCGCGGCCCGCCGGTTCCTGGAACTCACCGCCCGGGGCGCGGGCTACGTGTTGGACCTCCCGCCTGGCCGCGCGCACCGCTTCACCACCCAGCGCACGCCCCCAGGCCACGTGGTCTCCGGGCTGATCCAGGTGCAGGTGCTGGAGGGAGGGCCGCTCGAGGTGGCGGTGAGCGCGCGGACGGTGTACGTGCTGGACCGCGCGGTGCAGCGGGAGGTGGAGCCGCTGGGCACCCCGCACCCGCGGGGCGTGTTCGGACCCCCTCTGGTCCGGCTGGAGCGAACCCTGGCGGTGGGTGCCGGAGAGCGTGTGGAGATCGGCCGGAGCCAGAGCCTCCGGGACCTACGGACCGGCCGGTTGCTGGACGGGGACTACGGGGTCACGTACTTCATCCGGCTGCACCTGACGAACCCCTCCGACCAGCCGGCCCCCGTGGAGCTGGTCCTGGTCGCTTCCTCCGGGCCCGCGTACGCCACCTTCCTCGTGGACGGCCAGTTGGTGGACCTGAGGTTCCTCGCCTCCGGCAGGGCCGCCACCGTGCTGGCCACCACGTTGCAGCCTCGGGAGGTGCGCACCGTGGAGTTGGTGACGATGCCGGAGGCGGCGTCCTGGTACCCGGTCCGGCTGGAGCTTCGCACGCCGTGACACACCGGACGCTGCGGGAGGAGGTGACGGTGGAGGGGGTGGGTCTCCACAGCGGGCGGCGCTGCCGCCTGGTGCTCCTCCCCCGGGAAGAACCCGGGCTCGTGGTGCGTGGCGCCTCAGGACCCGTCCCCCTGTCACTGCGTGCGGTGGAGGCCGACGAGCGGCGGACCCGGGCGGCCGGGGTGGCCACTGTAGAACACCTGCTGGCCGCGCTCTACGTCGCCGGGGTGAGTGCCGCAGAACTCGTGGTGGACGGCGGGGAAGTCCCCGCCGGGGACGGCAGCGCCTGGGTGTTCTGGGAAGCGGTACAGGCCGCGGGTACGCGGCCGCTGCGGGAGCCACGCCCCGTGCTACGCGTGGCAGAGCCGGTGTGGGTGCGGGACGGCGGGCGGCTGTGCGCGGCCCTCCCGGGCGAGGGGCTGCGGGTCACGTACGTGGTGGAACTCCGCGACCGTCCTGCGCAGGCGCTGGACGTGGTGGTCACCGCGCAGACCTTCGCGCGCCAGCTGGCCTCCGCCCGAACCTGGGGATACCGCGAGGAGGCGGCCGCGCTGCACGCCGCCGGGCTCGCCTTGGGCGCCACGGAGCAGAACACCCTGGTGCTGGAGGACGGCGGCTACCGAAACCCGCCGCGGTTCCCCGACGAGCCGGTGCGCCACAAGGTGGTGGACCTGGTCGGGGACCTGGCTCTGCTCGGCGCGGAAGTGCACGCGCACGTGGTGGCGGTGCGGGCGGGCCACCGCACGCACCTGGCCCTGGCGCGCCGGATGGCGGAGGCGGCGGGGTTGGCCAGACCCGAGGGGGAGGGGAAGTGAACGTGCAGGAGGTGCGCATGGACCTGCAGATCCGCGAGATCCTCAACTACCTGCCGCACCGCTACCCCTTCCTCCTGGTGGACCGCGTGCTGGAGCTCGACGCCCAGGCGGGCCGGATCGTCGCGCTCAAGAACGTGACGATCAACGAGGAGTTCTTCGTGGGCCACCTGCCCGGAAGCCCCGTGATGCCCGGGGTGCTGATCGTGGAAGCCTTGGCGCAGACCGCGGGGATCCTCGTGCTGTACAAGCTGCAGCTGCCTGGACGGGTGGCGTACTTCGCGGCGGCGGACGCGGTGCGGTTCCGCCGTCCGGTCACGCCCGGGGACCAGCTGCGGCTGGAGGCCAGGCTGGAGTGGATCCGAGGGCGGCTCGTGCGGGTCCAGGGCCAGGCCACTGTGGACGGGGCGGTGGCCGCGGAGGGGGTGCTGACCTTCTCCCTCACGGAGGAGTGCGCGCGATGAGCGAGGACGCGCAACACCCGCGCATCCACCCCACCGCCCTCGTGCACCCGCAGGCGCGGCTGCACCCCACGGTGCAGGTGGGCCCCTACGCGGTCATCGGGCCTCAGGTGGAGGTGGGCGAGGGGACCGTGATCGGGCCGTACGTGGTGCTGGACGGCCAGGTGCGGATCGGCCGGCGCAACCGCATCCACGCGGGCGTCGTGATCGGCTGTGAGCCCCAGGACCGGAACTTCCGGGGTGAGCCCAGCTCGGTGGTGGTCGGGGACGACAACGTCCTGCGGGAGTACGTGCAGATCAGCCGTGCCACGGGCGAGGGGGCGGCCACGGTGGTGGGCGACCGGAACTACATCATGTCCATGGTGCACGTGGCCCACAACTGCTACCTGGGCTCGGACATCGTGATCGTCACGGGCTCCGGGCTCGCGGGCTACGTGCGGGTGGACGACGGCGCCCAGATCGGCGGGATGGCGGGGATCCACCAGTTCGTGCGCATCGGACGGCTCGGCATGGTGGGCGGGATGGCCAAGCTCACCACAGACGTGCCGCCCTTCGTCCTGGTGGACGGCGTGCCGGCCCGCGCCCGGGGTCTCAACCGCGTGGGGTTGCACCGGGCCGGTGTGCCGCCGGAGGAAGTGGACCGGCTGCACCGCGCGTTCCGGCTCCTGTACCGGGAAGGGCTGTCCCTGCCGCACGCCGTGGAGCGGATCGTGGCGGAGGTGGGAGAGGAGGGGCTGGTGGGCGAGCTCGTGGCCTTCCTGCGGGAGCAGAGGAGCTCCCGGCGCGGGCTCACGCGCGCGGAGCGGCACCCGTGATGCCGACGGTAGGGCTGGTGGCCGGAGAGGGCGGCCTGGCGGAGGTCCTGGCCGAGCGGATCCGCGCGGCGGGACGGCGGGTGGTCTGCGTGCAGGTGCACGGCGACCCGGGCCGGCTGCCGGAGGTCTGCGACCGGTACGTGCACGTACCGCTCGACCAGGCCCTGCGCGGCCTCCAGGTCCTGCAGGAAGAGGGCGTGCGGGAGCTCGTCCTGGCCGGCAAGGTGGACAAGCTGAGGGCCCTGGGCGCGCTTCCCGGTGCGGCGGGCCTGTGGCCAGAACGCGCCCGGGACCGGCGGGACCCCGAGCTTTGGCCCCTCGTGGCCCGGCTGCTGGAGCAGGCCGGGCTCCGGGTCCTCCCGCAGCCTACGTTTGCTCCCGACCTTGTGGCCGGTGCAGGGCTTCTGGCCGGCCGGGAACTCGACCCGCGGGAGGGGGAAGACCTGGGTCTTGCGTTCCGCGTGGCCCGCCAGGTGGCTGGGGCGGGGATCGGCCAGGCCGTGGCCGTTCGGCACGGAGTCGTCCTTGCAGTGGAGGCGGTGGAGGGCACGGACGCCATGATCCGGCGGTGCCGCGAGTTCGGGCCGGGCGCGGTGGTGGCGAAGGTCGCCTGGCCCGGTGCCGACCCCAGGTTTGACCTGCCCGTGGTGGGACCGCAGACGCTGGAAGCCATGCGGTGGGCCGGCGCCACAGCCCTGGGCGTGGAGGCGGGGAGCACCCTGGTGCTGGACCGCCCGGCCTTTGAGGCAGCCGCGGCAGAGCTCGGCGTGTCTGTGGTCGGGTGGGCGCCGGAGGGCGGTTAGTGCTGGAAGACCCGCAGGACGCGGCTTCCCGGGACGGGCCGCGCATCTTTTTCCTGGCCGGGGAAGTCTCCGGAGACGTACAGGCCGCGCACCTGGCCAGGGCGCTGCGGGGGCGGCTGCCGCGTGCGGACCTGGTCGGCTTGGGCGGCCCGCGCATGGCGGAGGCCGGCGTATGGGTGCTCCAGGACACCTCCAGCTGGGGCGTGGTGGGCTACCTGGAGGCGTACGTGCGGGTCCCGGTGTTCGCCGTACGCCTCCAGCGCGTGGTCGCCCTGGTCCGCCGGCTGCGGCCGGACCTGCTGGTGCTCGTGGACTTCCCCGGGTTCAACGTCTTTGTGGCGCGGGCTTTGAGCCGTTCGGTGCGGACCGTCTACTACTTCCCGCCCATGGCGTACGGGCGCCGAGGCCGCCGCGCCGCGGTGCTGGCCCGGCTCCCTGTGCGAGTGCTGGTGACGTTCCCGTTCGAGCTGGAGGCCTACCAGCGGGAAGGCGCGGACGTGGTGTTCGTGGGACACCCCGCGGTAGACCTCACGAAGCCAACGCAGTCCCGGGAGGACCTCTGCCGGGAGCTTGGCCTGGACGCGCGCCGACCTCTCCTTGCGCTGCTGCCCGGGAGTCGGGCGCAGGAGGTGCGCACGCTCCTTCCGGTGCAGGCCGGCGCGTACGAGCTCCTGCGGCGCAGGCTGCCGGAACTGCAGGCGGCGGTCGGGCTGGCCTCAGACCGCCTGCGCCCGCTCACGGCCGCACTCCTTCGTGCCGCCTCCGCGTCCGTGCCCGCAGCCACCGGCCTCACCCACGACCTGTTGGCACACGCGGACTGTGCCCTGGTGGCGTCCGGCACGGCCACCCTGGAGGCCGCCCTGCTCGGTACCCCCATGGTGGTCGTGTACAGGGTTTCGAAGGCCACCGAGTGGATCGCGCGCCAAGTGGCCACCGTACCCTGGGTAGGGCTTCCCAACCTGCTGGCCGGGCGGGCGGTGGTGCCGGAGTTGCTGCAGGACCAGGCGCGGCCGGACCGGGTGGCCGAGGCCGCTTGGCCAATGCTGGCCGACCCAGAGGTGGCGGCCCGCGTGCGCGCAGACCTGGTGGAGGTGCGCGACCGGCTGGGGCCGCCGGGCGCGCTGCAGCGGGCCGCGGACGAACTGGTCCGGTGGGCTGGGTTTGGTGCCGGCGGTGAGCATGGCGTACCATGACAGGCGCGCAGCGGCGCTGGCGGCCGTTTTGACGTTGGTGGCGTGTGCCCCTGCGGGCCCCGTGCCACGGGTCGCCGGAGCGCCGCCCGCGGGACCGCTGGTCGAGATCGAGGGCCCGCGGCTGGTGTTCACCGACCCCCAAGGCCGCCTGCGGTGGGAACTGCGGGCGCGGTCGGTGGCCGTGGACCGCCAGCAGCGCGTTTCGGCCCTGGATGCCCGGGGCCGGCTGGTGACGGAGGACGGCGTGCAGGTGGACGTCCGCGCGGACCGGGCGGTGTACGTGCGCGGCAGCGGGACCGTGGAGCTCACCGGGCGGGTGGTGGTGCGTGCGGCGTCCGACCGCTGGGCCAGCGCCGGCAGGGTCCGGTACGAACCTGGGCAGGACCGCCTGGTGGCCACGGGCGGCGTACGGGTCCGCATGGACGGGTGGACGGTCTGGGCGCAGCGGCTTCAGGCAGAACCCGGGCTGCGGCGGGCACGCTTCGACGGCTCGGTGCGGGTGCGGTGGACGGAACGGGCTCCGTGAGGGTGTTCCGACGGACGCTTTTCGTGTGCGCTCTGCTGGTGGCGCTCCCGGCCCCGCTGCGCGCGCAGCCCGCGGAGGTGGAGGGCGCCCGGTGGGCGGAGTTCGACGCGCGGACCGGCGTCTGGACCCTACAGGGTGAAGGGGTCCGGATGCGCAGGGGGGAGTGGTGGGTGGAGGCGAGGCTCCTGCGCTACCGAGCCTCCGACGGGACGTTCGAGGCGCAGGGCGGGGTGCGAGCGCAGCAGGGGGAGGTGCTGTCCGTGTTAGCCTCCAGCGCGCGGGGCTCTGTCCGGCAGGGCTGGGGGGAGTTGGAGGGCGAGGTGGAGGTGCGCTACCGGGCTGACCCAGGTGTGGTGGCGCTGCGCGCCCCACGGGCCCGCGTGGACTTCTCGCGCCGCAGTGCAGAGGCACTGGGTGGAGTGGAGGTGACCTGGCGTGAGGCGGTGCTGCAGGCGGACCGTGTGTCGCTGGACGGCGAGGAAGTGACCGCGCAGGGGCAGCCGGTAGCCACGTGGGCGCGCGTGCGCCTGGAGGCAGGGCTGCTGCGGGGTTCGTTGCGCACAGGGACGCTTTGGGCGCTGGGCGGCGTCCGGGGTGAGCACCCGCTCGGCACGTTCCGCAGCCGCGAGGCGGAGGTGCGGTGGCGCGAGCAGGCGGTGACGCTCCGCGGCGACGTACGGGTGGACCGGGGCGGCGACCGGCTGGAAGCAGAGGAAGTGCGGTACGACTGGAGCACCGGACGCGCAGTGGCTTCCGGGAGGGCTCGGGTTGTCGTCCGCCCCTGAACCGTCCCCTCGGCCCCAGGCGGCCGAGACACTTCGGGCCGAGCGGCTCGTGAAGCGGTACGGGCGACGCACGGTGGTGGCCGGCGTGAGCCTGGAGCTGCGTCCCGGAGAGGTCGTGGGACTGCTCGGGCCGAACGGCGCGGGCAAGACCACCTCCTTTTACATGATCGTCGGCCTGGTCCGGCCGAACGGAGGCGACGTGTACCTGGGAGGCCGGAAGATCACCCACTTGCCCGTCCACCTCCGAGCCCGCGCGGGGATCCACTACCTGGCCCAGGAGCCGTCGGTGTTCCGCAAGCTGACGGTGGCGGAGAACCTGGAACTGATCCTCGAGCAGCAAGGGCTCGGCCGGCGGGACCGCCAGGAGCGCATCGCCGCCCTACTGGAGGAGTTCGGGCTCTCGCACCTGCGGGACCAGCCCGCCTACACCCTGTCGGGCGGGGAGCGCCGGAGGGTGGAGATCGCCCGCGCCCTGGCGGTGCGGCCGCGCTTCTTGCTCCTGGACGAGCCCTTCACGGGCGTGGACCCGAAGTCCATCGAGGACATCCAGGACATGATTGCCTACCTGCGCGCGCAGGGGATCGGGATCCTCATCTCCGACCACAACGTGCGGGAGACCCTGACCATCACCGACCGGGCTCTGATCCTGTACGAGGGCCGCGTGCTGCTGGAGGGCACTTCCGAGGACCTGCTGCAGAGCGAGGAAGCGCGCCGTTTCTACCTGGGCGAGCGGTTCCGGATGTGAGATGCACGGACGGTCCAAGCCCCTGAGCGCACCCGCAGCCGCGAGGTTGGCTTCCCGGCCGTGGCCTGCGCCGAGCCTCCTGGACCGCTACCTGGGAGGCGAGCTGCTGGCGGCCTTGGGGTTCGGGGTGGCGGTGTTCGGAGCGCTTCTCGTGGGGAACGAGTTCTTCTACCTAGGCCGGACGCTGCTGGACCGAGGGGTCCCGGCGGGGGCGTTCCTCGAGCTGCTGCTGTACCGTGTCCCGTACGTCCTGTTCTTCTGTCTGCCCATGGCCACCCTGCTGGGTACCATCCTGGCGTACGGACGGCTGCGGGAGGCCCGGGAGCTGGAGGCCATGCAGACCGGCGGCGTGGGCCTGGGGCGTATCGCGGCTCCTGCCGTGGTGTTGGGCCTGCTCGTGTCGCTGGTGACCTTCTGGGTGGGCGAGGGGCTGGTACCGCTCGCGGCCACCCGCTACCTGGACGTGCTACCCCGCGTGGGGGTCGCGGCGGTGCGGGCCGCGGTCCGCCACGGGATCCTGTTCCGGGAGCGCACCCCGGACGGCGCGGTGCTGGTGGTGACCGCGGAGCGGCTGGACCTGGACGCCGCCACCCTGGAGGGCGTCACGGTCCAGGAGCAGCGCGCGGGCCGGGTGGTGCGCCTGGTGGAGGCGGAGCGGGCCCGGTGGACGCAGGAAGGCTGGTGGTTCGAGCGCGGCCGCATGGTGGCGGTGGAAGACGGTGCGGTGCTGAGCGAGTTCCAGCGCATGCGACTGAGAATCCCGCGCCCGCCCGAGGAGATCGCACCCCCTACGCGGACCTCCGGCGAGATGAGCACCGCCGAGATCCGCGCGGAGATCGCACGCCGCCAGAGAGCGGGCGAGCCCGCCCGGGCCCTGGAGTTGGACTGGCACGGGAAGTTCGCGCTTCCTGCGGCCGCCGTGGCCTTCGCGGTGCTGGGCGTGGGGCTTGCGGTGCTGCGGCAGGACGCGGGCCGCAGGGGATTGGGGTTCGGGCTCGCGGTCCTGGCCATCCTCGCCTACTACGTCCTCCTCACCACCAGCACCCTGCTGGGCCAGGCAGGCCACCTGCCGCCCGCCCTGAGCGCGTGGATCCCCAACGCCGTGGCCGCGGGGTGCGGTGCCTGGATCCTATGGCGGCACCGGTAGACAGCCGGCCGGACCGTGGCGCGTCCCGGGAGCCGGCGCGGGCGATCCTGCTGCTCGTCTGCCTGAGCCTGCTGCTGAACCTCATGAGGCTGGGCGCCTCCCCGCTGTGGGACCAGGACGAGACCAAGTACGCGCAGGTGGCCCGCGAGGTGCTGTGGACGGGCGACTGGATGACCCTGCACTGGAACGGCTCGCCTTGGTTCGTCCACCCGCCCTTGTACTTCTGGCTGGTGGCCGCCACCGGTTGGCTGTTCGGGCTCGGGGAGTTCACCGCCCGCGTGTGGTCGGCGCTGTTCGGCACGGGGTCGGTCGTCCTCACGTATTTCCTGGGTCGGGCGTGGTTCTCCCACCGGGCAGGCCTGCTGGCGGGCCTGGTGCTGTGCACCACCCTGCAGTGGTTCGCCCAGGCAAGGCTCGCGGTGTTCGACACGGTTCTGGTGTTCTGGATGCTCGCGAGCGTGGTGGGTTTCTGGGCCGGCCTGCAGGGCAGCCGGGCCGGGTACCTGGCGGCCTTCGCCTGCGCCGGACTCGGCACGCTCACCAAGGGTCCGGTGGCGGCGCTGGTCCCCGGGCTGGTGGCCCTGGCGTACCTCGCGTGGCGCCGCGAGCTGGGCCGGCTGCGTGAGGTGCCCTGGCTGTGGGGGCTCGCCCTGTACGCGGCCCTGGGCCTCTCGTGGTACGCCGTGGGCTACCTCCGGCACGGCTCCCCCTTCCTCGCGTCGGTCCTGGGTTACTACACGGTCCACCGCTTCGTGGGTGTGGTGGAGAACCAATCCGGTCCGTGGTGGTACTACGTGCCGGTGCTGCTGCTGGGCGGGGTGCCGTGGAACGCCTTCTGGCCGCTTGCGGCGGTGTGGCTCGTGCGCCGTGCGCAGCCCGCCTTTCCGCTGGTGTGGTGTGGGTTCGTGTTCGCGTTCTTCACCGCAGCGCAGACCAAGCTCCCCAACTACGTCCTAGGCTTTTACCCCATGGCCGCTGTGGCCACGGGTGCCCTGCTGGACAGCCACCTGGACCGGCCGCACGCGCTCCGGTGGGGCTTTTGGGGGGCTGCGGCGCTGTGGCTGGTGTTCTGCGGCGCCGTGGCTGCGTACGGCCTCCTGTGGTACCCGCAGCAGACTCGGGAGCTCCTCGGACCCCTCGTCGTGGCTCTGGGCGTCTTCGGGGTCGGGGTCGGGGGTGGGGCGTGGTGGGCGTTCCGCGGGAACGCGCGGGCGGCCTTGGGCGCCCTCTGCGCCGGCACGGTGGCGCTGTTCGCGGTGCTGGTGGCGTGGGTGTCGCCCCAGCTGGACCGGTACCGCCCGCTGCGCGAGGTCGGTGCCGCAGCGGCGTCGTGGGCCCGCCCGGGCGACGTGCGGGTCGGTTACCGCGTCCCCAACGGGGTCGTGTTCTACTCCGGGCTCACGTGGAGGGCGTACCTGGATGTGGAGCCGGTCCGACAGGAGCTGTGCCGGGCGGGGCCCGCACGGGCGCTGGTCGTGGCGCCCACCTCCGAACGCGCCGCGCTGTCGTCCCTGGGCTTTGCGCTGCGCTTGCTGCAGGAGGTGGGGGGCTACGCGGTGTGGGAGAAACCTCGAGGGTGGAGGGTTTCGTGTCCGGCCAGCCGGTGAGGGTCTCCGTGGTGGTCCCCACGTACAACGAGCGGGACACCTTGCCGGAGCTCGTCCTGCGGCTCGCACGGGCGCTCCGGCAGGGCTACGAGGTGGTGGTGGTGGACGACGCGTCCCCGGACGGGACCGCGGAGGTGGCGCGCCAGCTGGCGCGGAGCTACCCGGTGCGGCTGGTGCAGCGCCCCGGTAAGCTCGGCTTGGCCAGCGCGGTTCTGGAGGGCGCCCGGGCCGCCCAGGGCGCGGTGCTGGTGGTCATGGACGCCGACCTCTCACACCCGCCGGAGGCCGTACCCGCTCTGGTCGGCGCGGTGGAGGGCGGTGCAGACGTCGCCGTGGGCTCCCGGTACGTCCCCGGAGGCGGTGTGGAGCGCTGGCCGCTGCACCGCCGCTGGATGAGCCGGGTGGCGGTGTGGCTGGCCCGGGTTTGGCTCGGCGAGCGGGTCTACGACCCTGTGTCCGGGTTCTTCGCCGTCCGGCGCGAGCGGCTTGCGGGCGCTGCCCTGGAGGGGGTGGGCTACAAGATCTTGGTGGCCTTGCTGGCGCGCAGCCGCGGCGCCCGGGTGGTGGAAATCCCCTACACGTTCACCGACCGGCGGGGAGGCCGCAGCAAGCTGGGTGCGCGCGAGGTCTGGAACTACCTGCGCCTGCTGTGGCGGCTGCGTGCCGCCGCGCGGTCTCGGTGAGTGCGACGGCCCCGCGGGGCCGCTATCCTGGGTGGGATGGACGTCGGCTTCGTGCTGGTGCCCGTGCTCCTGCTGGCGAGCGGGGTCATCGCGTGGGTGGGGAACGCGGTGGGCCGCCGGGTGGGCAAGGGACGGCTGAGCGTGTTCGGGCTGCGGCCCCGGACCACGGCGCAGATCGTCACCGTGGTCACGGGCATGCTCATCAACCTGGTGACCGTGGGCGCGGTCCTGGCCTTCTCCCGCGACGCCCGGGTGGCGCTGTTCGAGCTGCGGGAGACCCTCGGTGCCCTCGAGCGCCGCGCGGAGCTGCTGCGGGGCGAGATCCGCGCCCTGGAACAGGGCGACATCGCGGTCCTGCGGGGCCAGGAGGTGGCCCGGGGCGTATTGGACGGCCGGCACAGCGCGGAGGAGATCCGCCAGGCCTTCTTCCGGATCCGCCAGGAGGCCGTGGAGTTCGCCACGGCGCAGGGCGCTGCACCCGACGCGGCGGGGAACGTGATCTTGCCCGACCCGCCCGGCCTCCAGTGGGAGGCGGTGGAACGCATCGTCCGCCAGCGCGGCCGGGAGGTGGTGGTGCGGCTGGTGAGCACGAAGAACGTCCTGAGCGGGACCCCGGTCCCGGTGACCGTGCAGATCGTGGCCAACGAGCGGGTGTTCCTGCGCGGCCAGGTCTTGGGCGAGGCGCGCGTGCGCCCCGGACCGCGCCAGCTGGTGGCCGACGCCCTGCTGCGGCTGGCGCAGGCCGCGAGCCGGGCGGCGGACGGCAAGGTGCTGTCGGCGCCAGGCCAGCGCGTGGGCGGCCCTCCCTTCGTGGTGGTGGACCTGGACTCCCTCCGGCAGGTCACAGAGCGGGTGGAGCGGACAGGCCCAGGCGGAGTCCGGGTGCGGGTGGTGGCGACCGCGGACGCCTACACCGCGGGCCCGCTGCTGGTCGGCCTCGAGGTCGCTCCCTAGCCGCGCCGTGAGGTCCGCGCTCTTCCTCGCGGGGCTCCTACTGGTCATTGCGCTCGCGGGTGTGGAGGCCTCGAGCCTGCAGGGCTGCGACGAGGCGTACTACGCGCAGATGGCGCGGGGCATGCTGGAGCGCAGGGACTGGCTGGTGCCCCGCTACGACGGCGCAGCCCCCCTGGACAAACCCCCGCTCCTCCTGTGGCTCGTGGCGGCTTCGTTCGCGGCTCTGGGCGTCGGCGACCTTCAAGCGCGGCTCCCGCTGATCGTGCTGGGGTTCGCAGTCCCCATGGCCCTGTTCGGCTGGGCCCGCAGAAGCGGAGAGGCGTACGCCTTCGTCGCCGCCGCCACCCTGGGGACCACCCTCCTGTACGTCCAGCTGCAGCACGCGGTGATGACCGACCTGGTGGCCTTTGCGGGTTTTGTGGCCTTCGCGGCGGCCTTGCTGCGAGCGCACGAGGGCCCGGGCTGGGGATGGCTGGTCGGGTTGGGGCTCGGGATGGCCGCGCTCGCCAAGGGCGCGCTCGCGGCCCTGCTCGTGCTGGCGAGCCTGCCCTTCGTGGTGGTGCACCGGGGGGTCCTGTCGCGGGCGTTCCTCGTGCGCTGCATTCCGGGCTTGCTGCCCGCCACGGGCTGGTACGCGGCCATGGCGGCCCGGTTCGGGTGGCAGTTCTTCGACGTGCACTTCGGCTTCTTCTTGTTCCGGCTCGCGGCGGAGGGCATATTCCCCCCCAACCCCCTGGGTCCTTTCTTCTACGTCGCGAGCGCCCTCTGGCGGTTCCTGCCCTGGTGGCCGCTCCTACCGGGCGCGCTGTGGTGGGGCTACCGCCGGGCCCGGCGCGGGGACCCTATGGCCGTGTGGGCCGTCGGGTTCTGCGCGGTGTACTTCGTCGCCATCACCCTCATGCGGACGAAGCACGACCACTACGCGTTGCCGCTTACGCTCCCCGCTGCGTTGCTCACCGCAGGGTGGTGCACCGCCGCGGAGCCGCCGTCGCGGCCGGACCGCGTGTGCGCGGCTCTGTACGGGACTTTGGCGGCGTTGGTGGCGTTGGCGGCGGGCCTGGTGCTCACCGGCGCCTTGCCGGCGGTGGCGCGCCCGGGGCCGCAGGTTGCCGTGGGCTTCCTGGTGGCGTGCGGGTTCGCCGGTGCCGCGCTGCTGGTCGTGCGGGGCCGGCGGGAGGGTGCGTGGGGGACGGTGCTGGTGTGTTCGGTGCTGGCGTACGCGGTGGCCGGTGCCGGGCTCCGGCCGTGGGACGCCGAGCCAGGGCTGCGCGTGGTTGCGGGCGCCCTCCCGCAAGGCGCGGACGTCACGTACGTGGCTGAGGCACCGCCCGAAGTCGCTTTCTGTCCGTACAGCGCCCTGCGGTTCCGGCTGGACCGCCCTCCGCGCGTGCTGTCGCCGCAGCAGTTTGGGTCGGCCGGGCCAGGCTGGTACGTGGGCCGGGTTGGCGTGCTGCACCCGGCGCCACGCGACCGGGTGGTCTTCCGGGGCTCGGGCTGGGTGCTCGTAAGGCGCCCCGATTAGGAACTTGCCCGCCCAAGCCCGGCCGGGCGTATAATCGCACCGTGCAGGCCAAGGGAAGTCCGGTGTAGCCCACTTCGGGCGAATCCGGCGCGGTTCCCGCCGCTGTGACGGGGAGTCTCCCCGAAGGTGCCACGCACCACCCACTGGGCCGCAGAGGTGCAAGCCGGCGGCCTGGGAAGGGCGGGGAGAGCGAGGATCCGGAGCCAGAAGACCTGCCTGCACGCGATCCCACACCCTTCGGGTGGAAAGCGGAGGTGGGAAGATGGCCCGCTGCCTTCGGGCCCGGCTCCTACGGGCCTCGGTTTTCCTGTTCGTGTGCTGTGCGGCCGGTGGACCAGCTTTGGCTCAGCCCGCCGAGCTCCCCAGCTTCGAAGGCGAGGAGGTGGTGGTGGCCGGGCGGCGGCCGCAGCCGGTAGCCACCAGCCCCGCCTACGTCACGGTCCTCTCGGGCGATCAGATGCGCCGGCTGGGGCTGCGGACCGTGGGGGAGGCCTTGCAGTACCTGGCCGAGGTGTACGTGCGGCAGGCGGGCGGCGGCCCCGGCGGCCTCCTGCAGGCTTCCGTCCGCGGCACCAGCCCCCAGCAGGTACTGGTGTTGCTCGACGGAGTACCCCTCAACGCCACGGCACAGCTGGGCGTCAACCTGGCCACCCTCTCCCTGGCCGAGGTGGACCGCGTGGAAGTCCTGCGGGGCCCGTACTCGGCCATCTGGGGCAGCGGTGCCCTGGGCGGGGTGATCCACGTGGTCACGCGCCCCACCGGCCGGCTGCGGTTGCGGGCAGGGTACGGGGGTGCCGGTGACTCCGTCGCAGCCCTCAGCGCGGGTGCTGTTCGCTACAGCTTTGGAGTCGAACATCTCGGAAGCGCTGGATACCAACCCAACGCAGACGCGTCCCGGTGGACCGGCACCGCGCACCTCGCCGTGCAGCCGTCCGGAGGGCCTGAGTGGAGCCTGCGCCTGCACCACACGGACGGTCGGTATGGCCTCCCGGGTGCCACCACCAGTTTCTGCTACCCGTGTCCGGACCGGCAGGCCGACCGCAGAACCGTCCTGCAGCTCGCGTGGTCGCAGCAGGACGGCGAGGGATTGGGCCAGCGGCTGCGCCTGTGGTGGTACGGGGACGCGCTGGACTACACCTCGCCAGGCTACCGGTCGTCCGCCTCCGGGACGGCCTACGGGGCGGAATGGCAGCGGGTCCTCCGCTTGGCAGGGACTTCTGCCCTCACGGTGGGCGCGGAGTGGCAGGCGAGCGACTACGCGTTCACCAGTACCGCGGGCGGGTTTGGGGGCCGGGCCCAGGTGGGCGCGGCGTTCGCGCAGTACGACGTGCCCGCGGGCGAGCGGACCCTCTTCGGAGTGGGGTTGCGCTACGACCTGCACTCCAACTACGGCGGCCAGCTCAACCCCCGGCTGGGGTTCGTGCACTTCCTGAGCGACGCCCTGCGGCTGCGGGGCGGGCTTGGCCGGACGTTCCGGGGTCCGACCTTCAGCGAGCTCTTCTTCCCCGGGTGCAGCAACCCCAACCTGCAGCCGGAGACCGCCTGGTCCGCGGACCTGGGTGTGGAGGTGGTGGGGCCTGGGCTCGTGGCGCGCCTCAACGGCTTCTACACCGACGCGCAGAACCTGATCGTGGGCGGCTGCAACCCGCAGAACGTGGGCTCCGCGCGGGTCACAGGCGCCTCCGCGGAAGTGAGCGGGGCGCTGTCGGAGGGCTGGCAGGTGCTGGCCAACGTCACGTGGTCCGACGGCGTAGACCGCGGGACCGGGGCCCGGCTGCTGCGGCTTCCGAGCTGGACCGCGAACCTGGTCGTGCGCCGCGAACTCGGTCAGGGGAGCGCGCTCGCCCTGCTGGCGCGCTACGTGGGCGAGCGGAACGACCTGGATTTCTCCACGTTTCCGGCCACCCGTGTCACGCTGCCCGGTCACCTGACCGTGGGGCTGCGCTACGAAGTCCAGTTGCCGGGCTTCGCCGTCACGTTGGGCGTGGACAACCTGTTCGACGCGCAGTACGAAACGTTGCGCGGTTACCCCGCGCCGGGCCGGACCGTGTTCCTGTACGTGGCGAGCGGGAGGTAGCCATGCGCTGGGTCTGGCTCGCCGTAGCCGCGGTGGCGGTCGCAGGGTGCGCGGCGCAGCCTGCGCCGGTCGCCGCGCCCCGCGAGCCGGATCCTGTGGTCGAGCGGCGTGGAGGGCCTACCGCGGAGGAGGAGGCCGGGCTCCTCGCCCGCGTCGGGGGCAGGCGAAAGCCACCTAGGAGGGAGGCGCCCGCGGTGCGGGAGGAGACTCCGCGGAAAGCGGATCGGGACCGCAGAGCGCCTGCGCCAGGTCCGGTCCGCAGTCCGAACGTCGCGCGTCCGCAGGCCGGTGCGGTCTCCGCCGGACGTGCGAGGGGAGTTCCTCCTGCGCCTTCGCGCCTTGAACCTCCGCGAGCTTCAGACCGCACAGGCCGCGAAGCACCACCGACCGGAGCGGGAGAAAGGACCCCGCAAGCCCAGGCGGACGCCCCGGCGAGCCCGCCCGAGGCCGGGCACGCGGAGCCGCAAACCACCGTCCCGCCGGCCACCCAGGCTCCTGCGGGGCAGCCTGAGCCGGCGCACATCCCGGAGCTGACTCCCCCGAGGCCTGTCTTTGGCCCTCTACCCGACTACCCTGGTATGCGGCTCGTGGTGCACGCCGGCAATTCTCCCTCCGCAGCTTCCCTCGGGCCTCCGGAGGGCCGGGTGCGGCTACGGCTGCTGGTCCGGTCGGACGGGACCGTCGGGTCTGTGGAGGTCGTGGTGTCGTCCGGGGACCCGGAGGTGGACAGGGCCGCGGTGGACGCCCTGAGCCGGTGGCGGTTCGAGCCCGCCCGCCGCGACGGTGGTCCCATAGACAGCTACTACTTCGTGTGGGTGACCTTCCAGCTCCGCGGGCCGTAACCTCAGCGCAAGCTAGACTGAAAACCCTTCGAGCGGAGGGGACCACGATCTTCAGAGGTCGCACAGGGGTGTGTGGGGCGGTGTCTACTGGCGCCCCGCGGCCAGGTGCCTGATACAATGGCGACGACATGGCGGCGGACGCCCTGGAAGTCCGGATGGCCCGCCTGGAGGGCAGCTACGAGCAGCTGGACAAGCGACTCGGGGACCTCGCTGCGGACCTGCACGCCCTGCGGGCGGAGTTTCGGGCCGAGATCCAGGGGGTACGGAACGAGATCCAGGTGGTATGGAACGAACTCCAGGGGGTACGGAACGAGATCCAGACGGTACGGGCCGAGATGGGCCGGTTGTTCTACTGGCTGATGGGGACCTTTCTGACCACCCTGGTCGCCATCGGCGGGGTCATCGTGACGGTCCTCGTGCGGACCCGCTGAACGGCCGCACCAGGGCGGGAGAGATCCTGCACGTGGTCGTCCTCGCCGTAGACCCCGGGCGTGAGAAGTGCGGGCTGGCGGTGGTGGAGCCCGGCCGTGTGCTCCACCGGGAGGTGTGCGGGCGCGTGCGGCTGCGCGAGCGGGTACGTGAGCTCGCCGGGCGCTTTCCGGTAGAGGTTCTGCTCGTGGGCGACGCCACCGGGTCACAAGAGGTCATCCGGGAACTGGTGGACCTCGGTCAGCCCGTTCGGGTGGTCCCGGAGTCAGGGACCACCCTGGAGGCCCGGCACAGGTACTTCCGAGAGAAGCCGGCGAGGGGCCTGGTCCGTCTGCTGCCCCCCGGGCTGCGGGTCCCCCCCGAACCCTACGACGATTACGTGGCGGTACTCCTGGCCGAGCGTTTCCTGGGTCAGGAGGCCGTGGTTTGACAGCGTCCGGGCAGGCTCCATAGAATACGGTCTAGCATAGCTCGGAGTACGCCCTGTTCAGTTTGGCGGGCGGCAGCTCAGCCCGAGGCCACGGAAGGAGGTGGTGGTGCGCGTCCGGCGGAACCGCCGGCAGGCCAACAGGGCGGTTGACCGCAAGCCGGAAGGCCGGGCGGAGTCCCAGGGGAAAGCGAGACAACAAGGACACTCCTAGACCCCGGGGCGAAGCTCGGACATCACAACCCAGGGGGGAACGAGCAGCATGAAGACGAGGAACGTCGCGCTAACCATCGCAGCAGCCCTCGTCCTCGCTCTGGTGGCCCCGGTCCTCGGTCAGCCCTTCGCGGACGTGCCCACGAACCACTGGGCGTACGACGCCATCGCGGAGCTGGCGGCCAAGGGCTTGGTCGAGGGGTACCCGGACGGGACGTTCAAGGGCAACCAGCCCATGACGCGCTACGAGATGGCCATGATCGTGGCGCGGATCATCGCGCGGATCGAGGCGATTCCCACCCCGCCGCCGCCTCCACCTCCGGAGGTGCGGGCTGCGGACCTCGCCGCGGTCCGGACGGCGCTCACCGCCACCCAGCGGGACGTGGCAACCCTGCAGCGCCTGGTGAACGAGTTCCGGGCGGAGCTGCAGGCGCTGGGCGTGCGGGTGACGGCCCTGGAGGAGGAGCTCTCGGCCCTGCGGGCGCGCCTGGACAACACCCGGATCACGGGTGACATGCTCTGGTGGTACACCGCCCGCGGTGGCTCGGTGGGGGGCCTCGGTGGCGGGCTCTCGGGTGTCGCTTTCGCAGGCGGCTTCCCGCTCAACGACCTCACCCGGGTGCGCCTCACGTACACCGGGACCGTGGCGGACAACGTCTCCGTGACGCTGCGGGTACGCTACTACACGGCGTCGGGCATCGGCATCCAGCGGTGCACGGGCGCGACGAGCGGGGCAACGTGTGCCACTGGTAATACCGGAAGCCCGGAGGTCCTGGACTGGGACCGGCTGCACGTGGACTGGCGGAACGCCTTCGGGATCGAGGGCCTCACCCTGCGGGTGGGCCGTCAGGTGATCACGCTGGGACCTGTCGGCCTGCTGCTGGACCAGACCAACTGGGGTCAGCGCCGGGACGGCGTGTCGGCCACGTGGCGGCTGGGCGGCCTGAGCCTCCTGGCGGGCGCGCAGTGGACCAACGCCTTCCAGAACACCTCCCAGTACGTGCTGTCAGGCCGCGTGGCCTTCGACCTGATCCCGGGCTGGACCATCGGCATCAACGTCCGCTCGGACCAGGACCCGTGGGTGCCCGCGAACCAGGGCACCGGCTTCAGCGCGGACCTGTCCACCGAGCTGCTGTCTGGGCTCAAGCTCACGGCGGAGTACGCCACGTACGACGCGCCCTCTGCGCCTCCCACGCGGAACTTCTTGGTGGCTCGGCTGGACCTGAACTTCAACCAGCTGAGCGGTGGGGAGATCCCCCTGAACCCGCGGCTGGGCGTGTGGTACAAGAGCCTGGACAGCACCGCGGGCACGCCGCTTGCGGCGCTCCTGGGTTCGTTCTCGGCCTTCTCGTTCGGGGACGCCTACTTCGGGGCCTTCCTGGGCCTGTCCGCGAGCAACGTGAGCGGCTTCGCGGCGCGGCTTGACCTGCAGCTCCTGGACAACGTGGGCGCGTTCGTCACCTACGAGAGCTACGACGAGAAGGGTGGCGCTGGCAACGTGAACGTGTGGTCCGTGGGCACCGCATGGACCATCGCCCCGCGGACGACCCTGAACCTGTTCTACGCGAACCTCGGCAGCGCCGGCCAGAGCGCACAGGCCGGCGGCGTGTACGTGTCGACTTCGTGGTAGGCTGAGTCGCCTTCTGGCTGCGCCCCGGGCAGCTGCTGCCCGGGGCGCAGCGTCTTTGTGGTCCTTGACGGCAAGCTTGCCGCGATCCGGACGCAGATCGCGGACGTGCGGGCGGGGAATTGCTCCGGTGGATGTCCGTGTTCTGGGTGGGCCAGATCGGCGCGCTGCTGGGAATCCTCTTTGCGTCCTTCCGCCCAAGAAGATCGCTGCGGGAATCCGGTTGACCCGCCGCCGGGCACGTGCTAAGGTAGCGGGCGAAAGGCACCTTTAAGTCGGTCCAGCGAGGCCGGCAAGGGCAACAGAAGCACTCGACAGGCCTTCCTTGCCGGCGGCACGGAAGGCTTTTTTCGTGCCCTGCTGCCCCTCTGGCCGACCCAGGGAGGGGATACGGTGGCCATCCTGCGCGGGCACCTCCTGGGTCTTGAGCCTCTCTCGTCCGGCCAGATCCTCGCTCTACTGGACCTCGCGGAGGAAGCGGACCGGGGGCATCTGCCCTCTCACGCGCTTCGGGGCCGGGTGGTGGCGAACTGCTTCTTCGAGCCCAGCACCCGCACCCGCACGTCCTTCGAGCTGGCCGCGCGGCGGCTCGGCGCCGAGGTGGTGAACTTCGACCCCGAGCGCAGCTCCGTCCTGAAGGGCGAGTCGTTGGTGGACACCGCGCTCACGCTCGAGGCCCTGGGGGTGGACGCGGTGGTCTTGCGCCACCCGTGCGCGGGTGCCCCGCACCAAGTCAGTCGGTCGGTGCGCTGCAGCGTGGTGAACGCAGGGGACGGGATGCACGAGCATCCCACCCAGGCCCTCCTCGACCTGTTCACCCTCCGCCGGGCCTTCGGCCGCGTGGCCGGGCTACGGGTGGTGATCGTGGGAGACGTGCTGCACAGCCGTGTGGCGCGTTCAACGTGGTGGGGCCTGTCCAAGCTGGGCGCCCAGGTGGTGTTCTGCGGCCCGCCCACCCTGGTGCCACGGGAGTTCGAACGGCTCGGGGCGACGGTGTGCCACCGGCTGGAGGAGGCGCTGCCCGGAGCGGACGTGGTCATGGCGCTCCGCATGCAGGCGGAACGGCAAGCCGCGGGGTTCGTTCCGTCCATGGGCGAGTACCACCGCCTCTACGGCCTCACACCCGAGCGCCTGCGACGCGCCGGGCCCGCCGCGGTGCTGATGCACCCGGGCCCCATGAACCTGGGCGTTGAAGTGACTCCCGCCGCCGCATACGGGGACCGCTCCCTGGTGCTGCAGCAGGTGAGGCACGGTGTGGCGGTGCGGTCGGCGGTCCTGTACGACCTGCTGGCCCACCAAGCCGAAGCTGCAGGGCCGCAGCCCTTGGAGCGCCGGGAGTTGGCGCTGTCGGGGTCCGGGAGGCCGTGATGGAGGCAGCTCAGGACCTGGAGCTCGCGGGGCTCGAGGGCCGGCTGCTCCTCAAGGACGTCCGGGTGCTCGACCCGGCCTCGGGCCTGGACGCCGAAGCCGACGTGTGGGTGGAGCGGGGCCGCATCGCGGCCGTGGTCTCCCGGGCCGCTCCGACGGCCACGGACCTCAGGACGACCGCGGTCCTAGACCTCCGCGGCCTTGTGCTGGCGCCCGGGCTCGTGGACATCCACGTCCACCTCCGCCAGCCCGGGCAGACCCACAAGGAGGACATCGCCTCCGGAACTCTGGCGGCGGCCCGCGGAGGCGTCACCGCGGTCGTCTGCATGGCCAACACCAGCCCGCCCCTGGACAGCCCCACCGCCCTGGCCGCGGTGCGGGAGTGGTCGCGGGGCGCCAGCGCCCGCGTCTACGCCGTGGGGTCGGTGACCAAGGGCCTGGAGGGCCGCGAGCTGAGCCCGCTGGCCTCCCTGGCGGCCGCCGGGGCCGTGGCGTTCTCCGACGACGGCCGGTGGGTGCAGGACGCCGGGTTGCTGCGCCGGGCCCTGTTGTACGCCAAGAGCCTCGGGCTCCCCGTGCTGCAGCACTGCGAAGACCCCGCGCTGTCCGCGGGCGGGGTGGTGCACGAGGGAGAGGTCAGCGCGCGGCTGGGGCTGCGGGGCGTGCCCCGCAGCGCGGAGGAAGCCGCGCTGGCGCGTGACCTCGTGATCGCCGGCGACGTGGGCGCACACCTGCACGTCCAGCACGTCAGCACCGCGGGCGCGGTGCGGCTCCTCCGGCAGGCGAAGGAACGCGGCGTGCCGGTCACCGCGGAGGTCACGCCGCACCACCTCACCCTCACCGACGAGGCTGTGGAGGGCTACGACCCGAACTTCAAGATGAACCCGCCCCTGCGGACCGCGGAGGACGTGGAGGCGCTTGTGGAAGGCCTGCGGGACGGGACGGTGGACTGCGTGGCCACCGACCACGCGCCGCACGCGCCCTGGGAGAAGCTGGTGGAGTTCGAACACGCGCCCTTCGGGGTGGTGGGGCTCGAGACGCTGCTGGGCGTCGTCCTGACGCGGTTGGTGCACCAGCGCGGCTGGAGGCTGGTGGACGCGCTGGCGAAGGTCACCTGCGAACCCGCGCGGGTGCTCGGCCTCGAGGCCGGACGCCTGGGGGTGGGCGGGCCTGCGGACCTGGTGGTGTTCGACCCCGCCCAGGAGTGGGTCGTGCGTCCCGAGGAGTTCGCGTCCAAGGCGCAGAACACGCCGTTTGCCGGCTGGACGCTCCGGGGCAAGGTGCTCGGCACCCTGCTCGGCGGCCGGTGGACCTACCTGGAGCCCGACCTAGTGCGCCGTCGCCTGGTGGAGGTGGCAGGTTGACCCCCGACCTCTCGGTCGAGCTTGGGACGCTGCGGCTCCGCAACCCCGTGGTGTGCGCGTCCGGACCCCTGGGCCACGGCCGGGAGGTGGCGCAGACCTACGACCTGGCGGCCTTCGGCGCATTCGTCACGAAGTCCATCACCTTGGAACCGCGGGAGGGCAACCCCCGGCCCCAGCTCGTGCGCACCGACGGTGGGTGGCTGAACTCCGTGGGGCTGCGCAACCCGGGCCTCGCGGCGTTCCTCACCAAGGACCTGCCGTTCCTGAAGACGCTCGGGATCCCCATCGTGGCCAGCGTGGCGGGACACTCGGTGCAGGAGTTCCGGACCGTGGCGGAGTGGCTGGGGGACGCAGAAGGGGTGGCGGCGCTGGAACTCAACGTCTCCTGTCCCAACGTGGAGGACGGCCTGGCGTTCGGCACCGACCCGGGACGGCTCGCCCGGCTCGTGGCTTCGGTCCGCGAGGTCACGGCCCTCCCCCTGTGGGTGAAGCTCACGCCCAACGTGGCGGACCCGGTGCCTGTGGCACGGGCGGCGGTGGAAGGCGGTGCGGACGTGCTCACCGTGGCGAACACGCTGCTCGGGATGGCCATCGACGTGCACACGCGGCGGCCGAAGCTCGGAGGCCTAACCGGCGGCCTGTCCGGGCCCGCGGTGCGGCCCGTCGCGCTCCGCATGGTGTGGGAGGTGGCGCGCGCGGTGTGCGTGCCCGTGGTCGGGGTCGGTGGGGTCACGACGTGGGAGCACGCGGTAGAGTTCCTCCTGGCGGGCGCGCACGCGGTCGGGGTCGGGTCCGCCCTCATCGAGGACCCACAGGCACACCAGCGGATCGTGGACGGTCTGCGTGCGTACCTCCTCGCGAACCACATCCGGTCGGTGCGCTCCCTCGTGGGCGGCCTGGAGCTCCCCGCCGGAGCCCTTGAGGTGGGGAAGGCCACAGCCCCCCCGGGGGCCCGCTGAGACCCGTGACCGACCTCGTCGTCGCCCTGGACGTGCCGGACCTGGACGCCGGGCGCAGGCTGCTGGACCAGCTGTGCCCCGTGGTCGGGTACTTCAAAGTGGGCTCGGCGCTGTTCACGGCCGCCGGTCCCCAGGCCGTGCGCGAAGTCCAGGACCGAGGCGCGAGGGTGTTCTTGGACCTGAAGTTCCACGACATCCCGCACTCGGTGGAGCAGGCGGCTGCGGCGGCGGCAGCCCTGGGGGTGTGGATGTTCGACGTCCACGCCTGCGGCGGGCGCGAAATGATGGGGAGGGCCGCCGCCTCGGCACGACGGGCTGCGGGCCGCCCCCCCCTCGTGGTGGGCGTCACGGCCCTCACGAGCGCCGACAGCGCTACCCTGCGCGGGGTCGGCGTCGTGGAAGAGCCGTCCACATACGCCTTGAGGCTTGCCCACCTGGCGCAGGCAGCGGGCTTGGACGGGGTGGTGTGCTCGGTCCACGAGGTGGCCGCGGTCAAGGAGCGGTGCGGGCGGGACTTCCTGGCCGTCGTCCCGGGAGTCCGGCCGCGGCAGGTGGCGGGCGACGACCAGGTCCGCACGGGCAGCCTGCGGGAGGCGGTCCGCGCGGGCGCAGACTACGTGGTGGTGGGACGCCCCATCGTGCACGCCGCGGACCCAGCGGCGGTGGCGCGGGCCACGGTGGAGGCCCTGGACATGCTGGCATCAAGGCGTCGCGCTTGACGGGGGCGACGGACTCGCTCAACGTGCGTGCGGGGTGCGCGGGGTTCAACTGGAGGCGCGGGTGAGGGGACTTTCGGAGGTCGAGGTGCTGGAGCTGCTAGAGGCCCACGGCGCCCTCCAGCGCGGCCACTTCCTCCTGAGCTCCGGCATGCACAGCCCCCACTACGTCCAGTGCGCCCTGCTGCTGCAGTACCCGGAGGTGACCGCGCGCGTGTGCCGGTCCCTCGCCCACCCGTTCGGGCAGGAGGCGGTGGCCGTGGTGATCGGGCCGGCCATCGGCGCCATCCCGCTGGCCTACGAGACCGCACGGCAGCTCGGGGCTCGGGGGCTATGGGCCGAGCGGGTGGAAGGACGCCTCGTGCTGCGCCGGTCGTTCGCGCTCGGGCCCGGAGAGCGGGTGCTGGTGGTGGAGGACGTGGTGACCACGGGCGGCTCGGCCAAGGAGGTGGCGGAGCTGGCGGAGCGAGCGGGTGCGGAGGTGGTGGGCGTGGCCGCGGTGGTGGACCGGTCCGCGGGCGCCCACGGGCTGCGCTGGCGGTTCGAACCCCTCGTGCGCCTGGACGTGGAGGCGTACGTCCCCACGGCCTGCCCGCTGTGCGAGCAGGGGGTGCCCCTGGTGAAGCCGGGCAGCCGCTAGACCGCCCCGGTCTCGGCGTCCCGCCGCGGAAGTTCGTGATAATCGTACGTCGCTCAATACCGGACATTCGACGGCTGTGTTCAGTGAGAGGTCGGATATTTCTAACGATCGCCGGCCACGGCCGTTGCTTTGACACGGTTTTCCGGGTCCTCTATAATCCGCCCAAACCCCCGGAGGCGCAGGGCGTGGCGCTGGTGGACGACGTCGAAGAAGTCCTGTTCCCCGAGGAGGTCCTGCGCGCCCGGGTGCGGGAACTCGGGCGGCAGATCTCCTCGGACTACGACGGCAAGCAGCCCCTGTTGGTCGGCATCCTGACAGGGGCTGTGTTCTTCGTGTCGGACCTCATGCGGGCCATCACCATCCCCTGCCAGCTGGACTTCATGGCCACCAGCGCGTACGGGGCGGGCACGGAGAACACCGGGGTCGTGCGGATCCTCAAGGACCTCAACGAGAGCATCGAGGGCCGGCACGTTCTGGTCGTGGACGACATCGTGGACACGGGACTCACCATGGACTACCTGCTCACCACCTTGAAGGCCCGCTACCCTGCGAGCCTCGCGGTGTGTGTGCTCCTGGACAAGGCGGAGCGGCGGCGGCGGGAAGTGCCCCTGCGCTACGTGGGCTTCCAGATCCCCGACCGGTTCGTGGTGGGCTACGGGATGGACTACGCCGGCCTGTACCGCAACCTGCCGTTCCTGTGCGTGCTGAAGCCGGAGGTGTACCGATGACCGCGCGGGCAGCCGAGACCACAGACCTGGCCCCCCAGATCCCTTCCCCTGAACCTGCTCCGGACCCTGCGGACACCGTGTTGTTGGGGCTCGGGCGCCGCGTACGGCGCGCCTACGGGTACGACGACATCGCGCTCGTGCCCGCTGCGGCCACCGTGGACCCCGAGGACGTGGACACCTCCTGGGAGGTCGGGGGCTTGCGGCTTCGGATCCCCGTTCTGGGCGCCGCCATGGACAGCGTGACGGACGTGCGCACCGCGGCGCTCCTCTGGGAGCTCGGCGGGGCGGGGGTGCTGAACCTGGAGGGGCTGCAGACCCGGTACGAAGACCCCACGGAGGCCCTGGAGCGCATCGCCGCCGCACCCCAGGAGGCGTGCGTGCGGCTGCTGCAGGAGGTGTACGCCGCACCGGTGCGGGAAGAGCTGGTGGCGAAGCGGATCGCCGAGATCAAGCGGGCAGGCGCGGCGGCGTTCGTGTCCACCACACCCGGCTCCGCCGACCGGCTCGCGCCCCTCGCGCAGGAAGCCGGGGCGGACGTGGTGGTCCTGCAGTCCACGGTGGTGACAGACCGCCACAGCTCGTCCCGGGGCCGCGCGCTGTCGGTCCGCGAGATCGTCCGGCGCCTCCAGGTGCCGGTGGTAGCGGGCAACTGCGTGTCGTATGAGGCAGCCCTGGAGCTGCTGGAGGCCGGTGTGGCGGGCTTGCTGGTGGGCGTGGGCCCGGGCGCGGCGTGCACGAGCCGGCGGGTGCTGGGGGTCGGGGTGCCGCAGGTGACCGCCCTGTGCGACGTGGCTGCGGCCCGGGACGCGTTCCGCGCCCGCGCCGGCCGCCACGTGCCCGTCATCGCGGACGGGGGCATCCGCGTGGGTGGGGAGGTGGCCAAGTCGGTGGCGTGCGGGGCGGACGCGGTGATGCTCGGGTCTGCGCTCGCGTGCGCCGCGGAGGCTCCCGGCCGCGGCTACCACTGGGGGATGGCGACCCCACACGCAGCCCTGCCCCGCGGGACCCGCATTCGGGTCGGGACCACGGGTACGCTGCGGCAGATCCTGCTCGGGCCTGCGCAGGTGGACGACGGGAGTCAGAACCTGGTGGAAGCGCTGCGCACGGCCATGGGGCTGTGCGGGGCCCGCACCCTGCGGGACATGCAGCGAGCGCGGATGGTGCTCGCCCCCGCGCTCCTCACCGAGGGCAAGGCCGCCCAGTTCGCCCAGCGGGTAGGGCAGGGGCGGTAGGGAGTCGGTGGCGGGGCGCGGGCTGGCACCTTCTGACGCACCGGAGGGGAACTGACCGTGCGGGAGCAGCCCGGCGCAGTTGCCGTGGGAACGCCCGACGGCGAACCGCAGGCCGCGGGGTCAGACCTCGTCGTCGTCCTGGACTTCGGCGCCCAATACGCGCAGCTGATCGCCCGCCGGGTGCGGGAGCTGCGGGTCTACAGCCGTGTGGTGCCCTACGACACGCCCGCCGAGGCGCTGCGGGCCCTGCGTCCGAAGGGCATCGTGCTGTCCGGGGGCCCGGCCAGCGTGTACGAGGAGGGTGCCCCGCGCCCGGACCCGCGGATCCTGGAGCTGGGCGTCCCGGTGCTCGGGATTTGCTACGGCATGCAGTGGATGGCCCACGCCCTGGGGGGTCGCACCGGCCCCGCGCCCGCGCGAGAGTACGGGCGGACGCGGCTCATCGTGGAGCGTCCGGGAGAGCTGTTCTCCGGGCTTGAGCGCCGGTTGCTCTGCTGGATGAGCCACGGGGACGCGGTGCTGGAGCTCCCGCCCGGCTTCGAACCGGTGGCCCGCACGGACCACTCGCCCTACGCCGCCCTGCAGGACCCCCGCCGGCGGCTGTACGGCGTGCAGTTCCACCCGGAGGTGTCGCACACCCCGTGGGGCAAGGACATCCTGCGCAACTTCGTGTTTCGGGTCTGCGGCTGCGCGGCCACCTGGACCATGCGGTCCTTCCTCGAGGAGGCCACGGAGCGGGTGCGGGCGCAGGTGGGTTCGGGCCGCGTGCTGTGCGCCCTCAGCGGCGGCGTGGACTCCTCCGCCGCCGCGGCCCTGGTCCACCGGGCCGTGGGCGACCAGCTCACCTGCGTGTTCGTGGACCACGGGTTCCTGCGCAAGGGTGAACCCGAGCAGGTGGTGCAGACCTTCCGCGACCACTTCCGGGTCCCCCTGGTGCACGTGGACGCCCGGGACCGGTTCCTCCGCCGGCTGCAGGGCGTGGTGGACCCGGAGGAGAAGCGACGGCGGATCGGCGAGGAGTTCATCCGGGTCTTCGAGGAGCAGGCCGCGCGCCTGGGCCGTGTGGACTTCCTCGTCCAGGGCACCCTCTACCCGGACGTCATCGAGTCGGGGACGCGCACCGCGGCCCGCATCAAGACCCACCACAACGTGGGCGGGCTCCCGGAGCGCATGCGCTTCCAGCTGGTCGAGCCCTTCCGGGACCTGTTCAAGGACGAGGTCCGGGAGGTGGCCCGGGAGCTGGGCCTCCCCGACGAGATGGTGTGGCGCCACCCGTTCCCTGGACCCGGGCTCGCCATCCGCGTGGTGGGGGAGGTCACCCAGGAGCGCCTGGAGGTGCTCCGGGAGGCAGACGCCTTCCTCCTGGAGGAGGTCCGCAAGGCGGGGCTTTGGCGCGAGCTGTGGCAGGCGTTCTGCGTGCTGCTGCCGGTGCGGACCGTGGGGGTGGCCGGGGACGCCCGCACCTACGGGTACGCCTGCGTGGTCCGGGCGGTGACCAGCGAGGACGGGATGACCGCGGACTGGGCCCGTCTCCCTTCGGAGTTCCTGGAGACGGTGGCAGCCCGCATCACCCGCGAGGTGCCCGCCATCACCCGGGTGGTGTACGACGTCACCTCGAAGCCCCCTGCTACCATCGAGTGGGAGTGAGGCCCTTGGAGGACGTCGTCGAGCGGCTGGGGGCGTACTTCGCCCGCGAAGGCCCACCCTCGGTACTGGCGGCCTACCTGTTTGGTAGCCACGCCACGGGACGGGCGGCACGGGAGAGCGACGTGGACGTGGCGGTGGTGGTGGACCCCACCTGCCGCCCGGAGGACTCCTTTGAACTCCGGGTACGCGTGTCCAGCGACCTCGTGGGGGTGCTGCACGCCAACGACGTGGACGTGCTCGTGCTGAACGAGGCTCCCCCGGTGCTGGCCGCCCGGGTGCTCCGGGAGGGCGTGCGGGTGTACTGCCGGGACGAGGAAGCCCTGCGGGCGTTCGCCTTGGGCAGACTGCTGCGGGCCAGGGATCTGGAACCCTTCCTGCGGCGGCACGAGAAGACGCTGCTGCGGTCCCTCTTGCGATGAGCCTGCTCGCACAGCGCCTGAGCGAGCTCCGCAAGTACCTGGACCATCTCCACCGACTGAGGGCGCGGGGAATCCGCGCAGGGGATCTGCGCCAGGACCTTTCCCTGCGCAACGACGTCCTGCACTCCCTGTTGATGGTGGCGCAGATGGTGATCGACGTGGCCGGTGAGCTGTCCGTTTCAGCCGGCCTGGCGTTCGCGGATGACCGTGAGGCGGTGGAGAACCTCCGGGAGCTGGGCTTCCCAGAACCTTTGGTAGAACAGTTGGCGCGGCTACCGGGCTTCCGGAACGTCGTGGTGCACGGGTACCTGCGGGTGGACGAGGAGCGAGTGCTGCGGGCGCTGGACGAGGTGGAACCGGTGGAGGAGTTCCTGGCCCTGGTCGCGCGCAGGGCGGGCGCGTGAATGAGAAGGGTGGAGGAGCTGGTTCGGGACCTCAACCCCCAGCAGCGGGAGGCGGTGCTGCACCCCGGAGGCCCCGCGTTGGTCCTGGCGGGCGCGGGCTCGGGCAAGACCCGGGTGCTGGCCCACCGGGTGGCCTACCTGGTGAGGGGTCTGGGTGTCCCGCCCGACCGCGTGCTCGCGGTGACCTTCACCAACAAGGCGGCGGAGGAGATGCGCCAGCGGGTGGCGGGGCTCCTCGGCGAGCGCGTGGCCCGTGCGGTCTGGATGGGGACCTTCCACCGCACCTGCGCGCGGTTGCTGCGCGAGCACGCCGACCGCCTGGGGCTCCCGAAGCGCTTCTCCATCTACGACGAGGACGACCAACGACAGGTGATGCGGGAGGCGGTGCGGAGCGTCGGCGCGGACGACCGCCGGTTCCCGCCCGGAGCGGTGCTGGCCGCGATCTCCGCGGCGCGCAACGACGGCCTGGACGTGTCCGCCTACGAAGCCCGCGCCACCTCTGCCTTCGAACGGGTGGTGGCGGCGTGCTGGCGGGAGTACCAGCGCCTGCTGTGGGCGCGCGGCGCCCTGGACTTCGACGACCTGCTCACCGAGGCCCTGCGCCTGTTGGAGGAGGTCCCGGACGTCCGCGAGCGGTACCAGGATCGCTTCCTGCACGTGTTGGTGGACGAGTACCAGGACACGAACCCCGTGCAGTTCCGGCTGGTGGCGCGGCTGTGCGAGCGGCACCGGAATCTGTTCGTGGTGGGCGACGTGGACCAGGCCATCTACGGGTGGCGCGGCGCGGACATCCGGAACATCCTGGAGTTCGAGCGGGACTTCCCGGACGCCCGCGTCCTCCCCCTGGAGGAGAACTACCGCTCCACCCAGACCATCCTCCGGGCCGCGGAAGCGCTGATCGCGCAGAACCCCCGGAGGTACCCCAAGCGGCTGTGGACCCAAAACCCCGTGGGCGCGCCCGCGGTGGTGTACGCGGCGTCCGACGAGCACGACGAGGCGCGGTTCGTGGTCAGCGAGCTGCGGCGCTTGGTGGCGGAGGGCTTCCGCTTGGGCGAGTGCGCCGTGCTGTACCGGATCAACGCTATGTCCCGGCAGTTCGAAGAGGCGTTCCTCCGCGCGGGTGTCCCGTACCAGGTGGTGGGTGCGGTGCGCTTCTACGAGCGCAAGGAGGTGAAGGACGTCCTGAGCTACCTCCGGTTGCTCGTCAACCCGCAGGACGAGCTGAGCCTCCTGCGGGCGCTTCAGACCCCGAGGCGGGGGATCGGCGAGGGGACGGTGGACAAGCTGCGCGCCTTCGCCGCGGGTCGGGGGTGGAGCCTGTGGCAGGCCCTGGAGCACGTGGACGAGGTGCCCGGCGTGCCCGCCTCAGCCCGCCGCGCCGCCGCGGCCTTCGTGGCGTTGTTGCGCGAGCTAGCGGCCCGGGCCGAGCGGCTGCGGGCGGCTGAGCTTGTGGGGGAGGTTCTGGAGCGGACCGGGTACCGGGAAGCCCTGGAGGCGGAGGGCACGGACGAGGCCGCGAGCCGGCTGGAGAACGTGCAGGAGCTGGTCACCGTAGCCCAGGAGTACGAAGCCGCCACCGGGGACGCCAGCCTGGAGGCGTTTCTGGAACACCTGTCCCTCGTCACGGACGCCGACACCTACGACGAGCGGGCGGACCGCGTGGTGCTCATGACCCTCCACGCCGCCAAGGGCCTGGAGTTCCGCGCGGTGTTCCTGTGCGGGCTGGAGGAGGGGATCTTCCCGCACGTGCGCAGCCTGGACGACCCCCGCCAGCTCGAGGAGGAACGCCGGCTCGCGTACGTGGGGATCACCCGCGCCAAGGAGCGTCTGTACCTGAGTTACGCGCAGCTCCGCAGCCTGTTCGGCCGTACGGTGGCCAACGTGCCCTCGCGGTTCCTGGACGAGCTGCCCGAGGACGCCCTGGAGCGGGCCCAGCCTGGGCCGCCGCCGTGGGACGCCGCGCCCCGCGGCTCGCCACGGGCTCCCCGGGTCCTGGCGGTGGGCGACGTGGTGTGGCACCGGCACTTCGGCCGGGGGAGGGTGCTCGAGCTCGAGGGCGAAGGCGAGGCAGCGGTGGCCACGGTGCACTTCGAGGGGCTGGGCGCCAAACGGCTGGCCCTCGGCTACGCGCCTCTGGAGCGGGTGGAGGGCTGACCTCCGCTGCGGGAGGAAGGATCGGTCAGCAGAGCGAAGGCGGTAACGCCCGGGGTTCCGGGCCCACATGCCGGGCTAGGTTCCGGGGCGGACCAGGAGGGGAGGTCAACGATGAGGGCTGGCCTGATATTGGTGTGCCTTGCGGTGGCGGTGGGTGTGGTGGCAGGGGTGGCGGCTCCCGGGCCCCAGCCCCGCCTGACCCTGCCCGACGTCCCGAACCCGTTCGTCCACCCGCACGCGCCGGGTGAGGGCGCCCGGTACGGGGGCGTGTTCGTCACCTCGCAGATCTCCGACCCCAGGACCTTCAACTACATCGTCGCCCAGGAGACGAGCTCCACGGCGCCGCTGTCGCTGGTGTTCGACGGCCTGGTCGAGACGGACTTCGTCACCGGGGAGGTGCTGCCCGACCTGGCGGAGGCGTGGACCCTGAGCCCGGACCGGCGGACGTGGACCTTCCGCCTCCGGCGGGGCGTGCGGTGGCACGACGGCCAGCCCTTCACCGCCGCGGACGTGGACTTCACCTTCCGCGCCATCTTCACCGACGGCGTGCAGACCAGCTACCGCGACACCCTGACCTACGGGGGCCGTCCCCTGCGCTGGCGGGTGGTGGACCCGTACACCGTGCAGTTCACCACCCCCGAGCCCGTGGGGATCTTCCTCCGGCAGATCGGGGTGCCCATCCTGCCGCGGCACAAGCTGGAGGAGGCCTTGCGGCGCGGGGGCGCGGAGTTCAACCGCACGTGGGGCGTGAACACACCGCCCCGGGAGATCGTGGGCACCGGACCCTTCGTGATGCAGCGGTACGTGCCCGGACAGCGGATGGAGTTCATCCGCAACCCCAACTACCACGGGGTGGACCAGCGGGGGAACCGCCTCCCCTACCTCACGCGACGGGTGATCCTCGTGGTGCCGAACCTGGACGCGGCCCGGTTGAAGTTTGAGGCGGGCGAGACGGACGTTTATGGCGCGCGGCCCCGGGAGTACGCGGAGTTCAAGGCCCGGGAGCGGCAGGGCAACTTCACCATCTACGACGGCCCCGAGACCTTCACCTCGGAGTTCGTGGTCCTGAACATGAACCCGGAGGGCGCCGGCCCGCCCAAGAGCACCTGGTTCCAGGACGTGCGCTTCCGCAGGGCCCTCAACCACGCGGTGGACCGCCAAGCGGTGGCCCAGCAGGTGTACGCGGGTCGCGCCACCCCCGCCTGGGGCCCGGTGAGTAGCGGCCACCCGCTGTACTACCACCCGCGGCTGCGGCAGTACCCCTACGACCTGAACCGGGCGCAGCAGCTCCTGGCGGAGGCCGGCTACCGGAAGGACGCGCAGGGCGTGCTGCGGGACCCGCAGGGCAACCCCGTGGCCTTCGTCCTGTCCACCAACGCGGAGAACAACGACCGCGTGGCCATCGGGAACATCCTCCGGCAGGACTGGCAGCGGCTGGGGATCCAGGTGACGTACGCGCCAGAGGCCTTCAACTCGTTGGTGGGCAAGCTGGTGGGCTCGTTCAAGTGGGACGCCATCATCATCGGGCTCACGGGCGGCATCGAACCCGGCACGGGCCGGAACGTGTGGCTGTGCAACGGATCGCTGCACATGTGGTGGCCCAAGCAGGAGCGGTGCGCCACGCCGTGGGAGCAGCAGATCCACGACCTGTTCGAGCAGGTGGCCCTGGAGACCAACCAGGAGCGCCGCCGGCAGCTGTACTTCCGCTGGCAGGAGGTGTTCGCGGAGAACCTGCCGTGGCTGCCCTTCGCCTGGCCGAAGACCCAGCCGGCGGTGCGGAACACCCTGGGGAACGTGAAGATCGGGCTGCAGGGCGCCGTGAGCCCGTCGGAGATCCTGTACTACCGGACCCCCGTGCGGCGGTAGGGTGCACCGCGAAGGCCGGCGGCCGGGCCCGCGGGGAGGAGGCCTCAGGGACGGGTGCTGAGGTACGCCGTCCACCGTGTCCTTTTGCTGGTCCCCATGCTCCTCGGGATCACGGCGGTGTCCTTCGCCGTGATCCAGCTGGCCCCCGGGGACTTCCTGGACGAGATGCGCCTGAACCCCGTGGTGAGCGCGGAGACGGTGGAGCAGATGCGCCGGGAGTTCGGACTGGACCAGCCACCCCACGTGCAGTACCTGCGGTGGCTGGGGCAGGTGGTGCAGGGAGACTTCGGGTACTCCTTCGCCTACCAGGTGCCTGTCACCTGGCTGTTGGGTAGCCGGTGGCTCAACACCATCCTCTTGAACGTGTGCGCCTTCGCCTTCGCGTGGGCCGTGGCCATCCCCCTGGGGATCCACGCCGCGGTCCGCCAGTACCGGTGGAGCGACAACCTCCTGACCTTCGTCTCTCTGCTGGGCATCTCCACCCCCACCTTCTTCACGGGGCTGGTGGGTCTGTATCTCGCGTTCCGGACCGGGTGGCTGCCCATCGGAGGGATGACCCGCGTGGGGTTCGAGGAACTGTCCCTGTTCGGGAAGGTCCTGGACGTGGCGCACCACCTGATCCTGCCCACCCTCATCCTCGGGTTCGCGGGCGTGGCGGGTCTCATGCGACAGATGCGCGGCAACCTCCTCGAGGTCCTCCGGCAGGACTACGTGCGAACCGCGCGGGCCAAGGGGCTGCCGGAGCGGGCGGTCCTGTACCGGCACGCGGTGCGCAACGCCTTGAACCCGCTGATCACGCTGTTCGGGTTCCAACTGGGCGGCTTGCTGAGCGGGTCTGCGATCCTGGAGAACGTCATCGGCTGGCCCGGGATCGGGCAGCTGGTGGTCGAAGCGCTGCTCAAGAAGGACCTGTACGTGGTCATGGCCACTTTGGTGGTGGGCTCGGTGACCCTGGTGCTGGGGAATTTGGTGGCGGACCTGCTGCTGGCCGCTACCGACCCCCGGATCCGGTACGACTGATGGCCGCCAGGCTCGGACCCCCTCCCGGGGGCCGCGAACCGCAGGCCCGCACGCCGCGCCAGCTCGCCTGGCGGCAGCTGCGGCGGCACCGGATGGCGCTTTTGGGTGGTGCCATCGTGGCCGCGCTGTACGCCGTGTCCCTGGTGGCGGAGTTCCTGGCGCCCTACTCGCTGGACTTCACCGACCGGTCGAGGTTCTACCACCCGCCCACGGTCCCGCGGTGGGTGGACGAGCGGGGGCGGCTCGTGTGGCCGTACGTGTACGGCACGCGGCTCGCAGACCCCGCCACGCGGCGGTACGAGGTCGTGCCCACGGAGAAGTACCCCATCCGGCTGTTCGTGCGGGGCGAGCCGTACAGGCTCCTGTTCCTGTTCCCCACGGACGTCCACCTGTTCGGGGTGGACCCGCCCGGCCGGATCTTCCTGCTGGGCACCGATCCCTTCGGCCGCGACGTGCTGAGCCGCACCCTGATCGCGAGCCGCTTCTCCCTGTTCCTGGGCGTGTTGGCCGTAGCGGTCTCCCTGCCCGTGGGCACGCTGTACGGCGCGGTGGCAGGCTACTTCGGAGGGCAGGTGGACAACCTGCTCATGCGGGTGGCGGAGGTGGTGATCGCGTTCCCGGAGTTCTACCTCCTGCTGGCCCTGGCCGCGGTCCTCCCCCCGGAGCTGCCGTCCACCACGCGTCTTGGGCTCATCGTGGTCATCATCTCGTTCTTGGGCTGGGGGGGGCTTGCGCGGCTGGTGCGCGGCTACGTCCTGGCCCTGCGGGCGCAGGAGTACGTGCTGGCCGCCCGTGCAGCGGGCGCGGACAGCCCGTACATCCTAATTCGGCACGTGCTGCCGAACACCAGCACCCTGCTGGTGATCGTCGCCACCCTGTCCATCCCAGGGGCCATCCTCGCGGAGTCCGCCCTGTCCTTCTTCGGACTCGGCGTCCGGGAGCCCCAGGCTTCCTGGGGCCAGCTCCTGAACGCGGTGAACAACCTCACCACCCTGACCCAGGCGCCGTGGCTCCTGTGGCCCGGCGCGTTCATCGTGGTGGCGGTGGTGGGGTTCAACCTGTTCGGGGACGGGCTGCGGGACGCCCTGGACCCCCGGATGCGGACCGGGTGAGCAGGGACCTGCGGTGGGGTTGTCGTAGTTACCCAAGAGCCGTATGCTGGGTTCTTGGCCGCCCCTTCGGGGGGCGTCCGCGGCGGGGAGGTGGTGGGCCGGAAGGAGCAGACTCCTTCGCGGTTTACGGCAAGCGCAAGAGACTCTGGACTTCGGGAGGGACGGTGGAATGGGGAATCGGTGGAAGTGGATTGCCCTGGCGCTCGCGGCAGTCCTGGCGCTGCCCCTAATGGGGCTCGCAGCGCCGGCACCCGTCGCGGGCCCGGACACGGTGGTGATCGGCACGCAGCAGGAGCCGGCCGTGATCGCGCTGGCCATCTGCGACGCGTGCACCATGTTCGTGGCCACCATGGTCTCGCAGCCCATCATGCTGCCCGCGGTGGAGATGACGGACGAGTGGAAGTACCAGCCGGTGGCCGTGGAGAAGCTGCCCACCCTGCGGGACGGGGACTGGAAGCTCCTCCCGAACAACCGAATGCAGGTCACCTGGCGGATCCGGCGGGGCCTGCGGTGGCACGACGGCCGCTCCCTCACCGCCCAGGACTGGATCTTCGCGTGGCGCGTGAACATGAACCCGCGGTTCCCGTCCGCGGGGCGGGACGTGTCGCGGCGCGTGGAGAACATCCTGGCCCCCAATCCGTACACCATGGTGGTCCAGTGGCGGGAGCGCTACGCTTTCGCCAACCTGACCCCCAACGGCGCGGGCTACCTGCCGCGCCACATCCTGAACGCCGCCTACCAGCGCGACCCCTCGCGCCTGCCGCAGCAGCCCTGGGGCACCTCCGAGCAGACGGTGGGGACGGGGCCCTACCGGATCGTGCAGTGGCAGCGGGGTTCGTCCATCACCCTGGAGCGGTGGGACCAGTTCCCGCACCAGGCGGCGGGCGGGTCCTTCCGTACCCCGGCACAGGTGCGGCGCATCGTCTTCCGGTTCGTCCCGGACACCAACACCCAGATCGCCAACGTGCTCTCCGGCTCCATCGACGCCTTTGACGAGACCGCCATCCCCTTCGTGCAGGGCCTGGAGCTGGAGAAGCGCCTCCAGCGGGAAGGCCGCCGCGACTGGGTGCTGCGGGCGGAGCCGGGTCTGGTGTGGGAGCACATCGACCTGAACCTGGACAACGTGCACCTGCAGGACAAGCGGGTTCGGCAGGCGCTCATCTACGGGATGAACCGGGAGCAGATCGTCCAGACGCTCTTCGAGGGGAAGCAGCCGGTCGCGCACCAGGTGTTCCCAGAGAAGCACTACGGGTACCACCCGCAGGTGCGCCGGTACACCTACGACCCCGCCCGGGCCCGTCAGCTACTGCAGGAGGCGGGCTACACGCCGGGGCCGGACGGCATCCTGCAGAAGGGCGGCCAGCGGCTGTCCCTGACCCTCATGACCACCGCGGGCAACCGCACGCGGGAGCAGGTGCAGCAGATCATCCAGCAGCAGCTGCGGCAGATCGGGGTGGAAATCCGGATCCAGAACCAGCCCGCGCGGGTGTACTTCGGCCAGACCCTGCCCAGCCGGCAGTTCGAGATGGCCATGTACGCGTGGGTGTTCGGCCCCACCTCCGACTGCGAGGGCCTGTACACGGGCGACACCCTGCCGCCCAACGGGCAGAACTACCCGGGCTGGAAGAACGACGAGGTGACCCGGATCTGCCACGCGGTGCCACAGGAGCTGGACCAGGGGCGGCGGGCGCAGATGCTGCGGCGCTTCGCGGAGATCTTCGTGGAGGAAGTACCCGTGATCCCGCTGTACTACCGGGCGGACTACACCGGGCACAAGGCCACCCTGCAGAACTGGAAGCCCACGGGCGCGGACACACCGGTCACGTGGAACGCGTCCCAGTGGCGGTGGACCCGCTAGCACCGCGGGAGTAGTCTGGGAGCCGGGAGGCCGGGAAGTCAGCCTTCCGGCTCCCTTCGTACGTCTGGGAGGTCGGACGAGGTCAACGGGCGATCCATGGGTGCCTACCTGCTGCGCCGTCTGCTTCAGATGATCCCGCTGGTGCTCGGGATCTCGGTGATCGTGTTCATGGTCCTGGTCATGGCGCCGGGGGACCCCGTGGACCTGCTGCTGGCGGGTAACCCCCGGGTGCGGGCGGAGGACATCCAGCTCCTCCGGCAGATCTACGGGCTGGACGACCCCCTGCACATCCGGTACCTGAAGTGGCTGGCGGCGGCCCTGCGGGGCGACTTCGGGTACTCGCGGACCTACCAGATCCCGGTGCTGGACCTGGTGTGGGACCGGATCGGGAACTCCATGTGGCTCACCGTCCCGTCCTTCTTCCTCGCCTTGGCCGTGGCGGTCCCTGTGGGCGTGTACTCGGCCCTGCGCCAGTACTCGGTGGCGGATTACGCGGCCACCTTCTTCACCTTCTTCGGCGTCTCCATCCCCGCCTTTTGGTTCGGGATCATGATGATCTACGTGTTCGCGGTGGTGCTGCGGGTGCTGCCCCCCGGCGGGTTCTCCACCCCCGGGGTGCCGCCCGGATGGCCTGCCTTGGTGGACCGTCTGCAGTACATGGTCCTCCCCGTGGTCGTCCTGTCCCTGCTGCAGATGGCCGCCCTCACCCGCTACACCCGGAGTAGCATGCTGGAGGTGATCCGGCAGGACTACGTGCGGACGGCGCGGGCCAAGGGGCTGGCGGAGGCGGTGGTAATCCGCCGGCACGCCCTCCGCAACGCCCTCATCCCCATCGTGACCATCCTGGCCCTCAGCATCCCCGCTTTGTTCGCGGGCGCACCGCTCACCGAGACGGTGTTCGCGTGGCCGGGGATCGGCCGGCTCATCGTGGAGTCCGTGGGTGGGGGGGACTACGCCACCGCCCAGGTGGCCCTGCTGTTCTTGGCCATGCTGGTCCTGGTCTTCAACCTCCTGGCGGATCTGGCGTACGCGCTGTTGGACCCCCGGATCCGCTATGACTGACGCGGGGGACGACGGGATGGCGGAGGTCCGTCCGGGCGAGTCCAGCGGGCGCGGCGTGGCGTTGGCGGTGCGGCCCACACCCCGGGTGCGCCCCGTGGTGGGCCAGAGCTACTGGCAGATCGCCCTGGCGCGGCTACGCCGCCACCGGGTGGCCATGTTCGGGGGGTGCACCATCCTGGTCCTGGTGGCCACCGCGGTCCTGAGCCCGTGGATCGCGCCGTACGCGCCCACCCACATCGATCTCACCAACCGGATGAGCCTGCCTTCCTGGCGGCACCCCCTGGGTACCGACGAGCTCGGACACGACGTGCTCACGCGGCTGCTGTACGCGGGCCGGGTGTCCCTCACGGTGGGGTTCAGCGCCGCCCTGGCCTCCGCCCTGGTGGGCACCCTGGTGGGCTTGGTGTCGGGCTTCTACGGAGGCTGGCTGGACAACGTGCTCATGCGCTTCGTGGACATCATGCTGTCCATCCCGGACCTGCCCATCCTCATCATCCTCGCCCGCTACTTCGGGGGTAGCCTTTTAGGCATCATCCTGGTCATCACCGCCTTCGGGTGGATGGGCACCGCGCGCTTGGTGCGGGGCGAGGTGCTGAAGCTGAAGCGCACGGACTTCGTAGAGGCGGCCCGGGCCCTGGGGGCCTCCAACGCCCGGATCATGCTGCGGCACCTGGTGCCCAACACCCTGGCCCCGGTGATCGTGGCTGCCACCCTGGCCGTGGGCGGTGCCATCCTCACGGAGGCGGCGCTCTCGTACCTCGGCTTCGGCATCCAGCCGCCCACGCCGTCGTGGGGCAACATGCTGCAGAACGCGCAGGACTTCATCTGGCGGACGCCCCTGCTGGCCTTCTGGCCAGGGCTGATGATCTTCCTGACCGTGCTGTGCTTCAACTTCTTCGGCGACGGGCTGCGGGACGCGTTCGACCCGCGGCTCAAGCCGTGAGGGAGGAGGAGGGCCGTGGCAGAGCCCCTGCTGTCGGTTCGCAACCTCAAGACGTACTTCTACACCGACGAGGGCGTGGTGAAGGCCGTGGACGGGCTGAGCTACGACCTGTACCGGGGCCAGACGCTGGGCATCGTGGGGGAGAGCGGCAGCGGGAAGAGCGTGCACGCCCTGTCCATCATGCGCTTGGTCCCCAGCCCCCCGGGCAAGATCGTGGACGGCCAGATCCTGTTCGAGGGGCAGGACCTCCTGCGCCTGTCGGAGGAGCAGATGCGCCGGATCCGGGGGAACCGGATCGCCATGATCTTCCAGGAGCCCATGACGTCCCTCAACCCGGTGCTGACCGTGGGGGAGCAGATCGCCGAAGCGGTGATGCTGCACCAGGGGCTGGACCGGCGCGCGGCCTGGGACCGCGCGGTGGAGATGCTGGACCGGGTGAAGATCCCCTCCGCCCGGGACCGGGCGCGGGACTACCCGCACCAGTTCAGCGGGGGGATGCGGCAGCGGGTGATGATCGCCATGGCCCTGTCGTGCAACCCCGCGGTGCTGATCGCGGACGAGCCCACCACGGCCCTGGACGTGACCATCCAGGCGCAGATCCTGGACCTCATGCGGGAGCTGCAGCGGGAGTTCGGCACCGCCATCATCCTCATCACCCACAACCTCGGGGTGGTGGCGGAGATGTGCGACCAGGTGGTGGTGATGTACGCGGGCCGGCCCGTGGAGCGTACCGACGTGTACCGGGCGTTCAAGGAGCCCAAGCACCCGTACACGTGGGGGCTGCTGCACTCCGTGCCGAAGCTGTATGAGCGGGCGGAGCGGCTCATCCCCATCGAGGGGCAGCCGCCGAGCCTCATCGACCTGCCCCCGGGCTGTGCCTTCGCCCCGCGGTGTCCCTTCGCCATGGAGGTGTGCACCACCGCGGACCCCCCCGAGTACACGGTGGGGCCGGAGCACACCGCCCGGTGCTACCTGTACAGCGAGCACGCAGGCCCGGAGGACCGCCGGGCCGCGGAGCAAGCGGGGCTGCTGGCCAGCACCCGGAGCCTGTAGGAGGAAGACGATGGCGGGCGACGCGATCCTCGAGGTGCGGGACCTGGTGAAGCACTTCCCCATCACCAAGGGGTTCCTGCTGCAGCGCGCGGTGGGCGCGGTGCGGGCGGTGGACGGGGTTTCCTTCACCGTGCGCGAGGGGGAGACGTTGGGCCTGGTGGGCGAAAGCGGGTGCGGCAAGACCACCACCGGGCGGCTCATCCTGCGGCTCATGGAGCCCACCTCGGGGGAGGTGATCTTCCAGGGGCGGAACGTGTTCCGGCTGAGCCGCGAAGAGCTGCGCCGCCTGCGGCGGGACATGCAGATCATCTTCCAGGACCCGTACTCCTCCCTGAACCCCCGCATGACCGTGGGGGACATCGTGGGCGAGCCCCTGGAGATCCACCGGCTCGCCCGCGGGCGGGAGAAGGTCCGCCGGGTCCAGGAACTGCTGGAGATCGTGGGCCTGTCCCCCTACCACGTGAACCGCTACCCCCACGAGTTCAGCGGCGGGCAGCGGCAGCGGATCGGCATCGCCCGCGCGCTCGCCGTCAACCCGAAGCTGGTGATCTGCGACGAGCCCGTGTCCGCCCTGGACGTGTCCATCCAGGCGCAGGTGATCAACCTGCTGGAGGAACTCCAGCGGGAGTTCAAGCTGACCTACATCTTCATCGCCCACGACCTGTCCGTGGTGAAGCACATCTCCGACCGCATCGCGGTCATGTACCTGGGGAAGATCGTGGAGCTGGCTCCCGCGGACGAGCTGTTCGAGAACCCACAGCACCCGTACACCGAGGCGTTGCTGTCCGCCGTTCCCATCCCGGACCCGGAGGTGAAGCGGGAGCGGATCATCCTCCCGGGGGACGTGCCGAGCCCCGTGAACCCGCCGCCGGGGTGCCGCTTCCACACCCGGTGCATGTACGCGGTGGAGAGCTGCTCGAAGCAGGAGCCGCCGTTCGAGGAGGTGTCCCCGGGCCACTGGGTGGCCTGTCCCGTGCTCCCCTTCCGCCACCAGCGCAGCCGCGCCGCGGTTCTGCCCAGGGCGCGGGCTGGGGGTGCGGTGCAGGCGTAAAGGTCACAGGGCCCGCCGGGGAAAGTCCTGCCACCGACCCCGGAAGCCAAGGCAGCGGACGAAGGCGAAGGTCCGGACGGCCTCGCCCCGCACCCGGAGGGCGACTGGGGGTAAGGGGTACGCCTGCCGGCAGATCCAGTCGTAGGGGACTTCCGGAGGGGTGCGGGCGTCGTGCACGAGGAGCGCGTCCCTGCCCCGGAAGCGCGAGACGGGCGCCCACTGCTCGAAGGCGTGGGCCCCTGGGAGGACGACCACCGGGAGGCGTCCGCGGAGGGCGTAGGCGATTTGCGCGCCGTCCTGGTAGGTCACGGCCACCACCGGGTCTGCTGGGGACGCGAGGGCCCGGACCCGCGCGGCTGCCTGTTCCCACCCCCTTTGGTCCGCGATGACCCGTCCGTCCCAGAGGGAAGCCGCCACCAGGAGGACCCCGAGCGCACCCTGGGCCGCGCCGAACCACACTCCCACCTGCCGCCAGTGCGACCACCGGCTTTCGGTCCAAGCGCACACCGCGGGCAGGAGCAGGACTGCCAGGGGAGCGGCGTAGTGCGGCTTGAACTTGCCGACCAGGGCACCCACGGCCAGCACGGTCAGGGTGGGCAGGGCCAGCAGGGCCAGGAACCGGTCCGGCTCCGCGCGCGGGCGGAAGGCGGCCCGCAGCAACAGGACCGCCAGCACGGGTGAGAGGTACAGGCCGAGCCCCGCCGCGGACAGGAACAGGTTCCCGAGCGATCCTGAGGCCACCCACGCGGGCCGCTCCAGCACGAACCGAAAGGCCGACCAGTGGTGGAGCGCGTTCCACACCGCATTCGGTGCGAACACCAGGAGGGCCAACAGGGCCGCGCCGTACGGGTGCACAGACCGGCGCATCTCCGGCCGCAGGGCCACCAGGACGACGAGCCCGGGGAGCAGGAAGGCCATGGCGTACTTGCTCATCAGCCCCAGGCCCACGCTAACCCCCGCGAGCCACCACGCCCTCGGCTCCTGGAGCGCGCGCCACGCGGCCCACGCGGCGAGGCTCCAGAAGAGCAGCAGCGGCGCGTCTGGGGAGGCCAGGGCGCCTCCCAGCAGCAACAAGGGCACCGCGTGGAAGGTCAGGAGCGTGCGGCGCGCCGTGGGTACGCCGTACAGGTCACGGGCCAGCGCGTACACGACCCCCGCGGTGGCCGCGGACAGCAGAAGGGATGGCAACCGCAGGCCGAGCGGGTGGTCTCCAAAGGCCGCGGTGGCCAAGTGGAGGATGGCCGCCACCGCGGGCGGGTGGTCGAGATACCCCCAGTCCAGGTGTCGGGACCAAACCCAGTAGTACGCTTCGTCGTCCAGCACGGGCAGGGTCAGGGCGCAGAACAGCCGGGCGAGGAAGGCGGCGGACAGCCAACCCGCGAGCGCCCGCGGCGTCGGGGTCGAGGCGGCACGGGTGGAGGACGGTGCGGGCGCCTTTGTCAAGATTGTGCGGCCCACAGCCCGCGAGTATAATCCAACCCGACCGCGCGGGCCACACGGGGTGGGGATGGAACCGGGCATCACACGCGAGGCGGTCCGGGAGCTCCCGAAGGCGGAGTTGCACGTCCACCTGGAGACGTCGCTACGGCTTCGCCACCTGGCGCAGGCGCAGCACGCCCCGAGCCTCGCAGAACCCTACCTGGTGAGCGATCCACAGCGGTACGTGGGGTACGACCGCCTGCGCCGCCTCCGGTACCTGGGGCGGGCAGGGAAGGTCCCGGACCGTGTGTACACGCACGGGAACGTGGCGCAGGTGGCGTACGAGCTGCTTCGGGAAGCGGCCGCGGAAAACGTCCGGTACGTGGAGATCCGGGTCGGCGGGCGCCGTGGGTTCGCCCTCTTGGGCGTGCGGGGGATGCTGGAGGCCATCGCGGAAGGACGCGCGCGGGCGGAGGCGGAGTTCGGGGTGGGGTCCGGGACCGTGGTCACCCTGGTACGCGAACGGGGTCCGGAGCACGCCGCGGAGGTGGCTGAGATCGCGGCCAGCTGCGTGGACTGCGGTGTGGTGGGCCTGGACGTGGCGGGGGACGAGGAGAACTTCCCACCCGCGCTGTTCGTCCGCGCATGTGAGGTAGCCCGGGAGGCAGGGCTCGGGATCACGGTGCACGCGGGGGAGTTCTCGGGCCCCGCGTCGGTGTGGACCGCCATCTACCAGCTGGGTGCCACGCGGATCGGCCACGGGTTCCGGGCGGTGGAGGACCCCGAGCTGGTGGCGTACCTGCGGGAACACCGCATCGCGCTGGAGATCTGCCCCACCAGCAACCTGCGGCTCGGGCTCGTGGGGAGCTGGCGTGAGCACCCGCTGCGGGCGCTGTACGACGCCGGGGTCCGGGTGACGATCAACAGCGACGATCCGCTGCTGCTGCGGACGAACCTCACCGCGGAGATGTACACGGCCTGCCGGGAGCTGGGCTTCACCTTGGACGACCTGCGCACCATGACCCGTTACGCGGTGGAGGCCGCCTTCGACAGGAAGGCCGCGCTGGCCGCCCTCGCGGTGCCCTCGGCGCGCCCCTCGTAGCCCTGTGCCGAAAGGACCCCGTATGGGTCTCGAATTCGCTATACTGTGACCGACTGGTCGGTCACCGATGAAAGACACCGCGCCGGCGAGGCGTGCTTTGCAGAAGGACCGAACGCGCGGCCGCATCCTTGAGGCCGCACGCCAGGCCTTCGCGTCCTCCGGCTACCACCGGACGCTGGTGGACGACGTGGCCCGGGAAGCCGGGGTGTCCAAGGGCGCGGTCTACGTTCACTTCCCCAGCAAGGAGGACCTGTTCTTAGCCCTTCTGGACGACGCGGCGGGCACGCTCGCCGAGCGCGTGACCTCCGCCATCGGCGCGGCGCAGGGTGCCCGGGGCCGCGTGGGGGCCGCGTTACGCGCTGCCCTCGGTGCCTTCGAGGAGAACGAGGCCCTCACACGCCTGCTGTTGCTGGAGTCCGTGGGGCTTAGCCCCGAGGTGGAGCGCAGGCGGTGGGAGCTGCGGTGCGCGCTGGCGGCCCTCGTGCAGGGCTACCTGGACGAGGCGGTATCCGAGGGCGACATCCCCGCTCAGGACACCGCCCTGGCTGCGGCCGCCTGGCTGGGCGCGGTAAGCGAGGTGGTGCTGCGCTGGCTGCACGACCGCAACCCACCTCTCAGGGAGGCCGTGCCGGCGCTCACCGCGCTGCTTTTGCGCTCCGTGGGCTTCCCGGAGGCGTGAGCGTGCCGACGCTGGGCCTGCTCGACGCACAGCTCGTCCACCGCTTCCGCTCCCTCGCTTGCGCAGCAGCCGCGCGGGCGACCGGCGAGCCCGTCCTCGTGTGGGCCAGCGCGGGCGCTGAGATCGCCCCCTACTCCCTGCCGCGGGCGCCTGGCTGGCTTTGGCGGTCGCCCCGCACGCGCACGCAGGCCACCGCCTCAGGGGAGGCGTGGGCCAGCCAGGGGTCGGTGGAAGCGACCGAGCGAGCCTGGAGGGCCCTACTGGCCCGCTCGGTGTCCGCCGGGCCGGTGGGGCCGTTGGCCTTCTGCGGAGTAGCCTTCGACGCCACGGCTGCGCCTGCAGGGGTGTGGGCCGGATTTCCCGCCTCGATCGTGAGCGTGCCCCGGGTGCTTTGGCTGCGCGTGCGGGGCAGGCCGTACGTGGCCCTCGCTTGCGTGGCCGGGGCGACGGACTTGCTGGAGGAAGTCGAGCGGACTCTGGCGTGGGCAGAGCGCTGGCCCGCGGACGAAGCGGATGCAACACCCGTCGGCGCCCGGGTCGTGGCGGAACGCCCGTCCGCGGACGCGTGGAAGTCCTGTGTGGCCCACGCCGAAGCCTGCTGCCGCGCGGGGCCGCTCCAAAAGGTGGTCCTGGCCCGCAGCGTCGAGCTCGAGGGCGGATCCGGCCCCGCCGAGGTCGTGCGCCGGCTGCAGGCCCGCTACCCGACGTGCACCGTCTTCGCCAACGCCCGCGCGGGCGCGACCTTCCTCGGCGCCACGCCGGAGCGGCTGGCGTTTGTCCGCGGCGGACGTGTGGTCACGGAGGCGCTGGCAGGGACCGCTCCCCGTGGCAGGACGTCCGAAGAGGACGACCTCCTCCGCCGGCAGCTGGAGGCAAGCCCCAAGCAGCGCTGGGAGCACGAACTGGTGGCCGACCACGTGCGGGCGGTGCTCGAGCGGCGGTGCGTTCGGACGTGGGAAGGCCGCCGGGAGGTGCTGGCGCTTCGGAACGTACAGCACCTGCGCACGCGGTTCGCAGGGCGGCTTTCGCCTCCTGCCGACGCGGTGACCGCGGCTTTGGCCTTGCACCCGACCCCTGCGGTGGCCGGCTCACCGGTCGATCTGGCGCAGCGTTGGCTGCGGGAGCACGAGCCCCTGGACCGCGGTTGGTACGCGGGCGTGGTGGGGTGGGTGAGCGCGCAGGCCGCAGAGCTCGTGGTGGCCATCCGGTCGGCGCTGATCACGCCAGGCCGGGCGTGGGCCTTCGCGGGCTGCGGGATCGTGGCCGGTTCCGACCCGGAGGCGGAGTACGCGGAGTCCCAGGTTAAGCTCCTGCCCCTGCTGGAGGCGATGGGCGCGGAGGGCCTGTGAGGCGTCCGGAGAACGCAGCGTACGCCTTCTGCGGAGCGCTCGTGGACGAGCTCGTGCGCGGTGGGGTGCGGCACCTCTGCCTGTGCCCGGGCTCGCGTTCCGCTCCCCTCGCGCTGAGCGCGGTCCGGCACCCCGGGCTGCGGGTGTGGGTGCTGCTGGACGAGCGGGGGGCTGGGTACTTTGCCGTGGGCGCTTCTCGGGCGCTGCGCGCGCCGGTGGCGGTCCTGTCCACTTCAGGGACCGCCGCGGCCAACCTGCTGCCCGCGGTCCTCGAGGCCCGCTACGGCGGGGTGCCGCTCGTGGTCCTCACCGCGGACCGGCCCCACGAGCTGCGGGAGTTCGGGGCGCTGCAGGCCGTAGACCAGCTGCGCCTGTTCGGGCCGCACGCGAAGTGGTTCGCGGATCTGCCCGTGCCCGAAGCGGACGAGCGAGCCCTACGCTACGCCCGTAGCCTCGCCGCGCGGGCGGTGGCGGAGGCCGTGGCCGCGCCGCCGGGACCCGTCCACCTCAACGTCCCGCTCCGCGAGCCGCTGGTCCCGGTCCCGGCGGAGCTCCCGCCCGTCCCCGAGGAAGTCCTTTGGGGCCGGCCGGAGGGCCGCCCGTATACCTCCGCGTTCTTGAGCCGTCCCCTGCCAGACCCCGCGGCCGTGCGGGCGGTGGCCGAGGCGGTGGGCCGAACCGAACGCGGGGTGATCGTGTGCGGTCCCTTGGACCTGCCGGGCTTCCCGCAGGCGGTGGCTTCCCTGGCCCGAGCTTGCGGCTACCCCATCCTCGCAGAGCCCCTCGCGCAGCTGCGGTGCGGCTCGCACGACCGGTCCTGCGTGGTGCAGGCGCACGAGCCCCTGCTCAGGGTCCGGCAGGTGGCGGAGTGGTTGCGGCCCGAGGTGGTGTTGCGGTTCGGCGCCACGCCGACCTCGCGGACGGTCCAGGGGTTCCTCGCCCGCTGCGCAGACGCGCTCCAGGTCGTCGTCCGGCCTGCGGGGCCCTGGCAGGACCCCGACCACGTGGTGCACACCGTGGTCGCAGCGGACCCGGAAGCCTTCTGCGCCGCGCTCGTAGAGCAGCTCGCCCCCCGGGCTGGCAGCCCGTACCTGGAAGCCTGGTGCGCCCTGGGCGAGGCCGCGCAGGATGCCCTGGACCGCCGCGTGGCGCAGGTGGCGGAGCCGTTCGAGGGCAGGGTGTTCTGGGAGCTCAGCGACCTCCTCCCGGACGGCTGTCTGCTGTTTGTGGGCAACAGCATGCCGGTGCGGGACCTGGACGCGTTCTTGCGCCACAGCCCGAAGCGGATCCGCGTTCTGGGGAACCGTGGCGCGAGCGGGATCGACGGGGTGGTGAGCAGTGCCCTCGGTGCCGCCGCGGTGGCCGCGGGCCCGGTGGTGCTGGTGGTGGGCGACATCTCCCTGTACCACGACCTCAACGGCCTACTGGCGGCCAAGCGGTTCGGGCTGTCGGCGCTGGTAGTCCTCCTGAACAACGATGGAGGTGGGATCTTCTCCTTCCTCCCCCAGGCAGAGTGGGGCGAGGCGTTCGAGGAGGTGTTCGGGACCCCGCACGGCCTGGAGTTCCGCCCTGCGGTGGAGATGTTCGGGGGCCAGCACCGGCAGGTGCAGGACTGGGCGGAGTTCCGCGCGGCGGTCCGGGAGGGGCTTGGGGAGGGAGGCCTGCAGGTGGTCGAGGTACGCACCGACCGGGCCCGGAACGTGGCGCTGCACCGGGCGGTGTGGGAGGCGGTGGAGCAGGCGGTGGAAAGAACAGCCGTGGTACACGGGAGGTGAGCGCGTGCAGATCGCCTGGAAGCAGGTTCGGGAGTACACCGACATCCTGTACGAGCACGGCCTGGAGGATGCGCGTGGGATCGCCAAGGTGACCATCAACCGCCCGGAGGTCCGCAACGCCTTCCGGCCGGAGACGGTGATGGAGATGATGGACGCCCTGAGCCACGCCCGGGACGACGCCTCCATCGGCGTCGTCCTGCTCACCGGCGCGGGCCGGGAAGCCTTCTGCTCGGGAGGGGACCAACGGGTGCGGGGCCACGGCGGGTACGTGGGCGGGGACCGGATCCCGCGGCTCAACGTACTGGACCTGCAGCGGCTGATCCGCACTCTACCGAAGCCGGTGATCGCCCTGGTGGCAGGCTACGCCATCGGCGGCGGGAACGTGCTGGCCACGGTGTGCGACCTCACCATCGCCGCGGACAACGCGATCTTCGGCCAGACGGGGCCCAAGGTGGGTAGCTTCGACGCAGGCTACGGTTCCACGTACCTGGCCCGTATCGTGGGCCACAAGAAGGCCCGGGAGATCTGGTACCTGTGCCGTCAGTACACCGCCCAGCAAGCGCTGGAGATGGGGCTCGTGAACACCGTGGTACCGCTGGACCGCCTGGAGGAGGAAGGAGTGCGCTGGGCGCGGGAGATCCTGGAGAAGAGCCCGCTCGCCATCCGGCTGCTCAAGGCGGCCTTTAACGCGGACACGGACGGGCTCGCGGGCCTCCAGCAACTGGGCGGCGACGCCACCCTGCTGTACTACCTGACGGACGAAGCCAAAGAGGGCCGGGATGCCTTCCTCGAGAAGCGCAAGCCCAACTTCTCCAAGTTCCCCCGCTTCCCCTGACGCCAGAGGCTGGCGGGTCTGGTGGCTCGCGGCGCGGCCCGCGACCCTGCCGGCCGCGGTGGCGCCGGTGATCGTCGGGAGTGCCACCGCCGCCGGCGCGGGGTCGTTCCATCTCCCGGCGGCGCTCGGCGCGCTGTGGGTGGCGCTGTGGATACAGGTGGGCACCAACCTCGCGAACGACGCCGCGGACTTCCTGCACGGCGCGGACCGGGAGGGCCGGCGAGGACCCCTTCGGGTGACCGCCGGTGGCCTGCTGCCCCCCGAACGCGTCTGGCGTGGCGCGTGGCTGGCCTTCGGGCTGGCGTGCGCCGCGGGGCTCTATCTGGTGTGGCTGAGGGGCTGGCCCCTGGTGCTGGTGGGGCTCGGGTGCGTGGCGGCAGGGATGGCGTACACCTCCGGGCCCCGGTTCGGCTACCGCGGGCTGGGAGAGCTGTTCGTGTTCCTGTTCTTCGGGCTGGTGGCCACCGCAGGTACCGACTTCGTCCAGACCGGCGCCCTTCGCGCGGAAGCCGTGGCCGCGGCGGTGCCCGTCGGGCTTTCGTGCACCGCCATCCTCGTGGTGAACAACCTGCGGGACATCCCCACGGACGCGGCTGCGGGCAAGCGTACCCTCGCGGTGCGACTGGGTGCGGAGGCCACCCGGCTCCTGTACGTGGGCTGCTGGCTCGTGGCGCTGGTGTGGCCAGCCGCCCTTCGGTCGATGGGCCTCGTGGGCGAGCGGTTCTGGCTGCCCTGGCTCTCCGCGCCCCTGGTCGGACACGCAGCGGTCGGGGTCTGGAGGGAGGAGGAGCCAGCTGCGTTGAACCGCTCGCTGCGCGAGACGGCACGGCTCCACCTGCTCTACGGCGCCCTGTGGGCGCTCGCGCACCTGCCGTGACGCTCGCCGACCCCCTGTTCCACCGCGCCCGCACGAGCCCGGACCGCCTCGCCCTGCGGGCAGGCGGAGTGAGCCTGTCGTTTGGGGACCTCGAGACGCGCGTGCGGGCGGCCGCGGGTCGGCTCGCCGGGCTTGGCGTCCGCCCGGGCGACCGGGTGGCCGTCCTGTTGGGCAACGGGGTTCCGTTCGCGGTGCTGGTTTGGGGCCTCGCGCGGCTGGGGGCGGTGAGCGTGCCGCTGTCCACGCGGCTCGCGCCCCCCGAGCTTCGGAACAGGCTCGCCGACTGTGAGCCGTCGCTGCTGGTCACAGAACCCGCGCTGCTCGAGCGGGCCCGGCAGATGCACGGGGTGTCCGTGGCGTGCGTGGATCCAGAGCACCCGGACCTCTTGCCTGACGCTCCGACCCAGCCCGTACGGCTGCGGCTCCGCCATCCGGAGGGCGCGCCTCAGGGAATCCTGTACACCTCCGCCACCACCGGAGACCCCAAGGGCGTCGTACTGACCTTCGGCAACCATGTGTGGAGTGCGGTGGCCGCCAACTTGCACCTGGGCGCGGGCCCGCAGGACCCCTGGCTCGTGGTCCTGCCCCTGTACCACGTGGGGGGGCTCGCGGTGCTCTGGCGCGCGGCGCTTGTGGGTGCCGCCGTGGTCCTGCACGAACGCTTCGACCCGGAACGCTTCTGCGCGGAGGTCACAAGCGGCACGGTGGCCTTCACCTCCGTGGTGCCCACCATGCTGCTGCGCGTGCTGGACGTCTGGGGGGCGGGAAGACCGCCTGCACGCTTGCGCGCCGTGCTGGTGGGCGGGGGGCCGATCCCGCCGGAGCTGGTGGTCAGGGCAGCGGCCGCGGGCTGGCCGGTCGCGCCCACCTACGGCCTCACCGAAGCTGCCTCTCAGGTGACCACGTTGCGGCCCGAGGAGGCCGCCTCTCGGCCGCAGTGCGCAGGCAGGCCCCTGTACCCTCTCCAGGTGCGGGCGGGGCCGGCTCGGGAGCGGCCCGCGGAGATCGAAGTCCGTGGCCCCACGGTCATGAAGGGCTACTATGGACGGCCGGCGGACACCGCGCGGGCGCTCAGGGGAGGCTGGCTGCGCACCGGTGACGTGGGCTACGTGGACCCGGAGGGCTACCTGCACGTGGTGGACCGGCGCCTGGACCTGGTGGTCTCCGGGGGCGAGAACGTCTACCCCGCGGAGGTGGAGCGGGTGCTGCGCAGCCACCCCGGGGTCCAGGACGCGGCGGTGGTGGGAGTCCCGGATCCCCGTTGGGGCCAACGGCCGGTGGCGTTCGTCCAGCCCGTGCCTGGGGCAGCGCCCGGGGAGGCGGAGCTACGGGCCTTCTGCCGGGAGCGCCTGGCGGCCTTCAAGGTACCGGACCGGATCTGGACGGTGCCAGACCTGCCGCGCGCAGGTCTCGACAAAGTCCGCCGGTCCGTGCTGCGGCAGGAAGCACAGCGGCTGCTCCGCGCCGCGAGCAGCTCGGGCGCTGTGCTACACTGGCCGTGGTCGTCTTCCCAAGAACACCTCGAAAGGAGCGGACCCATGGCCGAGATTACGCGGACGGCATCCGCCAGCTGGACGGGGGACCTGCGCACCGGCACCGGCCGCGCCAGCACGCAGAGCGGCGCGCTGCAGGACGCGGTCGTCACCTACCCTTCGCGGTTCGAGTCGGGTCAGGGGTCCAACCCGGAGGAGTTGATCGCAGCCGCCCACGCGGCGTGCTTCAGCATGGCGCTCGCGGGCCGGCTCACCCGGGAGGGCACGCCGCCCGAACGGGTGGAGACCCGTGCCACCGTCACCCTCCAGACCGGTGAGGCGGGTGCCCGGATCACGCGGGTGCACCTGCAGACCCGGGCCAAGGTCCCGGGCTTGGACCCTGCGAAGTTCCGGGAGGTCGCGGAAGCAGCCAAGGATGGCTGTCCAGTTTCGCAGCTGCTGAAGCCCGGCCTGGAGTCCCTGACTTTGGACGCGGAGCTCGTGTCCTAGCGGGCAGGCGGTTTGACCACCGCCGCCCGGGGCGGTAGAATCTTCAAGGTTGTTGAGTTAACTAGTCAAGAATTTTAGGTGGACCGAAACCGATGAGCGAGCGCGCACCCGAGCTGGTCATCCGCAACCTGCGGGCGAAGGTCGAGGACCTGGACCGGGAGATCCTCAAGGGGGTGAACCTGGAGGTCCGGACAGGTGAGATTCACGCCATCATGGGCCCCAACGGGTCCGGCAAGTCCACCCTGGCCAACGTGCTCATGGGCAACCCCTTTTACGTCATTACGGGAGGCGAGGTCCTGTACAAGGGGCGCGACCTCCTGGAGATGACGCCGGACGAGCGGGCACGCGAGGGCCTGTTCATCGCCTTCCAGTACCCCGTGAGCGTGCCGGGGGTGAACTTCGCGTCGTTCCTACGCACCGCCCTCTCCGCCCGCCGGGGGTACCAGAACGAGCTCATCCCCGTGGCGGAGTTCCAGAGGATCCTGCGGGAGAAGCTTGAGCTGCTGAAGCTCGACCCCAGCATCGTGACCCGCTACGTGAACGAGGGCTTCAGCGGCGGGGAGAAGAAGCGGGCGGAGATCCTCCAGATGGCCATCCTGGAGCCCGAGATGGCCATCATGGACGAGACGGACTCGGGACTCGACATCGACGCGGTGAAGGTGGTGGCGGAGAACGTGAACCAGCTGTTCGAGAAGGCCGGGGGCAAGATGGGCATCGTGCTCATCACCCACTACTCGCGGATCCTGCACTACATCCGGCCCCACCACGTCCACGTCATGCTGGACGGGCGGATCGTCATCTCGGGGGGGGCCGAGCTGGCCGACGAGCTGGAGCAGACCGGGTACGAGGGGCTCCAGCAGCAGTTCGCGGAGGTCGCCGCCGCAACCCCCGGCGATCAGCCGGTGCGGCGCGCGGGCAAGGTGTTCTGGGTGGCGCACTGAGGGCTGGGGGACGGGAGGGCGGCCATGGCCACGAACCCGCTGGGGATTGACCTGGACCACTACAAGTGGGGCTTCCGGAAGCCCGAGAACTACGTGTTCAAGTCCCGCAAGGGCTTGAGCCGCGAGGTCGTCGAGGAGATCTCCTACCTGAAGGGCGAGCCGGAGTGGATGCGGGCCTTCCGGCTGCACAGCCTCGAGGTGTTCCTGAGCAAGCCCATGCCCACGTGGGGGCCGGACCTCTCCAGCATCCACTTCGACGACATCTACTACTACATCAAGCCCACGGACCGGCAGGCGCGCAGCTGGGACGAGCTGCCGCCCGAGATCAAAGACACCTACGAGCGCCTGGGGATCCCGGAGGCGGAGCGCAAGTTCCTGGCCGGGGTGGGAGCGCAGTACGAGTCGGAGGTGGTGTACCACAGCCTGAAGGAGGAGTGGGAGAAGCTCGGGGTCATCTTCGTGGACACAGACACCGCGGTCCGGGAGTACCCCGAGTTGGTCCAGGAGTACTTCGGCACCGTGGTGCCGCCCGAGGACAACAAGTTCGCGGCTCTGAACTCCGCGGTGTGGTCGGGCGGGTCCTTCATCTACGTGCCGGCGGGCGTCCGGGTGGACATCCCCCTGCAGGCGTACTTCCGGATCAACGCGGAGAACGTGGGCCAGTTCGAGCGGACCCTGATCATCGTGGAACCGGGTGCGTACGTCCACTACGTGGAGGGGTGCACCGCGCCCATCTACACCACCGACTCGCTCCACAGCGCGGTGGTGGAGATCATCGTGAAGGAGGGGGCGCGCTGCCGGTACACCACCATCCAGAACTGGTCCAAGAACGTCTACAACTTGGTCACCAAGCGCGCGGTGGCGTACCGGGACGCCACCATGGAGTGGGTGGACGGGAATCTGGGCTCCAAGATCACTATGAAGTACCCCTCCGTGTACATGGTGGAGCCCGGGGCGAAGGCGGAGATCCTGTCCGTGGCTTTCGCGGGCGCGGGCCAGCACCAGGACCCCGGAGGGAAGGTCATCCACGCCGCCCCCCACACGCAGTCCTCCATCGTGAGCAAGTCCATCAGCAAGGACGGGGGACGGGCGGGCTACCGCGGCCTGGTGAAGGTGTACAAGGGCGCGCGGGGCAGCAAGTGCGCGGTACGCTGCGACGCCCTGATCCTGGACGACCGGTCCCGGTCGGACACCTACCCGACCATGGAGATCGACGAGGAGGACGTGCAGGTCACCCACGAGGCCACCGTCTCCAAGGTCAGCGACGAGCAGCTCTTCTACCTGATGAGCCGGGGGATCCGGGAGGACGAAGCCATGAACATGATCGTCCGCGGGTTCATCGAGCCCATCGCGAAGGAGCTGCCCCTGGAGTACGCGGTGGAGCTGAACCGGCTCATCGCCCTGGAGATGGAAGGGTCCGTCGGATAGCCGGACTCCCCGAACTCGAGGAGGTCAGTCCTTGGACCACGCGGTCGGTGCGGGAACCGTGCGAGGCTTTGACGAGGCCACCTGGCAGGAGCTGTCGGGGGCGTGGGGTGAGCCTCCGTGGCTGCGGAAGCGCCGGCAGGAGGCGTGGGAACACTTCCGTTCCCTTCCCCTCCCCGCGCCGACGGAGGAGGCCTGGCGGAGGACCCCGCCGGAGAAGCTGGCGTGGGACGGCCTGCAGCCCCTGGTGGCGCGCGGCGCCGCGGACGCGGGGGACGCCCTGCAGGCCGCGGCCAGCCTGTTGCCCGACCGGCTCGCCGCGGTCGTGATCCGCAACGGTGCAGGCGTGCGGGCAGAGGGGGTGGAGGCGCTGACCCCGCGGGGCGTGGTGTTCTGCGACCTGCGGACCGCCGCGCGGGAGCACCCGGAGCTCTTGGAGCCCTTCCTGTTCCGGGCGGGGCTGCGGCCGGAGGAGAACGTGTTCACCGCCCAGCACGTGGCGTTCACCACCGGCGGGGCCTTCCTGCACGTGCCCGCGGGCGTGGAGGTGGATCGGCCGCTGCTGGTGGTGGACTGGTTGGCGGGCGAGGGGTTCCTGGCGCCCCACACCCTGGTGGTGCTGGAGCGCGGCAGCCGGGCCACCTTGGTGCAGCTCCGGTCCGGCCGGGCTTCAGGACCCGCGCTGGTGAACGCGGGCGTGGAGCTGGTGGTGGCGGAAGGCGCGCAGCTGCGCTTCGTGCAGCTCCAGGACCTCCCTGACCAGGCCCGGAGCTTCGGGGTGGTCCGGGCGCAGGTGGGCCGCGACGCCACGGTCCACACCCTCGTGGCGTCCTTCGGAGCCTCCCTGGAGAAGCTGTTCGTGGAGTCCTGGCTCGACGCACCCGGCGGTTCGTCGGAGATGCTGGGTGCCTTCTTCGCCCGCGATGGCCAGCACTACGACGTGCACACCCTGCAAGAGCACCGGGCGCCGCACACCACCAGCGACCTCCTGTACAAGGTAGCGCTGCTGGACTCCGCCCGCAGCGTGTTCGCGGGCCTCATCCGGGTCCACCCGGGCGCCCAGAAGACCAACGCCTTCCAGTCCAACCGCAACCTCCTGCTGTCCGGGCAGGCGCGGGCGGACAGCAAGCCGGAGCTGGAGATCATGGCGAACGACCTGCGGTGCACCCACGGCTCCGCGGTGAGCCGCCTGGAGGAGCAGCACCTGTTCTACCTCCAGACCCGGGGCCTCACGCGCCAGCAGGCGGTGCACATGATCGTGGAGGGGTTCTTCTCCGAAGTCCTGGACCGGCTCCCCGTGGAAGGCGTACGGTTCTGGTTGGAGGCCAGGGTGGCTCGTACCATGGGAGCGCCGGCCCCCTTAGGGCGGCTGGCGGCCCTGCGGGGGCTGTTGGAGGAGGTGACGGCCAGGCCGTGAGCCGGTTCGTGCCCGTGGCGCGCCTGGAGGATCTGCCGGACCGTCGCGGCCGCGCGGTGGAGGTCGACGGCCGCCGGATCGCCCTCTTCAACCTCGGCGGGCAGGTGTACGCCATCGACGACACCTGCACCCACGAGGACGCCTCCCTGGCCGAGGGCCCGGTCATGGGGGAGATGGCGGTGTGCCCGCGCCACGGGTCGCGGTTCCACATCCCCACAGGGCAGGTGCGCTCCCTGCCTGCGGTGCACAACGTCGCCACGTACGACGTGCGCGTGGAGGACGGGGTGGTGTACGTGGACCCGACCCCGCGGCTGCACCCGGGGCGGATCCACCGGCACCCCGTGGGCCGGTAGGCCGAGGAGGAGGGGTGGCGCTCCCGCGGGACGTCCGGTCCGACTTCCCGCTGCTCGGTCGTTCCTTGGACGGCAAGCCCCTCGTGTACCTGGACAGCGCCGCCACGTCCCAGAAGCCCCGCGTGGTCCTCGAAGCCCTCCGCCGGTACTACGAGGAGTACAACGCGAACGTCCACCGAGGCCTGTACCGCATCGCCGAGCAGGCCACCCTGGCCTACGAAGAGGCCCGGGCCAAGGTGGCCCGCTTCCTCGGGGCCCGGCCGGAGGAGGTGGTCTTCACCCGCGGCACCACGGAGTCGGTGAACCTGGTCGCCTACGCGTACGGGGACGCCTTCGTCCAGGAGGGGGACGAGATCCTCCTCACCGAGATGGAGCACCACAGCAACCTCGTCCCCTGGCAGCGCCTGGCGGAGCGTCGGGGGGCGCGGCTGCGGTTCCTCCGGGTGCGGTCCGACGGCACCCTGGACCTGGACCCCCTGGACCGCCTGCTGTCGGAGCGGACGCGGCTGGTGGCCATCACGCACCAGTCGAACGTGCTAGGGACCATCAACCCGGTCCGGTACGTGGCGGATCGGGCCCACGCGGTGGGCGCGGTGGTCCTGGTGGACGGCGCGCAGAGCGTGCCGCACATGCCCGTCCGGGTAGCCGACCTGGGCTGCGACTTCCTCGCCTTCTCCGGGCACAAGATGTGTGGGCCCACGGGCATCGGCGTGCTGTGGGGGCGCGCGGAGGTGCTAGACCGCATGCCCCCCTTCCACGGCGGTGGGGAGATGATCGAGCGGGTGGAGCTGGAGCGGTCCACCTACAAGGCATCGCCGCACCGGTTCGAGGCGGGCACCCCCAACATCGCGGACGCCATCGCCCTCGGCGTGGCGGTGGACTACCTGGAGGGCGTGGGTATGGAAGCGGTGCGGGAGCACGAGAAGTCGCTCGTGCGGTACCTGCTGGCGCAGCTCCGCGAGGTGGACGGCGTGCGGGTGTACGGACCCCAGGACCCGGAAGTCCGGGGCGGTGCCGTGGCGTTCACGGTGGAGGGCGTGCACCCCCACGACGTAGCCCAAGTGCTGGACGGGGAGGGCGTGTGCGTGCGGGCGGGCCACCACTGCGCCCAGCCGCTCCACCGGGCCCTGGGGGTCGCGGCCACCACCCGGGCCAGCGTGTACCTGTACAACACCCCGGAGGACGTGGACGCACTGGTCCGGGGCTTGGAACGGGTCCGGCGTTTCTTCGGGCGAGACGGCTAGGATGCTCCAGGAACTGTACCAAGAGATCATCCTCGACCACTACGCGCACCCCCGCAACCGCGGCCGGCTGGAGGGAGCGGAGGTGGTGGTGGAGGGCGTCAACCCGTCCTGCGGGGACGAGATCAGCCTGTTCGCCCGCGTGCGGGACGGTGTGGTGGAGGAGGTCCGCTTCGAGGGCAAGGGGTGTTCCATCAGCCAGGCGTCCGCCTCCATGATGACCGAGGCGGTCCGGGGCAAGACCCTTGCGGCCGTCCGGGAGCTGGTGGACCGGTTCCGCCGCATGATGCACGGCGAGCCCCCGGACGAGGAGGCGCTGGGCGAGCTGGTGGCCCTGCAGGGGGTGCGCCGGTTTCCGGTGCGGGTGAAGTGCGCCACCCTCGCCTGGGTCGCGCTGGAGCGCGGGCTCTCCGAGTACGAGTGCGGGCGCACGGCCCAGGTGGTGGCCTCCACGGAGGACGAGCTGTAAGGAGCGCTCCGCTACACTGGAGGAGTGGTGTGGCGTCGGTTCCTCGGCCCGCTCGTGGTCCTGGCGCTCCTCGTGGGCGGCTGGGCGCTGGTGCGCCGGCCACCCGTTCCCCCTGAGGGGAGAGGGCGTCCTCTCCCGAACGCACCCGCCTTTGTGCTGGAGACCCTGGACGGCCGCGGGGAAGTGGCGCTGTCCGAGCTGCGGGGCAAGCCGGTGGTCCTGAACTTCTGGGCCTCTTGGTGCGCCCCCTGCCGGCTGGAGGTGCCCGTCCTGGTGGACGCGTGGCGACGGTACCGCCACCGCGTACACTTCCTCGGCGTGAACGTGCTGGACGAGCGGGAGGCGGCGGTGCGCTTCGCCCGGGACCTGGGCATGGACTTCCCCTCCGTGCACGACCCGGAGGGAGACGCGCTGCGGTGGTTCCGGGTGGTCGGGCTCCCCACGACGGTGTTCGTCACCCGCGACGGACGGATCTTGAATCTGCACCCGGGTCCCTTCGTGGGCCCTGAAGGGAGCCGCGCCCTGGAGCGGCGCATCCATCAGGTGCTGAAGGAGAGGTAGGGGGTGGACAGGTACGCTTTGACCCGGTCACGGACCGCCCTGAACGCGGCGGCGGTGGTGCTGCTGGCGGTCATGGGGTTCCTCGTGGTCACCCAGGTGCGAGCCAGCCGGTACTTACGGGACCAGCCCGAGGTGCGTACGCGCAACCTGTACGCGCTGGCCACCATGCTGCGGCAGGAACGGGAGGTCCGCCGCCAGCTGGAGGAACAGCTCGGGGCCCTGCAGGACCGGTTGAGGACCTTCGAGGAGGCCGCCGCCAGCGGCAGAACCACCCTGGAGGCCCTGCGGGAGCAGGCAGAACAGTACCGGCTGGTGCTGGGCCTGGTACCCGTGGAAGGGCCTGGCGTGGTGGTTCGGGTGAACGAGCCGCGGGCACAGGGGCGCCGGGGCCCGGTCACGGTCCAGTACCAGGACCTGGTGGCCATCGCCAACGAGCTGTGGGCCGCGGGCGCGGAGGCGGTCGCGGTGAACGGGCAGCGCGTGGTGGCCACGAGTGGGTTCAGCCAGGTGGGTGGCACGATCCTGGTGAACCTGCGCAGGCTGACCCCCCCCTACACGGTGGAGGCCATCGGCCCGCCCCAGACCCTGGAAGGTGCCCTCAACATCCGCGGCGGCCTCGTGGAAAGCCTGAGAGGCCTGGGCCTGGACATCCGCGTGGAGCGCCAAGCGCGGCTAAGGCTCCCGGCCTACGCAGGCCGCCTGCGGTTCGAGTACGCCCGCCCGCTGCCGTGAGCGCCTACGACGTGGTGGTGGCGGGGGCGTCGTTCGCCGGCCTCGCGGTGGCCCAGCGGCTTGGCGGGCGCGTGCTGGTGGTGGACCCGAAGCCGGTGGGCGCCGGCCAGACGTCCGCCTGCGGGGCGCCGGTGGCGCTGGTCCGGGCCGTGGGGGCGGAGCGGAGCGTACAACAGGTCCACCGCCACTTGGTGGTGCACACACCGCGGGCGGAGTACGTCTGGCCGCTCGGCGAGGAGCCCTTCTGCACGTTCGACTACCGGCGCTTCTGCGAGGCCGTGTGGGAGCGGTCGCAGGCGGAGTTCCGGCTGGCCGCGGTCCAGAGGTACCAGGACGGCGTGGTGCACACCACCGCAGGCCCGGTGCGGGCCGAGGTGGTGGTGGACTGCACGGGTTGGAGGGCGCATCTGGCGCGCACCGCAGGCCTTCCGGGCCCGCGGACCACGTGGTTCGGACTCGAGACGGAAGTCCCGCTCCGCTTCGAGCCGGGGCTGCACTTCTACTTCTGGCCCGAGGCGGCGCAAGACGGCTACGCGTGGGCGTTCCCCTGCGGGGAGACCGTGCGGTTCGGAGTCCTCTCCTACCGCGGTCGCACGCGGTTGCGGGAGTCCCTGGACCGGTTCGTGGCGCGGTTCGGGTTGCGGCCGCGCGGATACCACGGCGGGTTCCTGGGCGTGGGTGTGGCGGGAGGCGGGCGGGGGAATCTGTTCGTGGTGGGAGACGGCGCAGGGCAGTGCCTGCCGCTCACCGGCGAGGGGATCCGCAGCGCGGTGCACGCGGGCTGGCTGGTGGCCTCCCTCGTGAACGCCGGCCTGAGCGGACGGCTGCGGTGGGAGGCCGCCCACGAGACGTACCGTGGATACCTCGCCGCGCAGCGGCGGCGCCTGAGGTTCCTGGAGGCGGCCACGCACCTCGCCCTGCGCCTGCCTCCGGGGGTGCTGGACGCCGTGCTGTGGGTCTTCTCCAGGCCCGCGGTGCGCGCCGCCTTCCTCCGGCACTACCTCGGCGCCTTCCCTGCCCCGGCGACACCGCGCTAGACCGGCCTCGGGGGGCTGCGGTCCCCTCCGCTTGACGGCCCTTCCGGGACAGCTCCGGTCGCTCGGTGCCAGGGCCTCAGGTACACGGTGCGGGAGACCCGCGGTGCGGGGAGGCGGTACACTAGGGGTGCGCCGGAGTGGCGGAACCGGCAGACGCGCCGGACTCAAAATCCGGTGGGCGCAAGCCCGTGTGGGTTCGACTCCCACCTCCGGCACCAGGGCGGATAGCTCAGCGGCAGAGCACGTCCCTTACACGGACGGGGTCGCGGGTTCGAATCCTGCTCCGCCCACCAGGGAAGTCCTGGCCGAGAACCCGTGTGGGAGGTGGAACATGCAGATGGTCCGAACCCTGGCCGCCGTCCTCCTGGCCCTGGGCCTCGCGGCTTCCGGTGCGGCCGCGCCCCCCTCCGCACCCGTGCGGATCGCGGCGCTCACGGCCCTGAGCGGGCCCTTCGCCTTCTGGGGCGTCAACGTCCGGGACGGCATGCGCATGGCGGTGGAGGAGCTCAACGCCGCGGGCGGAGTCCTGGGGAGGCCCGTGGAGCTGGTGGAGCGCGACGACCGCAACAACCCCGCGGAGGCCATCAGCGCCTTCCGGTCCCTGGTGGAGCGGGAGGGGGTGGTGGCGGCCGTGGGCATGATCAGCAGCGACATCGGGACTGCCCTGGCCCGGGAGGCGGAGACCCTCAGGGTCCCCGTCTTCCTGACCCGCGCGGGAGCCCACACCATCCTGCGCCGCACGAGCCGCTACACCTTCCGCACGTGCCTGGTGGCCTCGCCCATGTACGTCCAGGCCTCCGCGGCTTTCGTGCAGTACGCACGCTACGGCCGCATCGGGGCCATCGTGGCGGACTACGCCTGGGGCCGTTCGTACATGCAGTGGCTTGAGCGCTACGTCCGCTCCATCCCCGGCACCCAGATCCAGATCGAGGTCGCGCCGGTGACGGTGGCGGACTTCACGCCCTACCTGCGGCGGCTGCAGGGATTTAACCCGCAGTTCCTCGACATCGGCGGCCATCCGCCGGGCATCCCCGTGATCGTACGGCAGGCGGCGGAGCTGGGCCTGCGGCAGCCCATGTTCGGCGCCCACAACCCGCCCGAGTGGATCGTCCAGCGGGCCGGGGACGTGGTCTACGGACGGTACGTGGACTACACGTGCGCGGACTTCACCCACCCGACCTTCCGGCGGCTGGCGGAACGGTTCTACCAGGCCTACCGCCGGTACTTCGACGACAACGCCTTCTCCGGCTACACGGTGGTGAAGATGGTGGCGGCTGCGGCGCGCACCGCGGGTGCCGCGGACGCCCGCCAGATCGCGGAGGTCGTCCGGCGGGGGCGGTTCGCGCAGCCGGGATACGGGTGGCCGCTGTCCTTCACCGAGTGGGGCGAGATGCGGGAGGCGCGGCCCGTCCTGTTCACCCTGCAGTCCGGGAACCCTGGCAGCACCTGCCCCGGGTGCGGGTGGGTCCAGAGGCTGGAGTTCCGCGTACCGCGCCTGGAGCCGTACGTCCCCGAGGAGTGAGGTGCGGTGCGCGTGGTGCTCCCCGTGGAGGTCCGCTACGCCGAGACGGATCAGATGGGCGTGGTGCACCACAGCGTGTACGTGGTGTGGATGGAAGCGGCCCGGGTGGAGTTCCTCAAGCGAGCGGGGCTGCCCTACCACGAGTTGGAACGCTCTGGGTTCCGGCTACCCGTGGTCGAGCTCGGGGTGACGTACCGGGCGGCGGCGCGGTTCGGGGACGTGGTGAGCGTCACTTGTCGGCTGGAGGACCTCGCCAGCCGCGCCGCCCGGTTCGGGTACTCCGTGGAGGGCGAAGGTCGCGTGCTGGCGGAGGGTTTCACCCGCCACGTGTGCTGCGACCTCCAAGGTCGGGTTGTCCCCATCCCCGGACGGTTGCGCGGGCTGCTGGAAGCTGCGCGGTTGCCGGAGGGTGCATAGAATAAGGCTCGCAGGGCCTCGAACGCCCCAGGCCGAGGACGGAGGAGGTGGTGACGATGGCAGTGCGGACGGCCGTTCGAGACGCTGCGTTGACTTGCTACCGGGAACTCGTCCGTATCCAGAAGGAGCTGCAGGGACTCGGCGAGTACCCGAGCACCAAGGACGTGGTCAAGCAGGTCCAGGCCCTCGTGGAAGCGCTCCAACGGTTCATGCGGGAGGCCGGCGACTAGACCACCCGAGGAACCGCTGGCGCGAAACTCGGGGACGGTCGCCTGTTCGTGGGAGTCTCGGACGACTAGCGGCGGCCGGGCGGCTGCGCGCACGCGGACAGCGTCCAAAACCCCCGGCACCCCAGGGCGCCTTCTCGGCGGGGCTCGAACGCACCGCGCCAGGCGCTCCACAGCAGGCTCGCAGCCTCGCCTCTCGAGAGCACGGGCCTGTCCGGCGGCACGGCGGGGGAGTACCCCAACGCGCGCAGGAGGGCCACAGCGGACGCGGTGGACAGCGGGTAGCCCAGGGTCGGGAAGGAAGCGTAGCGCACGGCGAGGATGGTCTGCACCGCGGCCTGGGCGTTCTGCGCACGGAAGAAGTGCTCCAGGTTCTCAAGCCACTCACGCAGGGACGCAGGGCGCCGCAGGTGCAGGCCTTCCCGCACCCAGTACGAGCCGTTGAACAGCCCCCGGCGCAACAGCTCCACGGCGTCCGGGTAGCCGGGATCCAGGACGTCGTCGAGGGCAGGCGCGCGGAGCGTCCACAGCCGCAGGCCCGCCAGGCGTAGCGCGTTCCGCAGCCGCCCCAGGGCGTTGGGGTCTTCCGCGAACACCGAAGGGGGGCGGCCGAGGGAGCGAGAGACCGCGACCGCGATCCCGCAGGCCTCCCCAAGGCTCATCTGAAGCGGGACCACACGCGCGGAGAAGGCGGCCACGGCGTCAAACGAGGCCGCGGGCGAGGCCACCAGCAGGTTGTCGAACCGCTCGGGCAAGAGTGCCCGGAACGGCACGCCGTAGGGGGCGGGGACGCCCGGGAGGTAAGGGGGCTCGCCCGGAAGGTAGGACTGCCCGTCGAGGGGATAGCCACCCAGGGAGACGGTGTCCGGGAAGTCCCGGCCGTACAGGACGTCGTCGGCCCGCAGCCGGTAGCGTCCTAGCAGATGGCGGCTCTCCCGGACGTACAGGGCTGGCGCCACCCCCACGAGGTCGGCGGCGCCGAAGAGGTGAGGTGCCGCCATCCGCAGGAAGCTCAGGGCGCGCAGGGCTTCCGCGGCCGCCTGGCGGTGCGCTCGCTCCAAGGAGTCGGAGTCCGTGGGGTCCACCCCGAACACCTGTAGGCCCTTCACGAGCACGGACCCGTCGTCCTGGAAGGCCAGCTCAAGGCCCCGCAGGGTGAACCGGTTGGGGTCTGCGGGGACGTAGCGCACCAGGAACCGGTTGAACCCCCAGGCGAGGCGACCGCGCCAGCCGCCGTCCTCGCACGGCCTCCGGGGGCAGGCGGCGGCGGTCACGACTCTCCAATCGAGCCCGCGCAGCCGAAAGACGAGCCCCGCGGCCATGAAGCGGCGGTCCAGGCCCGTGTCCTCCCGGCCCACGGTGAACCGTGCGCCCGCGGCCGCGGCCAGCTCCGCGGTGTCCGTGGCGTCCAGGTACGCCGCCGCGCGTACCCGGACCGGGCCGTCCGGGGTAGCGAAGGAGGCGGACAGGACGCGGTCGTGGCTCGTCTCGACTTCCTCCAGGCGCCACAGCAGACGCGGCGCCACACCGGCTTCGTGCAGAAACCCCGTCAAGACGCGCTCCGCGCGCCGGACGTCCACGCCGTCCTCGGAGCCCAGCCGCCGGACGAACTGTGTGGTCAGGCCACCCTGGAGCACCGCTCCGGACCTGTCCCGGGACAGATCCAGGGTGTTGAGCCAGCTGTGGGTGAAGGCGCCGCCTACGGCCCCGCCAGGCTCTGCCAGCAAGACCCGGACGCCGCGGCTGGCGGCCGCGCTGGCGGCAGCCACCCCTTGTGGCGTAGCACCGTAGACCAAGAGGTCCACCGAGAGGTTGTGGGGCGGAGAGGCCCCAGCAGGCCGGGCGAAGACGAAGGCCACCACCAGCACCGCCACGCACTTGGCCCTTCCGTGCACGCGCTCCCCCTAAGTGGACCGAGAGGTTGCTGCAGTAGGTACGCTGTGGGCACCCGGGGTTCCTCCTCCCCTTGACCTGGACTTCGGGGGCCAAGGTACAATCGCGCACACAGGCGAGGAGGGGGACGAGTAGCGCCCTGCCTTCGCGACAGCGAGCCGCAGCCGGTGGGAGGCGGCCGCGGGGCCGGCGTGAAGATCGCCCCGGAGCTTCCCGGCGAACGCTTAGCGAACCGCCAGTAGCCGCGGACGGGTGCTCCGCCGTGATCCGGAGGGCGGAATCGGAGCCTTGGCGCTCCCGTTCCGGCCGAGTGCAGGCGCCCTAGGCCTGAACCAGGGTGGTACCGCGGGCCGAGGCCCGTCCCCGGAGGGACGGGCCTCGGCCTTCTTTGAGGAGGTGTGAACATGGGGTTTACGCCCGCTTCCCCGCGGGTCCACTTCCCGGAGCTCGAGGAACAGATCCTCCGCTTCTGGGCGGAGCACGACGTGTTCCGCAAGACGCTCTCCGCCCGGGAGGGAAGCCCCCAGTTCACCTTCTACGAAGGCCCACCCACCGCCAACGGGCGGCCCGGGGTGCACCACGTCTTGGCCCGGGCCTACAAGGACGCCATCCCCCGCTACCGGACCATGCGCGGCTACTACGTGCCCCGCAAGGCGGGCTGGGACACCCACGGCCTGCCGGTGGAGATCGAGGTGGAGAAGGAGCTGGGCCTCAACAGCAAGCGGGACATCGAAGCGTACGGGGTGGCGGAGTTCAACCGGCGGTGCAAGGAGTCGGTGTTCCGCTACGAACGGGAGTGGGTCCGCCTCAGCGAGCGCATCGGGTTCTGGCTGGACTACGAGCACCCCTACGTGACGTACTCGGACGAGTACATCGAGTCCGTTTGGTGGATCCTGCGGCAGCTGTGGGACCGGGGCCTGCTGTACCAGGGCTACAAGGTGGTGCCCTTCTGCCCCCGGTGCGGGACGCCCCTCAGCAGCCACGAGGTGGCTTTGGGCTACCAGGAGACCGACGACCCCTCGGTGTACGTGCGGCTGCGCCTACGGGACCAGCCGGACACGTCGCTCCTGGTGTGGACCACCACGCCGTGGACGCTCCCCGCCAACGTGGCGTGCGCCGTGCACCCGCAGGTGGCCTACGTCCGGGTGCGGCAGGGGGGCGAGCGGCTGTGGCTGGCGCGGGACCGAGCGGACGCCGTGCTCCAGGGCCCCTACGAGGTGGAGGAGGAGGTGCTGGGCAGCGCCCTGGTGGGGTTGCGGTACGAGCCCCTGTTCCGCTTCTACCCGGAGGCGGAAGACCTGTGGCGCGTGTGGCCGGCGGAGTTCGTCACCACGGAGGAAGGGACGGGCGTGGTGCACATGGCGCCCGCTTACGGTGAGGAGGACATGGAGCTCGCCCGCAGGCACGGGCTGCCCGTGTTCCACCCCGTGGGCCCGGACGGGCGGTACACCGACGAGGTGCCGCCGTGGGCGGGCCGCTTCGTGAAGGACGCGGACCCGGAGATCGTCGGGGACCTGCAGGCCCGGGGCCTGGTGTACCGCGCGGAGACGTACCGCCACACCTACCCGTTCTGCTGGCGCTGCGACAGCCCGCTTTTGTACTACGCGCGGAGCAGCTGGCACGTGGCGGTCACGCGGCACAAGGACCGCCTGCTGCAGGCCAACGAGCAGATCCGCTGGGTGCCCGAGCACATCGGCCGCGGGCGGTTCGGGAACTGGCTGGAGAACGTGGTGGACTGGGCCCTGTCCCGGGAACGGTACTGGGGCACCCCGCTGCCCGTGTGGGTGTGCGAGGGCTGCGACCACCGCCATTGCGTCGGCAGCCTCCAGGAGCTGCGGGAGATGGCTCTGCACCTGCCAGACCCCCTGGAGCTACACCGCCCGTACGTGGACGAGGTAGTGCTCCGCTGCCCTCGGTGCGGCGGGCGGATGCGCCGGGTGCCGGACCTCATCGACGTGTGGTTCGACTCCGGGGCCATGCCCGTGGCCCAGTGGCACTACCCGTTCGAGAACCAGGACCTGTTCCAGCGGTCCTTCCCCGCGGACTACATCTGCGAGGGGATCGACCAGACCCGCGGTTGGTTCTACAGCCTGCACGCCATCGCGGTGTTGCTGTTCGACCGGCCCGCGTACCGCAACTGCGTGTCGCTGGAGCTGGTTCTGGACGAGCAGGGGGAGAAGATGAGCAAGAGCCGCGGGAACGTGATCGACCCCTGGACGCTCGTGGAGCGGTTCGGGGCGGACGCCCTGCGGTGGTTCTTCTTCTCCGTGAGCCCTCCGGGGGTCCCCAAGCGGCTCGGGGCCGCGGCGGTGGAGGAGGTGGTCCGCCGGTTCTTCCTGACCCTGTGGAACACGTACGTGTTCTTCACCACCTACGCCAGCCTCGACCGCTTCGACCCCCTGCGGTGGCCTGTCCCGCCAGCCCGCGAGCGGCCCACCCTGGACCGGTGGGTGCGCTCACGGCTCGCGGCGACCGTTTCTGAGGCCACGGACGCCATGGAAGCCTACAACCCCACCGACGCCGCGCGGGCGGTGGAGCGGTTCGTGGAGGACCTGTCCACGTGGTACGTACGCCGTAGCCGGCGGCGGTTCTGGAAGTCGAGGGATCCGGAAGACCAACGGAGCGCCTACCACACCCTGTACGAGGCGCTCGTGACCACCTCGATACTCATGGCGCCCCTGGCCCCCTTCCTGTCCGAGGCCCTGTACCAGGGGCTAGTGCGCGCGGCGGACGCGCAGGCTCCGGTGAGCGTCCACCTCCAGACCTGGCCGGAACGGCAGCCATCCGACCGGGACGCGGAGCTCGAGCGGGCGGTGGAGGAGGCGCGGTGGGTGGTGAGCCTGGGACGGGCGGCCCGCGCCCGGGCACGCCTCAGGGTCCGGCAGCCCTTGGCCCGCGCGGTGGTGGTCTCACGCGGCCACCGCCTCTCCGTCTACCCCGACCTCGTCCGGCACGTGGCCGAGGAACTCAACTGCAAGGAGGTGGAGCTCGCGGGGCCAGAGGCGCGGTACGTGACGTACGCGGTGGGCGTGCGGTTCGAACAGGTGGGGCCGCACCTGGGCCCGAAGACGCCGCGGGTGGCCGCGGCCCTCCAAGCCCTCGCGCCGGAGGAGGCGGCGCGGGTGGCCAACGAGGGCCGGGCGGTGGTGTACGTGGACGGCGAGGCCGTCGAGCTCGGCCCGGAAGACCTGGATGTGCGGGTAGCCGCGCGGGAGGGGTTCGTGGCCGAGGCGGGCCGCGGGTTCGTGGTCGTCCTGGACACCCAGCTGACCCCGGAGCTGGAGCGCGAGGGGTTGGTCCGGGAACTCGTGCACCTGGTCCAGCAGGCCCGCCGGGACGCGGGGCTTCGCGTGGACCAGCGGATCGTACTGCACGTGGACGGCCCGCCTGCGGTCCTCCGGGCGGTGGACGAGCACCGCGGGTACGTGGCCGAGGAGGTGCTGGCGCAGGCCGTGGAGTTCGGAGGGCCGGCGCAAGGGTGGCGGGCGGAGGTCCGGGTGCTCGGCCACCCCGTCCTCCTCGCCCTGCAGCCCCTGGGGTAGGGCCGCGGCCTGGGGACGATTGCGCCGTTGTGATAAGATGGAACGCCGGGTGCCCGGACAGGACCCCTTCCGGTCACCGAAGCCGCAGGGTCGGAGGAGGCAATGGCACGGACGGTCGGGGTCCTCGGCGGGATGGGGCCGAGGGCGACCGCAGACTTCTTCCAGAAGTTGATCGACCTCACCCCAGCCAGGCGGGACCAGGATCACCTCCGGGTCATCATCGACAACAACCCCGGGATCCCCGACCGGTCGCGGCACATCCTGGAAGGCGGGGAGGACCCCACCCCCGCCCTGGTGGCCACCGCGCGCAACCTGGAGCGGGCAGGGGCAGACTTCCTGGTGATCCCATGCAACACCGCTCACCACTTCCTGGACGCCGTCCGGCGTGGCGTCCGGATCCCCGTGCTGGACATCACGGAGGTGGTGGCACAGCGCGCGGCGGACTTGGAGCGCGTGGGCCTGCTGGCCACGCGGGCTACGGTGGTTGCGGGGTTGTACCAGAGGGCCCTGGCCCGCAAGGGGTGTGAGGTCCTCACTCCTTCCGAGGCGCGGCAGGAACTGGTGAACCGGGCTATCTTCGCGGTGAAGGCCGGGGACCTGGGGGACCGCGTCCGCAGCTGGGTCCGGGAGGCGGGCCAGGAGCTGTTGGAGCGCGGGGCGCAGGCCCTGGTGCTGGGCTGCACCGAGATTCCGTTGGTGGTGGACCCCGCGGACTGGCAGGTCCCGGTGCTGGACTCCACGGCCCTGCTGGCGGAGGCCGCGGTGCGGGAGGCGCTCGGCCCTGTAGCCACAGAGCCAGGTGTGGTTGCGGCGTTCGGCGAGTAGACGAGGGGGGCGCGGATGGCGAAGAAGGTACACAAGCAGCCTCGCACCAAGCGACCGGCGGGGAAGAAGGAACCGGCTCGAGCCGCACGCAAGCAGAGGTCGGTGCAGCGGAACCCCCGGGTGGGGAGCAAGCGCCCCGCGCAGCCGCCGACGAAGAACCAGCCCGCCCGGCCGGCGTCTCCCACGAAGGCCCCCGCGGGAGCGCCCGCGGGCTCCGTCCTCCTCCGGCCTCCGCGGGTAGACCTGCCGTCGCCCACGGTGCCGCGGCCCCAGGCCAGGGCCGTGGTCGCCGGGTCCGGGGCGAAGGTGCAGCCCGTGACCAAGCGGCACTACCCGGAGTTCCGCAAGCTGCTGCTGGCCGAACGTGAACGGCTCGTGCAGGAGCTCACCACGTTGGGCGAGCGGCTGCAGCAGGTGGAGGAGGTCGGTCTCGTGGAGGCGTCCAACGAGGACGACTACGGGGACGTGGCCGCGGAGACCTTCGAGCGGGAGAAGGGGTTTGCCCTGGAGTCCTCGGTTCAGGGGATGCTCCGCATGGTGGAGGAGGCACTGCGCAAGCTGGACGCGGGTACGTACGGGACGTGCGAGCGGTGCGGGGGGCCCATCGACGTGGAGCGACTGCGGGCCCTGCCGTTCGCGAGCTTGTGCATCCGGTGCAAGGCCGAGCAGGAACGCGAAGCAGGGTCCGGCAACGGCTGGCGGACGTAGCGCCGGCCCGGCGGAGTCCGTGGTGGGAGCTGCTGGCCACCGCCGGGGCCGTGGCCTGCGCGGACCAACTGTCCAAGGCCGCGGTGCTCGGGGCGCTGGAGTTCGGCCAGTCGGTGGCGGTGCTGCCGCCGCTGTTGCGGCTCACGCTGTGGCGGAATACCGGCATCGCCTTCGGACTTCTGAGCGGCGCCAGTGGGGTAGTGGGTGTGGCCGCGGCCCTTGCAGCGGTGTGGCTTGTGTTCTGGCAGCGCGGCCAGTGGCACACCTCCCGGCTGGCGCGGTGGGGCACCGGCATGATCCTGGGCGGCGCCGCGGGCAACCTCTTGGACCGCGCCCGCTACGGCTACGTGGTGGACTTCCTGGAGTTGCCGTACTGGCCCATCTTCAACCTGGCGGACGCGTGCATCGTGGTGGGCGGAGCGCTCCTGGCTGCAAGCGGCCTGTGGGCCACAAGGCGGTAGCCCGGGGCCGCCGGGCGGCGCTTCCGGCGTAGCCGGAGAGGGGAGGCTGCGGTGGAGGTCGCGTGGCTGCAGCTCGGGAACTTCCGGGTGTCGGCGTACGGGGTCCTGCTGCTGGTGGCGTTCGCCGTGGGCGTGGTGCGCCTTGCGGTGACCGCGCCCCGGGCCAGCCTCCCCACGGGGGAGGCGGTCGACGCCGCGCTCACGGCGCTCCTCGCAGGGCTCGTGGGCGCCCGGCTCGTGCACGTCGTGGCCCACTGGCCCCACTACGCCGCCGAGCCGCTCAGGACCGTGGCGCTGTGGCAGGACGGCGGGTTGTCGTTCTACGGCGGCCTCGCCGGGGGCGCCGTGGGCGTCTGGGCGGTACGGCGCCAGGACTGGGTGGGGTTCCTGGACCTTTGCGCCGCGCCGCTGGCGCTCGGCTACGCCGTCGGTGCGGTGGGCGCGCTGTGGGCCGGGGTGTTCCTCGGGCGGCCCACCGACCTCCCTTGGGCCGTGGAGGCCGCCGGTGCCCTGCGGCACCCCGTGGCCGGATACCTCCTGGTGGCGGCGGTGGCCATCTACCGCCTGCTGGAGCGGCTGCACGCCACCCGGCGGTTTGTGGGCCAGCTCGCGTTGACGTTCCTCGCGGTGCACGGTGCGAGCCGCTTCGCCGCAGACTTCTTCGTGGACCCGCAGGTCGCCCCGCCTGTCTTCGGACCCCTCACGGTGGCCCAGGCCGCAGCCCTGGCGGTGGCCGCAAGCGCCACGGCGGCGCTGGTTTGGGCCGGTCGCAGGAGTGCACGCCTTGGAACGCACGGGGACACAGACTGAGCCCGCAACCCAACTCACCATCACGGTGGACGCGCAGCGGGCAGGCCAGCGCCTGGACCGCTACCTCGCCGCCGAGCTCGCGGGCCTGAGCCGCTCCCACGTCAAGCGCCTGGTCCTCGAGGGCCGTGTCAAGGTCGGCGGGCGGCCCGCCCGGCCCAGCCACGAGGTCCGCCCGGGGGAGGTGGTCGAGGTGGAGCTGCCGCCGCCCGCCCCGCCGCCCCAGCCGGTGCCCGAAGCAATCCCCCTGACGGTCGTGTACGAGGACGGGGACGTGGCGGTGGTGGACAAGCCCGCGGGCATCGCGGTGCACCCGGGAGCGGGGAGAACCCGCGGGACCCTCGTGAACGCGCTGCTGGCCACCGTGGGCACGCTTTCCCGTTTGGACCCCCTGCGGCCCGGCATCGTCCACCGCCTGGACAAGGACACCTCAGGACTCATGGTGGTGGCGAAGACCGACGAGGCGCACGCCGCGCTCGCCGACCAGATCCGGCGGCGGGCGGTGCAGCGTTGGTACCTGGCCCTCGTCCGCGGCCAACCGGCCTGGAACCAGCGGCGGGTGGAAGCGCCCATCGGCCGGCACCCCGTCCACCGCCGGCGCATGGTGGTGCGGCCAGGCGGTCGCGAGGCGACCACGGACTTCGCGGTCCGCGAACGTCTCGGCGCTTACACGCTCGTGGAGGCGAAGCTGCACACGGGACGCACGCACCAGATCCGGGTGCACGCGAGGTACCTGGGCCATCCGGTGGCGGGCGATCCCGTGTACGGCCGGCGGGGGGAGCTCGGGCTCTCGCGTCAGTTCCTGCACGCGTGGCGCCTGGCCTTCACGCACCCGCGGACGGGCGCGCCGCTGGAGTTCCGCTCTCCGCTGCCTGAGGACCTGCGGGAGGTTCTGGACGCACTGCGACGAACCCACGGGGGCGGGAGGGTCGAGCCGTGACCATGCGGCCCAAGGCGAAAGTGATGGACGCGCAGGCCATCGCCCGGGCGGTGGTGCGGATCGCGCACGAGATCCTCGAGCGCAACCGCGGCACCGCCAACCTGGCCGTGGTGGGGATCCGTACCCGCGGGGACGTGCTGGCCCGCCGGCTCGCGGCCGCCATCGAGCGCATCGAGGGGACCGCCGTACCGGTCGGCGTCCTGGACATCACCCTGTACCGGGACGACCTGGACCGCAGGGCCGAGCGGCCGACCGTGGCCCGCACGGAGATCCCCTTCGAGGTGGCGGGCCGGACTTTGGTGCTGGTGGACGACGTGCTGTACACGGGCCGTACGGTGCGGGCCGCCCTGGACGCCCTCGTGGACCTGGGCCGCCCCGCTGCCATCCAGCTGGCGGTGCTGGTGGACCGGGGACACCGGGAGCTCCCCATCCGGCCCGACTACGTGGGCAAGAACCTCCCTACGTCCTCGCGGGAGCGGGTGACCGTGCGGCTCGTGGAGACAGACGGCGTGGACGAGGTGGTGATCGAAGAGCCCGTGACCCCGACCGCCCCCTGACTTCCGCGGCCGTGGTCTAGCCCGTGACTTCCTCCGGCGGCGCGGGCGCGACCCGCACGGTGCGCTCACCCCGGTACAGCACCCGGCCCGCGGGTGCCCTGCGCGGCTTCCACACGTTGCGGCGCTCCGTGTAGTCCACGTCCACCGCGGCCGCGCCGCGGCCCGCGCTGTAGTACGCGGCCAGGGCAGCGACCCGTCGCACCGTGTCCTCGGAAGGGGCACGCCCACCCCTACGCAAGATCACGTGGGCCCCCGGAAGTCCGCGGGCGTGGAACCACAGGTCGTCCGGCGAGCTCAGCCGGAAGGTGACGCGGTCGTTGTCCCGGTTCGACCGTCCCACGAGCACCACGAAACCTTGGACGAGGAAGCGCCGGGGCTCCGCGACGGCCTGGACGCCGCGGGGGACGCGGCGGACGGGGTCGGGCAGCTCCGCCTCCACCGCCGAGAGGTCCTCTTCGGCCCGCGCGGTCTCCAGGTGGACCTCAAGCGCCTCCAACTGTCGGACCTCTTCCTCCAGGGCGGCGGCACGGGACGGGAGCGTCCGCAGGGCGGCCCGCAGCTTCGCGTACCGCCGGAACAGCGCCTGGGCGTTCTCGACAGCGGTGCGGCTCGGGTCCAGGGGGATGTGCAGGGTGCGCCCGTCCTGGCCGGGGAGCTCTGCCGAGCGGGCGCCCACGGGCACTTGGTGCGCGTACGCCAGCAGCAGCCGGCCCGCCTCCCGGAGGCGGTCCAGCTCCTCGGTCGCCCCGAGGTCTCGGCGCACCTGCTCCAGGGCGGACCGTTTGCGCGACAGGTGTACGCGGACGCGGGCTGCAAGGCGCGCGCGCCGCTCTAAGAACCGCGCGGAACGGGCCCGGGCGTCCAGCACCCGCTCCACCGCCTCGCTCATGGTGACCTCGACCGCCTCCACACGCTCCAGGCACGTGAGGGGAAAGGGCGCAAAACTCACGGGTTCCCCCGCCCGCAGGTAGAGGTGCGGCGCAAACGCCCCTGCGTGGACCGCGTCCCGCAGTTCTGCGAGGACGCGGCAGAGGAGGACCGCCCGGTCCAGGTCGCAGCCAGGGTCCTCCGGGTCGCCGGTGCGGGAGGCCGCTTCGTAGCTGGCGAGGGGGCCGATGCCTGCCACGCACCGCAGCACCGCACGCCAGAGCGGCTCCGGGGACGCCCGCAACGCCTCCCACAGCGCTGCGGGCTCAAGCTCGCCGGGCCGCGGTCGCAGGTCCGGTGGGGGAGGCTCGTACGGAAGGCCGGGCAGGAGCGGCCGGACCCGGGACCGCTCGGGCGGGACGGGCCGTGCCACCCCCACCACGCGGCCGTCGTGCACCAGGACGAGGTTTCCGTGCTTGCCCATGGGCTCCGCCACGAGCCGCCAGGCCCCGTCCGCGGCCTCAAAGTGGAACTCCGCCACGCGCTCGAAGGGGACGTGGTGGACCTGCACGAGCCTGGCCCCGGAAAGCCGCGCCCGCACCAGGTCCGCGAAGGGGTGCGGTGCCGCACGCGCCCGGCCTCGCCACAGGTGTACGCGCGCCCAGCGCGGATCCGCGCTGAACAGCAGCGAGGCGGCCCGGCCAACCAACGCGACCTCGTGAGGCCCCACGCTCTCGGCCCGGAGGACCCGCAGGGGCAGCAACGCCTGCACCTCGCGGACCACGCTAGCCAGGACCACGCTGTCGAAGGTCGGCTCAGGGGCCGTTGGCATCCGGGGCTTATCATACTAGTGCCGGCCGCCGGGAGGGTGTTCGTGGTCCGGAGCATGACCGGGTACGGAGCGAGCGAGGTCCGCACCGACGACGGGCGGTGGTTCGTGGAGCTGCGCTCCACGAACCACCGCTTCCTGGACGTGGTGGTGCGCCTCCCGAAAGACCTGGCGAGCCTGGAGGACCGGGTGCGGGCCACGGTGGCCGCGCGCGTGGCGCGGGGTCGGCTGGAGGTGGTGGTGGTCCGGGACTCCTCCCGGCGGCGGAAGTCGGTGTTGGTGGACACGGAGCTGGCGAGGCGCTACGGCCAGGCGCTGGAGGAACTGCGGCAGGCTTTGGGCCTCGACGAGGCGCTGAGCCTGTCCGCCATCCTGTCGCTGCCCGACGTGGTGCGGGTCGAAGAGCCGCCCCAGGACGTGGAGGCCGTCTGGGACGTCCTGCGGCCGGCGGTGGAGCAGGCGACGGAGGCACTGCTGTCCATGCGTCGGGCCGAGGGGGCGCGGCTCGCGCAGGACCTGCGGGAGCGGCTGGGGAGGCTAGAGGAGTGGGTGGACCAGGTGGAGGCGCGGGCGGAGAACGTGCCGAAGGTGTACGCGGAGCGGCTGCGCCAGCGGGTGGAGGACCTGCTCCGGTCCCTGGAGGTCCCGCACCCGCCGGACGAGGCGCGCCTGGCGACGGAGGTCGCCGTCTTCGCGGACCGGTGCGACGTGCGGGAGGAGCTGGTTCGGCTGCGCAGCCACCTGGACCAGGCGCGTGCCCTCCTCGCCCAGGAGGACGGCGCGGTAGGCCGCAAGCTGGAGTTCCTCCTGCAAGAGATGGGGCGTGAGGTGAACACCGTGGGGTCCAAGGCCCAGGACCTGGAGGTGACCCGCGCAGTCCTCGAGATGAAGTCCGAGCTGGAGGCCCTGCGGGAGCAGGTGCAGAACGTGGAGTGAGGCCATGGAACCCAAGCTCATCCACATCGGGTTCGGGAACGTGGTGGCCGCGCACCGCATCGTGGCCATCGTGAGTCCCGACAGCGCGCCCATCAAGCGGATCATCCAGGAGGCCCGGGAGAACGGGTCGCTCATCGACGCCACGTACGGGCGGCGCACCCGGGCGGTGGTGATCACGGACAGCGGTCACGTGGTGCTGTCCGCGGTGCAGCCGGAGACGGTGGCCCACCGGTTCCTGGCCCGGGAGTCGGAGGAACCGGGAGAACAGCGGTAGGGGCGCCGTGGACGCGCAGACCCAGAGGGCACCGGAGCAGTCCGCGCGGCCTACCGCCCGGAGGCGCCGATGATCGTCACCGTGAGCGGCCTGATCGCGAGCGGCAAGACGACCCAGGCCCGGGCGCTGGCGGCGCGCCTGGGGCTGCGCTACCTGTCCGCGGGCGAGGTGATGCGGCGGTGGGCCCGGGAGCGCGGGGTGAACCTCCTCCGGTTTTCCGAATTGGCAGAGCAGGACCACACCATCGACCGCGAGCTCGACCGCCTGCAGGTGGAGATGGCGCGCGAGGGCAACGCGGTGGTGGACTCCCGGCTCAGCGGCTGGTTTGTCCCGGCGACCATGAAGGTGTGGCTGAGGGCACCCCTGGAGGTCCGGGCGCAGCGGGTGGCGGAGCGGGAAGGCGTGGACCCACGGGTGGCTTTGGAGGAGCTCCAGCGGCGGGAGGCCAGCGAGCGCCGGCGCTACCGCGCCATCTACGGCATCGACCTCGACGACCTGTCGCCCTACCACGTGGTGGTGGACACCCACCGGTGGGCGCGGGACGAGGTCACCACAGCCCTGGAGTCCCTGGCGCGGGCCCTCATGGAGCGGCCAGGGTGAGGGGTCGGGAAGTGGTGGTGGGCGTCTGCGGGGGCGTGGCCGCCTTCAAGGCCGCCGCCCTGGTGAGCTCCCTGCGCCGAGAGGGCGCGTCGGTGTCCGTGGTCCTCACCCGCTCCGCCCGGCGGTTCGTGGGCGAGGCCACCTTCCGGGCGCTCTCCGGCCGCCCCGTGCTCACGAGCCTCTGGAGGGGGGGCGACGAGCCCGAGCCGCACGTGGCGCTCGGCGAGCGGGCGGAAGCAGTGGTGGTGGCGCCGGTCACCGCGCACACCCTGGCGAAGCTCGCCTGGGGCCTCGCCGACGACCCCGTGTGCGCCGTGGTGCTGGCCACCCGCGCGCCCGTGCTCCTAGCCCCAGCCATGGCCGAGCCCATGTGGCTGCACCCAGCCACGCAGCGCAACGTCCAGACCCTGCGCGGCTACGGGTACCGGTTCGTGGGCCCGAACTTCGGCCGCCTGGCGTCCGGCCGGGAGGGTTGGGGTCGGATGGCGGAGCCCGAGGAGATCCTCGAGGCCGTCCGGGGGTTGCTCGAGCCCGCGCGCAGCCCTTGACGGAGGTCTTCGCCCTCGTCCTGCCCGACGTGGCCGCTCCCCTCGCCGGCCCGCTCTCGTATCGCCTGCCGCCAGAGCTCGGACCGGTGTACGTGGGAAGCCGCGTCCTGGTCCCGCTCACGGGCCGTCCGGTGCCCGGCTGGGTCGTGGGCTTCGAACAGACGCCTCCTGCGGCTACGGTTCTGCCGGTCCAGGAGGTGCTCGAGCGAGAGCCGCTGTTCGATGAGGGCCAGTGGGAACTCGCCCGGTGGGTCTCTGACCGGTACCTGGCGAGCCCGCGCGACGCCCTGCGGTGCGCGGTACCCCGCGGCGCGGTGTCGCGGGTGCGGCGGGTGGTCCGGCTCCTCGCAGACCCGCCCGCGGAGGTGGTGGGGCGGGCAGGCCGCCTGGTGGAGCGGTTGAGGCGCGGCCCGCAGCCAGAAGGAGAGGTCGTGAAGGAGTTCGGCGGTCCGGTGGTGCGGCGGCTGGAGCGCGCAGGCTACCTCCGGCGGGAGGTGGTGCAGGGTGCTCCGGAGGTCCGGCCCGCGGTGGAGCGCGTGGTCCGGCTGGCAGTCCCCGCGGAGGTTGCGTGGCCGCTCGTGGACCGCTGGCGCCGTCGGGCGCCCAAGCGCGCGGGCGCGCTGGAACGGCTCCTGCTCCAGGGTGAGGTGGCGCGGCCTGACCTGGCGCGCGCTGCGGGCGAGGCCGTGGTGCGGGCGCTGGTTTCGTCCGGCTTGGCGTCGGAAGTCGAGTTGGAGCGCAAACGAGACCCGCTCCGGGGGAGCTACCGGGAGTCGGGGCCAGCTCCAGAGCTCACGGACGACCAGCAGGCCGCGGTGGCGGCCGTGGTGGCCTCCCTGCGCGAACGGGCGCACCGGGTGTTCCTCCTGCATGGCGTTACCGGGAGCGGGAAGACCGAGGTGTACCTGCGGTGCGCAGCGGAAGCGGTGGCGCGGGGCGGCCAGGTGCTGGTGCTGGTCCCCGAGGTCTCCCTGGCTCCCCAGACCGTGGCGCGGTTCCTCGGCCGCTTCGGCGACCGGGTGGCCGTACTCCACAGCCACCTGGGTGCGGGGGAGCGCTATGACACGTGGAGAGGGCTCTGCGAGAGCCGCTACCACGTGCTGGTGGGCACGCGGTCTGCGGTCTTCGCACCGCTGCCGCGCCTGGCCCTGGTGGTGGTGGACGAGGAGCACGAGGGCGCGTTCAAGCAGCCGCAGAACCCTCGGTACCACGCGCGGGAAGTGGCGGTGGAGCGCGCGCGGCGGGCTGGTTGCCCGGTCCTGCTCGGCAGCGCCACCCCGTCCGCGGAATCCCTGTGGCTGGCCAAGGAGGGCCGCTGGACCTACCTGCACCTGAGCCGCCGGGTGGGGGACCGGCCCCTTCCGGAGGTCCAGGTGGTGGACATGCGCGCGGAGGACCCCCGTTCCGCCTTCAGCCGGGCCCTACAAGAGGCGCTGCGCGCGCACCTGTCGCGCGGAGACCAGGTGCTCCTGTACGTGAACCGGCGCGGGTACGCAGCGTTCCTGGTGTGCCGGGAGTGCGGCCACGTGCCGCGGTGCAGCCGTTGCGCGGTCTCCCTGACCTTCCACGTCACCAACAGGATCCTGCGGTGCCACTACTGCGGGCGGGTCCTGCGGGCACCGAGTACGTGTCCGTCCTGCGGGGGCGTCCGCCTGCAGCCGTACGGGCCCGGGACCCAGCGGGTAGAGGAGGAGGTGCGAGCCCTGTTTCCCGGGTTGCCCGTGGCCCGTGCGGACCGCGACACCCTCGCCCGGCGCGGGGCGCACGCCCGGTTGGTGGATGCCCTCCGCCGGGGAGAGGTGCGCGTCGTGGTGGGCACACAGGTGGTGGGCAAGGGGCTGGACCTCCCGGAGGTCGGGTTGGTGGGCGTGGTGTCCGCGGACGTGGCGCTGGCGCTACCGGACTTCCGCGCGGCGGAGCGCACCCTGCAACAGCTGGTCCAGGTGGCGGGCCGCGCGGGCCGGGGGGAACGCCCGGGCCGGGTGGTGGTCCAGACGTACCAGCCCGGCCACCCAGCGGTGCGCGCCGCAGCCTCCCACGACGTCTTGGGGTTCTACGAGTCCGAGTGGGAGGAACGGCGGCAGCTCCGCTACCCGCCCTTCGCCGCCCTGGCACGGGTGCACATCCAAGGCCCGCGCGAACCGGATGCCGAGGCCGCCGGGCGCAGCCTCGCCCTCCGGCTCGAGGGCGTGGAGGTGCTGGGCCCAGCCCCCGCGCCGCTCAGCCCCCTGAGGGGCCGGTACCGCTGGCACCTGCTCGTGCGCGGCCAGGACGGCGAACCCGTACGCCGGGCGCTGCGGGCGGCGCTAGAACGCTGGCGTCCGCCCGCGGGCGTGCGCGTGGCGGTGGACGTGGACCCTCTGGAGATGCTGTAGACTCGGAAGCGGACGTGCGGATCCTGACCCTGGACGGACCCGGAGGCGCCCTCCTGCGGCGGAAGGCGCGCCCCGTGGGGCGCGTGACGCAGGAGGTGGTGCGCCTCATGGACGACATGACCGAGGCCATGCGGGCTGCGCCCGGGGTGGGCCTGGCCGCCCCCCAGGTGGGCCGCAGCCTGCGGGTGGTGGTGGTGGAGTACGGCGGCCGCCTCTACCAGCTCGCGGACCCCGAGATCGTGCACCGCGAAGGAAGGGAGCTGGGCCGGGAAGGGTGTCTGTCGCTGCCGGGTGTTCTCTGCGACGTGTGGCGGGCTGCCCGTGTCGTGGTCCGCGGGAAGAACCGGCGAGGCCACCGGGTGACCGTGCACGCCGAGGGCTGGCTCGCCCGCATCTTCCAGCACGAGGTGGACCACCTGGACGGAGTCCTCATCACAGACCGCGTGGAGAGCCCAGACCAGATCCACCGCGCCGACGAAGCCGAGCTCGTGGGCGAGGTGGTCGGCTGACGAGGCGGGGCCCACGGAAGGCGTGACGGCTGCCGGCCGGGACGCGGCAACCGGTCGCCGCGCGGGGGCGGCGGGAGCCGTCTAGCGGATGCGGGTCCTGTTCTTCGGGACGCCTCGCTTCGCCGTGCCTTCGCTGGAGGCCCTGGCCAGCCGGCACGAGGTGGTGGCGGTGGTGACCCAGCCGGACCGCCCCGCAGGTCGGGGCCGGAGGCCCACGCCGCCCCCGGTGGCCGTGCGCGCCCGCGAGCTCGGCCTGCGCGTGCTGCAACCCGAACGCCTGCGGGACGTGCGGGAGGAGCTGGAGCGGCTCCAGCCCGACGTGGGCGCGGTGGTGGCGTACGGCAAGCTCCTGCCCGGCTGGCTCCTTGCCCTCCCGCGGCACGGCTGCGTAAACCTCCACCCCTCGCGCCTGCCCCGCCACCGAGGCGCCTCACCGGTGCAGGCCGCGCTCCTCAGCGGCGATCCGGTAACCGGCGTGAGCGTGGTGCGGGTCACCGAGGAGCTGGACGCAGGCGACATCCTGGGACAGCGAGACGTCCCCATACGGCCCGACGACACCGCAGGAACGTTGCTGGAGCGCCTGAGCCAGGAGGGCGCAGGGCTGCTGGTGGAAGTCCTGGACGCGCTCGAGCGGGGCCAGGTGACGGCGCGGCCACAGGACCCTTCCGAGGCCACCTACTGCGGCAGGCTCACGAAGGAAGACGGCCGGATCCGCTGGGACCAGCCCGCGGAGGTCGTGGAGCGACACGTGCGGGCCATGGACCCCTGGCCCGTGGCGCATACCCTCCACCGAGGCGTGCCGCTGCGCCTCTGGCGGGTGCGGATCACCGACGGGGAGGGCCCGCCGGGCCAAGTGTTGCGGCTCACGCCGGACGGCTTCGTCGTCGCCACAGGTTCTGGAGCGGTGGAGGTCCTGGAGGTCCAGCCCGCCTCGGGCCGGAGGATGCCTGCCTCCGACTACGCCCGTGGCTACCGTGTCCAGGTCGGGGAGCGGCTCGGGTAGACCACCGCCAGGATCGCTGCGCGAGGTTCCGTCAAGAGGTGTGGACTTTCGCATCAGGCGGCAACCTCCTGGGAAGCCTCGACTCCATCCACGTACCGC